>OFJB01001265.1_pt1 | contig 10257 bp, 6 predicted proteins | sample 1775081 | NCBI WGS metagenome assembly OFJB01 (sample SAMN08195771, study PRJEB24354) | sludge metagenome | isolation source: initial sludge from phenol fed wastewater aerobic bioreactor | place: India: Nagpur | collected 2016-06-05 | reverse complement strand
CTCGGCAGTGCTGTACGAGGTGCCGGGGGGCGGCTCTTCCACCGTGTTGACGCCCTTTTCGGGGTCGAGAAACGCGCTCGCGAGCGTTTCCAGCGCGGGCAGTTCCTTGCCCTGCGCGAAAATCTGATCTGCGAGCGGCTCCAGGCCTTTTTCCTTGGCAATGGTTGCGCGCGTACGGCGTTTTTGCTTATAGGGGCGGTAGAGGTCTTCCAGAACCGCGAGGGTCTTCGCCTCGTCAATCTGCCTGGCGAGCTCGTCCGTCAGCTTGTCCTGCGCGGCAATCGACTTTTTAATCTCTTCGCGGCGCTCCGCGAGGCTGCGCAGATAGGTGAGCCGATCCGCAAGGTCGCGCAGCGTGGTATCGTCCATCGTTCCGTGCGCTTCCTTGCGGTAGCGCGCGATAAACGGAATTGTGTAGCCTTCGTCAATCAGGTCAACCACGTTTTTCACGTGGGTTTCGCTTTTGCTGAACTCCCGTGCGAGTTGTTGAATCTGGGTTTCCATGTGTTCTCCTTCGTGTGTTGTTCTTCAAGCGGCGTAACGCTATTTTACCACAAATCGAACGCAAGAAGAACAGCGCCCGTGTCGCGTCCTCGTAAATCCGAACGAAACCGCTGTTTCGTCCTCGCGAAGTATGTTAATATAGTAACAATCGCCTCGCATAGCGGCGCGACGAAGGGAGTTCCCGGTTTTCATGGAAGAATCCACCAAACAAAGCAAGCAGAAAAAACATACCCTGTTTTCACACGCAGAACGCAGCTCAACAAAAAAAGCGATCCACCGACGCTGGTGGTTTATTCTGCTTGAGGTGCTTCTTGCGCTGTTTCTCTGCCTCGCCATCGTGTTGACCACGTCCACGGGACTGCAGGCGCGCGCCATTCGTTTGATGTGCTCTGTCTCCAAGAAAACCGATGCGGGCGACCCGGCGGGTGTAATGACGCTGAAAACGGATCTCTCCTACGAAAGCGCTTATCCAAACGGCACACTCGATCTGTATTCCGCTCGCTCGAACGAAGCGATGCCGCTTGTTGTCTACGCGCACGGCGGCTACTACGTAGGCGGCGACAAATCGAGCCTCACGGACTACTGCCGGACGCTTGCTTCCTACGGCTACGTGGTTGCGAACCTGAACTACGAACTCGCGCCGGAAGGGCAGTACCCAACGCAGTTGTTGCAGGTCAACGAGGCGATTGTGTACCTGATCAAACACGCGGATGCCTTTGGCATTGACTCCTCCCGCGTATTCATCGGCGGGGACAGCGCGGGCGGACACCTCGCGTCGCAGATGGGGCTCTACTATACGGACGCGGGCTTCTGCCAGAAAATCGGCGGAGACCCCGCCATCCAGGCCGAACAGCTCCGCGGGGTTCTGTTGCTCTGTGGCTACTACAACACCGAAACGGTGCGCGCCACGCGTTTCCCATGATTGCGGATTCCATCTGGATTCTCACAGGAGAAAAGCAGTTTGAAGGCACCGAGGTCTCCAAACGGATGAACACCGTCGCGCAGGTTTCCTCCGCTTATCCGCCCGCATTTCTCGCCTGCGGGGATCAGGACCCCTTCCTGTCGCAAGCGCAGGAGATGATTGTTGCGCTGGCCAAGAACGGCGTGGAATCCTCCGCCTATCTGCCGGAATCCAAGGAAGAATCGCTGGGGCACGAGTTTCAGATCAAGCTGGACTCCGCCGCGGGCAAGGAAGCCATGCGTCGGCTCGCCGCGTTTCTTGCGGATCACGCACAGGTCTCCGAATAATCCGAACAAACGTACACAAGGCCGCGCATGTTGCGCGGCCTTGTTTGTTTTCGCCCGGCAAAATTCTACAGCAGGATTGCGTCGGTTTGGAGCGACTCGAGCAGGCGCAGCAGCCCGTCGATCGGCAGCGGCACGCTTAAGAGAAACCCCTGCGCCAAGTCACATTTGATTCGCTGAACACGCTTCAGCTCCTCCGGCGTTTCAACCCCCTCCGCTACCACCTTTGCGCCAAGGATATGGCCGAGGCGGACCAGTACGCGGTTCATCACCTGCGCGTTCTCATCCTGAATAAACGAGCGGTCAATCTTGATCGTCGACACGTGCAGATCCTTGAGCAGGCTCATCGTGGAATAGCCCGTGCCAAAGTCGTCCAGCGCAATGCGAACGCCCTGGTCGCTGAGGCGGTTGAGTTGATTTAGCGCGTTGGTCTCCTTGTTGATCAGCACGGATTCCGTAATCTCCAGCTCGATCCGATCCGGCGCGAGGTCATACTCCTGCAAACGACTCATCACGCGTTCGCAAAACCCCTCCTGAATCAGCTGAACGCCGGAAACGTTCACCGCCATGCGCAGGCAAATATTCCTCTCCCGCTCGATCCGTTTGACCGCTTCGCAGGCCGTTTGATATACCCATCGACCAATCGGAAGAATGAGCAGGCTCTTTTCTGCAATCGGGATTAACTCCGCCGGGGAAACCTCCCCAAGCTCCGGACTGTGCCAGCGCAGCAGCGCTTCCACGCCGACGATATTGCCGGTCGCCAGTTCAAATTGTGGTTGATAATAGAGTTCGAACTCCCCGTTGTTCAGCGCCTTTGGCAGCGCGTTTCGAATCTGCATGCGCCTTAGCAGCATGTTGCCGATCTGCGTTTCGTAAAACCGGATGGATTCGCCGCTCTGCTTTGCCTGATAGAGCGCTAGATTCGCTTTCATGATGATATCGTCGCGATCCGTGCCATCCACGGGATACTCCGCAATCCCGCATGTTGCGGAGATAAAAAACGCGGTTCCCTCTTCCTCCACCGGTTCACGGATGGCCTTTTGAAACCTCATGATCTGTTCTCGAATCTGTTCTTTGGAATCCATGGCAGGCATCAGGAGCACGCGGTCGGTGCCCGTCATGCTGAAGCACGCAAAGCCCGCCTCGCAAAGGGCATGCAACCGCTGCGCGACCGTGTACATAATCCGGTCGCTCATCTTGCTTCCATAGGACGCCAATATTTCGGCCAGGTTATCCGGCCCGAAGATGGCCAGCGTAAACGGCGCCCCGTTTCCATCGGCGGCACGCGCGGCAAACGCATCGTACAGGCAGGCACGGTTCGGCAGGCCGGAGATCGGCTCAACATTTTCGAGCCGGTCGATCTGCGCCCGCTGTGCTCTCAGTTCAACGGTGGATTGCTCGAGTTTGTTGCGCTCGTCGATATATTGGGTGATGTCATTTAGTGTCAGCGCCACGTAGCCTTCCCTAGGGCTATAAACCAAGCAGTTGTACCACTTTTTCAGTTCACTGGAATACTGCATAATCCGCTCGGAAATGCCGGTCTTTGCTACCCGTCCGAGGCACTCGATCCAATAGGATTCGGTCTCCGGGTAGATGCTCAGCACGTTTTTTCCAAGCACGTCCTCGCGCTTAAATCCCGTCTCCTGTTCAAACGCCGCGTTGACCGCAAGAAGAATGTAGTCCACGGGTCGCCCTTCCGTGTTGTAGACCATGCGATAATACGACAGCGGACTGATCATGTTGTCAAACAACAAGAGGAGTTCGTTTTCGGATAGACCCCGTTCTTCGGCTCTCGCAGATGTCGGCGTAACCTCGTTCTTCTTCATAAACGCTCCCAGTTTGCCGAGGCAGCTTTCGTTTGTTCTCCGGCTCTTCCCGCGCGCCGCTTGCTGTGGCTGCGGTCATGCCTGCCTCCGGTCAGCCAATTCATTCTCCGTATTTATGGTTGCGTTGGATGCTGCGTCTGTCCGTTCACGCGGTTTCGACCCGTGCGCTTTGCGGTATACAATGCGCTGTCCGCCGCGCTGAGCAGCGCTTCGCGGGTCAGGCCGTCCTCGGGAAAGGAAGAAACGCCAAAGGACATGGTAATCCGCTCAATGCCCGCTTCCTTTGGGTCAAATCGGAGTTTGTCCACCTCGGTGCGCAGCGCGTTTGCGCGCCGGATTCCTTCCTCCGGCGGACAGTCCGGCAGAATCAGGCAAAACTCGTCTCCGCCATAACGGCAGGCAACGTCCGACGCGCGGATGTTCTTTTCTAAAAACGCCGCAACCCGAACCAGCGCGTTGTCCCCCAGCACATGCCCAACGTTGTCGTTGATAGCCTTGAATCCGTCAATATCGGCCATGATGACGGAGAGAGGCAGCTGTTTGCGCTGCGCACGCTGAATCTCGCGCTCAAACGTTTCTTCCATATACCGGCGGTTAAACAAACCGGTCAGCGAGTCGCGAACGGAAAGCTCGCGCAGTTTTTCCTCGTCCAACAGCAGCTGGTTTCGCTGGGCCTCGATCTGCTGCAGTTGCCGGTTGTTGGCGAACCCGTACAACACGCCGATGATGGCGGTAAATACAATAAAAGCGACCAAACTCGGCCAGTTGATCGCCTGTAAAGCCGGACTCGACAGAATCAGGGCAACCAAGCCAGTGAGTTGAATCGTCGCAAGAATCAGCGTCGCCCGCTGGGTTAGGAGAATAGAACAGAGTTGAATGGACATGCCAATGTAGATCAGCGGCACAAAATCGCCGTTGATCACCGTTGGGTCAATCAATATGGAAAGCCACGGACCAAAGACCATGCAGATCGAGGTTAACCAGGTCGAAACCAGAAATTTCCCCTGAAGATTATACACCAGCGCGACGGAATCGACCACGAGCAGCCCGCCAAGCAGCAAGAGATAGAACGCCAATCGCTCCCCCCGATCCACGAAGACGCACAAAACCATTGTGGCTAGCAGCAGCACCACGTAGATCAGCTGAAAAACCAGTAGATTGACGGCTCTTCGCGCCTTCGAAGGCGCATGCCTGCTCTTGAACGACACAAGAAACGACCGGATGCCGTTTAGGTTCATTGGCAATACCATCTTTCGAATTGATCAAAGGCGAAACCAGTAACGAAAAGGCTCATACGGATTTGGAGAAGCTGGAAGAAAGTGAATATATAGGACTTTTCCGCTTACATTGTAACCGTTGTAACGATAGATCGTCAACAGAATTACATGCTTAAATCAATTAATTCACACGTGATGTGTCAAAATACAGCGCGATATGTTACAAACCGTAGCGCCTGCGCAAATAGCTTGTCACATTCTGTCGAGACTTTTATAATAAATTGTGTCAGTAATGCGACAGTATCAACTTGCTCTGTCGTGTTCTGTTGCAAGTTATACTTCTAGCGCACAAGAATGCACCTTTACCCCTGCACCGCCGGATCGACGATTCCTATTTTGTCGCGATTGGCTTGATTCCGCCGGACCGTTTCCCAGCCGGATTTCATGAGCGCCAGAATCGAAAATGATCGGGAGGTCACACCATGCAATCGGATGGCCGGTATGTCTACTCGTCCGAGTCCAGGCAGGCGCTGGAAGGACTGCCAATTGCGCTTGCCGTGTATCAATACCTGCAAGGCCACGTCGTTACGTTGCTTGTTTCCGAAGGAATGTGCCGCCTGTTCGGCGTTGAGCGGGATGCTCTGGTCAACCGCATGGATCAGGACATGTTTCGCAACGTCCATCCCGACGATCGGGAGATGCTCGTTTCGCTCGGCTATAACTTTGCAATCAAGGAATGCCCTTACGACGTCGTTTATCGAACGCGCTTGTCCGGGCAGGAAGATTACCGAACGCTGCATGTCGTTGGAAAGCATCAAACGGTAGAAAACGGCGTTCGTCTGGCCAGCCTCATCTATAGCGAGATCACGGAGACGCCAAACAGTTTCTCGCGCGCGCAGGAACTCGTCAACCTGCCAAAGGCGCGTTACATGGACGAGTGTATGGGGGCGATGGCAATTGTCGCGCGCGAAGGCGAACGCCTGCTCTATGCGAACAAAGCCATGAACCGGTTGCTGCCGCCAAAACGCCCGCTTGACAGCGGCGTTACGTTCTGCCAATACTTCTTTGGCGACGATTCAACGGGTTTTGGCCACTTGTTTCGAGCGGCGGAAGAGGGTGTCCACGTGGTGGAAGACCCGAACTCACATCGCAAGTTCGACGTCAATCTGCTCGCCTGCACCTATGCGGATGAGCCCGTGTACACGGCGTATTTTTTTGAACACTCCGCGGATGAATCGGACCCGACCGTCGGCATCTCGCAGTTCCATTCGCGCGCCACATTCGATTTTGCCATCTTTACGGGTGAACGCAATCGCCTGCCCTATTACAGCAGCGGGTATCGCGGGTTCCGCGTTTGGAATTTAACCCGAAATGAATTGGTTCTTCTGGAAGCCAGCGATCTTTTGTTCTCCGACTTAGGGGACTCGCCTTCTTTTGACCTCTGTTTGCAGCGGGTCGTCGAGCTGACCTGTGATAAAGCCCAAAAGGAACTCCTGTTCAATTGCTCGCGTGAGCGGCTGCTGCAGCTCTATCAAAGCGGCACCTATCCGCGACAGTTTCAATTGACGCTCCAGACGGATCACGGCGTCGTCTACGTGGCCGTTAGCCTGACTATGATGCGAGCGCCGAACAGTGAAGACGTCTATCTCAAAATCGAGGAGAAGAACGTTTCCGACGAGGTAATTCTGAACTTATTGGTGCAGAAAACCGTCGAGCAGGACTATGACTTTGTCGCATACTCCGACTTGAGCGCGAATCTTTGCCGAATCATCTCCGGCAACAGCGCCGCGTCTGGACAAAAGTCCTACATCATTAAAACGTCCGAGCAGATATCCAAACCGTCGGACATCCGCAGTTTTCCGCGTCTGTTTCCAGATTCGGTTCAAACGCTGGAGGAGATGCACGAGTATTTGCTCTCTGTTTGCGGCGAAAAGGGCAGCTACAGCACGCTTCAGGAGTTGCCCGGCGGAATTCTGAAAAGCATCAATTTTGAACTGGTCAACGGGCAGACCCGTTCCTTCTTCGTTCGCTGCAAGGATGTTACGGCGCTTTTACGCAAGGAGCGTGAGCAAAAAAGCGAACTGGAGCAGGCCGTTCGCGAGGAGCACGACAAGGTGGAGCACGTGCTCGTTCAAACCGTGCTCTCCATCAGCAATGCGCTGGACGCGCGCGATCCCCTGACACGCAGTCATTCGCAGCGCGTTGCGCAGTACTCCGCCGAAATGGCGCGGCGGCTGGACTGGCCGGAGGCGCACGTTCAGAACCTCTACAACATTGCACTGGTGCACGACATTGGCAAGATTGGCATACCGGATGCGGTGCTTCAAAAAAATGGAAAGCTTACGAAAGAGGAGTATTTGGAGATTCAGAACCACACTGCAATCGGCGCGTTTATCCTCAAGGACTTTACCGCGTTCGATAAGGTTGCCGAAGGCGCGCTGTATCACCACGAGCGCTACGACGGAACGGGCTACCTGCGCGGACTTAAGGGCGAAGAGATTCCAATTGAAGCGCGCATCATTGGCCTTGCGGATGCGGTGGACGCAATGAACAGCACGCGCCCCTACCACGCGCGGCAGAGCGAAGAATATATTCGCTCGGAGCTCATCGCGAACCGCGGGCGCCAGTTTGACCCAGCGCTGGTGGATATCATGCTCGAGATGATCGACGGCGGCGTGCTGAATAGTTGATCGAAGGATAAAAGAACAGCCGAGCGAGGAACAGTCGCCCGGCTGTTTTGTGTTTTGTACGAATCTCGAACACTTAGTCGACGAAGATCGTTCCAGAGAGCAAATCCTCGTCCTTGGAGCTGCCGCCGACAAAAATCGTAAACTCCCCCGGCTCCACCACGCGCCGTTCGTTTGGCAGCACGAGCGAAAAGTCCTCGTGTGTGAGCGAGAAAACCAGCTCCCGTGTCTCCCCCGCCGCTAAGCGCACCTTTTCGAACGCGACAAGGCGCTTGACCGGCGTGAGCACGCTGCTAACCCGATCCCGCAGGTACACCTGCACCGTTTCGGCACCTGCGCGGTTGCCAGTGTTTTGCAGCGAAACGCTAAGCGAGCGCGTATCCGCGTCGACCCGCAAATTGGAATAAACAAAGCTAGTATATGAGAGCCCCTCGCCAAACGCGAACAGCGGCGTTTCCGGCAGATCGACGTATTTGTCCCCATGCCAGCCGGGCAGTTGGTTGTAGTAAACGGGCACCTGTCCGCTATGACGGGGAAACGAAATCGGCAGCTTTCCGCTGGGATTGATGCGCCCAAAGAGCGCCTCGGCGACCGCCTGCCCGCCGAGCATGCCGCCGTTGAACGCGGCGAGAAACGCGTTCGATCCCTCAACCACGCGCGGAACACAAAGCGGTTTGGAAGCGACCAGCACGGTAACGATTGGAATGTTCAGCGTTTTCAGTCGTTCGAAGAGCGCCTCCTGCCTGCCGGAGAGGTCGAGGTTCGCGCGATCCTTGGTTTCGCCGGTCTGCTCCGGTACGTCGCCAACCACCAGAACAATTGCGTCGCAGCCCCGCGCGGTTTCCAGCGCGCCGTCGAAATCGTCCGCCGCGCTTTCCAGCACGCCGCAGCCGCGATGGTACGAAACGGAAACGCCGCTCTCCCCCGCCACCGCGCGGATACCCTCCAAAACGGTAGTGTACGGTCGCACGGGCTCCTTCCGTCGGTTCACTGCGGGGTGCGTAAAGTACGTCCAGTCGCCATACTGCGCGCGGATGTCGTCCGCATTCGGGCCAATCACCGCGACGCGGCGCACACCCGCGCCAAACGGTAGCACGCCGTCGTTCTTCAGCAACGTAACGCTCTCTCGCGCGAGGGTCAGGCTCGCCTCCAGATGCTCCGCGCAGGCAAAGCAGCCCGGTTTGCCGCGCTTTTCCGGGCGCTCGAACAGCCCCATTTCGAATTTGACGCGCAGGATGTTGCGCACCGCCGCGTCGAGCACACGCTCATCCAGCCTGCCGGTTCGCACGAGGCGAATCGCGCTGTCGAAGAACGCTTCGGTGGTCATGATCATGTCGTTGCCCGCGTTCGCCGCGAGAAGCGACGCTTCGTCCATGTTTTCGGCGACGAACTGTCGCGTCACGAGGCTGGTCACGTTGTCCCAGTCCGTCACGACGAACCCGTCGAACCCCAGCTCGTCCCGCAGAATCGTTTTGAGCGACTTCTCGCTCGCGGTAAACGGCGATCCGTCAATCGAGCCATAGGCGGTCATCACGGTTGCGACGCCCGCTTCCACCGCGCGCGCAAACGGCGGCAGAAAGACCTCGCGGAGCTTTCGATAGGTCATTTCGGTGTCGCAGGCATCCCGTCCACCAACCGCCTCGCCATAGCCAATGTAGTGCTTCGCACAGGCGGCAATGCTCTCCTCGTCGTCCAGCCGATCCCCCTGATACCCGCGGATGATCGCCGCGCCGAGCTCGCCCGCGAGATATGGGTCCTCGCCGAACGTCTCGTCCACGCGTCCCCAGCGCGGGTCCCGCGCGAGGCAAAGCACGGGCGAAAACGTCCAGTGCAGGCCGTCCGTCGCGACCTCGCGCGCGGTGACCCGCCCCATTTGCTCCACGAGTTCGGAGTTCCAACTGCAGGCGGCGGCCAGTTGCGAGGGAAACACCGTCGCGTGGTCGTTGAGCGCGTGCCCGTGAATGGCGTCGATGCCAAACAGCACGGGAATGCCCAGCCGCGTGCCAAGCGCGATTTGCTGCAGCTCCCGCGCGTCGTCCCCCAGCACGTGCAGAAACGACCCCGCGCCCAGCCGCGCCCAGCGCAGCGCTTCCTCGCGCGGTACATAGGAAAAGGGAATCTGCATCATCTGCGCGGCCTTTTCCTCCAGCGTCATTTGGCATAGAAGGGATTCCACGCGCGTTTCGAGTTCGGTGTTTTGCGAACGATTCATAAGACTCCTTATATCAACAGAACAACTGCTGCTTGGATTGATATACAATAGTTGAGTTTCTTGCTTGCATTCTATATCATGATAATGCTTCTTTCCAAAATGCGAAAGTACCTTTTCTTCGCGTGCTAATTCGTCTGTTTTTCAGTTCCGTTCGGAGGATCACCCATGAACAGCAAAACGAAACCCTCGCTCGATGACGCAACCATTCGTCGGTTGTTTGCCGAAGCGGGCATCCCAAATGTGCAATCTGTTGTGCCGCTCGGCAATGGCGAGTTCAGCGCCGTCTTCTCCGTCGATGCGGACGGGCGCGGCTATGTGCTCAAGGTCTCCCCGCGCGGCGGCGAGCACTGCATGACCTACGAGCGAAACATACTCGCGTCGGAGGTGTTCTGGTACGCCAAAATTCGCGAGCACACGGACCTCCGCGTGCCGGAAATCTACGTGTTCGACGATTCGCAGAGCCGCCTGCCCAGCGCCTACGCTATTTTGGAGCGGCTGGAAGGCGAAACGCTTCCCCACGCCGCGCTCTCTGTGGATGAACGCGCAGAGATTCCCGCGCGGCTTGC
>OFJB01001264.1_pt1 | contig 10259 bp, 8 predicted proteins | sample 1775081 | NCBI WGS metagenome assembly OFJB01 (sample SAMN08195771, study PRJEB24354) | sludge metagenome | isolation source: initial sludge from phenol fed wastewater aerobic bioreactor | place: India: Nagpur | collected 2016-06-05 | reverse complement strand
TGGTCGTGCGTGACGTACACCATGGTGATGCCCAGGTCCTGCTGCAAGGCACGGATCTCGCGGCGCATCTCGTGGCGCAACTGCGCGTCCAGGTTGGACAGCGGTTCGTCCATCAGGCACACCGGGGCTTCGGAAATCACCGCGCGGCCCAGCGCCACGCGCTGTTGCTGGCCGCCCGAGAGCTGCCGCGGCTTGCGGTCCAGCAGAGGGCCGAGTTCGACCTTCTGCGCCGCCTGGCGTATCCGGTCCCCCCGTTCGCCGCGCGGAACGCCGCGCACCTTGAGCGGATAGCCGATGTTCGCTTCGACGCTCATATGCGGGTAGAGGCCGTAGTTCTGGAAGACCATGGCGACGTCCCGGTCCTTCGGGCGTACGTCGTTGACCACCCGCCCGCCGATGCGGATATCGCCTGCGGACGGCTCCTCCAGGCCGGCGACGATGCGCATGGTGGTGGTCTTGCCGCATCCGGACGGTCCGAGCAGGACGAGGAACTCGCCGTCGGCGATTGTGAGGTCGAGGCGTTGCAGCGCGGTGAAGGCGCCGAAGTGTTTCTCGACACCGGAAAGGATTACGGCGGCCACGATCAGTTCTCCCTGCTTTCCGCGACCGGCTGGGCATGGATCTGCCTCAGGATCGACAATTCGTCGTAGACGGTCCATTCCTCCGCGACACGCTCGCCCTCGAAGCGGTAGTGGGAGATGCCGAGTATATAGACGGGCTTTCCGCTAGGCGTCCCAAACAGGCCGTCGCCGCGATGGTGCCCCCGGAGCGACCAGCGCACGGCGACGATCGTCCCGTCGGTCTCCTCGACGTCGCAATAGTGGTCCAGGCTGAACAGGGCGTCCGGGAACGCGGTCAGCATCTGGATGAAATGATAGACGATGCCGTCGATGCCGCTGATCTCGCAGCCGCCGGCCATGTGGACGTTCACCGACGGCGCATAGAGATCTCGCAGCACGTCGAGCCGGCGCCGGTTCCAGGCGTCGTGCAGCGCATGCCTGACACGATTCTCAGGGCCGTCCTTCGGCCGCTGGAGCGGCTCCGGCAAGGCCTGCCCGCGCGAGCGCTCCGGATTGCCGATGAACCAGGGCCGGCGTCCGGCCGCGGCGTCCTTCGCCGCGAGCGCGCGGGCGATCTCGTGGATATCGAAGCCCAACTGGCGCACCAGCGCCCCGTTGTCGCGCACCAGCCACTCGCGGAAGATCCGGTTGTCGCGGCTGATGCAGTCGGCGCAATGCAGGATCCGCACACGGCGGCCCGTCGCCGGTCCGTAGGCGGTCGGGCCGACATTGGTCATCTGCGAGAAACCCAGGTGGCTGGTGTAGTAGCCCTCGACCTCGTCGCCGCTCCACGCGACGTTGAGGAAGCGGCTCTCGCGGTCCGGAAAGGACTGCATCATGGCGATCGTGCCGACGACGACATCCTCGACCGAATTGGTGACGTCGAAGGCTGTGTAGACCTGGCAGGCGTGGTCGTAGTACTCGTAGATCAGGCCGACAGAGCGGTCGGCCCAGATGCGGTGCGTGATCTTGAAGATGTAGTCGACGATGTCGGCGAATTCCCCGTCGAAGCCCCGCATCGGGAAACCGGTGCGCTGCTTCGGCGCCAGCAGTTCGTCGACGGTCACATGGCGGACCTTCGTTACCTCGTCCCGGGCGATCTGGCTCATCATTGTGTTCCTAGCGAACCGAACCCGAAATCAGGCCCTTGACGAAATATTTCTGCACGAAGCGCGACAGCACGAGCATCGGCAGTATGATGACGAGGCCCATGGCGGCCATGATCTCCCAGGCGTCGCCGCGCTCCGTGCGTGCGCCCATCAGGCCGACCTGGAGCGTGGTCGCATCCTGGCGCGACAGCACCAGCGCATAGAAGAACTCGTTCCACGAGACGACGAAGCAGAAGATCGCGGCGGTGGCGATGCCCGGCAGCGCCATCGGCACCACAACGTCCCAGATCGCGCGCAGCCGCGAGGCTCCGTCGATCTGCGCCGCCTCCTCCATATCGAGCGGGATCGAGTCGATGAAACCCTTGATCATCCAGATCGCGTAAGGAACCACGAAGGACATGTTGGCGATGATCAGCGCCAGCTTGGTGTCGAGCAGGTTGGCGTGACGGAACGCCACGAACAGCGGGATGATGACGATCACCGGGGGGATGAACTGCGTGGCCAGCACGCCCAGCGGCCAGACGCCCCCTCCGGGGAACCTGAAGCGCGAGAACGCATAGGCTGCCGCGGTGGCGATCGGCAGCGAGAGCAGGAGCGTGCCCAGCGTGACGACGATGCTGTTCCAGGTCCGCTCGCCGACGAAGAAGGGCGTGCCGAAAGACACGCGGATGTTTTCCAGTGTGGGCGTGAAGAACAGCTTCAGGGAATAGACGTCGCGCGCGTTCTTGAACGCGGTCGCCATGATCCACAGGATCGGTCCGAAGAAGACCGCCACGACAAGCGCGATCGCTATGCCGCGCGCGCATTTGCCGATCAGCTTGCGGCTGGCTTCGCTCATGCGCGGCTCTCCATGACATAGCGGGAATACATGGCGGCCAGAACGGCCATCACGGCGGCGAGCAGATAGGCCACGGCCGCCGCATAGCCGAGGTCGTACCAGCGGAACGCGAGCTGGAAAACGAAGTGTGCGAGCGTCTCGGTCGCGGTTCCGGGGCCGCCGCTGGTGAGCGTCACCACCTGGTCGAGCACCTTGAGCGAAAAGATGGCCTTGAGCAGCACCGCGATCGCCAGCACCGGCCGAAGCTGGGGCAGCATGATCTCGAAGAAGACGCGCAGCCGGCTTGCGCCGTCCACCTGCGCGGCCTCGACGGTCTCCTGCGGCAGCGCGGCAAGCGCGCCGATGAACATCAGCATGAAGTACGGCGTCCAGTGCCAGACGTCGGAGGCGATCAGCGCGACCATCGCGAATGTCGGGTCGGCGAGGAGCGGAACGCCCTTGAGCCACGGGAAAACGAAGCCGACGATGGCCGAGAACGCGCCGAACTCGGGATTGAGCAGGAAGCGCCAGGAAATCCCGAGCAGGGCCGGCGACATCGCGAAGGGAAGCACCATCAGCGTGCGGACATAGACCCGGGTGCGGTCGCTGCCCGCAAGCAGGAGCGCCAGCAGCATCGCGAACACCAGCGTCAGCACAACGGAGAAGCCGGTGAAGGTCAGGGTCACGCGCGCCGAATGCAGGAAGTCGGGATCGTCGGTCAGCACGCGCGTGTAGTTCTCGACGCCGACGAACGGGCCGAGCGTCGCCTGCTGGGAGATGTTCCAGTCGTGGACGGAATACCACAGCGCCGCCACCAGCGGATAAAGCAGCGTGGCCGCGATCACCAGGAAAGCCGGCAGTATCAACCAGTATTTGAGCGCCCTGTCAGCCACGCGGCCCCTCCGGAGGAATGCAGCCGGCGTCCGGCAGCGCCAAACGCGCTGCCGGCCACCCGTTGTTCAGGCTCGACTTCGGGCCTCAGCTCTTTCGATGGCCGGCCCTGCGCAGGATGCGGTCGATATCCTGCGCCGCCTGCTCCAGACCTTCCTGGACCGGCTGGGAGCCGGTCGCAAGCTCCGAGATCTTGTCCTCGAGCGTCGTGGCGATCTGCGGCCATTCCTTGAGCTGCGGCAGGATGCGCGAGCCCTCCAGGCTCTTGGCCGCAACGGCATGGAGGCCGTGGTTCGCCTCGTTGACTCTGGGGTCGAGGAAGCTTTGGGTGTGAACCACGACGATGTCGGCGGTGTTCGGATCCGACTTGTCGATGGCGCATTCCTGTTCCAGCTCCGGACGCGACACCCACTTCATGAATTCCCAGGCGGCGTCCTTCTGCCTGGAGAGCGCGCTGATCGCGAAAGGCAGCGACAGGGCGTAGGAAACCGGCTTGCCGCCGGCATATTTCGGCATCGGCGCAAAGCCGACCTGCTCGGGCTTCAGCGTGGACTTGTCGCCGGTCAGCACCGAGTAGACCCACCACCACACCATCACCATGGCGGCGTTGCCTTGGGCGACCGAGTTCACGGCGTCGCCCTCGACGAATTGAACCGAGCCCGGCGCCGCGACCTTGTGCTTGAGCAGCAGGTCCAGATAGGCCTGCGTTGCCTCGACCGCCGCCGGCTCGGTGCAGCGGGTCTGGCTGTAGTCCTCGGTGAAGAGGTCGGTGCCCCTGCCCCACAGGTAGTTCATCCACAAGAACAGGTTCTGCTGGCCGTTGCCCTTGCCGTAGTACATCGCAACGCCCGGCACGCCGGTCTTGGTCTGGACCGCCTCGGCGACCGTGACCAGCTCGTCCCAGGTGGCCGGCGGCTGCACGCCGGCCTGGTCCAGCAGGTCTTTGCGGTAGAACAGCATCTGAGGATGGCCGCGGATCGGCAGGCCGAAAGTCTTGCCCTCTATCTGACTTCCCATGCGGTAAGCCTGCGGATAGCTGTTCATGTCGACGCCGTCCTTGGAAATGCGGTCGTCGAGGGGTTCGAGATACAGGCTGAGCGATGGACCCCAGCTATCCTGGTAGCAGACGACGTCGAAGGTCGAGCTGCCGGCAACGGCTTCGGTGGTTATCTTGTCGCGGACCTGCCCGTAGGGGACATAGGTGTAGACGGCCTTGATGCCGGTCGCTTCCTCGAACTGCCCCAGGCGTTTCTCATGCGCACGGAATTGCGAAGCCTGCGGAAGCAGAACGTTGATCGTCGTGCCCGCATAGGGCTTGCCTGGGGAGAGCTGTGCAAACACCTGGCCCGGCCGTAGGCCGAAGGTGGCTGCCGCGGCGGCTCCGACGCCGCAATTGAGCAGTTGCCGTCTATCGATCATGAGGTTCCTCCCTCCGGATTCATGCCGGACTATGTTGCATACGAATGCAAAATACTTTGTTTTGCATCCGCATGCAATACTTTCCGTCGTGGTTTTGCCGGGCATCGCCCAGAACTCGCGGCCGTCCCCGGTTTCGGCCGGGGGGATGTCGCCGATAGGCTCCGGCAGCAGGCGTCTGCTGGACCGGTCGCACGTCGTTGCGGCGAACCCGGGGTTCGGAGTTGCACCGCGGCCTCAGAGTTGAAGCCTCCGGCAGACCCGGGGCGGTTCACGGTGTTCTGGCCGCGGGCAATTGACATGGATCAAAGCGCGGTCAGGTCGGCTGTGGGTACGTGGCCGCCGAAACCGAACTCGCTTCCGGGGGAATCACATGAGGTATGGGACCGAGATCGTCGGTATGACCCTGTTCGCCTTCTTGGCGTTGGTGGCGGCCGGCTTCGCTGCGGATGAACCTTTCCGCCTCCATATGGGGGTGCTGTTCATCGTGCTGGCGATCGGCACCGTCGTCCTTCTGCGCAGGACCAGTCTCGGGCCGGCGGCGCCCGTCGACCCGGACGCCTATATGGACGACCCGATCCGCTACGGCGCGATCGCCACCGTATTCTGGGGTGTCGTCGGCATGCTGGTCGGCGTCGTCATCGCCCTGCAACTCGCCTATCCCCAGCTTAACGTGGGACCGTGGCTCAGTTTCGGGCGCCTGCGGCCGCTGCATACGTCCGGCGTGATCTTCGCCTTCGGCGGCAACGCGCTGATGGCGACCTCCTTCTACGTCGTCCAGCGTACCTGCAGGGCCCGCCTGTTCGGCGGCAACCTGGCCTGGTTCGTGTTCTGGGGCTACCAGCTCTTCATCGTCATGGCCGCGACCGGCTACCTGCTCGGCATCACCGAGGGACGCGAGTACGCCGAGCCGGAATGGTACGTGGACCTGTGGCTGACGATCGTGTGGGTGGCCTATCTCGTCGTCTTCCTGGGCACGCTCATCAAGCGCAAGGAACCGCACATCTACGTCGCCAACTGGTTCTACCTGTCCTTCATCGTCACCATCGCGATGCTGCACGTCGTCAACAACCTGTCCATGCCGGCTTCGTTCTTCGGTTCCAAGAGCTATTCGCTCTTCTCGGGCGTTCAGGACGCGCTGACGCAGTGGTGGTACGGCCACAACGCGGTCGGCTTCTTCCTGACGGCCGGCTTCCTCGGCATGATGTACTACTTCGTGCCGAAGCAGGTGAACCGGCCGGTCTATTCCTACCGGCTGTCGATCATTCACTTCTGGGCGTTGATCTTCCTCTACATCTGGGCCGGTCCGCACCATCTCCACTACACGGCGCTGCCCGACTGGGCGCAGACGCTCGGCATGGTGTTCTCCGTCATGCTGTGGATGCCGTCCTGGGGCGGCATGATCAACGGCCTGATGACGCTCTCCGGCGCCTGGGACAAGATCCGCACCGACCCGATCGTGCGCATGATGGTGGCGGCCATCGCCTTCTACGGCATGTCCACCTTCGAAGGGCCGATGATGTCGGTCAAGGCCGTCAACTCGCTCAGCCACTACACCGACTGGACGATCGGCCATGTGCACTCCGGCGCGCTCGGCTGGGTCGGCATGATCTCCTTCGGCGCGATCTACCACATGGTGCCGAAGCTGTGGCACCGCCAGCGGCTCTATTCGCTCCGGCTGGTGACCTGGCACTTCTGGCTGGCGACGCTCGGCATCGTCGTCTACGCGGCCGTCATGTGGGTGTCCGGCATCATGCAGGGTCTGATGTGGCGCGAGTACGACGACCAGGGCTTCCTGGTCTACTCCTTCGCCGAGACCGTCGCCGCGCTCCACCCCTACTACATCATGCGGGCGCTGGGCGGCGCGCTCTACCTCGCCGGCGCGGTGCTGATGGCCTTCAACGTCACCATGACCATCCTCGGGCGCCAGCGCGAGGAGAAGCCGCTCGCCGGCGACGCCACCGCGATGCAGCCCGCCGAATAGGACCAACTCCATGTCATTGATAGACAGACACGCAATCCTTGAGAAGAACGCGACCCTTCTTCTGATCGGTTCTCTCCTGGTGGTCACCGTCGGCGGCATCGTCGAGATCGCGCCGTTGTTCTACCTCCAGAACACCATCGAGAAGGTGGAGGGCATGCGCCCCTACACGCCGCTCGAACTGGCCGGCCGGGACATCTATGTGCGCGAGGGCTGCTACCTCTGCCACAGCCAGATGATCCGCCCGTTCCGCGACGAGGTCGAGCGCTACGGCCACTACAGCCTGGCGGCGGAATCGATGTACGACCATCCTTTCCAGTGGGGGTCGAAGCGCACCGGTCCGGACCTCGCTCGCGTCGGCGACCGCTACTCCAACGACTGGCACGTCCAGCATCTCTCCGACCCGCGCTCCGTCGTGCCGGAATCGATCATGCCGAGCTACGCCTTCCTGAAGGATCAGCCGCTCGAGGTGAAGGGGTTCTCCACGCATCTGGTCGCCAATGCGCGCGTCGGGGTTCCCTACAGCGACGACATGATCGCCAACGCCGAGGCGGACATGCGGGCGCAGGCCGATCCCAACGCCGACACGTCCGGCCTCGAAAGCCGGTATCCGAAGGCCAGGACCGGCGATTTCGACGGCAATCCGCAGGCGCTGACCGAGATGGATGCGCTGGTCGCCTATCTGCAGATGCTCGGTACCCTGGTCGATTTCTCGACCTATGACGAAGCGGCCGGGAGGAGGTGAGCGAGATGGAAATCTACACCGCCATGCGTCACTTCGCCGACAGTTGGGGACTGTTGGCCATGACGATCTTCTTCGTGGGCGCGGCGCTGTTCGCGTTCCGGCCCGGCGGCCGGGCCAGCGCCGAGGAAGCCGCCCGCATTCCGCTTCAGGACGACTGACATGAGCGACAAGCACATCGACGAGGTTTCGGGCGTGGCCACCACCGGTCACGAATGGGACGGCATCAAGGAACTGAACAATCCGCTGCCGCGCTGGTGGGTCTGGACGTTCTACGCCACGATAGTCTGGGCCATCGGCTATACGGTCATGTATCCGGCGTGGCCGTTGCTGACCTCCGCCACGAGGGGCGTGTTCGGCTATTCCAGCCGCGCCGACGTCAACAGGGATCTCGCCGCGGCCGAGGCGGCGAAATCGGAATATGTCGGCGAGATCGCGGCCAAGCCGATCGGCGAGATCCTGGCCGACGAAAAACTGCGCACCTTCGCCACGGCTGCCGGCGCGGCCACCTTCAAGGTCAATTGCGTGCAGTGCCACGGCTCGGGCGCTCAGGGATCGGTCGGATTCCCGAACCTCAACGACGACGACTGGCTCTGGGGCGGCAAGCCCGACGACATCGTCCAGACGATCTCGCACGGCATCCGCTTCGCCGCGGATCCCGACACGCGCATGTCCGAGATGCCCGCCTTCGGCGAAATCCTGCAACCCGACCAGATCAGGGACGTGTCGAGCTTCGTCGCTTCCCTTTCCGGCATGGAGGCCGACACCGCCCAGGCCGAGGCGGGCAAGCAGGTGTTCGCCGACAATTGCGCCTCGTGCCACGGCGAAGACGGCAAGGGCAATCGCGAGTTCGGCGCGCCGAACCTGACGGACGCGATCTCGCTCTACGTCAAGACGCCGCAGGACATCGTCCATCAGGTCACGAACCCGAGGAATGGCGTCATGCCGGCCTGGCAGGGCCGCCTGGGCGCGGTCAGGGTGAAGGAACTGGCGGCCTACGTCCATTCGCTCGGCGGCGGCGAATAGCCCGGGCATCCGCGATCGTGGGGGAGAGGTCCGCCGTCGACCCGCCCTGCCTTTCGCTTCCATGCTTGACCTGGATCAAGGTCTCTAAGGCGCGGATGGCCAGGATGCTGACTTCGGCTTCCTGGCCGCGTCCGATTCACTCCAGCCGAACACGCCATGCTCGAAGCCCCTGAGATCGAAAGACTGGACGTCGCGGCGGTCAATTCCGCCGCCGTTCGCAAGCCCCTCTATGCGGCCCGCCGGAAGATATTTCCGAAGCGGGCGGAGGGCACCTTCCGCCGTTTCAAATGGATCGTGATGCTGATAACGCTCGGCATCTACTATCTGACGCCGTGGCTGCGCTGGGACCGTGGCCCCTATGCGCCCGATCAGGCCGTGCTGGTGGATCTTGCCAATCGCCGCTTCTATTTCTTTTTCATCGAGATATGGCCGCAGGAGTTCTACTTCGTGGCCGGCCTGCTGGTCATGGCCGGATTCGGCCTGTTCCTCGTCACCTCCAGCATCGGCCGGGCCTGGTGCGGCTATACCTGCCCGCAGACCGTGTGGGTGGACCTTTTCCTGGCCGTCGACCGGCTGGTGGAAGGCGACCGCAACGCCCGCATCCGGTTGGACCAGTCGCCCTGGAGCGCACGCAAGATCGGCCTGCGCGTCCTCAAGCATGCGATCTGGCTGCTCATCGCGGTCGCCACCGGCGGCGCCTGGATCTTCTATTTCGCCGACGCGCCGACCTTGCTGAAGGACGTGGTGACCGGCAACGCCGCGCCCGTCGCCTACATCACCATCGCCGTGCTGACCGCCACCACCTACACTTTCGGCGGGCTGATGCGGGAACAGGTCTGCACCTACATGTGCCCCTGGCCGCGTATCCAGGCCGCGATGCTGGACGAGCATTCGCTGACGGTGACCTACAACGACTGGCGCGGCGAGCCGCGCTCGCGCCATGCCAAGAAGGCGCTTGCCGCCGGCCAGGCGGTCGGCGACTGCGTGGACTGCAATGCCTGCGTTGCCGTCTGTCCCATGGGCATCGACATCCGCGACGGCCAGCAGCTCGAATGCATCACCTGCGCGCTGTGCATCGACGCCTGCGACGGCATCATGGACAAGGTCGGCCGCGAGCGCGGGCTGATCTCCTACGCGACTCTGTCCGACTACAACGCCAACATGGCGCTGGCGCGCGGCGCGGGCCCGGCGATCGACCCGGCGAATGTCCGCGATCCGGCCGGACACATGAAGCCGGGCTTCGCGCATTTCGACTGGCATCACCTGATCCGGCCGCGGACGCTGGTCTATTTCGCGCTCTGGTCGGCGATCGGCGTCGCGATGGTCGTGTCGCTGGCGACGCGGCAGCGGCTCGAGACCTCGGTGCTGCACGACCGCAACCCGCTCTATGTGCGCCTCGCCGACGGCGGCGTCCGCAACGCCTACACGGTCAAGATCTCGAACATGACCAATGCGCCGCGCCAGGTGCACCTGACGATCGACGGACTGCCAGGGGCGACGATCGCCCTGCCCGGCCGGACCGTCACGGCGAACGAGGCGGCGATCGATCTTCCCGCCGACCAGGTCGGCCTGGCCGCCATCGAACTGTCCGAAGGCCAGCCATTGCTGGCGCTGAACAGCGACCAGCCATTCAATCCGGCGTCGACGATGAAGCTGTTGACGACGTTTGCGGCATTATCGGTGCTCGGTCCCGACTACCGCTGGCATACCAGCGCCT
>OFJB01001262.1_pt1 | contig 10271 bp, 10 predicted proteins | sample 1775081 | NCBI WGS metagenome assembly OFJB01 (sample SAMN08195771, study PRJEB24354) | sludge metagenome | isolation source: initial sludge from phenol fed wastewater aerobic bioreactor | place: India: Nagpur | collected 2016-06-05 | reverse complement strand
TCCCCCCGCGCGCCGGCCAGATGATCGCCGGCCGCCCGCTCGCCGGCGAGATCCAGCTGCGCGGCGCCATGGTGCCGCATTTCAACTGGCCGACCACCGCGCAGGAGCGAAAGCACCGCCCGCGCGACCCCGAGGGCTGGATGGCCTCCGGCATCGGCGCGCGCATCGTCTCCGCCCAGCCGCCGACCTTCGAACTCGCCGGCCGCGTCGACGATTCGGTGCGCATCGGCCAGGCGCTCTACGACCTCGGCGTCCTCGACGGCCTCTATCGCTCGATCGACGGCATCGCCGACGCCGCCGCGATCCTGGTCGACGGCGGCGACACCGGCCCCGCCATCGCCGCCGCCGTGGTGCCCTCCGCCGGCCACCGCATCGACGAGGCGAGCTTCCGCGAGGCGGTCGCCGCCACCCGTGTCGGCCTCGCCGAGATCCCGACCCGGGTCTTCACCGTGCCGGCGATCGCGCGCGGCCCCTCCGGCCGGGTGCTGCGGGCCGGCATGGCGCAACATCTGATGGCGCGCGGCTGAGGGCCGCCGACCGAGACGGGTCCCGTCAAGCCGGCGTTAACGGCGCCGGCGGTAGGATTCCCCGTTCGGGAGATCCTGCCGTCATGTCCTATCGTGGACGCGTCCTCGTCATCGAAGAAACGCCGCGCGCCGAGACCCGCCGCCTGTGGGAGGGGATCCGCGCCGACGGCTGGGACGTGCGCACCCTGCCCCTCGCCCGCTCGCTCGAGCACGACGCCGTCCATCCCGACGTGGTGGTCTTGAACTTCGCCGGCACCGAGGACCACGACGACCGCGACCGCTATCTCGACGCCGCCCTGCGCATGGCGGCCGAGCGCGGGCCGCGCCGGCCTCCGGTGGTCGCCGTCGACGAGACCCTCCGCCCGGATGCCCGCCCCGCCGGGATCGCCGACGTGTTGCGGGCGCCCTGGTCGGTCGGCCACGTCTCCGCCCGGCTCGGCTCGCTCGCCCGCCTCGCCACCATGCGCGCCGAGATGCGGCGCCGGCTCGAGACCACCGCCCGCTTCGGCCTGTCGCGCGCCGAGCCCGACACCGGCGCGAGCCTCCTCGACGCCCACGTCCTCGTGGTCGGCGCCGGCATCCGCTACTTCACCATCGAACGCGCGCTCGCCAAACGCTCGACCCTGGTCGGCGCCTTCACCATCGACACCGCCGCCGACTATCTGGAACGCCGGCCCTTCGACGCCGTGGTGGTCAATCTGCCGCTCGAGGACGCGATCGATTTTCTCGAGATCCTGCGCCGCAATCCGGACACCCACGCGCTCCCCGCCGTGGTGCTGACCGGCGAGGCCGATCCGCGCCTGATCGAGGCGACCCGCGACGCCGGCGCGACCGATCTCGTCTTCGCCGAGGAGGGCGAGGCCCTCTTCGCCGAGCGGGTCGAACAGGCGATGACCGAACATCGCCTGCGCCTCGCCCTCAAGGCCGCCTATGGCGACACCCGCCACGACGAGACGCTCGATTCCGTCACCGGCCTCTACCGCCGCGCCTTCCTGATGGAACATCTCGGCGCCCTGATCGACGACGCCCGCACCGGCGACGCGCCGCTCGCGGTGATCGGCTTCCGCGTCGCCGAACTGGCCGAGATCAACGCCGAATGGGGATGGGCCGCCGGCGATCGGCTGCTCGCTCAGGTCGGCCGGCTGATCTCGCGGCTGATCCGCGGCGAGGATCTCGCGGCGCGCGCCGGCGGTGATCGCCTCGCCCTGCTCCTGCCCGACACCGATACCGAGAGCGCCCGCCCGGTCGCTCACCGCATCGCCGGCATCCTCGAGACCACCGCCTTCTCGCTGCCCGGCGCCACCGGCCCGACGTGGGTGACGATCGACGTCGGCGTGGTCGAATTCGACGGCGTCGAGGACGAGACCGCCCTCCTCGCCCGCGCCTTCGGCTGATCAGGCGGCGATCTCGCCCATCCGCGCCAGCCGCACCCCGGCGGCGGCGAGATCCCGCTCGAAGGCCTCGCTCGCCAGATGGGCATATTCCGCCCGCCGCGCCCGATCGATCGGGTCGCTCGGATCGGCCGCCGCGGCCGGATCGGCGGGGTGGCACATCACCAGCGGCCGCGTCCCGAGACGCTCGAGGAAATGCGGGAAGGTCGCGGCGAAACGGGCGGGATCGAAGGCGGTGATGCCGCCGAACCCGGCATTGACGGTGATCCCACGCGCCCGCGCCGCCCGGCCGAACCCGGCCGCCAGCATCGCGATGAAGAGCGTCTTCGGCGCCTCCACCCCGCGCGCCCAGATCGCCGCCGGCGCCTCGCGGCAGTCGCGCAGCCACGTCCGCCGCCCGTCGAGCACGCCGCGATCGTAGAGCGAGAACAGGGCGCGGCGCACCCCGGGCAGGACGTGGACGTGCTGATGACCGTCGATGAAGTCGGGATCCCGGCCGATCACCGCCCTGAAACGATCGAGCTGTCGCCCGATCTCCGCCGCGATCTCCTCGTAGTCGATCCGCCCCGTCAGCGACCGCGACAACACGCGGCCGAGCGAGGCGGCCCGGCCCTCCGCGTCGAGCGAGGGGATCGGGCCGAGCGGCGCCAGATCCGTCAGAGCGAAGTGCAGACCGATGTCGATCCGATCGGCCAGCGCCGTCACGGCGCCCGCGTCCGCCGCGAAGGCCGGCCCCGCCACCATGCAGCCGGTCGCGGTGAGGCGTCCGCGCGCCGCCAGCGCCAGAATGCCGTCGTCGATCCCCCGCGACAGGCCGAAGTCGTCGGCGCACAAGACGATGGCGCGATCCCTCTTCATCCCGATCTCCGACGGCCGTCCCGACCGGCCTCTTCATCATCCCGAAGCGACGCGCCGCTTCGCCATTGACGCTTCGTCGAATCCCGGCGAAGTCTTCCCGCGATGCGCCCGCGTATTGGATACACGACCCCTACCCTTCCTGAAAGGACCCACGCCATGACGACCGCTCCGGAGACCTCGACGCAGGACACCCTGCGAGCATCGATGGTCAGCGTCGTCCTTCCCATGCACAACGAGCGCGACGGATTGGACCGCCTGTTCGCCCGCCTCGTGCCGGTGCTGCAGGGGCTGGGGGTGCCCTTCGAGATCGTCACGGTCGACGACGGCTCGCGCGACGACACGTTCGAGCGCCTGAAGGCGGCCCGCGCGACGGTGCCGCACCTCAAGATCGTCACCTTCTCCCGCAATTTCGGCAAGGAGATCGCCGTCACCGCCGGCCTCGCCCGCACCTCCGGCGACGTCGTCGTGGTGATGGACAGCGACCTCCAGCATCCGCCCGAGGCGATTCCTCAGCTGCTCGCCGAATGGCAGAGCGGCCATTACGACGCGGTCTACGCCCGGCGCGTCGACCTCGATCGCGGCTCGCCGCTGCGCAACGCCTTCTCGACCGCCTTCTACAAGGCCTTCGACTACATGAGCGAGATCCGCGTCGACCGCGAGACCGGCGACTTCGGCGCCTTCGACCGCAAGGTGGTCGACGCCTTCCTCGCCATGCCCGAGCGCAACCGCTTCAATCGCGGCCTCTTCGCCTGGGCCGGCTTCCGCACCACCACCATCCCCGTGACCATGGAGGAGCGTCAGACCGGCACCTCGCAATGGGGCTTCTTCAAGCTCCTGCGTCTGGCGATCGCCGCGATCACCTCCTTCGGCACCCTGCCCCTGAAGATCTGGGCGGTGATCGGCACCTTCGTCTCGCTGTCGGCGCTGGCCTACGGCCTCTTCGTCATCCTGAAGACCCTGATCTTCGGCGCCGACACGCCCGGCTTCCCGTCGCTGATGGTGGCGATCCTGTTCTTCTCGGGCATTCAGTTGGTCGGCCTCGGCATCATCGGCGAATATCTCGGCCACGTCTTCTCCGAGGTGAAGCGCCGCCCGCTCTATTTCGTGCGCGAGGCGATCGGCTTCGACCGCCCCTTCTCGATCCTGCCGCCCAACCATGGCGCCGCCGCGCCGGAGGCGAACCGTGACGGACGCTGACACCCGCGCCCGCCGCGCCGGCGAACCGGCGCTCGCGGTCGTCCTCGTCGTGCTCGCCCTCGCCTGGCTGTGGCTGACGCGGCCGTGGCTCTTCGGCGGCCTCACCGTGCCCTGGGACGCGGAGGCGCATTTCCGCGCCCAACTGGGCTTCCTCGCCCATTCGCTGCACGAGGGGCGCGGCATCACCTGGAACCCCTGGATCTTCACCGGCTGGCCGCAGATCTCCGATCCGCAGTCGCTGATCTTCGTGCCGGTCTTCTTCGTGCTGGCGCTGATCGATCCCGATCCCTCCGCTCAGGCGATGGACGCGGCCGTCTTCGTCCAGCTCGCCCTCGGCGGTCTGGCGCTGGCGCTGTGGTTCCGCGATCGCGGCTGGCACGCCGGCGGCGGCGTGATCGCCGCCCTCGCCTTCGCCTTCGGCGGCTCGGCCGCGTGGCGCCTGCAGCACACCGGACAAGTGATGAGCTTCGCGCTCCTGCCGGTGGTGCTCTTCTGCGTCCAGCGGATGGTCGACCGCCGCTCGATCTGGTGGGGCCTGTGGACCGGCATCGCCGCCGGCCTCCTGGCGCTCGGCCGCGACCAGATCGCGCTGCTCTCGCTCTACTACCTGACCGGCCACGTGCTGTGGGAGATCTTCACCCACGAGAAGCCGGTCCGCCATCTCGGCGCGACCGTCCTGCCCGGGCTCGCGGTGATCGTCGGCGGCCTCCTGGTCGTCGCCGTGCCGGTGACCATGACGCTGCTCCTCGCCGAACATTCCAATCGGCCGGAGATCGACTTCATCGGCGCCGGGAAGGGCTCGCTCCCCCCCGAGGCGCTGATCTCCACCGTGATCGCCGATCTCTTCGGCCAGGGCGATCAGGCGGTCGACTATTGGGGCCCGCCCTCCCCCGCCTTCGGCTACACCGACGTCTATCTCGCCCAGAACATGGGCGCGGTCTATGCCGGCGCGATCCCGATCCTGACCATCTTGGTCGCCGGCATCGGTCGCGGCCGCCTCTTCGCCAAGGAGATCGGCTGGCAGACGATCGCCGCCGTCTTCTTCGTGCTCTACACGATCGGCTGGTACACGCCCGCCTTCCGCGTCTTCTACGACCTGATGCCCGGCGTCGACCTCTATCGCCGCCCCGCCGACGCCACCTTCATGATCGGCTTCTCGATCGCCGTGCTCGGCGGCTGGCTGACCCACCGGCTCCTGACCGAGCCGCGTCCCGGCCCGTCCCCGCTCGCCGTCAAGGCCGTCCAGGCGGCGATCCTGGTCACGGTCTTCGCGGTGCTGCCGGTCGTCTTCGGCCTCCACGCCGACCGTCTCGCGCTGGTCTGGAAGCCGCTGGCGACGAGCCTCGCCTTCGCCGGCCTCGCCGGGCTCGTGCTGCTCGCCGCCCGTGCCTTCGTCCGCGACGGCTCCGGCCGGGGCGGCGCCATCGCGGTCGGCTTGCTCGCGCTCTTCACGACGATCGATCTCGCCTGGAACAACGCCCCCAACGAATCGACCGCCTATCCGAGCGCCACCTTCCAGGCCCTCGACACGAACACCAAGGATCCGGTGGTCGCCTTCCTGAAGAAGAAGGTCGAGGAGAACGATCACGGCGCCCGCCGCGACCGCGTCGAGCTGGTCGGCATCGGCTTCCATTGGCCGAACCTCGGCATGCTCCACGAGCTCGAGCACACGCTCGGCTACAATCCGCTGCGCATGGCCGAGTATGCCCAGGCGACCGGCGCCATCGACCACATCGCCATCCCCGAGCAGAAGACCTTCTCGGCGCTGAACCCGAGCTACGATTCGGTCCTCGACGATATGCTCGGCCTGCGCTGGATCGCCTCCTCGCTGCCGATCGAGAAGATCGACCACGCCCTGAAGCCGGGCCGCCTCGTCGAGGTCGCCCATTTCGACGCGATCCCCGGGATCTACCCGGCCCCAGGCCGTCCGGAGACCTGGATCTACGAAAACCCGCGCGCTCTGCCGCGCGTGCTCCTGGTCGATCGCGCTCGCCTCGTCGCCTTCGACGAGATCCTCGCCGAGGGCCGTTGGCCGGACGGCTTCGACCCGCGCCGCGAGGTCCTGCTCGCCGCCGAGGGCGACGGCGCCGTCGAGGGCCGGCTCGCCGACACGGCGCCGTCCGAGACCCCGCCCGGCCGCGCAGAGATCGTCTCCTACCTCAACTCCGAGGTGGTGGTCGACGCCACCATGGACCGCGCCGGCTGGCTGGTCCTGAACGATGCCTGGCATCGCTGGTGGCGGGTCGAGATCGACGGCAAGCCCGCCGATCTGAAACGCGCGAACCTGCTGTTCCGCGCGGTGAAGGTGCCGGAGGGCCGCCATCGCCTGCGCTTCAGCTTCCACCCCTTCGTCGGCGCCTGGAAGGACTTCCCCGGCCTCGTCCGCACGCTGACGGAATGAGCGAAGGCCCGCGCGACGCGATCGACCCCGGCGCGAAGCCCGGCCGCGCCGAAGATCCACGCCGGCCGCCGGCGCGCGCCCATCTGGCCCCCCGCCGGTGCCGCCGGTCGTGAGGAAGACGCGTGAGGGCTCTGCCGGATCGGCCCTCCGATCAAGGCCCGTGCCGTTCGATCTTCTTGATGCCGTCCCACGGCGCGAAGACGATCTTCCCGGCCCCCTTGTCGTGAAAAATGACGCCTCGCTCGATGATTCGAAAGACGACCGAGTGGATCATCCTCTTCTCGCCGAGATCGATGTCGGTGATGGGCGCGACCCTCCGGGCGTCTCTGCGACCGTCGACATAACCGTAGAGGCAAATCGAAAACAGCATCAGAAACAAGAAGACGAGCTGAACGTCGAACCGCTCGGCCGCATCCGCGACACCGACATCGATCCAGACGATATAAATGCTCAGAAGAATCGCGGAGAATATTACGATCGACATATATATGTAGTCGTGCCGTATCGTTTCGATGATTTTGTCGACTTTCACGAGTCCAAAATAACTCAAAAAATCACGAAGATAATACACGGCCGCACCGATCAGGACGACATAGGAAATCAATAGAAACATCCGTGTGACGCGCCGCACCTTCACGTAATTCATACAAAAATATGTGACGAAGACAGGAACGGATGCCACCATCAACACATAAGATGGCAGCCAGAGCATCATTTCCTTGATGAAATCCGCACTCGAAAAATACAAGAACACCGGGAATGAGATGGCGATGCCATAAAAATACTCGTGACTGACGGACATGGCGAAAAAGCCGATGACCAGAACGAGCCAGGCATCCTTCAAGAGACGCAAGAGAGACTTCTGCACACTTTCGCGCGGGTACGACATCGGCCGAACCTCGTGTATGAATCGCATCGAGACTCCTCACGACTTTTCGAAACTATCACGAGCATCGATCATGTCCGCAACCGAGATCCTCGCCCGCCTCGTCGCTTTCGACACGACCAGCCGCAACTCCAACTTGCCGCTGATCGAATGGGTCGAGGCCTATCTCGACCAGTTCGGCGTCGGCTACGAGCGGGTCTATGACCCGACCGGCACCAAGGCGTGCCTGTGGGCGACGATCGGCCCGAAGGACGTCGCCGGCTACGTGCTCTCCGGCCACACCGACGTCGTCCCCGTCGACGATCAGGTCTGGGCGACCGATCCCTTCACCCTGACCGAGGTCGGCTCGCGCCTCTACGGACGCGGCACCTCGGACATGAAGGGTTTCGCCGCCGTCTGCCTGTCGCGCCTGCCGGCGATGGTGGAAAAGCCGCTGAAACAGCCGATCCACCTCTGCCTCAGCCACGACGAGGAGGTCGGCTGCATCGGCGTGCGCAACGCCCTCGCCCGCATCGACGACCTCGCGCCGGTGACCCCGCTCGCCGCCTTCGTCGGCGAACCGACCAGCATGGCGGTGGTCGTCGCCCACAAGGCCAAATGGTCCTATGTCGTCGAGGTTCACGGCCACGCCTGCCATTCCTCGCTCGCGCCTTCCGGCGTCAACGCCATCGAGGCGGCGGCCGAGGAGATCGCCGAGATCCGCGCCATCGGCCGCGAGTTCGAGGCCTCCGGCCCGCGCGATCCGCTCTACGACGTGCCCTTCTCGACCAGCCACGTCGGCACCATTCGCGGCGGCACCGCGCTCAACATCGTGCCCGAGCACTGCACCTTCGAGTTCGAGTTCCGCATGCTCGCCGGCGTCGATCACCAGCCCTTCGAGGACCGCCTGCGCGCCCACGTGAAGGAGAAGATCGAGCCCTGGATGAAGGCCCGCCATCCCGAGACCGGCATCGACATCCGCCTCGCCAACGGCTTCCCCGGCTTCGACACGCCCCCCGAGGCCGACGCGACCGTCCTCGCCAAGCGCCTCGCCGGCCGCAACGATCACACCAAGGTCGCCTACGGCACCGAGGCCGGCCTGTTCGTGACCATGGGACGCATGCCGACCGTCGTCGTCGGCCCCGGCTCGATCGGTCAGGCCCACATCCCCGACGAGTTCATCGAGAAGTCGGAACTCGAGAAATGCGGCAGTTTCGTCGATCGCCTGATCGACCACTGCCGCGGCTGACGCCGAGCGAGGGAGTTTTCGCCTCGAAGGGCGAAGCGGAGCGACGGGCCGTGCCGCCGCTCACCGCGCCACGCGCGGCCGCACGAGGCGTGCCGTGAGTGAATGGGACCGGCTGTGCCCGTCGGCGAGGCCGCGACCGAGGTCGACGAAATACCAGAGTTCGGCCATCCCCACCGGGGTGGTCGTCCAGGCCGCGCCCTCGCCCTCAGGCCCGACCTCGAGATCGGGAAAGACCGCCCGGTCGATCGGCGGCTCGCCGCATCCCTCGTCGAGAAGCTCCCAGAGCTCCCTCACGTCCGGCAGACGCCAGCCCTCGCCGAGCCGTGCGGCCTCCGCCTCGGCCCGGTCGAGCCCGGCGTAGAGCGGCTCGCCGACGCACCGCCCCGCCTCGAAGGATGCCCCGAGCGCGCAGCGCCGCCACTCGAGCCCGCTCGCGCGATCGAGGGCGATCCCCTGCTCGATCTCGAAACGCGGCACCCCGTCGAGCATCCGGCAGGCGGCCTCGGCCGAGGCCGCGAAGAGCGGCGCGAGGGCGAGGCCGGAGGCCGAGGAGGATCGATCGACGCGGCATGGGCGGGTCTTCCGTTGCCGCGCCATCCGAGGTGACGCTCGAGGCGATTGCGTGGCCGCGCTCACTTCATCTTGCCGGAGGCCCGCAACACGAAGGAGATCACTTCGGCGACCGCCTTGAACAACGGTTCGGGGATCTGGCGATCGAGTTCGACCGCCGACAGCGCCTTGGCGAGCAGCGGGTTCTCCTCCACCGCGACGCCGGCCTCGCGCGCCGTCGCGACGATCGTCTCGGCGACCCGCCCCTCGCCCTTGGCGACGACGGTGGGCACGCCCACCCCCTCCCACTTGAGGGCGACCGCCACCTTCTTCTCCGCGCCCTCGTCGCTCATCGCATCCCCTAGAGACTGACGTCGATGAAATGGCCGGAGGTCGACCCCGCTTCGGCGCGACCGGCCGGCGGGGCGCCGACCTGCACCCGCACCGGCTCGACCGTCATCGCCGAATCGGCCAGCGCCGCCGTCAGTTGCCCGACCTCCTCGGCGAGACGCGCCGCCATCTCCGGCCGCTCGATCCACAGCCCGACCGAGAGATGATCCCCGGAAAGGCCGATCTGCGCATGGACCGGCCCGATCGGCTCGACGTCGAGCGCGAAACGCACCCGCCAGCCGGCCGTCGCGCCCTCGCGCTCGCCCGCCCCGCCGCCGTCGCGTTCCACCGTCATCTGCACGATCGAGGTGCCGTTCGGCGTCGCCAGCGGCAGTTCCGCCGCCCACTCGCGATTGCCCCGCGCGGCCCCGGCGACGAGCTCGTCGCCATGGGTGTCGAGCGCCACGTATTGCTCGAGCAGGATGCGCTGCAACGCCCCCTCCGTGCGCTCCAGCGCCCGCCGCCCGAGGCCCTCGACACCGTCGCTCGACGCGGTCTCCGCCGCGCTGAACCTCGCGATCACGGTCAAGGACGGCCAGGTGCAGCAGATGCAGCTGGCGCTGAAGAAGTTCAACGAGCAGATCGGCATCCTCGAGCAGCAGAAGGTCGAGATCGAGAAGGCGCTCGACGAGCTCCGGCGCACTTTCTTCCTCACGGGATGAATCTATCGGACTGTCATCGAATCTGGTCGTCATCATGCGCTAATCGTAGCCCGTGCGCGTCAGGCCAGGCAGCCCCGCTTGTCGTACGATGACGCGACGTTTCCATCCTGCGAAATTCTGGCAAGGAGCAACGATGAAAATCACCGCGGTCAAAGCGTTTCCGGTGCGGTCGGGGTTCCGCA
>OFJB01001261.1_pt1 | contig 10274 bp, 9 predicted proteins | sample 1775081 | NCBI WGS metagenome assembly OFJB01 (sample SAMN08195771, study PRJEB24354) | sludge metagenome | isolation source: initial sludge from phenol fed wastewater aerobic bioreactor | place: India: Nagpur | collected 2016-06-05 | reverse complement strand
GCGACCAGACCACCAACACCACCAGCCAGATCGAGGGCAAGAAGATCAAGGCCTACGCCGTCACCACGGCCAAGCGCCTGGCCATTCCCGCCGTCTACAAGGACCTGCCCACGCTGCAGGAGGTGGGCCTGAAGGGCTTCGACGTGTCGATCTGGCACGGCCTGTACGCCCCCAAGGGCACGCCGGCGGCGGTGCTCAAGACCCTCAACACCGCGCTGCAGGCGGCGGTGAAGGACCCGGACTTCATCAAGAAGGAAGAAAGCCTGGGCGCGATCGTCGCCCACGACGAGCGCGTGACGCCCGAAGGGCACAAGAAGTTCGTCACCGCCGAGGTCGCCAAGTGGGGCCCGGTCATCAAGGCGGCGGGCCAGTACGCCGATTGACGGCCCCACGCGCCGTGGCGGCTGCCGGCGTGCCGCGGCTGCGCGTCGTCGACTCCATCACCGAGCTCGTGCCCGGCGCCGACGCGGGCTGCCTGGCGGTCAGCGGCTCGCACGGCGGCATCAGCTCGGCGCAGTACGCCCGGGCGGCGCAGCCGCTGCTGGCGGTCTTCAACGATGCCGGGGTGGGCAAGGACCGGGCGGGCCTGGCGGCCTTGCCCTTTTTGCAAGGCCATGGCATCGCCGCCTGCACCGTCGGCCACCAGAGCGCGCGCATCGGCGAGGCGCGCAGCACGCTGCGCGACGGGGTCGTCAGCCACTGCAACGCGCAGGCGCTCGCGCTGGGGGCGGCGCCGGGGCAGGCCTGCGCGGCCTTGATCGAGCGGCTGATGGGCGGGGGCCTCTGACGGGCGCCCCGTTTCAAGTCAAATCAGCTTGCGGCCGGCGTCCGTCTTTCGTAATTAGCTATCAATCCAATAGCTATCGGCGCTGCCCTACACACCCCAGACGACGTCCTTGCCCTCGGCGCTGCTCTGCCTGAGCATGTCGAGAAAGGGCGCGGCGCGGTGGCGCAGCGAGACCGCTTCTTCCTTGGCCGCGTCGTTGGCGTCGTCGTCGGTGGCCGGCGGGGGGGCTTCGCGCAGCGCCTCGCGCCGCTGGATCTCGGCCTGGATGGCCGCGATGGCGGCGCTGGCCTGCGCCACCGTGATGATGCCGGTCGGCCCAGCGGCCTTGCCGATGATCTTGAGCAGCTCCTCGGCATTGGGCTGCAGCATGACGAGGTCGGCCGTGGCCTTGGATTTGAATTTGTACAGCATGATCAAGCGACGAAAAGGGTGCAAGGGCATCCAGTATGCACATTCTGAAAGCGGTTTTGTTGGGGTAATTCCCTAGCCGGTGCCGGGTGCCCGAACCCTTGACTCCATTTAATTTAGATGTAAATTATCTACATCTAAATTTAAGACCCAGGATCAAGGAGATCCCCATGAAGATCGTTTGCATTGGCGGCGGCCCCGGCGGCCTGTACTTCGCCCTGCTGATGAAGCAGCGCAATCCGTCGCACGACATCACGGTCGTCGAGCGCAACAAGCCCTACGATACCTTCGGCTGGGGCGTGGTGTTCTCCGACGCCACCATGGACAACATGCGCCAGTGGGACAAGCCCACGGCCGACACCATCCAGCAGGCCTTCAACCATTGGGACGACATCGAGCTGCTGTTCAAGGGCGAGGTGATCCGCTCGGGCGGCCACGGCTTCGTCGGCATCGGGCGCAAGAAGCTGCTCAACATCCTGCAGGAGCGCTGCGAGGAGCTGGGCGTCAAGCTGGTGTTCGAGACCGAGGTCGATTCGGACCTGGACTTCCCGGACGCCGACCTGATCATCGCCAGCGACGGCATCAACTCCAAGATCCGCACGCTGCATGCCGACCGGTTTCAGCCCGAGCTGGTGCTGCGCCCCAACCGCTTCATCTGGCTGGGCACCAAGCGCCAGTACGACGCCTTCACCTTCGATTTCCGCAAGACCGAGCACGGCTGGTTCCAGGCGCACATCTACAAATTCGACGATGAAACCTCCACCTTCATCGTCGAGTGCCCCGAGCACGTGTGGCTGGCGCATGGCCTGGACAAGGCCGGGCCGGACGAGTCCATCGCCTTCTGCGAGAAGCTGTTTGCCGACAACCTGCGGGGCGAGAAGCTGCTCTCCAACGCGCGCCACCTGCGCGGCTCGGCCTGGATCAACTTTACCCGCGTCAAGTGCGACAACTGGTGGTTCAAGAACGCCAACGGCGCCCACGTGGTGCTGCTGGGCGACGCGGTGCACACGGCGCACTTCGCCATCGGCTCGGGCACCAAGCTGTCGCTGGAGGACGCGATCGACCTGACGCGCAAGTTCATCGAGCTGGGCGACGGCGCCGACAAGATCGAGCAGGTGCTGACGCAGTACCAGGCCGACCGCAGCATCGAGGCGCTGCGCCTGCAGAACGCGGCCTGGAACGCGATGGAGTGGTTCGAGGTGTGCGGCGAGCGCTACTGCGACCAGCTCGAGCCGCCGCAGTTCATGTACAGCATGCTCACGCGCAGCCAGCGCATCAGCCACGAGAACCTGCGCCTGCGCGACAAGGCCTGGCTGGAGGGCTACGAGCGCTGGCTGGCCGAGCGCGACGGCGTGCCGGTGCCGGCGGGTCAGACCCCGCCGCCGCCCATGTTCCTGCCCTACACGGTGCGCGGCCTCACGCTGAAGAACCGCGTCGTCGTCTCGCCCATGGCGCAGTATTCCTGCGTCGACGGCCTGCCGGCCGACTACCACCTGGTGCACCTGGGCGCGCGCGCGCTGGGCGGCGCCGGCATGGTGTTTGCCGAGATGACCTGCGTCACGCCCGAGGGCCGCATCACCCCCGGCTGCCCGGGCCTGTACAACGCCGAGCAAAAGGCCGGCTGGAAGCGCATTGCCGACTGGATTCACGCGCATTCCGACGCCAAGTTCGCCATGCAGCTGGGTCACGCCGGCTCCAAGGCCTCCACGCGCGTGGCCTGGGAGGGCACCGACCTGCCGCTGGAGCCGCCCTCGGCCAACTGGCCCATCGTCGGCGCCTCGGCCCAGCAATACCTGCCCGGCGTGAGCCAGGTGTCCAAAGAAATCTCGCGAGACGAGATGCAGGCGCTCAAGCAGCGCTTTGTCGAGGCGGCGCAGGATGTCAACGACATCGGCGCCGACTGGCTGGAGCTGCACTGCGCCCACGGCTACCTGCTGTCCGAATTCATTTCGCCCCTGACCAACCAGCGCAGCGACGAATATGGGGGCAGCCTGCAGAATCGCCTGCGCTATCCCATCGAGGTGTTCAGGGCCATGCGCGCGGTATGGCCGGCCGACAAGCCGATGTCGGTGCGCATCTCGGCCACCGACTGGGTGGAGGGCGGCATCACCCCGGCCGACGCGGTCGAGATCGCCAAGGCCTTCAAGGCCGCGGGGGCCGACCTGATCGACTGCTCGGCGGGCCAGGTGAGCAAGCAGGAAAAGCCGGTCTACGGCCGCATGTGGCAGACCCCGTTCGCCGACCGCGTGCGCCAGGAGGCGGGCATCGCCACCATGGCCGTGGGCGCGATCACCGAGGCCGACCACGTCAACAGCATCATTGCCGCCGGCCGGGCCGATTTGTGCGCCGTCGCCCGTCCGCACCTGGCCAACCCGTCCTGGACGCTGACCGAGGCCGCCAGGATCGGCTACACGCCCATCGCCTGGCCCAAGCAGTACTACCAGGGCAAGCGCCAGCTGGAGGCGCTGTTCGAACGCGAGAAAGCCCAGGTGGCGGCGCAGATCGCGCAGGCAGCCATCCACGTGGCGGCATGAGCGGCGTGAGCGCCGTGGCAGCCGCTCCCGCGTGGGCCGCGCGCCACTGCCTGGTGACGGGCGGTGCGCGCGGCATCGGCCTGGCGGTCACGCAGGCGCTGCTGGCCACCGGCGCGCGCGTCACCGTGCTGGGGCGCAGCGCCGTCGCCGCCGACCAACTGCGGGCGCTGGCCGGCAGCGAGGCCGCCGCCGCGCGCCTGCAGGCGGTGGCGGCCGACGTGTCCGACCCCGCGGCGGTCGCGCGCGCCTTCGCGCAGGCGGGCGAGCGCTTCGGCAGCGTCGACACCCTGGTCAACAACGCCGGCCAGGCGCACAGCGCGCCGTTCATGAAGATGGACATGCCGCTGTGGCAGCAGATGCTGGCCGTGAACCTGACCGGCACCATGGTCTGCACCCAGGCGGCGCTGCCCGCGATGCTGGCCGCCGGCTGGGGCCGCGTCGTCAACGTGGCCAGCACCGCGGCGCAGCGCGGCTACGCCTACGTCAGCGGCTACGTGGCGGCCAAGCACGGCGTGCTCGGGCTCACGCGCGCGCTGGCGCTGGAGCTGGCCACCAAGGGCATTACCATCAACGCGGTGTGCCCAGGCTATACCGAGACCGATTTGCTCAAGGACAGCATTGCGAATATCGTCGCCAAGACGGGCCGCAGCGAGGCCGAGGCGCGTGCGCAGCTGGCCAGCGGCAACCCGCAAAGGCGCCTGGTGCAGCCGCAGGAGGTGGCGAGCGCGGTGCTCTGGCTGTGCCAGGGCGATGCCGCGGCGGTCACCGGGCAGGACATTTCCATCAGTGGCGGGGAGGTGATGTAGCCATGGCACAGGTCGATCTCGAGGCGCGCGCGCACGCCGAACACCCGGAGGAGCTGCGGCTTTGGCTGCGCATGCTGGCCTGCACCCAGCTCATCGAGCGCGAGCTGCGCACCCGCCTGCGCGAGCAGTTCGACACCACGCTGCCGCGGTTCGATCTGATGGCGCAGCTCGAGCGCGTGCCCGAGGGGCTGCGCATGAGCGAGCTGTCGCGCCGCATGATGGTGACCGGCGGCAACGTGACCGGCATCACCGACCAGCTCGAGGGCGAGGGCCTGGTCGAGCGCATCGAGGTCGAGGGCGATCGCCGCGCGTTCAGCGTGCGCCTGACGGCCAAGGGCCGCAAGGACTTCCGCGCCATGGCCCAGGCGCACGAAGCCTGGATCGTCGAGGCCTTCGCCGGGCTCGACTCGGCCGAGATCCAGACGCTGCGCAACCTGCTCGGCAGGGTCAAGCGCCACTTTCACGAACTCAAGGAGACCGCATGAAGCACTACGTTCCCGAGGCCAACCCGATGCGTGCGCAGTACGGCGCACGGGCCTCCTACCAGGCCAGGCATTTCGCCTGGTCCTGCGATGCAGATGGCGTCGCCACCGTCATGCTCAACCGCCCCGAGCGCAAGAACCCGCTCACCTTCGACAGCTACGGCGAACTGCGCGACCTGTTCAACGGCCTGCGTTACGCCACCGACGTCAAGGTGGTGGTGGTCACGGGCGAGGGCGGCAACTTCTGCTCCGGCGGTGACGTGCACGACATCATCGGGCCGCTGACCAAGATGACCATGCCCGAGCTGCTCGAATTCACGCGCATGACGGGCGACCTGGTCAAGGCCATGCGCGGCTGCCCGCAGCCCATCATCGGCGCCATCGACGGCGTCTGCGCCGGCGCCGGCGCCATGATGGCGCTGGCCTGCGACATGCGCCTGGGCACGGCGGCGGCCAAGACCGCGTTCCTGTTCACCCGCGTCGGCCTGGCCGGCGCCGACATGGGCGCCTGCGCGCTGCTGCCGCGCATGATCGGGCAGGGCCGGGCGAGCGAGCTGCTCTTCACCGGCCGCGCGATGAGCGCGCAGGAGGGGCTGGCCTGGGGCTTCTTCGTCGCGCTGCACGACAGTGGCGAGCTGCTCGCCAAGGCGCAGGAGCTGGCGCGCAGCCTGGCCGCGGGCCCGATGTTCGGCCACGCCATGACCAAGAACATGCTCAGCCAGGAATGGTCCATGACGATCGACCAGGCGATCGAGGCCGAGGCGCAGGCGCAGGCCATCTGCATGCAGACGCAGGACTTCCGCCGCGCCTACGAGGCCTTCGCGGCCAAGCAGAAGCCGGTCTTCCAGGGCGATTGAGATGAGCACCGGCATCATGCAAGCGACGGCGCTGCGCCCGGATCGCGCCCACCTGGACCTGCCGTTCTTCGACGCGGCGCACCGGCGCATCGCCGCCGAGCTGCCCGACTGGACCAACGCCCAGCGCGTCGACGAATCCGACGACCGCGCCGCCTGCCGCGACTGGGTGCGGCGCCTGGGCGACGGCGGCTGGCTGACATACTGCGTGCCCGGCGACTTCGGCGGCGCCCTGCCGCAGCTGGACTCGCGCGCGCTGGTGCTGCTGCGCGAGACGCTGGCGTTCTATTCGCCGCTGGCCGACTTCGCCTTCGCCATGCAGGGCCTGGGCAGCGGCGCGATCTCGCTGGGCGGCAGCGCGGCCACGCGCCGCGCCTACCTGCCCGAGGTGGCTGCCGGGCGCAAGATCGCCGCGTTCGCCCTCACCGAGCCCGAGGCGGGCTCGGACGTGGCTGCCATGAAATTGAGAGCTGCCGGCGCGCGCCCCGACTGCATTGCAGGGCAAAAGGACGACAGCTATTTCCTCGACGGCCAGAAGACCTGGATCAGCAACGGCGGCATGGCCGACTTCTACTGCGTCTTCGCCAAGACCGACCCCGATGGCGGCAGCCGAGGCATCAGCGCCTTCGTCGTCGACCGCGACGCCGAGGGGCTGGACGACTCCGCGCACATCCCCGTGATGGCGCCGCACCCGCTGGCCACGCTCAGCTTTACGCGCTGCCGCGTGAGCGGCGAGCAGATGCTGGGCGACGTGAACGGCGGCTTCAAGCTGGCGATGCAGACGCTGGACATCTTCCGCGCCAGCGTCGCCGCCGCCGCCCTGGGCATGGCGCGCCGGGCGCTGGCCGAGGCCATCCACCACGCGCAGCACCGCAGGATGTTCGGCCAGACGCTGGCCGACTTCCAGCTCACGCAGGCCAAGCTGGGCGAGATGGCCGCGCTGGTCGATGCCGGCGCGCTGCTCACCTACCGCGCCGCCTGGATGCGCGACACCGGCCAGGGCAGCCTGCGCCAGCGCAGCGTGGCCGCCGCCATGGCCAAGATGACCGCCACCGAGAACGCCCAGCGCGTGATCGACATGGCGCTGCAGATGCATGGCGGCCTGGGCGTCATGGTCGGCAGCAAGGTCGAATCGCTCTACCGCGACATTCGTGCGCTGCGCATCTACGAAGGTGCGACCGAGGTGCAGCAGCTCATCATCGGCAAGGCCGCCCTGCAGGAAGCCCAAGCATGAACACACCATCCGCGCAAACCGACTCCTTCGTGCGCGACCGCCTGCCGCCGCGCGAGCAGTGGCCCGAGTTTCGCTACGACCTGCCGGAGCTGCAGATCCCCGACCAGGCCAACGTGGCCACCCATCTGTTCGACGCCGCGCACCGCAATGGCTGGGACAACCGCCTGATGCTGCGCTCGCCCGGCGAGACCTACACCTACGCCGAGGCGAACGCCCAGGTCAATCGCATCGCCGAGATGCTGATCAAGGACTTCAAGCTCGAACCCGGCAACCGCGTGCTGCTGCGCGGGGGCAACTCCATCGGCATGGCGCTGGCCTGGCTGGGCGTGGTCAAGGCCGGGCTGATCGCGGTGGCCACCATGCCGCTGCTGCGCGCCGTCGAGCTGGACAAGATCATCGACAAGTCGCGCCCCGCGCTGGCCATCTGCGACGTGGCCCTGCTGGCCGAGATGGTGCCCGCCGCGCAGGACGCCAAACAGGCGCTGCCCATCCTGGTGTTTGGCGACGCCAAGCGCCTGGACGGCATGGAAGCGCGCGCGGCCCGCCGCTCGCCCGACCACGCCGGCTGCGCCACCGCGGCCGACGACGTGGCCCTGCTGGCCTTCACCAGCGGCACCACCGGCGTGCCCAAGGCCGTCATCACCACGCACCGCGACGTGCTGGCCGCCTGCAACGCCTGGCCGCGCTCGGTGCTCAAGGCCACGCCCGACGACGTGGTCACCGGCTCGCCGCCGCTGGCCTTCACCTTCGGGCTGGGCGGGCTGCTGCTGTTTCCCATGGCCGCGGGCGCCTCGGTGTACTACCCCGACGTGCGCTTCAGCCCCGAGACCATGGTGCGCAAGATGCGCGACAACGGCATCACCATCTGCTACACCGCGCCCACCTTCTACCGCCAGATGGCGCCCTACGCCAAGGCGCTGGGCATTCCCAGCCTGCGCATCTGCGTCAGCGCCGGCGAGGCCCTGCCCGACGCCACGCGCCAGCTGTGGAAGGACGCCACCGGCATCGAGATGCTGGACGGCATCGGAGGCACCGAGGTGTTCCACATCTACATCTCGGCCGCGGGCGCCGACGTGCGTGCCGGCAGCATCGGCAAGGTGGTGCCCGGCTACCAGGCCAAGGTGGTGGACGAGAACGACCACGAGGTGCCGCGCGGCACCGTCGGCCGCCTGGCGGTGATTGGCCCCACCGGCTGCCGCTACATGGACGACGCGCGCCAGACCGCCTACGTCAGCAACGGCTGGAACCACCCCGGCGACGCCTTCACGCAGGACGAGGACGGCTACTTCCACTACCAGGCGCGCGACGACGACATGATCATCACCGCCGGCTACAACGTGGGCGCGCCCGAGGTGGAGGACTGCCTGCTCGCGCACCCGGCGGTGGCCGAGTGCGGCGTGGTGGGCAAGAGCGACGAGGTGCGTGGCATGATCATCAAGGCCTTCGTGGTGCTGCGCGCTGGCCAGGCCAGCAACGAGGCCATGGCCGAGGCGCTGCAGGACTACGTCAAGAAAAGCATCGCGCCCTACAAGTACCCGCGCGAGATCGAATTCGTCAACGCGCTGCCGCGCACCGAGACCGGCAAGCTGCAGCGCTTCAAACTGAGACAGCAGACATGAGCATTCAGCACCTCCAGCCCCCCGGGTGGGCGCCCGCCAAGGGCTATGCCAACGGCATCGCCGCGCGCGGCACGCAAATCTTCGTGGGCGGCCAGATCGGCTGGAACGCCCAGCAGCAGTTCGAGACCGACGACTTCATCGCGCAGGTGCACCAGGCGCTGGCCAACGTCGCCGCCGTGCTGAAGGTGGCCGGCGCCGGCCCCGAGCACATGGTGCGCATGACCTGGTACGTGACCGACCGCGTGGAGTACAACAGCCGCCTGAAGGAGCTGGGCGGCGTGTACCGTGACGTGATGGGCAAGAACTTTCCGGCCATGACCTGCGTGCAGGTGGCGGCGCTGATGGAAGAACGCGCCAAGGTCGAGATCGAGGTCACCGCCGTCATTCCCGATTGAACGATTACCGCATTCATCCACCGGAGTTTCCATGTCCAAGCACAAGACCCCCTTCAGCTGGGAAGACCCGTTCGCGCTGCGCGAGCAGCTCACCGACGACGAGCGCGCCATCCAGGATGCCGCCCACGCCTATTGCCAGGACAAGCTGGCCCCGCGCGTGCAGGACGCCTTTCGCCATGAAAAAACCGACCCGGCCATCTTCCGCGAGATGGGCGAGCTGGGCCTGCTGGGCCCCACCATCCCCGAGCGCTTTGGCGGCGCGGGCCTGGGCTACGTCAGCTACGGCCTGATCGCGCGCGAGGTCGAGCGCGTCGACTCGGGCTACCGCTCGATGATGAGCGTGCAGTCCTCGCTCGTCATGGTGCCCATCAACGAATTCGGCAACGAAGCCACCAAGCAGAAATACCTGCCCAAGCTGGCCAGCGGCCAGTGGATCGGCTGCTTCGGCCTGACCGAGCCCAACCACGGCTCCGACCCCGGCAGCATGATCACCCGCGCCAAGAAGGTGCCGGGCGGCTACTCGCTGTCGGGCAGCAAGATGTGGATCAGCAACAGCCCCATCGCCGACGTGTTCGTCGTCTGGGCCAAGGACGACGAGGGCTCCATCCGCGGCTTCGTGCTCGAAAAGGGCTGGAAGGGCCTCACGGCCCCCGCCATCCACGGCAAGGTGGGGCTGCGCGCCAGCATCACCGGCGAGATCGTGATGGACGAGGTCTTCTGCCCCGAGGAAAACGCCTTCCCCGAGGTGCGCGGCCTCAAGGGCCCCTTCACCTGCCTCAACTCGGCGCGCTTCGGCATCGCCTGGGGGGCCCTGGGCGCGGCCGAGGACTGCTACGCCCGCGCGCGCCAGTACGTGATCGACCGCAAGCAGTTCGGCAAGCCGCTGGCCGCCAACCAGCTCATCCAGAAGAAGCTGGCCGACATGCTGACCGAGATCACCCTGGGCCTGCAGGCCTGCCTGCGCCTGGGAAGGATGAAGGACGAAGGCAGCCCGGCGGTCGAGCTGACCTCCATCGTCAAGCGCAACAGCTGCGGCAAGTCGCTGGACATCGCCCGCCTGGCGCGCGACATGATGGGCGGCAACGGCATCAGCGACGAGTTCGGCGTGGCGCGCCACCTGGTCAACCTGGAGGTGGTCAACACCTACGAGGGCAC
>OFJB01001260.1_pt1 | contig 10275 bp, 3 predicted proteins | sample 1775081 | NCBI WGS metagenome assembly OFJB01 (sample SAMN08195771, study PRJEB24354) | sludge metagenome | isolation source: initial sludge from phenol fed wastewater aerobic bioreactor | place: India: Nagpur | collected 2016-06-05 | reverse complement strand
TCGAACATGGCTCGCTGCTTGGTGATGGAGCAGACGAAGCGCGTCACCCTGGAATTGATCGAATGGGCAACCCACCACAGTGAGCCTGTAACCATCTGGCGCGAGGTTGCATGAAGCCAGCGCATGAGCACTTCCAGCGCTGCATCGCCACACACCGTGGCAGCATCCGTCGCTGCTTCGAAATGCTTGTCGAGCACGGCATGAACACCGCGAGGCTCTCCCTGGAGGACGTAGCAGGCTAGCACTTCGGTCGCTTTGGCCCAGTGGTAGAACGCAATCAGGCGCAAGGCCATCGCCCGATCCTGGGCGTCGGAACCGCTGTTCAGCGAGGATTTTTCATACTCGGACTGATCTTCCCGCAACCCGGCAATAATCTCGCGGATCTGATCCAGATCGTCCCAGCCGTTCTTGCGCAGTAACCGTACCCAGCAATCGAACAGGCGATACAGCAGACGCAAATGCCACGGCTGATTGGCTGCGGACGGCACGGCAATGGCCGCCCGGTTCTCCGTGAGCCAGCGCCGGATGTCTGACCAGCGGTCGCCGCAATAGGCCAGCCCCGACAAGTGCAGCACTTGAAAAATCCTTTCTTCAGCCGTGGTAGCAACTGGCATTAACCGGCGGAACTCGAATGCCCGCCAAGCTCCCGCCACGCATTGCAGGCGCAAGTCATCCTGTTCGGGCGACTGACTGAGGAACGCGGGCAAACCTTCGATAGCGGCCATTTCGTAGGCCAGCGCCACCCGTTTTAGCAAATCTTCCGCATGGGCGGAATCTGCCATTGGCAAGTGCAACTGCCTTCCCACTGCTTTTTGCACCAGGCTGGAATGTGCCAATTCCGTGGCTTGCTGACGCGCATCGACAGGGATTGCCGCCACCGCCCAGTGCGATTCCAATTGCTCCAATGCCTCTTGCTTAAGATTCATGCGTCACCCCCGTGCTGACGGGACGCGACCACCTTGGCCGAGAGATTGGCAATGCTTCCAGCAGGCAGATAAATTGCGATCAAGCCAATCGTCATCGCATCAGGGCAAGCCTCCGTAAGTGTGTTGACCCGTACGCGCAAATCGTCTTCATGGGGAGGCACGTCCCGGACCAGCACCCCAAACAGGCGTACCTCGCAGGTGTCGTTGAGATAAACCGCCGCCGCAGCCTGATAGCGTTCGCGCCAAGCTGCTCCACTCACTCGATGCCCTAGGTAACGCACTAGGCCATCGCGTATCTCGCGGCGGTTGCGCAAATCTTCCATCTGCTGTTTCAGTCCGTGCCGGCCATAGACCGCACCCGGTGGGTAACTTGTATGGGACGAGGTTTTCACCTCGCCAAACACAAAACGCTCGCGGCCGTCCTTGTGCTGAAAGCCGACGAGGTCTGCGCCCGGCAAGCTGGAGCCACGTTTGCGCTCATCACGCCCATCGGGCCACGGAAAGAAGCAGTCATGATTTTCACTCAGATAATGCTCGGCCAATGCTTCACCAACACGCCAGTCCTCTGGTGCCGAGGTGTCAGCCAATAACGCATCTAGATTTTCCCGCGAGAACTCCGTATCGGCCAGACCATCGAGCAGTTCGCCAAGGTTGTGGGCACCGGCGTCATCAAAGACCAGAGCGCCCACCGGCCCGGCAAGCTGCCGATCGAGTTGATCGACAGGCAGGCCAAGGCCCACTCCTGTCACCGGTATGGCGCCAAGCCGATAGTGCAATGTGACAGCCGGGGACATCATCATTCCTTGTTTTTCGCCTTAATAATCATGGCAAGAAGTTCGGCCCTAGAGCCGGTATCTTGTGGCATGGCGGCCAATGTGGTTGAGCCCTTTTCAGTTCGACGGTTTCGGTTTCCGTCATGGTGAGTGCATGATCCATCAGAGCGCATCCGGCAGCAGGACGTAAACGCCCATGACGTCGACCGGCAGACAAGGGCTGACGCTGTGGTGGCCCACGTCGCGGGCAGCGGCGCGCACGCGCTCATGGTCGGTCAACAGGGCTTGGGCGCGTTGCTCTGCCAGAGCTTGCAGTGGCTGGGGATGCGCGGCGAGAAAATCGAGCGCAGCGCGCACTTCGCGCTGCACGGCTTCTGCGGGCAGGTTGCCGCTGGGTGTGCATTCGAGCAGGCGGTTCACGCTGTCATCGGCCAGCCATTGCGGATTGGTTCGGCCGCGCACGGCCAGTGCCACAGTTTCCTCGGCCATCATCTGGAACGGCTCGCGACGGCGCACGTAGCTGAGCTGATGCCGCAAGCGCAGCAAATAGATTGTGGTGGCGACATCGACGTCGTCGGTCAGCGTGGCGGCACAACGGGCAGCCAGCGGACGTTCGCTGCTGAGTGCATCTTCCAGCAGGTGCTGCGCCAGCAGGCCTACCAGTGGGTGGCTGCGGTGCAGCTCGGCGAAGTCGATGCTTTGCGGTTTGTTGATGCCTTCGTCGGCTAGACGCTGGCGCAGGGCTTCGGGCAGATGCTGGGGCAGGAAGCGGGCCTGCTTGCGGCTCATTTCCAAGGGCGATCCGAGGCGCACGCAGGCGCTTTGCAGGAAACGCTGTACATCGGCCTGGGTGCCCAGGGCTTGTTGCTGTTTATGCCACTCTGGCAACACCTCGTCGGGCTTGATGCGGCGTTGGGCAAAGACGGTGCGGTTGGCTTTGGCTTTCTCCAGGGCGTCCTGCCACTGGGCCTGCAATGGCGCCAGCAGTTGCTCGGATTCACCGAAATCGAAACTGGCTTGCGGCGATGCCATGCTGCTGTTGCTGCGCCGCATGAGCGCGGCCTTGACCAGGGCCTGGTTGATGCGGGCTTCGTCCTCAGGGAGGGGCACCAGCACGCCCAGTTCCTTTTGGATGGTTTCGCCCTTGCGCAGGATGACGTTGAGCACGAAACCATCGACCGGGTTGTCCTGCCCGTAGAGCATGGTGCAACGGACTTCCTCGGCCTGCTGGCCGAAACGGTCGACGCGGCCTTCGCGTTGTTCGTGGCGTGTGGGGTTCCAGGCCAGGTCGTAATGGACGACGGCGGTGAACAGATGCTGCAGGTTGATGCCTTCGGAAAGGCAATCTGTGGCGACAAGGATGCGCTGCCCGGCATCCTCCATGTCTTCCACGCGCTCACGGCGCTCTTCCGGGGTGAGCTCGCCGGTGACGGCATCGACGGTGGCCGTGGGAAAGGCGGCCTTGAGGTGCTCGGCCACGTAATGGGCAGTGGCAACGTAGCGGCAGAACACCACGGGGTGATAGCCATCTTCAAGCAAGGAACCGATGTGCCGGATGAGCGCGGCCAGCTTGGGATCGCCCTTCTTGCCGGACAGGCGCTGTGCTTCGGCAATGAGGTCGTGCAGGCGGCTGGCGTCCTGCAATTGGGCGGGGGGCTCCAGGTCACTGCCCATCAGGTCGTCGGCTTCGCCATCGTGCAGGCGCTCGTCACTGAGCAAGTCGTCATCCGCCATGGTGCCTTCCAGCCGCGTGGTCAGGGCCTTGACGGCAGCCGCAGGCGATGATGCCACGCAGCGCAGCAAGGCCAGGGTGGCGTACCAGATGAGGCGGGCGCCACCTTGCTGCGTGTCCTGCTGTTCAATGGCTTCCGCCATTTCTCGGCAGTAGTCCTGCACGGCATCGAAGAACGCACCCCATTCGCCGCTGAGCTGGTAGGTGAGCTCGGTTTTCATGCGGCGGGGGAAGCCCCGCCCATCCTGGGTTTCGGCCTGCCACTCGGCGATGTCCTTGCGGCGGCGTTGCACAAAATGGCGGGCGAGTTCCTGACGCAGCGGATCGGCGGCCGTCATGCGCCCTTGCAGCGCTGCAAAGCGGGGATCGAGCAGCGACAGCAGGTTGTAGAAGGCGGTTTCGTCACCGGAGTGCGGGGTGGCGGTCAGCAGGATCAGGTGTCGCTGCGCGTCACGGGCAAGGCGCTGCAGCAACTCGAAGCGCAATTGCTTGCCTGCGCCGCTGCTGGCGCAGGTGTGGGCTTCGTCAACGATGATGCATTCGGGGGCGGTAGCGAGAAACTGTTCGCGGTGGCGTTCGCTCTTGATGTAGTCCAGGCTGACGACCACCACGGGATGATGGTCGAACAGGCGCACGCCATGCGGCAGTTCGCGTTCGATGCGCGATGCGGATGCCGAGGTCAGCGCGATCGCGTGCAGGTTGAAACGGGTTTCCAGCTCACTTTGCCATTGCTCGACCAGATGTGGCGGACATAGGATGGCCAGGCGGGCGATTTCGCCACGGTCCATGAGCTCACGTGCGATCAGGCCGGCTTCGATGGTCTTGCCGATGCCGACGTCATCAGCAATCAGCAGGCGCACGGTAGACAGTCGCAGTGCCATCAGCAGCGGCACAAGCTGGTAGCCGCGCGGCTCCACGGCGATATTGCCAAAGGAGCGGAACGGGCCGGCACCGGCACGCAGTGTCATCCGCAAGGCATCGCGCAGCAACAGCGCGGCGGCGTGGTTGCCGGCGTGCGCGGGATCGGGCCATTCGAAGGAGGCTGGTTCGACGGGATGGAGTTCCAACTCTGGGATCAGGGCGATGCTTTCGTCCTCGGCGCCGCTCAATGGACGCAGGCGCAGCCAGTCGCGGCGGGAGTCGTTTTGCACCACCCATTCGCGGCCTCGGGCACGTACCAGGCTGCCGGGCAGAAAGTCGTGTTCAAGGGTTGTCATGTGCCTTTATTCCTTGGGGCCGAACACATCGGCGTGTGCGGCGAACTGTTGTGGCCACTGTGAAGCGTCCGAAAAATCGAGCACCTGCCAGCCTTTGTCCTGCAATACGCTGGCGGTCTGCTCATCCACTGTGGACAGAAACACCAACGCACGAGATGCCTTGTACTGGGCTGCGGCGATGGCCGCGCCATTGTTGACGGGTACATTGACCGCATCAGGTTGTCTAGCCCCGACCTGGCGGAGTGCGGACAGCCAGACGTCGAGCAGCTCGTCTTCTGAAGTCGTTGCGGCAACGGTGGCCGGGCTGTTCGCTACGGGCTGCACCTGAGCATTGGCAAGCGCGACCAGCAGCTTGAGTGCATCCGCGTTACGGCGGTTGATGTGCTCGTGATCCGGCTGATTGAAGTAGGAGAGCAGGCATTGGTAACAGCCGGCCTCGCATTGATGATTGCCCAGTTCATCGGTCTGCTCCAGTGACGGCAGATCGTCCAGCGTCCAAACGCCGCTCTGCGGTGCGCGGTAGTGAATCAGTTGCAGGGCATTGCTGGCGACGAGTGCAAGGTCGTCGCGATGATTCGCCAGACGAGTGAGCACGCCTGCACCGCCTTCGGCCGCTTCGTAGAACAGCAAGGCACGGCGCTCATCTGCCTTGGGCAGTGGCTCGACCACCAGCTCGGATTCCTCGATCTGGAAGGTCATTTCGATGCCACGCTTGAGGGCAGCCTGCAGAGTGGCCATGGCCTCCAGCGACAGGGCATGCAAAGGCGCGAAGATCAGCAGATTGCGATGATCTTCCACAAAAGGAACGATGCGCTGGGGCGGCACCTTTTCCAGCAAGGCATCGTCGTTGCCCTTGTCGTCTTCCGCATCCGGTGCGTCCTGCTTGCTCCAGGTGCCCGTGATTGGGTTGATGTAGAAGCCCAGTTGCTCCTTGTCTTTGCGCCTGCGCCAGCCGCGATTGATGCGCCAGATTTGCGCAGCGGGCGCGTAGGTGAGCTCGCCTAGCACGTCCTCGCCTTGTTGGATCGTGGCCTTCTGCTGCTGGATACGGCCATCGGGGCCCGGTAGAAAGCGGTAGGTGGTTTGCAGCTCAAAACCCTGACGCTGGCGCTCCTCGTCGTTGATGGAAATGCGCTCGGTGGCCACGGTCTCCACGGTTTCGATGCGATAGAGCTCGCGCACCCAATCGTGCTCGCTGAGCAAGGCGTCGCAGTTCTCGCAGCGATTGACCAGCAGCTGCTCGCCGCCAGGTTCGCCGAGATGACCGTAGCCACACTGGCTGCATACCAGCGAGGCAATGGTAGCCAGTTGACTGTTACCGGAGATGTGATCCGTATTGCCGACGTTGAGCTTGGCGCGCACCACGCGGTACATGCGGCCCTGGTGGTAGATGAGGCTGCGCGGGCCGAACTCGGACAGGGCCAGGAAGCGTGGCCGGCTGACCATGCTGCCTTCGTCATCCTTTCCATTGACGGCCTGGCCGCCACGGGCGGGAATCCAAGCCATCAGCGGCAGGCGCGGGAAGTTGTAGCCGGGCAGGAAGCCTTGGCTGGCCAAGTAGCGATAGGTGTAGAAGTCGTTGTTCTGGCCATTACCGGATTTGAGCAACACGGCATACTGGCGCGCGGCATCGCCGTAACGGCGCTGGGCATTCTGGCGCTCGGTGTGCGAAGCTGTATGGCTCTTGACGATGCGATCCGCCATGGCCATCTGCTGAAGTGTCGCATCGAACAACACGCGCCAGCGTTCCAGCGCTTCGGAGAACGCCTTGGGTGCATTGGCGATGACCTGGTGTACGTAGTCAGGCGTGAACCAGGCGCTGCTTGCCAGCTCTTCCTTGAGCTGATCGATGACCCGGCAGGCACTGGCCAGGGCACGCTGCTGGACGGTCTGCGCTTGTAGCGCTTCCTGCAAGGGCTGTTTCAGTGGTTTGCCGGGCCGCTCAAGATCCAGCATGGGCGCAATGCTGTCGTCCAGCGGCACCTGGGTGCTGGCCAGCCAGACCGCTTGCAGATGGCTGTCGATCAGGTCGCGGTTGGCCAGATCGAGTGTGGGTGCGCGTACCACGCCATGCACCATCTCGTTGGCATTGTGGAAGAACCACTGGTCGTGCGGACTGAGTGCCGCGCAGTAGGTGATGACCAGCGCCTGCTGGCCCGAACGACCCGCACGGCCGCTGCGCTGGGCGTAGTTGGCGGGGGTCGGCGGCACGTTGCGCAGGTACACGGTGTTGAGCGCGGAGATATCCACACCCAGCTCCATGGTGGGGGAGCAGAACATCACCGGCAGGCGCTCCAGCGGCGCTTCGTGGGCCGGGTTCTGCGCCCAGTCCTGCCTGTCTTTTTCGGTGTAGCGGAAGCGCTGCTCCAGCAGTTGCCGGCGTGGCGCATCCACCTGGGCGGTATGTTCCTGGGCCTCGAAGTCGAACAGCGGATGTGAAGGCTGACGCAGCAGGTCGGCAATGCCGAGATACAGGGTGCGGAAATACTGGTTGATGCGATTGCTATCGGTTTGCGGCTGATCGGCAATCAGGCACCAGTCCAGGGCGGCTGCGTTCAGGCGCCAGCCGGCGAGTTGCGAATCAATGGCATGTTTTTGCACATAACCATAGTTGCTGGCTGCCTTGAGCATGTCTTCGATCAGAACGGCCCACTCGGCATCTTTCCACTGCGCTACCTCGCTGGCGCATGCGCTGTTGCGCCAGAAGGCGACCGTCTTGATTTGCCGCAACAGTCGGGAGCGTGGGCCACCCGTCACCAGGTCGGTGCGCGGCTTGCCCTTGTATTCCGGGCGCTTGCCGAGGATGAGATAGCGGCCGGTATCGAGTTTCTCGTCGGGGGCAAAAGCCCAACGTTCATTCAGGTAGGTGTGGGCGCTGGTACGTGCCTTGTCCTGCTCAACCGGGTCGAGGTAACGGCTTTCCAGGCACAGATGGCGGCGCAGCGTGTCGAACAGTAATTCGTACAGAACTGCTCGCTGCACCGCCGTCAGTTTGTTCAAGGTGCTGTTTGCGGCAAAGATGCTGGTGTCAGCGCTAAAGGCAGCCAGGTCTCGGTATCGAATCTGCAACAGGCCAAGCTGATCCAGATTCGGATTATTGAAGCGCCAGCCACGCCGTAGATCGCGCAGCAGCCGGTAGGCAATAATGAATCGCAAGGTGCGTTGCGCTTCCTGCCGTGCCAGCCCCATGAGCTTGGGCGTGCGCAGATACTCCACCAAGGTCGCTTCATCGACGCCTTGAAAGCCGAGGGCCTTGAAGACGCTTTCGGCCAAGTGTTCTTCATCAAGTTGGCCGCCGCTGCCCTGTAGTGCGCCGATCAAGCCGGCACGCAACGTCAGCAGGAAAATGAAGTCGTTGAAGTGCCCCGCCTGCAGCGCGGCATCCTGGCGGTTGTCGGTAAACCCAAGCAATTTACGCGGATCAGGTTGGCCTGGAGCTGGCTCGGGAAGTGCAAACAGTTGCTGTAAGGCCGCCAGGGCAATCATGGTAGTGGCCGAAGAACGGCCTTCCCCGGACAAACTGGAGAGGCGGTTGGCATCTTTGCCGTGGGCTTCGTGTGTTGTGCCGCAGTTCAGGCAGAAGCGGAACTTTCCGGGAATGAACCAGAACTCCGTCCCGGAGCCTGTTTGTCCTTTGGCATCGACCGTGACCATATAGGGAACGGCATTCTTGTAGGCTGACTTGACTTTGGGCTCGCTTCGGCTGAGGTCGATCCAGGTTTCCGGCAGGTCTTCAAGCAGGCCACCGTATTGCTGCCCGGGCACCAGTGGGCACAGGAAGCCATAGCTGGCGGTGTCGTCTTCTGCTGCGATATCGTCGATTTCACGCGGGCTGAAGCTGACCGGTTGCTGTGCGTGCCAGACAGGCAGGTACTCCTGGCCGCAATCGCGGCAGAAATGCGTGGGGTAAAGCAGCACATTCTCTTGCTGCCGCCCCGGTGCGAAACGCTGGGCATCGAGCGTGACATGGCGCTTGCCTCGCTCTTCCAACGTGGTGAGCACCTTGCCCGGTCCACTGATGAACTGGTGCAGCTTGAACGCGAAAGGCGGCCTGCCCTGGGGCGTGCGCACATCATGGGCAGCCACCAGAAAGCGCTGCAGGGCGGCGCGAGCGGCTTCAGGCTGGCAGCCCGCATCTTCGGCAAGACGGTAGCTGGCCTCTTCCAGCGTCATGGGTTTCGCGCGCCTTGGAGGCTCGTCCGCAGGTAGCTCGATACCCAGGTTCAATTCCACCCAGATAGCCAACGGATCATCGCGAAAAGCGTCGAAATCAGCCCAGATATCCTGCTTTCGCGCAACGGCTTCCGGCAGTTCTGCGCGGATGGCGTTGACATCCTTGAGTGGGTTGGTGACGCGCTCCAGGGTCTCGCCGATGACATCATGCTCGGTGATCCGAGTGCCAAACAGTTTGCTGGCCACAGCAGCCACCACGCGGTTGCGGTCAGCTTGGCTGCCTGCGCTGGACATGGTGGCAGACGTGCCGATACAGACCAGTTGTTCGGCTTTCAAGCGCTCCCGCAGGCGACGCCCCAGCAAGGCAACGTCCGCCCCTTGACGGCCACGATAGGTATGCAGCTCGTCGAGAACGATGAAGTCCAGACCGTTTGCGTTCTCTATGACCTTGGTGTCGAGGCTCTCCTGCCGCGTCAGGAGCAGTTCGGCCATCATGAAGTTGGTGAGCAAAATATCCGGCGGGTTGTCGGCGATCCGCTGCCGTTCCTCCTGGCTTTCCTGGCCGGTGTAGCGGCGCACGACCGGCTTGATCTCGGAGGGCAGGCCGGATTGGGAGATGAACTTCTCGATCTCGTTGATCTGGCTGTTCGCCAGTGCGTTCATCGGATACACGATGATAGCGCTGATTCTACGAGCCTTTCCCGCTTTCCGCGCGCGCACGATTGCATCGACCACGGGTACGAAAAAGCAGAGCGACTTGCCCGAGCCGGTGCCGGTCGTGACCACATAGCTCTGGCCTGCCCGCGCCTTGGCGATGGACTGCGCCTGGTGGCGATGGAACCGCAGAGGCGCCAGTCCGAACCGGAATATTCGGCCCGTCGCTTCGTCGAGATCACCGGAGGCCACCAACTCGTCAACGGTCGGCCCCTGAAGAAACCGAGGGTTAATCGACAGCAAAGCATCTGGCCAGAATCGCCCGGCCTCGTACTGTCGATCGATTTCGGTATGCAGGTCTTCAGACCGAATGGTGCTGAAAGAGCGTGAGAAGCGAGCGTACGAATCGACGAGACGATGACCGAATTCGAACGCCTTCATTCCCATTTCCCCCACAGCTTCGAGCGTGCCGTGCCTCTATGCAGCTCTCCCGCTTATTCGGTTCTTCGCACGTACAAGAGAACCTTATGGAAAAGGGACGAGCTTTGACAGAGCATGATCATCGACATACTACGCAAAACTTGGAGCGTAGTCCCTTGTTGTGCCTTCGCCAGCACTTTCTCGGGGGGCAAAGTCAGACGCCATCAAAGGAGATGGCGCACCCGACACGATTGGAACGTGTGGCCTCCACCTTCGGAGGGTGGCGCTCTATCCAGCTGAGCTACGGGTGCATCTCTGTTTCAGATAGTGTCCGAGATCGAACAGGGTCAATCCCGAATCCAACAATCGAATCTGCTCAA
>OFJB01001259.1_pt1 | contig 10277 bp, 6 predicted proteins | sample 1775081 | NCBI WGS metagenome assembly OFJB01 (sample SAMN08195771, study PRJEB24354) | sludge metagenome | isolation source: initial sludge from phenol fed wastewater aerobic bioreactor | place: India: Nagpur | collected 2016-06-05 | reverse complement strand
GGCGCCCGCGTCCAGCACAAAGTCCAGATAGGCCTGCACCAGGTCCGCCTTGACGGCGTTCACGGGGTGGAAGGCCACGGCAACGTTGGGCTCAATGACCTCGCGCACCCGGCCCTGTTCAAACAGTTCGATGGCGCCTTCGCGCAGGGCACGCATGTCGGGTGTCTCGGGCCGCGCGGTGGTGCCCAGCAAGGCCAGCCCCGCAACCCGCTGCGGCGCCTGGCGCGCGGCCTCCATGGCGATCATGCCGCCCATCGACGCACCGGCCAGCACCAGTGGCCCCGCGTGCTGTGCCAGCAGCCGTGCGGCAAAGTCCTCGATGCGATGCAGGTTCACATCCTGGTGGGCGGTGGCGACCTCGGGGCGCAGCGCGGCGGGCAGCAGCGGCAGCACGCCGCGCCACATGCGTTCATCGGCGGCCAGACCGGGCAGGAGCAGAAGTTGGGGGGAGTGGGACATGGATGAAAAGTGGCATCACCAAGTTGGTGCACGATGAGAAGCATGCAGACAGCCCCAGCAGCGGGGCACGGACCGCACATTGTGAACAGCCGATGACCGCTTGTCACCGCCCCCGGGAATAGTTGCCCGCGATGGCTCGGGACTTGCTAGCATGGCCTGCATATGCCCATCCACGCCGCGCTCCACCACGTTACGCATTACCAATACGACCGGCTGGTCGGCCTCGGGCCGCAGACGATCCGATTGCGGCCTGCGCCCCATTGCCGCAGCAATGTGATTTCGTACTCGCTCAAGGTCGAGCCCGCGCAGCACTTCATCAACTGGCAGCAAGACCCGTTTGCCAATTACCAGGCACGGCTCGTCTTCCCGGAGAAGACGCGCGAGTTCAAGGTCACGGTGGACCTGGTGGTGGAGATGGCGGTATACAACCCCTTCGACTTCTTCCTGGAGCCCGAGGCCGAGAACATCCCGTTCAACTACAGCAGCGATGTGCAGCAGGAGCTGGCGCCCTACCTGGCCACCGAGCCGATGACGCCACTGGTGCAGGCGTACCTGGACAAGATCGACCGCAGGAAGCGGCGCACGGTGGACTTTCTGGTCAAGCTGAACCAGCAGGTGTCGCAGGACATTCGCTACCTGATCCGCCTGGAGCCCGGCGTGCAGACGCCCGAGGAGACGCTGCAAAAAGCCAGCGGCTCGTGCCGCGACTCGGGCTGGCTGCTGGTGCAGCTGCTGCGCCACCTGGGGCTGGCGGCACGGTTTGTGTCGGGCTACCTGATCCAGCTGACCCCCGATGTGAAGGCGCTGGATGGCCCCAGCGGCACAGACCACGACTTCACCGACCTGCACGCCTGGTGCGAGGTCTACCTGCCCGGCGCGGGCTGGATTGGCCTGGATGCCACCAGCGGCCTGATGGCGGGCGAGGGCCACATCCCGCTGGCCTGCACACCGCAACCCTCGGGCGCCGCACCGATTGAAGGCGGCGTGGACAAGGCTGAGGTGGACTTCAGCCACGAGATGCGCGTGACGCGCATCTACGAATCGCCCCGCGTGACCAAGCCCTACACCGAAGACCAGTGGCAGGCCGTGCTGGCCCTGGGCGAGCAAGTGGACGCCGACCTGGTAGCAGGCGATGTGCGCCTGACCATGGGTGGCGAGCCCACCTTTGTGGCCGTGGGCGACCGCGACGCGCCCGAGTGGAACACCGATGCCCTGGGCCCCACCAAACGCGGCTTTGCCACCGAACTCACGCACAAGCTGCGCGCCGAATACGGCCAGGGCGGTTTTTTGCACTTTGGCCAGGGCAAGTGGTACCCCGGCGAGCAGTTGCCGCGCTGGGCGCTGTCGATCTGCTGGCGCGCCGACGGCCAGCCCGCGTGGCAGAACCCCGCGCTGTTTGCCGACGAGCGTGACCCATCGCACTACACCAGTGCCGACGCCGAACGTTTTGTGCGTACGCTCACGCGCAAGCTGGGCATCACCGACCGCTACATTCAGCCGGGCTACGAAGACACCTTCTATTACCTGTGGCGCGAGCGGCGCCTGCCCATCAACGTGGACCCGTTCGACGCGCGCCTGGACGATGAGCTGGAGCGCGCCCGCCTGCGCCGCGTGTTTGAGCAAAAGCTCGACAGCGTGGTGGGCTATGTGCTGCCGCTGCAGGCGGGCGTCGGGGCGGGCAGCGCGTGGAGCACGGGGCCTTGGTTCTTCCGCGACGACCGCATGCTGCTGATCCCCGGCGATTCGCCCATGGGCTACCGCCTGCCGCTGGACGCCCTGCCCTGGGTGAAGGCGTCGGACACCGAGCACCTGATCCCGCAAGACCCGACCGCACCCCAAGGCCCGCTGCCCGCTGCGACCACGCTGCGGGCGCGGTATTCCCTTCCAGCGGGCCCCGTCACCGGCGACCGTGACCTGCCCTACCTGGCGGGCGCCACCGCACCGGGCGAAGCACGCCGCGTGGTGCAAGGCACCGCAGGCGGCGACCACGCACGCCAGGCCGGGCAGCCCGACCCGCATGCGGGCATGCAGCCCCCGGGCAAGTTCCAGTCGGCCGCAGGCCTGTCGCGCACTGCCCTGTGTGTGGAAGTGCGCGACCCGCGCCGCGCCAGCGGCCCCAAGGCCGAGAAGGTGGGTGAGAAGTACGGCGTGCTCTACGTCTTCATGCCCCCGCTGGCGCGCCTGGAGGACTACCTGGACCTGCTGGCGGCCATCGAGGCCACGGCCGAAGAACTGGGCATGAAGATCGTGCTGGAAGGCTACCCGCCGCCGCGCGACGCACGCCTGAAGGTGCTGGCCGTGACGCCCGACCCCGGCGTGATCGAGGTGAACATCCACCCCGCCAGCCACTGGAAGGAGCTGGTGCAGCACACCGAGTTTCTTTACCAAGCCGCGTGGGAGACCCGCCTGTCGGCCGAGAAGTTCATGACCGATGGCCGCCACACCGGCACCGGCGGCGGCAACCACTTTGTGATGGGCGGCGCCACCCCGGCGGACTCGCCCTTCTTGCGCAAGCCCGAGCTGCTGGCCAGCCTGCTGCTGTACTGGCACAACCACCCTAGCCTGAGCTATCTGTTCAGCGGCCTGTTCATCGGCCCCACCAGCCAGTCGCCCCGCGTGGACGAGGCACGCAACGACCAGTTGTACGAGCTGGAAATTGCGCTGCGCGAGATCGAGGCCAACCGCGCCATCTACGGCCAGGACATGCCGCCCTGGCTGGTGGACCGCACGCTGCGCAACCTTCTGGTGGACGTGACGGGCAACACACACCGCAGCGAGTTCAGCATCGACAAGATGTTCTCGCCCGACAGCAGCACGGGCCGCCTGGGCCTCTTGGAGCTGCGCGCGTTCGAGATGCCGCCCCACGCCCACATGAGCGTGGTGCAGCAGCTGCTGCTGCGTGCCTTGATTGCCCGCTTCTGGAAGGCGCCCTACCGCGCGCCCGCAGCCCGCTGGGGCACCGAGCTGCACGACCGCTGGATGCTGCCCACCTTCATCCAGCAGGACATGCACGACGTGGTGGCCGAGATGAACGCCGCAGGCTACGCGTTTGACCCCGCCTGGTTTGCGCCGCAGTTCGAGTTCCGCTTCCCCATGGTTGGCACCGTGAAGTCCATGGGCGTGGAGTTGACCCTGCGCAACGCGCTGGAGCCCTGGCATGTGATGGGCGAAGAAGGCTCTGCCGGTGGCACCGTGCGCTACGTGGATTCGTCGCTGGAGCGCATTGAGGTGCGCGTGACGGGCATGAACGAAAGCCGCCATGTGGTCACCGTCAACGGCCAGCCGCTGCCGCTGCAGAGCACCGGTGTGGTGGGTGAGTTCGTGGCGGGCGTGCGCTACAAGGCCTGGAACCCGCCCTCGGCCCTGCACCCCACCATTGGCGCGCATGCACCGCTCACGTTCGACATCGTGGACACCTGGATGAACCGCTCGCTGGGTGGCTGCCAGTACCACGTGGCGCACCCCGGTGGGCGCAACTACGACACCTTCCCGGTCAACGCCTACGAGGCCGAAAGCCGCCGCTTGGCGCGCTTCTCGCGCATGGGCCACACGCCGGGCAGGCTGGCGGTGCCACCTGCGACGATTGAGCTGCCGGGCAGCCGGGAGTTTCCGTTCACGCTGGACCTGCGGCGCAAGATGCGGCCGTAGCCCCCGGCCTGCCCATTGCCACGAACAAACACCCAACCGTTCACGCTGAGCTTGTCGAAGCGCCGCGCAAGGCTTTGACAAGCTCCGCCCGAACGGGCTTGAATGAAAGAACGTCCATACGTGGAAACCGCCTGCGGCGGACGCAGCGAAAGCATGTCGTTGCGGTAGGCCGCTCTTGGTCAGCATCTCTGGTATTGGTCGAGCCAGTGTTCAGGGAGATGGGTTACCCGCAGAGTGTTGTCGACCAAATGCCCGAAAATCGAGCGCAGTGAACCAATCCAACGACAGCCTCCCCACCCCCGACCCTTCCGACAGCGCTGCCCAACTGGTGGCTGCGCTGGCGCCCGCTGCGGCGGCTGGGCATTTTGATGAGTTGCGGGGCGCCCGTGTGCCGGGAGCCTCCAGCCCTGGCACTGCGCAATCCGCTCCTCATTTAATAGCAATCAAGCCAAGTATTACTAGCGCATGGGCGCAATTCTTTGATCAACTGGGCCCCGAGGGCTTTCAGGACCTGGACCGGCGCATGCAGAGCCTGCAGCGCCAGGTGCGCGACAACGGCATCACCTACAACGTCTATGCCGATGCCGACGGCCCGCAGCGGCCCTGGTCGGTGGACCTGTTCCCGCTGATCCTCTCGCAGGGCGACTGGGCGCACATCGAGCGCGGCGTGTTGCAGCGCGCCCGCCTGCTCGACCGCGTGATGGCCGACGTCTATGGCCCGCAGGAGCTGCTGCGCAGCGGCCTGCTGCCCAGCGCCCTGGTGCAGGGGCACCCCGGCTACCTGCGCGCCATGCATGGCGTGCAGCCCGTGGGCGGCACCCATTTGCACATCGCGGCATTCGACATGGCGCGCGATGCGCAGGGCGACTGGTGGGTGGTCACGCAACGCACGCAGGCGCCCTCGGGCCTGGGGTATTTGCTGGAGAACCGGCTGCTCATCTCGCGCCTGTTCCCCGAGGCGTTCAGCCAGATGCACGTGCAGCGCCTGGCCGCCACCTACCGCGCGCTGCTCGACGGGCTGCGGCAGATGAGCCCGGCGGGGGCGGATGCGCGCATCGTGCTGCTCACGCCCGGCCCGTACAACGAGACCTACTTTGAACACGCCTACCTGGCGCGCTACCTGGGCCTCACGCTGGTCGAAGGCAACGACCTCACCGTGCGTGACGCGCGCTTGTACCTCAAGACGCTGCACGGCCTGCAGCCGGTGCACGGCATCCTGAAACGCCTGGACGACGAGTTTCTGGACCCGCTGGAGCTGCGCAGCGACTCGCGCCTGGGCGTTCCCGGCCTGCTGCAGGCCATCCGCGCGGGCAACGTGCTGGTGGCCAATGCACCGGGCTCGGCGTTTCTCGAATCGTCGGCGTTGCTGGGCTTCATGCCCGCGCTGTCGCGCCACCTGCTGGGCGAAGAGCTGGCCCTGCCGTCACTGCCCACCTGGTGGTGCGGCGAGCGCTCGGCCATGCAGGCGGTGCTGCCGCAGCTCGCACACAGCGTGATACGACCCACCTGGCCCATGGCACAGCGCGTGCCCGTGCTGGGCGGCGCGATGTCGGCGCAGGACCTGGCGCAGTGGTCCGCGCGCATTGAAGCCCAGGGCGATGAATACACCGTGCAGGCCCACCTGCCGCTATCGCAAATGCCCACCTGGCGCGGTGAAGCCGCTGAGGGTGCGGGCCAGGGCGGCAGCCCCATCGCCCCCCGCTCGGTGATGCTGCGCGTGTTTGCGGTATGTGATGGGCCTGGCTCGTGGCGCGTGTTGCCGGGCGGGCTGGCCCGCCTGGCCCAGGGCGACAGTGGCATCACATCCATGCAGCGCGGCGGCAGCAGCGCCGATGTGTGGGTGCAGACCGATGGCCCCGTGGACACCACCACGCTGCTAGCCCACAACCTGGCCGCGCCCGCCGTGGTGCAGCGCAGCCGCCAGGTGACCAGTCGCGCGGCCGAAAACCTGTTCTGGCTGGGCCGCTACACCGAGCGCACCGAGAACGTCACGCGCCTGGCGCGCACCACGCTGCAATGCCTGAACGGCGAGGACCAAACCTCGCAGCCGCTGCTGGCCTGGCTGAGCGCCATGGGCGTGAGCCAGGGGCTGGTGCTGCCCACGGTGCCGGCTGCGGGGCAAGCACGGCGCGTGTTCGAGCGCTCGCTGATCGCCGGGCTGACGCAACCCGCGCAGGTGACCAGCGTAGGCTTCAACCTGCGCGGCATTCTGGGCGCCGCATCGGCCGTGCGCGACCGCTTGTCGCAAGAGCACTGGAACCTCATCGTGCGGGCGGAGGCGGAGTTTTTTGCACCCCGCACCGGGGCAGAAGACGACGGCGACTATTCGCCACTGGATGCGCTGCGCCAGCTGGAAGTGCTGAGCGGCCATACCGCCGCCATGACCGGCCAGCAGACCGACCGCATGACCCGCGACGACGGCTGGCGCCTGCTGTCCATCGGGCGCCATCTGGAACGCCTGGGCTTTCTGGCCTCGGCTCTGGAAAGCGGCCTGCAGACCGGCGCTGTGCAGGATGAAGGCGGCTTTGAGGCCATGGTGGCGCTGTTTGACAGCACCATCACCTTCCACGCGCAGTACCAGCAGCGGCGCGATATGCCCGCCCTGCTGGACTTGCTGGTGATCGACCACGACAACCCCCGCTCGCTGGCCTGGGTGGCGCAGACGCTGCGCGGGCGCATTGCCAAGATCGAAGCGGCTGCGGGCACGCCCGGCGAATCCGCCGCCATGGGCATCCCCGAGGCGTCCGACCTCTCGCTGGTGGCCCTGTGCGCACAGGACGCCGAAGGCCGCCATGCCGCGCTGGAGGACTATCTGGGCCTCTGTGTGCGGGGCGTGATGGGCTTGTCGGATGTGCTGGCCACGCGCTACTTCACGCACTCGGCGGATGCACTTCGGCACAGCGTAGGAGCTTGATATGGGACACCCCCCTGAGGCGCTGCGCGCCTTCCCCCCGCTCTCGCATCGCTGCACGATGCGGGCAGGGGGACGCAGCCTTTGCTGCGGGACGGCCCTTGCTCGGCCGCCCTCGCCTCGGGCGCGCCGGTTTCGTAGCCTGCGTCTGATTTCAAAGCCTGGATTTTTATGAAACTGCGCGTCATCCACGAAACGGTGTACCACTACACCCCCACGGTGCAGAACGCCCAGCACATGGCCCATTTGCGCCCGCGCACCGGCATGGTGCAGCGCGTGCTGACCCACAGCCTGCAGGTGGACCCCGCCCCAACCCAGTGCAACATGGTGCAGGACGTGTTTGGCAACACCCGCACGTTCTTCAGCCTGCCCTTCACCCACGAGCAACTGCGGGTGCGCGCCGAAAGCCTGCTGGAGACCCTGCCCGTGCCCGCCGCACTGCCCGGCGAGCCGTGGGAGACCGTGCGCGAGCGCCTGAGCTACCGGCGCGGCCAGCCCTACCACGCGGCCACCGAGTTCAGCTTTGCCTCGCCCTATATCCCCCGGCACGCCGACTTTGTGGCCTATGCCGCCCAGAGCTTTGTGCCCGGCCGACCGCTGATGCAGGCCGCCCGCCACCTGATGTCGCGCATCCATGCCGACTTTGCCTACACCGCCAACGCCACCGATGCAGGCACGCCCGCGCTCGAATCGCTGCGGCTGCGCCGGGGCGTGTGCCAGGACTTTGCCCACGTGATGATCGGCTGCTTGCGCAGCCTGGGCCTCGCAGCCCGGTATGTGAGCGGCTACCTGCTGACCGAGCCCCCGCCCGGACAGCCTCGGCTGGTGGGCGCCGATGCCTCGCACGCGTGGGTGTCGGTGTGGTCGCCTTCAGCAGATGACAGGGACAGCGCGCTGGACGAGAACGCCTGGTTTGACCTGGACCCCACCAACGACCGTGCGGCGGGCGAAGACTATGTGACCCTGGCCATCGGCCGCGATTTTTCGGATGTGTCGCCGCTGCGCGGCGTGATCCACGGCGGCGACCACCATGTTCTGCAGGTGGGGGTGACGGTGGAGCCGGTACCCGAAGCCACGGCCGCTAGTGCTGCGGCCGCTGCACCGACTGCGTCAGACGCCCCCCTCACACTGCCGCAGGCACCAGAAAATCCCGGCTGATCCGCGCCCCCAGGTCGTTCACCCGCTCCAGGAACTGGGTGAGGTAGGCGTGCAGGCCATGGGTCAGGATCTCATCGATGCGCGCGAACTTGAGGTGCGCCAGCAGCCGCCCCGCGTGCCGCTGGGTCTCTGCCGACTGGCCGCTGCCCAGCATGTCGAGGTTGCCCAGCACCTCTTTCATGCAAGCGTGCAGTGAGCGGGGCATGTCGGCCCGCAGGATCAGCAACTCGGCCACACGCTCGGGGGTGATCACGTCGCGGTACACCTTGCGGTAGGTCTCGAAGCCCGACACGCTGAGCAAGATGGCGCTCCAGTGATAGAAGTCATAGTCTTGGTCCTGAGCAGTGGCCGCGCCCCTGAAGTCGCTTTGCACCGCGTGGAACTTCACGTCCAGCAGCCGCGCCGTGTTGTCGGCCCGCTCCAGAAACGTGCCCAGGCGCATGAAGTGCAGCGCCTCGTCCTGTAGCATGGTGCCCACCGTCACCCCGCGCGACAGGTGCGAGCGGAACTTCACCCATTCAAAGAACCGCGCCGGGTCCTGCTCCAGCGCACCGCTCGCAATCAGGCGATTCACTTCAAGCCAGGTCTGGTTCTGGATCTCCCAGGCCTCGGTGTTGAGCGCCCCGCGCACGGCCCGCGCGTTCTCGCGCGCGGCCTGCAGGCAGGCCACGATGGACGAGGGGTTGCTCGGGTCCTTGACCATGAAGTCCAGCACCTTGGCGGGCGTCACCTCGCCATGCTGGGCGGTGTAGGCGGGCAGCAGCTCGCTGATGGACAGCAAGCCCTGCCAGCCGAGGGTGGCGACCTCGGTCGACTGGGGCAGCAACGCGCTCTGGTAATTGACGTCCAGCATCCGGGCGGTGTTCTCTGCCCTTTCGGTGTAACGGGCCATCCAGAACAAATGATCTGCGGTGCGGCTTAGCATGTGATCTCTTTCTTGGACGAGGGCAGAGAACCCCGAGCGTGTTGCACACGCTTGCCGTATTTTTTCGAAAGCCCCGCTGCGCAGGGCTTTTCTGCCCGCTCGGTGTAACGGGCCATCCAGAACAAATGATCGGTAGTGCGGCTCAGCATGGTCATTCCCTCCCTTGGCGTTGTGTTTGCATGGGCAGAGACGAGGCCTGCGCTGCCGCAGGCTGGTCGCCCAGCACCCAGGTGTCCTTGGTGCCCCCGCCCTGTGATGAATTGACCACCAGCGATCCCTCCTTGAGGGCCACGCGCGTGAGGCCGCCCGCCACCATCTGCACTTTCTGGCCACTGAGCACAAAGGGCCGCAGGTCGATGTGGCGGGGTGCAATGCCGCTGTCCACATAGGTGGGGCAGCTGGAGAGGCTGAGCGTGGGCTGGGCGATGTAGCCGTCAGGCTTGGCGACGACTGCGGCACGAAAGGCCTCGATCTCGGCCCGGGTGGCTGCGGGGCCGATCAGCATGCCGTAGCCGCCGGCGCCATGGACTTCCTTCACCACCAGTTCCGGCAGGTGGGCCAAGGTGTAGGCCAGGTCGTCGGGCTTGCGGCACATGTAGGTGGGCACGTTGTTGAGGATGGGCTCCTCCCCCAGGTAGAAGCGCACCATCTCCGGCACATAGGGGTAGATGGACTTGTCGTCGGCCACCCCGGTGCCCACCGCATTGGCCAGGGTCACCTTGCCGGCCCGGTAGGCCTGCAGGATGCCGGGCACGCCGAGCATGGAATCGGCACGGAAGACCTGGGGGTCGATGAAGTCGTCGTCGATGCGACGGTAGATCACGTCCACCCGCTGGGGGCCCTGGGTGGTGCGCATGTAGACCGTGTCGTTATCGACGAAAAGGTCCCGCCCTTCCACCAGTTCCACCCCCATCTGCTGGGCCAGGAAGGTGTGCTCGAAGTAGGCGCTGTTGTAGGCCCCCGGAGTCAGCACCACCACGGTGGGATCGGAGACGCCGTTGGGGGCGGAGGCCCGCAGGGTTTCCAGCAGCAGGTCCGGGTAGTGTTCCACCGGGGCCACCTTGTGCTTGGAGAACAGCTCGGGGAAGAGCCGCATCATCATCTTGCGGTCTTCCAGCATGTAGGAGACGCCGGAGGGCACCCGCAGGTTGTCTTCCAGCACGTAGAACTCGCCGG
>OFJB01001258.1_pt1 | contig 10278 bp, 11 predicted proteins | sample 1775081 | NCBI WGS metagenome assembly OFJB01 (sample SAMN08195771, study PRJEB24354) | sludge metagenome | isolation source: initial sludge from phenol fed wastewater aerobic bioreactor | place: India: Nagpur | collected 2016-06-05 | reverse complement strand
CAGATGCACACGCTTAAGCTGCGTCGCGATGACGCCGATGTGCGCGCCCCCGGACATCACGACGGACTCGAGCTCGGCCAGCGAACGGACGGTGACCTGGGCACCCGGGGCGCCGAGCACCTGGCCGATCACGTCGGGGTGGGTGTCGAACAGGCCGACGACGGCGAAACCACGGGACGCGAAGCCGCGGTAGGCCACGAGCGCGTGGCCCAGGTTGCCCGCCCCGATGATGACGACGCCCCACGGCTGGGTCAGGCCGACCTCACGGGCGATCTGGTAGGCCAGGAACCGCACGTCGTAGCCGACGCCGCGCGTCCCGTACGAACCCAGGTGCGACAGGTCCTTGCGCAGCTTCGCGGGCGAGACCCCGCACGCGGCAGCCAGCTCGTCGGAGGAGACCGTCGTGATCCCGGCGTCGGCGAACTGCCCGAGCACCCGGTGGTAGACCGGCAGCCGGGCCACCGTGGCATCCGGGATCTCCCGCCCGGTCCCTCGCGCCGGACCGATCGCCGACAACGGCGACCGGACGGATCGGTCTAGGGACACGGTTCTCCAGGGGAAGCACTGTGCAGGGGAGCCGCCCGCCACACGGCGAAGCGACCTGCTTAGGGTAGGCAGGACCGCACGAAGTCACAAAGTTGACCGGACGTTGACGTCCGGATATCGGTCAGCTTCCCGCGAGTCGGGCCGCCAGCCGCGCCTCGTCGATCCGCCAGAAGTCGAACCGACGCCCGTCGACGAGCACGACCGGGATCTGCTCCGCGTACTCGTCCGCCAGCTGCGGATCGTCCAGGATCGACTGCTCGTCCCAGGTCGCCCCCGACGCCGCGCACGCCCGCTCCACGACCGTCCGCGCGTCGTCGCACAGATGGCAACCGGGCTTGCCGACGAGGGTGACGTGCACGGTCACTCCCCGTACGCCACGTCGCCGTAGACCTCGCGAAGGCGTCCCTTGGCGATCTTGCCGGTCGCCGAGTGCGGCAGCTCGGGGACCACGCGGACGATGCTCGGGCACTTGAAGCGGGCCAGCCGCTGGGCGCAGTGGGCGAGGACGACGTCCGGCGCGACGGTGGCGCCGACCTTCGGCACGACCAGGGCGACGACCGCCTCCCCCGTGACGTCGTCCGGCACCCCGACGACGGCGACCTCCCCGACCCCGGGGACGTCGTCGATGACCTGCTCGATCTCCCGGGGGTACACGTTGAACCCGTTCACCAAGATGACCTCGCGCCGGCGGTCGACCAGATGCAGGTCGCCGTCCTCGTCCGCGTACGCCACGTCGCCGGAGTGGAACCAGCCGTCGGCGTCCGGACCTCCGGCACCATCGGGCCAGTAGCCGGCGAAGACCGAGCGGCCCCGGATCCAGACCTCGCCCGGGTCGCCGTCGTCGACGTCCTCGGCCCCGTCGACGCCCTCCTCGACCAGCCGCACCTCGACCCCCGGGAGGGGTCGACCGACCGACCCGGGCTTGGGCGCGCCCGAGACGAGCGTCGTCGAGACGACCGGGGCCGTCTCGGTCATCCCGTAGCCCTCGTAGATCCGCAGGCCGGTCAGCTCGGCGAACTGCTCGTAGGTGCGGACCGGCAACGGAGCAGCGCCGCTGGAGAGCAGCCGGACCGTGGCCATCGCCTCGCCGACGCCCGGCACCGCGCACCAGGCCCGGTACATGCCCGGAACTCCCGCGACGGTCGTCACCCGGTGCCGCGCGATGAGGGCGAGCGACTCCACGGGGTCGAACCGGTCGGTCAGGACGATCGTGGCGCCGGCCGCGACCGACAAGGCGAGCGCCGTGTTGAGCCCGTAGACGTGGAACAGCGGCAGGACCAGGAGGACGACGTCGTCGTCGGCCACGGCCGGCGGGTCGGTGAGCGACAGCAGGTCCTCGACGTTGGCCCGCAGCGCGCCGTGGGTGAGCATCGCGCCCTTCGGCCGCCCGCTCGTGCCGGCCGTGAAGAGCAGCAGCGCGAGGGTCTCCGGCGAGGTCTCGGTCTCGGCCAGCACGGCGTCGCGGTCCAGCAGCCCCTCCCAGGCGAACGACACGTCGACCAGCTCGCACCCGGGCAGGGCGTCGGCCGCCGCCGAGCCCACGCGGGCCGTGGCCTCCTGGACGAGCAGGAGGCGAGCGCCGCAGTCGCGCAGCATCAGCGCCACCTCGGGGGCGGTGTAGGCCGGGTTCAGCGGCACGGCGACCAGCCCCGCGCGCACCGTGCCCAAGTAGGCGACGACGAACTCGTAGGAGTTCCCCAGGAGCAGCGCCACCCGCTCCCCCGCACGGATCCCCCGCCGCAGGCAGCCCGCCGCGAAGGCGTCGACCGCACGGTCCAGCTCCGTCCAGGAGTACCGGTCCTCCCCGACCACGAGGGCGGTCGTGTCGGGATGCCGGTCGGCGGCGGACCGCAGGAGCGCGGCGATGTTGGCGTTCACGGCCGCCTCCTTCCTCGCGCAGCGAGTCTGGCACACCGGCAACCTCGGCTGGGTACTCTCGTGGCGTGCCGAACGAGCCATCGGGCCGCCAGCTCCAGGCGGACCTCCTGACCCGCTACCGGCAGGCCGGCGAGGCGTCCGCCGCCGCCGCGTCGAACGACACCCTCGCGCTTCCGCGGCGCGACCCGACCGCGGCCGCGTTCTTCGACGTCGACAACACCGTCATGCGGGGCGCGAGCCTGTTCCACTTCGCCGTCGGACTGGCCCGACGGCACTACTTCAGCCCGCGGGAGATCGCCGGGTTCACCGTCAAGCAGCTGAAGTTCGTCCTGAGCGGCTCAGAGGACGTCGAGGACATGGCCTCGGCCACCGAGGCGGCGTTGTCGTTCATCGAGGGTCGCGAGGTCGCCGAGCTGGAGCGGCTCGGCGAGGAGGTGTTCGACGACTCGATGGTGGACAAGCTGATCCCCGGCACGCTCGCGCTCGCCCAGGGGCACCTCGATGCCGGGCAGCAGGTCTGGCTGGTCACGGCGACCCCGGTCGAGCTCGCGACCGTGATCGCCCGGCGCCTGGGGCTGACGGGCGCCCTGGGCACGGTCGCGCAGGTCGTCGACGGCCGGTACACCGGCCTCCTCGACGGCCCGCCCATGCACGGCCTGGCCAAGGCCGAGGCGGTCCGGGCGATCGCGACGCGCGAGGGCCTGGACCTGGCCCGGTGCTCGGCGTACTCCGACTCCTCGAACGACATCCCGATGCTGTCGATCGTCGGCCACCCGGTCGCCGTGAACCCGGACGCGACACTGCGGGCCCACGCCAAGCAGAACGGGTGGGCGACCCGCGACTTCCGCCGCCGAGAGCAGGTCAAGCGCTGGGCCCTGCCCGCCGTTGCGGGTGCGGGCGGCATCGCCCTGGGCGTGGCGGTCGGCTACGGCCTGGGCCTCAGCCGAACGCGGGTCTACGGCGTCCGGCCTCCGGGGCTCGGCTAGCGCCTCGCTCCTCAGCCGAACGCGCTCGGTCGCTTGACCAGCAGCCGGTACAGGCTGTGCTGGATCTGCTCGCGCACCTGGTCGGTCAGGTTGAACACGACCATCGGGTCGTCGGCCGCGCCCTCCGGGAAGCCGTCCGTGGGGATCGGCTCGCCGAAGTGGATGAGCCACTTGCTGGGCAACGGCACCATGCCCAGCGGCCCGAGCCACGGGAACAGCGGCGTGATCGGGAAGTACGGGAGGCCGAGGATCCGCGCGACCGTCTTCGCGTTGCCGACCATCGGGTAGATCTCCTCGGCCCCGACGATCGCCGTCGGGACGATCGGCGCGCCCGTCCGCAGCGCCGCCGCCACGAAGCCTCCCCGGCCGAACCGCTGGAGCTTGTAGCGCTGGCTGAAGGGCTTCCCGACGCCCTTGAACCCCTCGGGCCAGACACCGACGACCTCGCCGGCGCCCAGCAGCCGCTCGGCATCGGGATGGCACGCGAGGGTGTGACCGGCCTTGCGGGCCGCCTCGCCCAGGAACGGGGTCGAGAACACGAGGTTCGCTCCGAGCATGCGCAGGTGCCGGTGCGCCGGGTGCTCGTCGTGGAGGGCGACCTGGGTCATCATCGCGTCGATCGCGATGACGCCCGAGTGGTTCGCGACGACCAGCGCCGCCGCGTCGGACGGGACGTTCTCCAGGCCGGTCACCTCGACCCGGAACCACGACCGGTACAGCGGCCGCAGGGCCGCCAGGAGGACCCGGTCGGTCAGCTCGGGGTCGAACCCGAAGTCGTCGACGGCGTAGTCGCCGGTCAGCCGACGACGGACGAACTCCAGCAGGCTCTCGTCCTCCGCGGACTCCAGCCCGGCGTCGACGAGGACCCCGACGTCGTCGGAAACGGCGGCGAGCCGTCGGGGGTCCGGTCGCGCGGGCACGGCGGCAGGACGGACCGGCTGCGGGCCGGTGTTCCCGACGAGGCGGGCGGCCTTCGACGGGCTCAGCGCGTTCGACGCGTCCTCGGGCCGGGTGTCAGGCATCGACGACCTCCGCCGGCCGGCCCGCGTGGACGAACCCGTCGAACGCCTCGGCGGACGTGAACTGCGGCTCGTACCCGAGGACCGCCCGCATCGCCGACGTGTCGAGTCCGCGGCCGTACGTCAGGTACCGGACCGCCTCGGACGAGAAGTCGGCCAGTCCGGCAGGGCTCAGTGTTCGGCCGACCGGTCCGAACAGCGGCGACGGCACGGCCACCCAGGCCTTCCGGGCACGTCGCAGTGCCTGCGACAGCGTGAGCACGCCGTCGCCCGAGACGTTGAACGTGCCCTGCCGCGGCCGGCCGACGGCGTGGTGCACCGCCCCGAGGAGGTCCTCCTCGTGGACGAACGTCAGCCGCGGGTCGTAGCCGAGGACGGTCGGCACCACCGGGAGCCGGAAGTAGGCCGTCAGGGACGTCTGGACGCGCGGGCCGACCACGTTCGCGAAGCGCAGCGTGGTGACCGTGACGTCCGGTCGGCGACGGCCGAAGCCGCGCACGTACGCCTCGACCTCCACCGAGTCCTTCGCCCAACCGGACGACGGAGCGTGCCACGGCTCCATGTCCTCGGTGAAGCGCGCGGGGTCCTTCGGACCGCAGCCGTAGACCGACGCCGTCGACTTCACCACGAGCGACCGCACCGAGGGCGTGCGCTGACAGGCGGCCAGCAGCTGCATGGTCCCGATGACGTTGATCTCTTTCATCGTCGAGCGCCCGCCGGCCTGCTTCGGGGTCGCGATGACCCCCATGTGCACGACGGTGTCGACCGACGCCTCCCCCATCACCTTCGCGATGATGGGGTTGCGGATGTCGGCCCGGACGAACTCGATGCCCTCGATCGGCTCCGGCGGCGCCACCACGTCGACGCCGATGACGGCATCGACGTCCGGATCGGCGGCCAGCCGGGACGCCATCTGCCCGCCCAGGTACCGCGACACGCCCGTCACGAGCACGGTCCGTGTCATTGCGGTACTCCGGACGGGTCGGCTACTTCTTGTTGCGGCGCTGGACTCGCGTGCGGCGCAGCAGCTTGCGGTGCTTCTTCTTCGCCATCCGCTTGCGCCGCTTCTTGATCACAGAGCCCATCAACGATCCCTATCTCGAGTAGCCGGCACGCGTCGAGGCGATGCCTGGCTCGTCATGCCGGTCGGACGCCCACCCTACCTGCGGACCGGCGCGGAGCCGGTGCCGGTCGCCGTCGGGAGCCTCAGGCGGTCTCGACGTACGAGTCGCGCAGGTAGGTGTGCACGGCCTGCTCGGGCACGCGGAACGACCGTCCGACCCGGATCGCGGGCAGCTCGCCGCTGTGGACGAGCCGGTAGACCGTCATCTTGGACACCCGCATGAGCGAGGCGACCTCCGCCACGGTGAGGAACCGGACCTCGGACAACGACCGATCGGGGGTCGAGGACATCGTCAGCAACCAACTTCCTCTCCCGGGCCGCGCCGGCTTCCCCACCGGCACCACACAACCTCGGGCAGCGAGCGAAGACTAGTGGCCCGTGGGGCTCGTGGGGAAGGCAGATCTCGTGGGGACGGCAGATGGAGCGCTAGAACCACAGCCCCGGCTCCGGGGTGAGCCCGAACCGCGGGAACGTCGCCTCTCGCGCGGTCAGGATCGCCTGGTCGACCGCGTCGTCGGGGTTGAAACCCTGGTCGAACGGACGCGGCCAGGGCTGGCGGCCGTCGGTCATGCGGCCGGGCGACTGCCGGCCCAGCGCCTCCAGCACGAACTCGTGGTAGCCCGCCGGCAGCTCGGCCTGCGGATCGATCGGCGCCCCAGCCGCCTCGGCGATCAGGTGCGCCCAGGCGCGCGGGACGACGTCGACCCACTCGTAGCCCCCACCGCCCAGGGCGATCCAGCGCCCGCCGGCATACCGGTGGGCCCAGCGGTGCACCGCCTCGAAGGCCATCCGCTGGCCGTCGACGGAGACCAGGAGATGCGCCAGCGGGTCCTCGAAGTGCGTGTCCACGCCGTGCTGGCTAACCAGGAACTGCGGGTCGAACTCGTTCAGGATGTCCGGCACGACCGCGTGGATCGCGCGCAGCCAGCCCTGATCCCCCGTGCCCGCGGGAAGTGCCACGTTGACGACCGAGCCCGGCGCGCGAGAGCCGCCCGTCTCGTGCGGCCAGCCCGAACCGGGGAACAAGGACGCAGGCGACTCGTGCACCGAGATCGTCAGGACACGCGGGTCGTCCCAGAAGATCGCCTGCACGCCGTCGCCGTGGTGGACGTCGATGTCGAGGTACGCGACGCGCTCCGCCCCGCCGTCGAGCAGTGCCGCGATCGCGACCGCGGCGTCGTTGTAGACGCAGAACCCCTCCGCCGCGCCGGGCATCGCGTGGTGCAGCCCTCCGGCGAGGTTCACGCCGTGGTCGACCTCGCCCGACTGGACGGCGAGCGCCGCCAGCCGGCTGCCCTGGGCGATCCGCGCGGACGCCTCGTGCATCCCGGGGAACACCGGGTCGTCGGCCGTGCCGAGTCCGCGTTCGCTGTCGTAGAACTGCGGGTCGTCCGACGCCCGCCGGACGGCGTCGATGTACGCGGCCTCGTGCACCCGCAGGAGGACGACGTCCTCGGCCGGGTCCACCGGGCCGAGGATCTGCACCCCCGGGAGCGTCAGGAGGCCGAACTCGGCGGCCAGTCGCATCGCGAGCTGGACGCGGACGGGGGCCATCGGATGCCCGGAGCCGAAGTCGTAGGCGCTGAACCGGTCGTCCCAGACGACCCCTACGCGCTCGCCCACGTCACCCTCCCGACAGCTCACGCCCGCGGTCGCGTGCCGCTGTGATGGCGGCCCGCACCGCCTCCGCGGCGCCCAGTCTGTCCAGCGTGCCGATCGCGGCCGCCGTTGTCCCGCCGGGCGAGGTGACCTGGCGGCGCAGTTCGGCCGCCGGCTCGCCCGACGCGACCAGCAGCGACGCCGCGCCGAGCACCGTGCGCGCGGCCATGAGGGCGGCGGTGTCCTCGTCCAGCCCGAGCTCGACGCCCGCAGCGGCCATCGCCTCGGCGAGGTAGAACACGTACGCGGGACCGCTGCCGGACACCGCCGTGACGGCGTCCTGCAGCTCCTCGGGCACCTCCACGACGACGCCCACGGTGCTCATGAGCTCGCGTGCCACCGCGACCATCTCCGGGGGGCACGAGCTCCCCGGGCTGATGCCCGTCACCCCCAGGTCGATCCGTGCCGGCGTGTTGGGCATCGCCCGGACCACCGGGACCCCGGCGGGCACCGCGGCCTCGATGGTCGCGGTCGTGATCCCGGCCGCAATGGACACCACCAGGGCTCCCGGGCGCAGGCGGGATCCCGCGTCGGCGAGCAGGGCCGGGACGTCCTGGGGCTTGACGACGAGCACGACGACGTCGGCGGACGCGAGCGCGTCGCCGGCATCGGCGAGGTCGACCACCTCGACGCCGAGCTCCGCGCGCAGCTGCGCGGCCCGCTCGGCGTTCTTCTCGACGACGGTCACGTCCGGCCGCGGGTCGCGCCGGACGAACCCGCCCGCGAGCGTGCCGCCCATGACCCCACCGCCGACCACCACGATCCTTCGGACGTCGGTCCGCATGACACCGGGCCTTTCTCGCCGAGGGCGATCAGGGGAACAGGGAGCGCACGGCAGCGGCGAGTCCGCTGGGCTGCTCGGCCAAGCCTGCCACGAGGCGCTCGAACCAGTGCGGCCCGTACGGCGCGTAGACCCGCACGCGGTGGCCGGACTCGACCAGCCGACGCGCGAGGCCTTCCTGGCGACCCATGAAGAAGGTGAACTCGTAGGAGCCGACGGCGCGGCCCGTGCGGGCAGCCACCGCCTCGACGATCTCGACCAGTCGCGGGTCGTGCGTCGCGAACGAGGGAGCGCCGTCGGCGCGCAGCAGTCGGCGCGCGCACCGGACGAACGCCTTGTCGATCTCGGCGGCCTGCCGGTACGCGCCCGCGGACTCCTCGGTGGCGGTGCCCTTGACGAGGCGGACGCGTCGGTCCCCGAGCGCGTCGCAGTCCGCCTCGGTCGCCCGGCGCGCCGCGGGCAGCGTGATCGACACGTCCAGCCCGGCGTTCCACAGCTCGCGGGCGGCGCCGAGGCTCGCCTCGACGTCGGTCTGCGGCCCGAATCCCAGCCGCAGCTCGACGTCCGCGTCCGCGGCACGCATGGCGAGGTCCCGCAGTCGCGGTCCGGCAGACCGCGGGTCGAGGGCCAGCCCGATCGACTCGGGCAGGACGGCCACCTCGCACGACGCCGCCAGCCCCGCCACAGCGACCGCATCGACCAGCGCCGCGTACCCGTCGAACGCCTCCGTCGCCTCCGCGACGTCGGGATGCGGGGAGGTCGTGCGTTCCAGCGCCGTCCAGTACCCGTCGTCGGCCAGGAGCGCCGCGGTCGTCACGGCGTCGGCGACGTCCTCGCCCGCGACGAGGCGGGCGACCGCGTCGCGCGCGATCGGGGTCCGGGCGATGGCGCCTCCGATCGACTCGTTGCGCGCCAGGCCGGCCAGGGCCTCACGGATCATGCGGTGCCGCCGATCACGAGCCGCCCACCGGCCGCGTCGGGTCGAGCAGGGCCTGGATCGCGGGACCGACGACGGCCACCACCTCGTCGTCGCTCGCCGATGCCAGCGGCTCGACGCGGAGCAGGTAGCGCGTCGTGACGATGCCGAGGAGGTAGGCCGTCACCACGCTCCCGCGCAACCGCGCGTCGGGGATCCCGACGGCGCGCGCGACCGGGTCCACGATCACGGCCTGCAGGTACTCGGAGATGACGCGGACCTGCTCGGTCGCCGATCCCGCCTCGCCGGGGCGGACGGCGGCTGCGGTCGCGCCGGCGGCGGGAGCGGACGTGACGAGCCGGGAGACGTCACGTCGGACCTGCGGGTCGCCCATCAGCGTCACGACCATGCGCGCGATCCGTTCGCCCATGCCGTCCAGTCCGGGCGCGATGAGCTCCGGGACAGCCTGCGCCGGATCGAACGGGAGCCGCATGGCGGCGGCGAACAGTCGCTCCTTGTTGCGGTACAGCGAGGTCACGACCCCAGGGGCGACACCGGCCGCAGCCGCCACGGACTTCACGGTCGTGCTCGCGTAGCCCCGGGACGCGAACACCACCCGAGCGGCCTGGAGCACCGCTCCCGCGGCGTCCTGCGGGCTCACCGTCGGCATAGGTCCACTGTAGGTGCGGGTCCGGCCCGAGGCCGTCCGGCCGTCGCCCTACGCCTGTCCCAGGTGCCGGCGGGCGTACGCGAGGGCCTCCGCGAGATCGGCGGCGCGCGCGGCGCGGTCCGGAGCCTTGCGCGTGCCGACCTCCGCGATGACGGTCCCGTCGAACCCTCGCCCGGCCAGCGCGGTGAGGACCTCGGCGACCGGCTGGTTCCCGCGGCCCGGCACGAGGTGCTCGTCGCGGGTCGACCCCGAACCGTCGGCCAGGTGCACGTGCGCAACCCGCTCGCCCAGGTCCGCCGACATCTCGAGGGCGTCGCTGCGGGACACCGCCGTGTGCGAGAGGTCCAGGGTCGTGAACGGGTAGTCGTCGTTGCGCACGTCCCAGTCCGGCGCGTACGCGGCCACGGCACCCGGACCGGCCCGCCACGGGAACATGTTCTCGACCGCGAAGCGCACGTCGGTCTCGTCCTGCATCCGGGCCAGGCCACCGACGAACGCGCGCGCGTAGTCGCGCTGCCATCGGAAGGGCGGATGCACGACCACCGTGTCCGCCCGCAGCCGCTCCGCGGCCTGCTGGGCCCGCTGCAGCTCCGCCCACGGACCGGTGCCCCACACCCGTTGCGTGATCAGCAGGCAGGGAGCACGGAGCGACAGGACCGCCACCGCGTCGTGGTCCACGAGGCCCAGCAGCGCCTCGGCG
>OFJB01001257.1_pt1 | contig 10285 bp, 9 predicted proteins | sample 1775081 | NCBI WGS metagenome assembly OFJB01 (sample SAMN08195771, study PRJEB24354) | sludge metagenome | isolation source: initial sludge from phenol fed wastewater aerobic bioreactor | place: India: Nagpur | collected 2016-06-05 | reverse complement strand
GTATGAAGCAGCTCGAGACGACGCTCCTCTTCGTCGGTGTCGACGATCAACTCATAATCCACCGAGATCATTTTGGGTGGACTGTCTTGGCGTATCCCATGGAGCTTTATCTCAACACCGCTTAAATTGAATTTAAGCATCGGCACGGCGCGTTCGATCCCCTTGAGCATACAAGCGGCGATGGACGCGAGGAAGAGTTCTGCCGGATTGAAAGCATCTGATCGCCCTTTGACGTCCGTATCAAGCGTAATACTTGCCTGCTTGGTTGATGCTTCACCGCCATGTGCATCAATGCGGCGGGCATGAATCCTGTATTCGAGCAATTCTCTTTCCTCCAGGCATTGGTTGCCCATTGTTTAGGCGGGGAAAAGACAACAGTCCCACATTTCAGCAGACAACGTTCTTGGCTGCAGGGTCAGGGCTTTTCCACGCGTGCAACCTGATAGGTGTGCGTAGCCCGCCTGTCTTTGACAGAGATGTATTCGCCAAGCACGAAACGCTCCTCTCCGAACCGGAAACCGATCTCGTCGTCCAATTCACCTTCTTCGTAGTCGAAATACCATTGGCCACCGGGTTTGCGCCGCAAGCGACCGATCCGTTCGTTACCGTTGCCAGTGAAGTACCGGACCCTGCAGGAAGCCTGGTGCTTTTTCCAGGTTTCGGCATCGAGCTGTCCGTTGTCGTGCAGAGGCACGAGCAGATCGTAGCCTTGAAGGTGTTCGCCCTGCGGATGTCCCTTTTCACGCGCAAGCAGCAGCTTCACATGACGGAAATTCGGGGGCAGGTCTTTCGCTTCGGACATGATTGCTTCTCCTTTGCCGCCACAATGCCGGCTGGTACATACAATGCCTGATCGGCGTCAACGACAGAGGCTTTTGCCGTCATCGGCCGATGACAAGCAGCAATTTCGCTATCTTGGCATTGATCCAGAGCAAGGCAAATGCGTATCGATCAAGCAGGATTTAGATTGAGCCTTGCTCGAAGCGGAGTCCTGTCTTGACGATACGCAATCTGGAATTCGCGGTCCGTCCAAGATCGCTTGCCGTCTTCGGCGCATCGTCGAGACAAGGTAGCGTTGGCCGTATCGTGCTGGAGAACATAATTGCCGGCGGCTTCGAGAGTGATATCTGGCCCGTCAACCCGAAATACCGGGAGGTTTCGGGTCTTCGTTGCTACCCCGATGCCGTAGCGCTGCCGCGCGCGCCGGATCTCGGCGTCATCGTCACGCCGGCAGCGACGGTGCCGGGCATCGTTGCTGGATTGGGGGCGAAGGGTTGCCGCGCCGCCGTGGTCATCACCGCCGGATTGACGCGCGAAAACGGATTGCGACAGGCGATGCTGGACGCGGCGAAGCCGTATCTGTTCAGGATTATCGGCCCCAACACCGTCGGCCTGATGATCCCACCCGCAAAGCTTAACGCCGGCTTTGCGCATATGGCGGCAGCCCCCGGCAATATCGCGCTGCTGTCGCAGTCCGGCGCCATCGCGACCTCGCTGATCGACTGGGCGGCCGCCAACGACGTCGGCTTCTCGCATATCGTCTCGCTCGGCGACATGGCCGACGTCGATGTCGGCGATTGGCTGGACATGCTGGCGGGGGACCCGCGGGCGCGCGCCATCGTGCTCTATCTGGAGACCGTCACAAACCCGCGCAAGTTCATGTCGGCGGCGCGCGCGGCCGCTCGCATCAAGCCGGCGATCGCGGTCAAGGCGGGACGCCACGAGGCGGCGGCGCGGGCGGCGGCCACCCATACGGGCGCGCTGTCGGGCGCCGACCGCGTGATCGACGCGGCCCTTTCGCGGGCGGGCATCCTGCGCGTGGAGGGGTTGGCGGAACTGTTCGACGCCGCCGAGATCACTGCGCGCTTCCCGCCGCTGGAGCGCGCCCGCATCGGCATCGTCACCAATGGCGGCGGGGCCGGGGTGCTGGCGGTCGACCAGTTGGCCGAAGGCGGCGGGGCGCTCGCCGACCTCGCGCCGGAAACGATCGAAAGGCTGGACGGGGCGCTGCCGCCGACATGGTCGCACGCCAACCCGGTCGACATCATCGGCGACGCGCCGGCGGAGCGCTACCGGGCCGCCGTCGAGGCGGTGGCGGCGGACCGGGGCGTCGACGCCGTCATGGTGCTCAACTGTCCGACCGGCCTGGCCTCTCCGGCCGGAGCCGCCGCCGCCGTGGCCGGCCTCGCCTCCAAGGGCCGGATCGGCGGCAAGCCGGTGCTGGCCTCGTGGCTCGGCGAGCACACCGCACGCGCGGCGCGCGCCGTGCTGCAAGACGCCGGCATCCCGGCCTTCGCCACCCCGGCCGACGCGGCGCGCGCCGTCTCCTACCTCGCCGGCTGGTCGCGGGCGCAGACGGCGCTGATGCGCGTGCCGTCGAGCCGCAGCGAGGACGTCGCCGGCGACCGCGCCGCCGTGCTCGCCGTCTTCCGCCGGGCGGCCGCCGAAGGCCGGCGCATGCTCACCGAGCCGGAGGCCAAGGCCGCCGTCGCCGCCTACGGCATCGTCGTGCCGGAAACCATCGTCGCCAGATCGCCGGCCGAAGCCGGCGCCGCGGCGGCGAAGCTGCTTAGAAATTTCGACAAGGTGGTGGTGAAGCTGCTTTCCAAGGCGATCTCGCACAAGTCCGACGTCGGCGGCGTGGTTCTCGATATCGAGACGGCCGAGCGGGCCGAGGAGGCGGCCCGCTCGATCGCGGAACGCATGCGCGTCAACGCACCCGGCGCCGACATGGAAGGCTACGCGGTGCAGCCGATGGTGATACGCGGGCAGGCGCAGGAAGCGATCCTCGGCATGAGCCGCGACCCGATCTTCGGCCCCGTTATCCTGTTCGGCGCCGGCGGCGTCGCCGTCGAGGTCATGAACGACACGGCGGTCGCCCTGCCGCCGCTGGACGACGTGCTGGCGGGCGACCTGATCGGGCGCACGCGCATCGGGCGGCTGCTCGCCGGCTTCCGCGACCGCAAGCCTGCGGATCGCGAGGCGATCGTCTCCGCACTGAACGGCCTTTCGCAGATGATCGTCGATTTCCCCTGTGTCGTGTCCATCGACGTCAACCCGCTGCTTTGCGACGCCGAGGGGGCGATCGCGCTCGATGCGCGCATCGAGATCGACCCGGCCGCGGTCGAGGCGCCGGGACCGAACCCCGCATTGGCGCTGCGGCCCTATCCGGCAGGCTGGGAAACGGAGTTCGCCGCCGGCGATTCGCGCTACCGCGTCAGGCCGATCAAGCCGGCCGACATCTCGCTCTATCCGGCGTTCCTGGCCAGGATCTCGCCGACCGACGTCAGGCTGCGGTTCCTCGCCGCGCGCAAGACTTTCCCCGACGAGATGCTGAAGCGGCTCACCCAGCTCGACTACGACCGCGACATGGCGTTCGTGGCGCTGGACGCGGAAAGCGGAGAGCTTGCCGGCGTCGGAAGGCTCTCCTGCGATCCCGACCGCGCCAAGGGCGAGTACGCGCTTCTGGTGCGCACCGACCTGCAGGGCCAAGGCATCGGCTGGCGACTGCTCGAGCAGATCGTCGCCTATGCCAAGGCCGAACGGATCGGCCGCGTCGAAGGCATCGTGCTCGAAGAGAATGCGGCGATGCTCAGGATGTGCCGCGAGTTCGGCTTCTCCGTCGTCCATCATGCGAAGGAACCCGGCCTCATGCTCGTGGCGCTCGACCTCGGCTGACGGCGACGGCCGCGGTCTTCGGTCGCGACGACACCGGCTTTTCTTTGCGCATCGTCAAATGTAGCATTCGATGCCGCTCGACATAGACCTGTCATCCTGACCGGATGGCGCCGAGCTACGGACATGCGTATCAGGGCTCGGTCGTCGCGATTCTCTTGTCGGCGGCTTTGTTCGCAGCGTTTGGGAAGGCCATGCCAGCTCGAGACATACCTGGACTGGAAGGTCGTTTCCTCCAAGCCGTGCTTTCGCGGCGCTTCGAGGGCTGGGGCGGCTATCTGCTGGCGGCGCTGGCCGTAGCCGTCGCCTTCGTCATTCGGCTCCCGCTGCAGGGCTCGCTCGGCCATGCCGCGGTCTTCATCCTGTTCGTCCCGGCCATCCTCGTCGCGGCGATCGCGGGAGGCATCGGACCGGGCCTGTTCGCGCTGGCCCTTTCGGCCGGCGGCACCTTCGTATTCGCCGGGACCGACCCGACATTCTGGCTGCAGGTCACCGTCTTCGCGCTCGTCGGCCTTGTCATCGCCTGGATGGGCGAGATGCTGCACCATGCGCGCCGGGTGCTCGACAGGACGGAAGAGACGCTGAGGGCCAGCGAGACGCACCTGCGCTCGATCCTGGACACCGTTCCCGACGCCACCGTCGTCATCGACGAGAGGGGCGGCATCACCTCCTTCAGCGCCGAGGCGGTGCGCCAGTTCGGCTATGCGAAGGAAGAGGTGATCGGCCGCAACGTCAGCATTCTCATGCCAGAGCCCTACCGCGGCGAGCACGACGGCTACATCCGCCGCTATTTTGCGACGGGCGAGAAGCGCATCATCGGAGTGGACCGCGTGGTGGTCGGCCGCCGCAAGGACGGTTCGACCTTTCCGATGAAGCTGGCTGTCGCCGAAATGCAGTCCGCCGGCCGCACCTTCTTCACCGGCTTCATCCGCGACCTGACCGAGCGCCAGCAGTCCGAGGAGCGCCTGGAGGAGATACAGGGCGAACTGGCGCGGCTGGCGCGGCTGAACGAACTCGGCGAGATGGCGTCGACGCTCGCGCATGAACTCAACCAGCCGCTCGCGGCCATCGCCAACTATGCGCAGGGCTGCGTGAGGCTGCTCAAGACCCCCGAGGGCGCCACGTCGCCGCAACTGAGGGAGGCGATCGAGGAGACGGCGCGGCAGTCGTTGCGCGCGGGCGACATCATCCGCCATCTGCGCGAATTCGTCAGCCGCGGCGCGACCGAGAGGTCGGTCGCCGATATCCGCGAATTGATCGAGGAGGCCGGCGCCCTGGCGCTGGTCGGCTCGCGCGAGCAGGGCGTGCGCTCGGTGTTCGAGTTCGCCGCGGATGCCGGGGACGTCCTGGTCGACCGCATCCAGATCCAGCAGGTGCTCATCAACCTCATGCGCAATGCGATGGAAGCCATGCGCGAAAGCCCGCGGCGCGACATCGTCGTGCGCACGAGCCTCGACGGAGAAGACCATGTCGTGATCGAAGTGGCCGACACCGGGCCTGGAATCGCGGACGACATCGCCGCCCGGCTGTTCCAGCCCTTCGTCACGAGCAAGGCGAACGGCATGGGCATCGGGCTTTCGATATCCAGCCGCATCGTCCAGGCCCATGGCGGCACCCTGTCGGCAAGCCGCAACGCCGACGGCGGAGCGACCTTCCGCATCGAGCTCCCGATAGAGGCGAAGGAGGCGGCCCGTGCAGATCGGTGACTATGTCGTCCATGTCGTCGATGACGAGGAGCCCGTGCGCAAGTCGCTGGCGTTCCTCCTGGCGACGACGGGTTTTCCGGTGCGTGTCCACGAATCCGCCACGAGCTTCCTCGCGGCGGCGCCGGCGGCCGGAAAGGCGTGCCTCGTCACAGATCTGAAGATGCCCGACATCGGCGGCATCGAATTGCTGGAGAGGATGAACGGAATGGGCATCGTGATGCCGACGATCGTCATTACCGGCCATGGCGACGTGCCGATGGCCGTGGCGGCCATGAAGGCCGGGGCCGTCGATTTCATCGAGAAGCCGTTCACGGACGAGGTCCTGATCGATGCGGTGAAGCGGGCGGCGAGCCGCCTCGACGACGCAAGCGAGGTCGTCCCTGACGCGGCGGCCCTGTGCGGGCGGCTGGAAGCCCTGTCAGAGCGGGAGCGCCAGGTGTTGTCCATGATCGTGGCCGGCCTGCCCAACAAGACGATCGCCTACGACCTCGGCATCAGCCCGCGGACCGTCGAGGTTCACCGCGCCAACATCATGTCCAAGATGCAGGCGCGCAGCCTGCCGGAACTCGTCCGCATGTCGATCGCAACCGAGTTGGCCGGCAGGCGCGGCTAGGCCCTGCGTTTCGACGGGCCGCTCGGCGGCGATCGTCCTCTCGTTTCCCGCTTTTGATCCGGCGCAATGCGTCGTGTTCGAAGGTCGGGGAAAAGAATCGCCCGACAGGCCGCGAGGCGATGCCAGAGGAACCCTTCCGTGGTCCCATCCGCGATCATCCTCCTTGCCGCGCCCGACGCGGCTTTCAGACACTCGCTCGTTTTCGCGTTGGAAAGCGGCGGCTTCGCGGTGCACGCCCACAGGCATGCCGTCGAAGCCTTCGCGTCCGATCGGGCGCGCGACGCCGCCTGCGCGGTGATCGACGACGACGCGGTCGGCGACTGGGCGCTTGCCTGCGAGCAATTCGAGCAGTTCGGCCGGCCCGTGGTGCTGCTGGCCGGATTCCTCCGTGCGGTTCCGGTTCCTCCCCTGGCACGGCTGGTGACCAAGCCGTTCCTCGGCGAGCCGCTCATCGAAGCGGTGCGCAATGCCGTGGCAAGCGCGCTCTAAGTAGATTCCCGTACGGACATGACCGAATTTCGACGCGCCCGGTTTGGCGCGATTGATCGCCCATCAGCGTTGGGAGACGATCCATGGCCTTTCTCGAACCTGCCGAGGTTTCGCACCATCCGGTTCATTCCGAGTTCGCGACGCCGTCCGTCCGGCCGCTGGAGGGTTTCCAGCCGGTCACCCTCTACCCCGCGGGAACCGAAATCTATGCCCAGGGCGAAAAGAGCGACAGCCTCTACAGGGTGGAGTTCGGCGCCGTCCGTATCTACCGCCTGCTCTCCGACGGCCGCCGTCAGATCTCGGCGTTTCATCTCGCCGGCGAGATCTTCGGGTTCGAGGCCGGCAGGACCCATCACTTCTTCGCGGAGGCGATATGCGCCACCGGCGTGCGCGCGCGGCGCACCGCCTTTCGGCAGAACGAGTTCGCGAGCGAGATACTGCCCGTCGCGCTGCTGGATCTGGTGCGGGCGCAGGAGCATCTCCTGGTGCTCGGCCGGCAGAGCGCCGTCGAGCGGATCGCGGCGTTTCTGATGGACATGTCGGAACGGCAGGGCGGCCTGCGGACGATCGAACTGCCCATGTCGCGCACCGACATAGCCGACTATCTCGGCCTGACGATCGAAACGGTGTCCCGCGTCTTCTCGAAGCTTCGGCAAAAGGGCATAGTCCGCCTGCCCAGCCTGCGCGGCGTGGAAATCGTCAAGCGGCAAGCCATCCAGGATATGGCGAGCTGACGGCGCGACGGCCGGCCGGATAGATGATCATGGGCACCGCCGACCCGACCTGGCAACCGATAGCGACCGCGCCGTTCGGACGGGATCTGGAGCTTGCCGTGATCGACGACGACGGCGTCCACGCCCTGGTTTTTCCGTGCCGGCGCTCGCTCGCCGGATGGATCAGGGCCAACGTCAGGGAGCGGGTCGACGTGTCGCCGACCCACTGGCGCGAATGGAACGCACAACGATGACATCGGCGCACTAGAATTCCTTGCGGAGCAGGCGGTCCACCGAAACCGGTCCGCCGCCGTAGCCGGCGAAGAGAAGCACGCCCACTGTCCACATCGCCGACAGGAATTCGGCCTTTTCCTGAACCTGCGTGAGAAACGCGCCGCCGCCATTGGCGAGCCGCTGCAATCCCTCGGGCGTGAAGAGGCCTTGCCCGCCGGCCGCGAGCGCGTCGATACCGGCCTGCGTCAGGAAGGCGTCGCCGTAGGGATGCGTGTAATGGAACCACCAGGTGATGGCGAGCATCACGGCGTTGGCGAGCGCGACGGGCCGGGTGAACAGGCCTGCCGCGATCGCCATGCCGCCGAAGAACTGCATCACGGCAAGCAGGGGCGACCAGAACCAACCGGGATGGAAGCCGATGCTTTCGACGAAGCCGACCTGGGCAAACGGAGCGGTGATCTTCGGCCAGCCCTCGATGACAAGGGCGCCGCCGACGAACAGCCTGAGGACCAGCCAGCTCAGCGGCTGAGCGACATTTTCGTAGAAACCGGCCAGGCCCGGAATGAACAGACGGGCGCGCCGGAGTTCCGGAGACTGCGTGGCCATGGCATTGACCTCCTTGATGGCAACGGCCCAATTCACCACCGGACGGCCGCCATATGCGTTGATCCGGGTCAAATCGGCGCCTGCAATCGTGTCGATCTCGTCGCGTCCGAAGCCCCGTAGAAGGTGCCCGCCCTTCGGCGGCGATCAGCCGCGCGTTTCCCGGGTGCAAGCATTCCGGGTCGGGGCCTTGACCGCGGTCAAGGCCGACGCTTCGCAAGACGGCGCTCGCGTGCGAAGAACCGGCTCTTGATCGCCTCGGAAGCTGCCAGATAGGCAAAGGTGATCAGCACCAGGCCGGCCGCTACCTGTGCAGACAGCGGCACGAAGCCGAACCAGTCGGCGCCAGGCAGATAGGGGATTGCCAAGGCCAGCACGGCGATCGCCAGCGTCAGCCACGAGAGCAGCGCGCTCGGCCGGCTCTTCCAGAACGGCTTTCGCGTGCGCACGATGAGCACGATGGCCAGTTCCGTGATGAGCGATTCCACGAACCAGGCGGTCTAGAAGACCTGCGCGGTCGCGCCGGCGAGCAGGAGAAGGAAAGCGAAGGTCACGAAGTCGAACGCCGAGCTGACGAGGCCGAAGGCGACCATGAAGCGGCGCACGTAGCCGATGTCCCAGCGGCGCGGCGTGCGCACCTGGTCGGCGTCGACGTTGTCGGTGGCGATCGCCAGCGAGGGGACGTCCGACAGGAAGTTGTTGAGCAGGATCTGCGGCGCCAGCAGCGGCAGGAAGGGCAGGGCGAGCGAGGCGAAGGCCATGGAGACCATGTTGCCGAAATTGGCGCTGGTGGTGATGGCGATGTATTTCATCGTGTTGGCGAAGGTACGCCGGCCGTCGTCGACGCCGCGCAGCAGGACGCCGAGGTCGCGCTGCAGCAGGATCATGTCGGCGGCCTCGCGGGCCACGTCCACCGCGCCGTCGACGGAGATGCCGATATCGGCCTCGTGCAGCGCCGGCGCGTCGTTGATGCCGTCGCCGAGATAACCGACGACATGGCCGCGCCGGCGCAGCGCGGCGATGATGCGCTCCTTCTGGTTGGGGTCGATCTCGGCGAAGATGTCGGTGCGCTGGGCGCGGGCGAACAGAGCTTCCTTGGTCAGTTTCGCCAGTTCGCCGCCGGTCAGCACGTTGCGGTGGGGCAGGCCCACGAGCTCCGCCAGATGCGCCGCGACATGGCGGCTGTCGCCGGAGATGACCTTGACCTTTATGCCGCGTTCGGCCAGCGCCTCCAATGTCCCGGCCATGCCGGGCTTCGGCGGGTCGAGGAACAGCAGGAAGCCGGCGAAGGCAAGGCCGGCCTCGTCTGCGCGGCCGTAGGTCCGGCGCGACGCGAAGCGGCGCACGGCAAGGCCGAGCACGCGGAAGCCCTGCATGGACCAGCCCTGCACCTTCTCGTCGATCGCTTTCGCCTGCCGCTCGTCCAGCGAGCAGGCGTCGACGACGTTCTGGACGGCACCCTTGCAGATCAGCAAGTCCTCTGCGGCATCCTTGCCGCGCACCACCACCGAAAGCCGCTTGCGGATGAAGTCGTAGGGAACCTCGTCGATCTTGGCATAGTCGGAGAGGTGGTCGTCGGCGCCCTTGCTGGCTGCGATCCCCTCGTCCAGCGGATTCGCCATGCCCGATTGCAGCGTGGCGTTGAGCAGCGCCCAAAGCCGGACCTGGCGGGAATCCGCCCCCTCGGCGTCGAGGCAGCCGTCGAGACGGATCGTGCCCTCGGTCAGCGTCCCGGTCTTGTCGGTGCAAAGGAGGTCCATGCTGCCGAGGTTCTCGATGGCGTCGAGCCGGCGCACGATGACGCCGCTCGCCGCCATGGTGCGGGCGCCGCGCGCCAGCGTGACGCTGATGATGGCGGGCAGCAGCTCGGGCGTCAGGCCGACGGCGAGCGCCAGCGAGAACAGCAGCGAATCCACGGCCGGTCGGTGCAGCAGGAGATTGGCAAAGAAGACCAGTATGACGATGACCAGCATGATCTGCGTCAGGAGATAGCCGAAGCGGCGGACACCCCGCGCGAGTTCCGTCTCCGGCACGGCACGCGCCATCGCCCCGGCGATGGCCGCGAACTCCGTCCGTCCGCCGGTGCGCACGGCGAGCATCGTCGCCGTGCCGCTGCGCACCGAGGTGCCGGTGAAGACGGCGTTGGCGCGCTGGCCGATCTGGGCCTCCGGCGCCGAAAGACCGGGGGCCTTCACCACGGGGAAGGTTTCGCCGGTGAGCGCCGCTTCGCTGACGTTGAAGTCGCGCGCCTC
>OFJB01001256.1_pt1 | contig 10302 bp, 6 predicted proteins | sample 1775081 | NCBI WGS metagenome assembly OFJB01 (sample SAMN08195771, study PRJEB24354) | sludge metagenome | isolation source: initial sludge from phenol fed wastewater aerobic bioreactor | place: India: Nagpur | collected 2016-06-05 | reverse complement strand
TCCGGCCTGCCGGCCAGCCCCCCCGCGAGGGGGGAGATCGGCCGTCGCCCCGACTGTCGCCCCTCTCCAACGTTGCAGAATGGGCGGTGACGTCGAAGCCGCCAATCTCGCCCCTTGAGGGGGAGATGGCCGGCAGGCCAGAGGGGGGCGAGGGCCGGCATCGAAAGACCGTCTCTGCCTTGCTGTCGATCGCGCTGGCATTCCTTTTGGCTCCAATCCCCGCCTCCGCCGCCAGGATCGACGACCAGTTCCGCGCCTGGCTGCAGGCCGACCTGTGGCCGGACGCCAAGGCCAAAGGCATTGCGCAAAAAACCTTCGACGCCGCCTTCGCCGGCGTGACGCCGAACCTCAAGCTGCCCGACCTCGTCATGCCGGGCGAGAAGCCGCAGGTTCCCAAGGTTCAGCACCAGGCCGAGTTCGGCTCGCCCGCGTCCTATTTCGCCGAGAAGACGCTGGCGCCGGTGGCGACCGGCGGCCACGCCCGTGCCGGCCAATATGCCTCGACGCTGGCGAAAATCGAAAAGCGCTACGGCGTGCCGGGAGCCGTCGTGCTCGCGGTGTGGGGGCGAGAGACCGGCTACGGCGCCGCGGCCATCCGCTACGACGCCTTCCAGGTGCTCGGCACCCGCGCCTTCCTGTCGGCCAGCAAGCGCGACATGTACCGCACCGAACTGCTTGCGGCGCTCGAGATCGTCCAGAAGGGGCTGGAACCGAAGGGGGCGATGAAATCGTCCTGGGCCGGCGCGCTCGGCCAGCCGCAGTTCATGCCGACGTCCTTCCTGAAGCACGCCGTCGATTTCGACGGCGACGGCCGCGCCGATATATGGAACTCGGCATCCGACATCATGGCTTCGATCGCCAGCTATCTTGCCGACTATGGCTGGGTGAAGGGCCGCGACTGGGGTTTTGAAGTCACGGTGCCCGACAGCGTCTCCTGTTCGCTCGAAGGCCCGGACCGGGGCAGGAGGATCGCCGACTGGGCGAAGCTGGGCGTCGCGCGCGTCGGCGGAAAAGCGTTTCCGGCGAACGAGGCCAGGGCCGAAGGCTTCCTGATGATGCCCGCCGGCCGGCATGGCCCGGCCTTCATCGTCACGCCGAACTTCTATGTGCTCAAGGAATACAACACCTCCGACCTCTACGCCCTGTTCATCGGCCTGTCCGCCGACCGCATCGCCGATGGCGACCGGCGGTTCAGCGCCGACTGGGGCGCGGTCGGCGGCCTCTATCGTTCCGACATCGCGGCGATGCAGCGGGTGCTGGAGAAAAAGGGCTACGATGTCGGCAGCGCCGACGGCCTGCCCGGCTTCAAGACGCGGCGCTCCATCGGCGAGTGGCAGGAGAAGAACGGCATGGCGGCCACCTGCTTCCCGGACGAGCGACTGGTCGAGGCGCTGAAATGAGCGGGCGGCCCTGGCTGCTGCTGCGCAAGGATCTCGGCGGCCACGTCGAGGCGACGCCCGTGCCGCCCGGCTACCGCATCCGCACGTTCGAGGCCGGCGACGCGCAAGCGATCCATGCGCTCCTTTCGCGCAGCTATGCCGACGGCGGCGATGCGCTGCCACCCTTCGCCCTGTGGTGGGCGAAGCTCTCAGGCGATGAGGAATTCGACCCCGCGCTTTGTTTCGTCGCCGTCGACGCGAAGGAAAAAATCGCCGGCGTCGCGCAGTGCTGGAGCGGTTCCTTCCTCAAGGACCTCGCGGTGCGGGCGGACGCGAGGCGGCTCGGGCTGGGCGCGGCGCTGCTGACGCATTGCTTCGCCGTCTTCCGCCAAAGGGGCACGGGGCACCTCGACCTCAAGGTCGAGATCGACAACCCGACCGGCGCGCTGCGGCTCTATGAGCGCTGGGGCATGAAAGCCGTGCCGTGAGGCCGGCTCAGGCGGCCGCCGACATCTGCTTGTGGACGCCGGCGAGGATTTCATAGGAGCGCACGCGCGCGGCGTGGTCGAATACCTGCGCCGTCACCATCAGCTCGTCGGCGCCGGTGCGGGCCACGAAGGCTTCGACGCCGCGCCTGACCGTTTCGGGCGAGCCGACGACGGCCTCCGCCAGCGCATGGCCGAGCATGGCGCGGGCGTTGGCGTCGAGGTCGCGGCCGTAGCCTTCGACCGGGGCCGGCAGCCTGCCCGGACGCCCGCCGCGCAGCAAGCAGTCGATCTGACCCCCATTATTCGCGAGGGGCTATTCATCCCTGCCGGGCACAGGGCCGGGCCGCGCCTGGGCACGCCGGTGGATTCGACTCGCGCCCAGTACATGCCTAATTTGTTATGTCACCAATTAAATCAGCTGGTAATTTTGGTAAATAAAACATTGTCTGACCCCGTTTTATTGTTCTTGTGATAGGCGTTTGCGAGTGCTAGTCTCGCCCCCAATCAGCCCACGCTGGAGTCCATTTTGAGCCACCTTACCCACGCCCCCTCCGAGGAAATCCTCGCCGCCACGACCCATGGCCTGTACGACCCCCGCTTCGAGCACGACGCCTGCGGCGTGGGGTTCGTGGCCCACATCAAGGGCGAGCGCAAGCACGCCATCGTCACGCAGGCGCTCAAGATCCTGGAGCACCTGAACCACCGCGGCGCGGTGGGGGCCGACCCGCTGATGGGCGACGGCGCCGGCATCCTGCTGCAGATCCCCGACCTGCTCTACCGCGCCGAGATGGCCGCGCAGGGCGTGGAGCTGCCGCCGCCGGGCGAATACGGCGTGGGCATGGTCTTCCTGCCCAAGGAGCATGCCAGCCGCCTCGCCTGCGAAGAGGAGCTCGAACGCGCCATCCACGCCGAGGGCCAGGTGCTGCTCGGCTGGCGCGACGTGCCGGTCGACCGCGAGCTGCCGATGTCGCCGACGGTGCGCGAGAAGGAGCCGGTGATCCGCCAGGTCTTCATCGGCCGGGGCAGCGACGTGATCGTGCAGGACGCGCTCGAACGCAAGCTGTACGTGATCCGCAAGACCGCCAGCGCCGCGATCGAGAACCTGCAGCTCAAGTACAGCAAGGAGTACTACGTCCCGAGCATGAGCAGCCGCACCGTGATCTACAAGGGGCTGCTGCTGGCGCACCAGGTGGGCGCCTACTACCTGGACCTGCAGGACGAGCGCTGCGTCTCGGCGCTGGGCCTGGTGCACCAGCGCTTTTCGACCAACACCTTCCCCGAGTGGCCGCTGGCCCACCCCTACCGCTACATCGCGCACAACGGCGAGATCAACACCGTGCGCGGCAACTACAACTGGATGCGCGCGCGCGAGGGCGTGATGAGCTCGCCCGTGCTCGGGGCCGACCTGCACAAGCTCTACCCCATCAGCTTCCCGCACCAGTCCGACACCGCGGTGTTCGACAACTGCCTGGAGCTGCTCACCATGGCCGGCTACCCGCTGGCGCAGGCCATGATGATGATGATCCCCGAGCCCTGGGAGCAGCACACCACGATGGACGAGCGCCGGCGCGCGTTCTACGAGTACCACGCCTCCATGCTCGAACCCTGGGACGGCCCGGCCGCCATCGTCTTCACCGACGGGCGCCAGATCGGCGCGACGCTGGACCGCAACGGCCTGCGCCCGGCGCGCTACTGCGTGACCGACGACGACCTGGTGGTGATGGCCTCGGAATCGGGCGTGCTGCCCATCCCCGAGCACAAGATCGTCAAGAAGTGGCGGCTGCAACCGGGCAAGATGTTCCTCATCGACCTGGACCAGGGCCGCATGATCGACGACGAGGAGCTGAAGGCGGGCCTGGCCAACGCCAAGCCCTACAAGCGCTGGATCGACAACCTGTGCGTGCGCCTGGACGACGTGGTGCAGCCGGTGGCGGGCGCCGACGCGCACGAGCTGCCGATGGCGGCGACCGAGTCGCAGCTCGCGGGCGCATCTTCCGCCTCGCCCGACCTGCTCGATCTGCAGCAGGCCTTCGGCTATTCGCTGGAGGACATCAAGTTCCTGCTCAGCCCCATGGCGGTCAACGGCGAGGAGGCCATAGGCTCGATGGGCGACGACAGCCCGCTGGCGGTGCTCTCCGACCAGAACAAGCCGCTGTACAACTATTTCCGGCAGATGTTCGCGCAGGTCACCAACCCGCCGATCGACCCGATCCGCGAGGCCATCGTGATGAGCCTGGTGAGCTACATCGGCCCCAACCCCAACCTGCTGGACATCAACCAGGTCAACCCGCCCATGCGGCTGCAGGTGAGCCAGCCCATCCTGGACCCCGAGGACATGGCCAAGCTGCGCGACATCAAGCGGCGCACGCAGGGCAAGTTCAGCTCGCACGTGATCGACATCACCTACCCGCTGGCCTGGGGCGCCGAGGGCGTGGAGGCGCGCCTGGCGAGCCTGTGCGCGCAGGCGGTCGATGCGATCCACAACGGGCACAACGTGCTGATCCTGAGCGACCGGGCGGTGAGCCGCGAGCGCGTGGCCATCCCGGCGCTGCTGGCGCTCTCCAGCGTGCACCAGCACCTGGTGCGCACGGGCCTGCGCACCAGCACCGGCGTGGTGGTGGAAACCGGCAGCGCGCGCGAGGTGCACCACTTCGCGGTGCTCGCGGGCTACGGCGCCGAGGCGGTGCACCCCTGGCTCGCCATGGAGACGCTGACGGCCATGCACAAGGACCTGCCCGGGCCGCTGAGCGCGGCCGAGGCGATCCAGCACTTCATCAAGGCGGTGGACAAGGGCCTGTCCAAGGTGATGTCCAAGATGGGCGTCTCCACCCACATGAGCTACTGCGGCGCCCAGCTCTTCGAGGCGATCGGCATCAACTCGGACACCATCGAGAAATACTTCCCCGGCACCGCGAGCCGCGTCGAGGGCATCGGCATCTTCGAGATCGCCGAGGAGGCGCTGCGCTGCCACCGCGCCGCCTTCGGCGAGGAGATGGTGCTGGCCCACCGGCTGGCCGACGGCGGCGACTACGCCTGGCGCGTGCGCGGCGACGAGCACATGTGGACGCCCGACGCGATCGCCAAGCTGCAGCACGCCACGCGCTCCAACCAGTTCGGCACCTACAAGGAATACGCGCAGATCATCAACGACCAGTCGCGCCGCCTGATGACGCTGCGCGGCCTGTTCGAGTTCAAGGTGGATCCGGCCAAGGCCATCCCCCTGGACGAGGTCGAGCCGGCCAGCGAGATCGTCAAGCGTTTCGCCACCGGCGCGATGTCGCTGGGCTCGATCTCCACCGAGGCGCACGCCACGCTGGCGATCGCCATGAACCGCCTCGGCGGCAAGAGCAACACCGGCGAGGGCGGCGAGGACGAGCGCCGCTACCGCGACGAGCGCAAGCCCATCACCGTGCGCAAGCGCAAGTCGCTCGCCTCGGTGATCGGCCAGGACGTGGTGGAGGTGGACCTGCCGCTGCAGGAAGGCGACAGCCTCAGGAGCCGCATCAAGCAGGTGGCCTCGGGGCGCTTCGGCGTCACCACCGAGTACCTGGTCTCCAGCGACCAGATCCAGATCAAGATGGCCCAGGGCGCCAAGCCGGGCGAAGGCGGGCAGCTGCCCGGCGGCAAGGTCACCGACTACATCGCGCGGCTGCGCCACAGCGTGCCCGGCGTGGGCCTGATCAGCCCGCCGCCGCACCACGACATCTATTCCATCGAGGACCTGGCGCAGCTGATCCACGACCTCAAGAGCGTGGCGCCGCACGCGAGCATCAGCGTCAAGCTCGTCTCCGAGGTGGGCGTGGGCACCGTGGCCGCGGGCGTGGCCAAGTGCAAGGCCGACCACGTGGTGATCGCGGGGCACGACGGCGGCACCGGCGCCTCGCCCTGGTCCTCGGTCAAGCGCGTGGGCAGCCCGTGGGAGATCGGCCTGGCCGAGACGCAGCAGACGCTGGTCCTGAACCGCCTGCGCGGGCGCATCCGCGTGCAGGCCGACGGCCAGATGAAGACCGGGCGCGACGTGGTGATCGGCGCGCTGCTGGGGGCCGATGAATTCGGCTTCGCCACGGCGCCGCTGGTCGTCGAAGGCTGCATCCAGATGCGCAAGGGGCACCTGAACACCTGCCCGGTCGGCATCGCCACGCAGGACCCGGAGCTGCGCAAGCGCTTCACCGGCAAGCCCGAGCACATCATCCACTACTTCCTCTTCGTCGCCGAAGAGGTGCGCCAGATCATGGCGCAGCTCGGCATCCGCCAGTTCGACGAGCTGGTCGGCCGCAGCGACCTGCTGGACATGCGCCACGGCATCGCGCACTGGAAGTCCGAGGGGCTGGACTTCTCGCGCCTGTTCGCGCAGCCGCAGGTCGATGCCGGCGTCGCCCGCCGCCACTGCGAGGAGCAGGACCACGACCTGGGGCGCGCGCTCGACCACCGCCTGATCGGCAAGGCCCGCCCGGCCATCGAATCGGGCGAGCGCGTGCGCATCCTGGACACCGCGCGCAACGGCGACCGCTCGGTCGGCGCGATGCTCGCCGGGCTGGTGACGCAGGCCCACCCCGAGGGCCTGCCCGACGAGAGCATCCACGTGCAGTTCGAGGGCACGGGCGGACAGAGCTTCGGCGCCTTCCTGTGCCGCGGCATCACGCTGTACCTGATCGGCGACGCCAACGACTACACCGGCAAGAGCCTCTCGGGCGGGCGCATCGTGATCCGGCCGAGCCTGGACTTCCGCGGCGCCTGGCACGAGAACATCATCGTCGGCAACACCGTGCTGTACGGCGCCACCAGCGGCGAGGCCTATTTCGCCGGCGTGGCGGGCGAGCGCTTCGCGGTGCGCCTGTCGGGCGCCACCACGGTGGTGGAAGGCACGGGCGACCACGGCTGCGAGTACATGACCGGCGGCACCGTGGTCGTGCTCGGCGGCACCGGGCGCAACTTCGCGGCCGGCATGTCGGGCGGCGTCGCCTACGTGTACGACGAGGACGGGCGCTTCGCCACCCGCTGCAACCACTCCATGGTCAAGCTCGAACGCGTGCTGCCCAGGGCCGAGCAGGCGGCGCGCGAATCCAGCGCCAGCATGCACCGCGGGCGCACCGACGAAGAGCAGCTCAAGGCGCTGCTGGACGAGCACCTGCGCTGGACCGGCAGCCGGCGCGCGCGCGCGCTGCTCGACGACTGGGAGGCCGCGCGCAAGCGCTTCGTCAAGGTGTTCCCCACCGAGTACCAGCGTGCCCTGGCCCAGATTGGAGAGCAAAAAGAGGCTCTAGCCCAATCCAGTAAAGCGCAAGCAGCTCCCAAACAAGGAGCAACCTCCCATTCTTGAGCAGGCCCGTGCCATGCCGCGCGACGCAAGGCGCCGCATGGCACGCGGGCGAGGACACACGCAACAGGACACCACACCATGGGCAAGATCACCGGCTTTCTGGAATTCGACCGCATCGAGGAACCGCACGCACCCGTTGCCGAGCGCATCACGCACTTTCACGAATTCGTCACCACCCTGACCGAATCGCAGGCGCGCCAGCAGGCGGCGCGCTGCATGGATTGCGGCATACCGTTCTGCAGCCACGGCTGCCCGGTCAACAACATCATCCCGGACTTCAACGATCTGGTGTATCGCAACGACTGGAAGAACGCCTTCCTGGTGCTCGATTCCACCAACAACTTCCCCGAGTTCACCGGGCGCATCTGCCCGGCGCCGTGCGAGGCCGCCTGCACGCTCACCATCAACAGCCAGCCCGTGGGCATCAAGTCGCTCGAACGCGCCATCATCGACCGCGCCTGGGCCGAAGGCTGGGTGGTCTCGCGCCCGCCGGCGCGCAAGAGCGGCAAGCGCGTGGCGGTGGTGGGCTCCGGGCCGTCGGGCCTGGCGGCGGCGCAGCAGCTCGGGCGCGCCGGCCACGACGTCACGGTGTTCGAGAAGAACGACCGCATCGGCGGCCTGCTGCGCTACGGCATCCCGGATTTCAAGCTCGACAAGTCGCACATCGACCGCCGCATCGCGCAGATGCAGGGCGAAGGCGTGAGCTTTCGCACCGGCGTGCTCGTCGGCAGCATGCCCACGGAGGGCGCGGGCAGCACGGTCACCAACCTCTCGCGCGAAAGCATCTGCGCCGACCAGCTGCTGCAAGAGTTCGACGCGGTGCTGCTGACCTGCGGCGCCGAGCAGTCGCGCGATCTGCCGGTGCCGGGCCGCCAGCTGCGCGGCGTGCACTTCGCGATGCAGCTGCTGCCGCAGCAAAACCGCGTCGACGCGGGCGACAAGGTCAAGGATGCGATTTCGGCCAAGGACAAGCACGTCATCGTGATCGGCGGCGGCGACACCGGCAGCGACTGCGTGGGCACCTGCAACCGCCAGGGCGCCAAAAGCGTGACGCAGTTCGAGCTGATGCCCATGCCCCCGCTGCACGAGAACAAGGAGCTGACCTGGCCCTACTGGCCGATCAAGCTGCGCACCAGCGACAGCCACGACGAAGGCGTGCAGCGCGAGTTTGCCATCTCCACCCAGGGCTTCGTCGGCAGCGGCCGCGGCAACGCGGTGAAGGCGCTGAAAACCGTGCAGATCGAGATGAAGAACGGCAAGCCCACCGAGATCCCCGGCACCGAGAAGGACTGGCCGGCCGACCTGGTGCTGCTGGCCATGGGCTTCACGGGGCCGGTGGGCACGGTGCTCGACGCCTTCGGCGTGGAGCGCGACGCGCGCGGCAACGCCCGCGCCAGCGTGGACGACGCCCTGGGCTACAAGACCAACGCCAAGGGCGTCTTCGCCGCAGGGGACACGCGCCGCGGCCAGAGCCTGGTGGTCTGGGCCATCCGCGAAGGCCGCCAGGCGGCGCGCGCCGTGGACAAGTACCTGATGGGAGGGGTCACCACGCTGCCGCGTTGAGGCCCCGCGCGGGCCGCGCTCATACGGGTTCGCATTCGATCGGATAACGCGGCGGGAGCCGAAGGCAGTGCTGTAGCACGGCGAGGCGAACCAACAAAGTGAGACGATTGAATGCGAATCCGTATCAGAAAAGCGCCGGCGTCACGCCCTCGTCCCCGGCCGGCCGCTCGTGCAGCTCGGCGGCCTTGAGCAGCGTGCCCACCCGCACGCCCATCAGCCGCAGGCGCTTGTCCAGCGGCGCGCGCTTGAGGCACAGCCCCGCGATGCGCCGAATCCGGGCCGCGTCGGCGGTCGGCTCGGCCACGGTCTGGTCGCGCGTGACGATCTTGAAGTCGTCGTAGCGCAGCTTGATGCCGATGGTGCGGCCCACGTAGCCGCCGCTTTGCAGATCGTGCGCCACCTGCTCGCACAGCTCGGTGAAGATGCGCCCGAGCAGGGCCTTGTCGAGCACCGCGTGCAGGTCGCGCTCGAAGGTGGTCTCGCGGCTCATGCTCACCGGCTCGCTCTCGGTCTCCACCGGGCGGTCGTCGCGGCCCCAGGCGGCATCGTGCAGCCAGGCGCCATGCGCCGGGCCGAAGTGCGCCACCAGCCACTCGCGCGGGCGCGCGGCGAGTTCGCCGATGGTGTGGATGCTGTGGCCCTGCAGTTTGGCGTCGGTCTTGGGCCCCACGCCGTTGATCTTGCGGCACGGCAGCGGCCAGATGCGCGGCCGCAGGTCCTGCGGCATCACCACGGCGATGCCATTGGGCTTGTTGAACTCGCTGGCCATCTTGGCGATGAGCTTGTTGGGCGCCACGCCGACCGAGCAGGTCAGGCCCGTGGCGTCGAAAATGCTCTTCTGGATCAGGCGCGCCAGCACCCGCCCGCCCTCGCGCTGGCCGCCCGGCACCTCGGTGAAGTCGATGTAGACCTCATCGACGCCCCGGTTCTCCATCACCGGCGCGATCGAGAGGATGATCTCCTTGAAACGCCGCGAGTAGCGCCGGTATTCGGCGAAATCCACCGGCAGCATGATCGCCTGCGGGCACAGGCGCGCGGCCTTCATCATGCCCATGGCGGAGCCGACGCCGAACGCCCGCGCCGGGTAGGTGGCCGTCGTGATCACGCCGCGGCCCACGTAGCTGGAGAGGCGGGCGAAGGCCTCCAGGGGAATCTCGTGCAGGCGCCCCGCCCAGGCCTGGCGGCGCGCCGCATCCGCCTCGCTGGCCATCCCGCCGATGACGACGGGCAGGCCCTTGAGCTGCGGGTAGCGCAGCAGCTCGACGGACGCATAGAACGCGTCCATGTCCAGGTGCGCGATGCGCCGGGGCAGCGGCGATGCGGTCACATCGCGGAGCACTCAGGCGGCAAAGGTGCCGGGCACCAGGATGGAGCGATCCACCGCCTGGATGTCGGTGCGGCCGCAGAAGGCCATGGTCACGTCCAGCTCCTTGTGGATGATCTGCAGCGCCTGGGTCACGCCCGCCTCGCCGAAGGCGCCCAGGCCGTAGACCGCCGGACGGCCGATCATCGTGCCGCGCGCGCCCAGCGCCCAGGCCTTGAGCACGTCCTG
>OFJB01001254.1_pt1 | contig 10313 bp, 9 predicted proteins | sample 1775081 | NCBI WGS metagenome assembly OFJB01 (sample SAMN08195771, study PRJEB24354) | sludge metagenome | isolation source: initial sludge from phenol fed wastewater aerobic bioreactor | place: India: Nagpur | collected 2016-06-05 | reverse complement strand
AGGTCGAGCGTTGACGGCACGATCGACAGGCCGGGCACCGCCGTCGGGATCGCCGCCGCTTCCAGCTCCAGCTCGCCGGTCAGCACGTCATAGGACGAGACCGTCCGGTCCTTGCGGTCGATGCCGAGCCCGGTGCTGGCATTGCCTTGCGGGTCGAGATCGACGATCAGAACGCGCTCGCCGATCGCGGCCAGCGCGGTCGCCAGGTTGATGGCCGTCGTCGTCTTGCCGACGCCACCCTTCTGGTTGGCGACGGTGATGATGCGGGTCACGACTGCGAAGCCGGGCGACTGGCGGATCCGAGGCTCGGACGTGTTTCCCGTGAAACATTCGGGACGAGTCGGATCGCCGGGGTCATGGTCACGGGCCTCATTGTGCCGCACCCGCTCGTCCGACGACGACGACAGTGGGAGGGTCGATGATCCCCTCGCCCGCCGAGGTCACCTGCACGTCGACGAGTCCGCACGCGGCGATCTCCGCGGCGGCAGCCGCGACCTCCTCCGCCGCTGAGCGCCCCTTTAAGGCGACCAGACGGCCGCCAGGACGCAGCAACGGGACTGTCCACGCGAGCAGCCGCGGCAGCGGCGCGACAGCCCGGGCGGTCGCGACATCGAACGTGCCGACAAGCGCTGGGCTGTCCTCAGCACGCGCGCGGATGACCTCGACGCGTTCGGACAGCTGCAGGTGTTCCACGGCCTCGGTGAGGAAGGTGCTGCGCCGCAGCAGCGGCTCAACCAGCACGACCTCGATGTCCGGCCGGGAGATCGCCCACACCAGTCCCGGAAGTCCGGCTCCTGAGCCGACGTCCACGCACCGCGCGCCGTCCGGAATCCACGGTCCACCGGGCTCGGCGACGACGGCACAGTTCAAGACGTGCCGGTCCCACAGGCGCTCGACCTCGCGCGGTCCGATCAGGCCCCGTTCCACCGCGGTGGTTCCGAGGATCTCGGCGTAGCGCGAAAGCGACTCGCGGGCGGGTTCCAGCCAGGCCGGCAGCGAGGGCGGGTCCGGCGCCACGGTTTCACGGGAAACCATCGCGCGGTGACGGTCAGGCAGTCCGGATGACGACGCGACGAGCCGGATCGTCGCCCTCGGACTCGCTGGCGAGCCCGGCTCGGGCCGCGACATCGTGGGCGATCTTGCGCTCGAACGCCGGCATTGGCTGCAGCCGGACCGGCTCGCCGGTGCGCTCCGCCTCGGCAACCGCGTCCTGGGCGATCTTCTCGACCTCAGCCCGTCGTGCGGCGCGGAAGCCGGCCACGTCCAGCATCAGCCGTGAGCGCTCGCCCGTCTCCCGGGTGACGGCCAGCCGCGTGAGCTCCTGCAGCGCATCCAGGACGGCGCCGTTACGGCCCACCAGGTGCCCGAGCTCACCGTCCTGGACCTCCACGATGGACACCATCGCGCGGTTGCCCTCGATGTCCATGTCGATGTCGCCGTCCAGGTCGGCGATGTCGAGCAGGCCCTCGAGGTAGTCGGCCGCCAGCTCGCCCTCACGCTGGAGCAGGTCGGCGCGGGACGTGGTCGTCTCGGTCTCTTCGGTCACTCAGGTCTCCGGTTCTGGCCGGACGCAGGGACTGCGTCCTACTTCTTCTTGCGCTGACTGCGCGAGGTTCGCTTGGGCTGCTGCCGCCCACCGTTTTCCGACGCTCCGTCGGTATCTTCGGAGGGAATCGTCTCGATCGCCGGAGGGGTCGCACCGGCCTTGGCCGCCGCCTTCGCCGCACGGCGTTGCTCCCGCGCTTCGAACGCGGGAGTGCCCGGCTGCGGGTTGTTGCGGATCACCCAGAACTGCTGGCCCATCGACCACAGGTTCGTCGTGAACCAGTAGGTGAGCACGCCGATCGGGAAGTTGATGCCCGAGACCGCGAAGATCAGCGGGAACACGTACAGCAGGATCTTCTGCTGCCGGACCATCGGGTTGTCCGGTGCGCTGTTCTTGACGATGAGCTGGCGCTGCGTGATGAAGGTCGTCGCCGTCATCAGCAGGATCATCACGATCGCGAGGATCCGCGTGTTGATCGGGTTCGGCGTCTCGTCGGCGTGCATGAACGTGCCGTACAGGGGGACGCCGAAGATCTGCGCGTCGTGCGCACTGGTCAGCAGCTCGTTGTACTGATCCCAGCGGAACACGCCCTGCGGGGTGTAGTTGGGATCGCTCGGGTTGTACTGGGCGATGCTCTGCAGAACGCCGAACAGCGCGAAGAAGATCGGCGCCTGCAGGATGATCGGCAGGCACGACGAGAGCGGGTTCGTACCGGTCTCCCGGTACAGCTTCATCATCTCCTGCGACTGACGTTCCTTGTCGCCGGCGTACTTCTTCTGGATCTCCTTCATCTGCGGCTGGATCAGCTGCAGACCGCGCTGTGCCTTGATCTGCTTGACGAACAACGGGATCAGCAGGATCCGGATGACGACGACCAGGCCGACGATGGAGAAGGTCCAGGTCCAGCCGCTGTCGGGGTTCATCCCGATCGCGGACAGCAGCTGGTGGAACATGACGAGGATCCAGCTGACGCCGTCCTTCAGCCAGTCGAGGATGAACATGCTCGCCGTGCCTTCCTAGCCGGGGGCGTCCGCGTGGCCGCGGGTACTCATCGTTCCATGCCGAGGTGTCCCGTCCGGCAGCACGTCCGGCAACCAGTGTCCGCGAGCCGGAACCGGGTCGACGCCACCGCGGTTCCACGGGTTGCATCGCACCAACCGCCAGCACGCCAGCACGAATCCCTTGATGGGTCCGTGCCGCCGGATCGCTACAACAGCGTACTGAGAGCAGCTGGGGTGCAGCCGACAGCTCGGGCCTGACAAGGGCGAGATCCATCGCTGGTACCCGCGGATGGGCAGGATCAGCGCCCAGGTCAGCAGCCAGCCGAGGGAGTGCTCCCAGACCCAGCGTGCCCGGGCGACGACCGACGTCATGAGCGCGACCGGCGATCGGCCACGGCAGCGGCGCCGCGGATCGCGGCCACCGCGTCCCGGGCCAGCGAGGCGTCGGCGTCCGCACCGGGATGCGCGCGCAGCACGACGGTGCAGCCCGCGGGGAGGTCGACGAGGACGGAGGCCGCCGCCGCACGCAATCGGCGGCTCACGCGGTGACGGACGACCGATCCGCCCACGCGTCGACCCACGACGAGGCCGACCTGAGGCGGACAGGAGGAGGGGAAGGCGACACCGCTCTGGGGAACGGCGACCACCGCGGTCACGTGGCCGCGCGTCGCCCGCGCGCCGCGCCGGTTCGTTTCGGTGAAGTCAGCCGCGCGCCGCAGACGGTTCGCGGCCGGGAGCACGCCTAGATCAGGCGGACAGCCGCACGCGGCCCTTGGCCCGACGAGCGGCGAGGATGGAGCGGCCGGCCCGGGTGCGCATCCGAAGACGGAAGCCGTGCGTCTTGGCACGCCGGCGGTTGTTCGGCTGGAAGGTGCGCTTCATGGTGGGGCTCCTGGCACGTACGTGGGAAGTCGGCGCCGGCGTCCACCGGGCGCTCCAGAGTACGTAACCGACCGGTTCAGGGTCAAACTCACAGATCCCGGCCACACTTGTGACGCGCCGACACCGCTGGCTATGGTCGCCCGGCTGCGTTCATCACCTGTGGACGAACATGTGGATACTGTCGGAGAGGTGGCCGTGGAACCAGCCGTGAGCGTCGACGAGGCGTGGGACGCCGCGATGGCGTCGCTCACCAGCGCCGGCGTCCTGCCGCCTGGCCAGCGCGCGATCGTGCGCCTGACCCGGCCGATGGGCCTGCTCGACGACACCCTCCTGCTGGCCGCGCCCGACGACTGGACCAAGGACCAGCTCGAAGGAAAGCTCCGCGCGGCCCTGACCGACGCACTCAGCACGGCCCTGGGCAAAGACGTCCAGCTCGCCGTGCGGGTCGACCCGGGCCTGGCCCAGGCCGACGACGCGCCGACCGAACAGCTCGCCGAACCGGTCGCCGAGGAGTCGCCGGCCCCGCGCCCGATCACCGAGATCTTCCGCCCCGGCACGGGTGGCCCCGGGACCCGTGACACCTCCAACCGTCTCAACGACAAGTACACGTTCGAGACGTTCGTCATCGGCTCGAGCAACCGGTTCGCCCACGCGGCCGCCGTCGCAGTCGCCGAACAACCGGCCCGCGCCTACAACCCGCTCTTCATCTACGGCGGCTCCGGACTCGGGAAGACCCACCTCCTGCACGCGATCGGCCACTACGCCCAGACGCTCTATCCGGGCGTGCACGTCCGGTACGTCAGCTCCGAGGAGTTCACCAACGAGTTCATCAACTCGATCCGCGACGACAAGGCTGCCAGCTTCCAGCGTCGCTACCGCGAGGTCGACGTGCTCCTCGTCGACGACATCCAGTTCCTGAGCGAGAAAGAGCGCACCCAGGAAGAGTTCTTCCATACGTTCAACACGCTCCACAACGCGAACAAGCAGATCGTCGTCACCTCCGACCAGCCCCCGCGCCAGCTCCCGCACTTCGAGGAGCGGATGCGGTCACGCTTCGAGTGGGGACTTCTCGTCGACATCCAGCCGCCGGACCTCGAGACACGGATCGCGATCCTGCGGCGCAAGTCCCAGCAGGAGCGGCTGAGCGCTCCGCCGGAGGTCCTGGAGTACATCGCGTCCAAGATCTCCTCCAACATCCGCGAGCTCGAAGGCGCACTCATCCGGGTCACGGCGTTCGCCTCGCTGAACCGCCAGCCGGTCGACCTGGCGATCACCGAGATCGTCCTGAAGGGCCTGCTGCCGTCGGACACCGGTCCGGAGATCACGGCGGGGCAGATCATGACCGCGACCGCGCAGTACTTCGGCGTCACGGTCGAGGACCTGTGCGGCGCCAGCCGCTCGCGAGTCCTGGTCACGGCGCGGCAGATCGCCATGTACCTGTGCCGCGAGCTGACCGACCTGTCGCTGCCCAAGATCGGACAGGCCTTCGGCGGCCGCGACCACACCACCGTCATGCACGCCGACCGCAAGATCCGCCAGCTCATGGGTGAGCGTCGCAACCTCTACAACCAGGTGACCGACCTGACCAGCCGGATCAAGTCGCAGCCACGCACCGTCTGATCCGTCGCGTCACACGAGCACCACGAACGTCACGCATCTCAACCGTGACGTTCGTCCCCAGAAGTTTCCCCACCTGTGGACAACGTGCCGTGCGTGGGGCCACGACGATGTCCTTCCCCATATGTGGACCTCCTGTGGACAACTGTCCCCCCGCGGCCGCTCAGGGACCATCGACCTGGGGACGGGATGTCGACGAGCGGCGCACCCACGACCATCCACGGTGCCGGTCCACGACGTGGCGTCGTTGTCCCCTCCGTCGTCCACACCCCGCCGACAGAACGACACGCGTTCCGACCAGCACTGATGTCTGTCGTCCACAGGATCCACAGCACCTAAGACGATGACTACCTCTTTCTCTTCCGGGATCAGCACAGCGCTTTCGGCCCGCGCCCTGTGGAAAGTCGATCCGGGGCAGAATCAGCCTGACGAGGCGCTCGCGCCGGCCTAGTGCCAGACTGTCGCCTTCGCGAACCGAGTCGACGACCGGCGCGCCGTCAGCGTGGGAGGACTTGTGAAGATCAGGGTCGAGCGCGACACCTTGGCCGACGCCGTCGCCTGGGCTGCCCGGACGTTGCCGACCAGGCCACCCCTTCCGGTGCTGGCGTGCCTGGTGCTCACGGCCAGCGAGTCCGGTCTGACGCTGAGCAGCTTCGACTACGAGGTGTCCAGCCGCGTCGAGATCGGGGCGGACCTGGACGAAGCCGGCGTCGCGCTGGTTCCTGGTCGGCTGCTCGCCGACATCGCCCGCGCCCTCCCGGGCGCGCCGGTCACCCTCCAGACCGACGGGACCCGTCTGCTGATCACGTGCGGCCGGGCGTCGTTCCGTCTGCCGACGCTCCCGGTCGAGGACTACCCGACCCTCCCGGCAATGCCGACCTCGTCGGGCACCGTCGAGGGCGCTGCCTTCGCGACCGCCGTCGCCCAGGTGGCGATCGCCGCCGGCCGCGACGACACGCTGCCCACCCTGACCGGCATCCGGATGGAGCTCGAGGGGTCGACCGTCACGCTTGCCGCCACGGACCGGTACCGGCTCGCGGTCCGCGAGTTCACCTGGCAGTCCTCGTCCGCGAGCCTGTCGACGCAGGTCCTGGTGCCGGCCCGGACCCTCGCCGACACGGCGAAGTCGCTGGCGACGGTCGACGAGGTGGTGATCGCGCTCGCGTCGGGCGGAGCAGGCGAAGGCCTCATCGGGTTCGAGGGCGCCGGTCGTCGCACGACGACCCGCCTGCTGGACGGCGAGTTCCCGAAGTACCGGTCACTGCTGCCGAGCGAGTCCTCGGCCGTGGCCACGGTCGAGACCGCCGCACTGGTGGAGACCGTCAAGCGCGTCGCGCTCGTCGCCGAGCGAAACACCCCGATCCGACTCGCGTTCGAAGGGTCGGAGGTTACCGTCCGCGCCGGAGCGGGCGACGACGCGCAGGCCGACGAGGCCGTCGAGTGCACGCTCGACGGCGACCCCATCGACATCGCGTTCAACCCGTCGTACCTGCTCGACGGGCTCACCGCCGCGGCGGCCGCCTCCACCCGGTTCTCGTTCACCCAGGCGACGCGGCCGGCGGTGCTGACGGGCGTGGGCGAGGACGGCACGACTCCGGACTACCGCTACCTGCTGATGCCCGTGCGGTTGACCGGCTGACGTGTACGTACGGGCGCTTCGCCTGGTCGACTTCCGGACCTACGAGCAGGTCGAGATCGGACTCGAGCCGGGCGTCACGACCCTCGTCGGTCCGAACGGCCAGGGCAAGACGAACGTCGTGGAAGCCGTCGGTTACCTCTCGACCCTGGGTAGCCACCGGGTCGCGGCGGACGGTCCGCTCGTGCGCACGGGAGCTGACCGCGCGACGATCGGCGCCCGTGTGGTGCGGGACGACCGGGAGGTCCAGCTCGAGGTCGAGATCAATCCGGGGAAGGCGAACCGGGCGCGACTGAACCGGTCTCCGCTCCCGCGAGCGCGTGACCTCCTCGGCCAGCTGCGGACGGTGGTCTTCGCCCCCGAGGACCTGGCGCTGGTCAAGGGGGACCCCTCGGAACGGCGGCGCTTCCTCGACGACCTGCTGGTGCAGCTGTGGCCCCGGCTCGCCGGGACGCGTGCCGACTACGACCGGATCATCAAGCAGCGCAACGCATTGCTGAAGTCAGCCGGCGCTGCGCGGCGTGCGGACAGTGCGGAGGTCGAACGCACGCTCTCCGTGTGGGACGACCAGCTGGCGACGGTCGGAGCCGAGCTCTCGGCGGCTCGCGTGGCCCTCGTCGCATCGCTACGTCCGCACGTGACACAGGCCTACGCCATGCTCGCCGGCGGACCGGACGCGGTGAGTTCCGCGGACGTGAGCATCGACTACGTCCCGTCCGTCGGTCGCCAGCTCGGCGAGCAGACCGATCGAGCGACCTGGCGGGAGGCGCTCATCGACGCGGTCGCCGCGCGGCGCCGCGAGGAGCTCGATCGCGGCGTCACCCTCGTGGGACCGCACCGCGACGACCTGGCCCTGGCGCTGGGCGACCTGCCGGTGAAGGGATACGCCTCGCACGGCGAGGCGTGGTCCACCGCCGTCGCCCTGCGGCTGGCGTCGTTCGAGGTCCTGCGCGCCGACCACGACGACCCCGTCCTGATCCTCGACGACGTCTTCGCCGAGCTCGACGCCGATCGTCGTACGCGGTTGGCCGCTCGCGCCGCGAGCTGCGAGCAGGTGCTCATCACGGCCGCGGTGGACGACGACGTGCCCACCCAGTTGCGCGGGCGTCGCCTGCGGGTGGGTCGCGGACGGGTCGACGATGCCTGACCCGACGGACCCGGAGGCAGCGGCTGCGGCGGCCGCCCTGCGGCGGGCCACGTCCGCAGCGCCGGCCGCTCCCAGCACACGCCGACGGCAGGCCGCCCCGCGAGCGGCCGGCAGGGACCCGGAGGAGCTCGGGGCGGCGCTGGAGCGGCTCGTGCGCGAGCAGGGCTGGACCGAGCAGTCCGCGGTCGCGGTGGTGATGAGCCAGTGGGACCAGGTGGTCGGTCCCGAGATCGCCGCCCACGTCAACCCGCAGACGTTCGCCGACGGCCGGCTCACTCTGCGGGCCGACTCGACGGCCTGGGCCACGCAGCTTCGCCTCATGCTGCCGACCGTCCACCGGGCCGTCGACGCGGCCGTGGGCACCGGGGTCGTGCGGGCGATCGTCGTGCTCGGCCCCGACGCGCCGACGTGGGCGTTCGGTCCGCGCCGGGTGAAGGGTCGAGGCCCCCGCGACACGTACGGCTGAGCGCCCCCACGGGCACGCTCACGCCCGAGCGGGGCTGGGCCGGTATCCCCGATCGTCCGCCAGACCCCGAGAGCCCTCGTCAGCCCCCACGGGCCGTGGCGGTACCGACGCTGTCGGCGCGAACCGATAGAATGAGCCCACACCGCCGGCCGTGCTTCCCTGGTCGCGCACCGATCCGAGGAGGCAGGCCGCCGTGTCCTATGACGCCAGCGCCATCACCGTCCTGGAAGGCCTGGACGCCGTCCGCAAGCGTCCGGGCATGTACATCGGCTCGACCGGGGAGCGCGGCCTTCACCACCTCGTCTACGAGGTCGTCGACAACAGCGTCGACGAGGCGCTCGCCGGCCACGCGACGGAGATCACCGTCACGCTCCTGGCTGACGGCGGGGTCCGCGTCGTCGACGACGGACGCGGCATCCCGGTCGGCATCGTGGAGAGCGAGGGCAAGCCCGCGGTCGAGGTCGTCCTCACGGTCCTGCACGCGGGCGGGAAGTTCGGCGGTGGGGGCTACTCGGTCTCCGGCGGCCTGCACGGCGTCGGTGTCTCGGTCGTCAACGCGTTGTCCACCAATCTCGAGGTCGAGGTCCGCGTCGACGGCCACGTCTACCGCCAGTCCTACGTGCGCGGCGCTCCCACGGCTCCGCTGGCGAAGGGTGAGCCGGTCAGCGACACCGGCACGAGCGTCACCTTCTGGGCCGACGGCGACATCTTCGAGACGACGCACTACGACTTCACCACGCTCGCTCGCCGGTTCCAGGAGATGGCGTTCCTCAACAAGGGCCTGACCCTGACGCTCGTCGACGAGCGGGTGCCCGCGGCCGCGGACCTCGACGAGGTCGCGGCCGACGCCGAGGAGGAACCGGTCCGGCGGGTCCGCTACCACTACGAGGGCGGTATCGCCGACTTCGTCCGCCACCTGAACGCCAGCAAGGGCGTCGCGAACCCGACGGTCATCGACATCGAGGCGGAGACCGACGACAAGCGGATGAGCGCCGAGATCGCGATGCAGTGGAACAACACCTACTCCGAGTCGGTCTACACGTTCGCGAACACGATCAACACCACCGAGGGCGGCACGCACGAGGAGGGCTTCCGTGCGGCGCTCACGACGCTGATGAACAAGTTCGCCCGCGAGTGGAACGTGCTCAAGGAGAAGGACCCGAACCTCAGCGGCGACGACGTGCGCGAGGGACTCACCGCGATCGTCAGCGTGAAGCTGGCCGAGCCGCAGTTCGAGGGCCAGACGAAGGCGAAGCTCGGCAACACCGAGATGAAGGCGTTCGTCCAGAAGGTCGTCAACGACCAGCTCGGCGAGTGGCTGGAGAAGAACCCCGCGGAGGGCAAGGAGATCGCGCGCAAGTCGGTCAGCGCAGCGACCGCGCGTATCGCCGCGCGCAAGGCACGCGACCTGGCCCGCAACCGCAAGGGCCTGCTCGGCGGCGCCGGCATGCCGGGCAAGCTGATCGACTGCTCGAGCCGTGAGCCCGAGGAGTGCGAGGTCTTCATCGTCGAGGGCGACTCGGCCGGCGGCTCGGCGCGCCAGGGCCGCGACCCGCGCACCCAGGCGATCCTGCCGATCCGCGGGAAGATCATCAACGTCGAGAAGGCCCGGATCGACAAGGTCCTGCAGAACACCGAGGTCCAGGCCCTGATCTCGGCGTTCGGCACCGGTATCCAGGACGAGTTCGACATCAACCGCCTGCGCTACCACAAGGTCGTGCTGATGGCCGACGCCGACGTCGACGGCCAGCACATCCGCACCCTGCTCCTGACGCTGCTGTTCCGGTTCATGAAGCCCCTCGTCGAGCAGGGTTACGTCTTCCTCGCCCAGCCGCCGCTGTACAAGATCAAGTGGTCTCGTGACGCCGCTGCCTTCGCGTACACCGAGCGCGAGCGCGAGGCCCTGATGGAGGCCGGGATCGCGGCGGGCAAGCGGCTGCCCAAGGAGGAGGCCATCCAGCGGTACAAGGGCCTCGGCGAGATGAACCCGGAGCAACTCTGGGAAACCACGCTCGACG
>OFJB01001252.1_pt1 | contig 10331 bp, 8 predicted proteins | sample 1775081 | NCBI WGS metagenome assembly OFJB01 (sample SAMN08195771, study PRJEB24354) | sludge metagenome | isolation source: initial sludge from phenol fed wastewater aerobic bioreactor | place: India: Nagpur | collected 2016-06-05 | reverse complement strand
GGCCCCGCCCGGCTGGCGCCTGCGCGGCGCGCTGGCGGCCGACGTGCGCGTGGCCGGCACGCGCGGGCAGCCGCAGGTCGCCGGCACGCTCAGCGCCGACGACCTGGCGCTGCGCTCGGTGGTCGACGGCTTTGCCCTGGGGCGCGGGCGCCTGCGCGCGCGGCTGGACGGCACGCAGCTCATCATCGACGAGCTGCTGCTGCACGGCCCCGGCACCGGCGACAAGGACGACGCCGGCGGCACGCTGCGCGCCACCGGCCAGGCCGGCTGGCAGGACGGGCGCGCCCAGGCCCGGCTGGACGCGACGCTGACGCGCCTGCACGCCAGCGTGCGCGCCGACCGCGACATCACCGTGTCGGGCCAGGTGCAGGCCGCGCTGGCGGGCCGCCAGGTCACGGTGGACGGCGGCCTGCGCGTGGACCGCGGGCGCATCGAGTTGCCCGACGACAGCGCCCCCAGCCTGGGCAGCGACGTGGTGGTGCACCGCGCCAGGCCGGCGGCCAGCACCCCGGCCACGCCCGCGCCGCCCAGCTCGCCGTTGGTCGTCGACGCCAAGGTGCAGCTCGACCTGGGCGAGGACCTGCGCGTGCGCGGCCAGGGCCTGGACACGCGCCTGGCCGGCACGCTGCAGCTGAGCGCGCAAGGCCCCATCGGCACGCCGCCGCAGCTGACCGGCACCCTCCGCACCGAGGGCGGGCGCTTTCACGCCTACAGCCAGAACCTGGACATCGCGCGCGGCGCCATCACCTTCACCGGCGCGGTGGACAACCCCGGCCTGGACATCGTCGCCCTGCGCCCCATCTTCACCGCCGACCAGCGCGTGGGCGTGCAGGTGGCCGGCAGCGCCCTGCTGCCGCGCGTGCGCCTGTACTCCGACCCGGCCCTGCCCGACAACCAGGCGCTGGCCTGGCTGCTGCTGGGCCACGCCGCGCCCGCCACCGGCGCCGAGTCGGCCATGCTGCAGTCGGCCGCGCTGGCGCTGCTGGGCGGACGCGAGGGGCGCGGGCTGGCCGCCAGCTTCGGCCTGGACGAGCTAAGCTTTTCGCGCGGCAGCGACAGCGGTGACAACGGCGCCGTCGGCGGCGCCAGCGTGACGCTGGGCAAGCGCCTGTCCGACCGCCTGTACGCCGCCTACCAGCACAGCCTGGCCGGCACCAGCGGCGCGCTGCTGATCTTCTACGAGCTGTCGCGCCGCTGGAGCCTGCGCGCGCAGGCCGGCGAAAACGCCGCGCTGGATTTGATCTACCGGCTGTCCTTCGATTGAGCCGGTTTTTCATCTTTCAAGCCCAATCACACTCCAGCCGGCACCAACAATGCCCAAGCAGCTACAAAAACAGAAGTAACCGGCCCCGGCCCCCGCGCACCGCCGCCGATACAATCACCCCCACCCCGCCGCCGTAGTTCAATGGACAGAACGGGCGCCTCCTAAGCGCCAGATGCAGGTTCGATTCCTGCCGGGGGCGCCACCCACGCTGCCCACCCCACGCACGTGCCCGCCTACTCCTTCGAAGCCCTGCAAGCCGACGGCCAGACCCGCAAGGGCGTGATCGAGGCCGACACGGCGCGGCTGGCGCGCGCGCTGCTGCGCGGGCAGGCGCTGGTGCCGCTGGCGGTGGAGCCGGTAACGGGCCGCGCCGACAGCCTGCTGAGCCGGCCGATCGCCGGCGGGCGGGCCTTCGGCGGCACGCAGCTGGCCATCTTCACGCGGCAGCTCGCGGGCCTGGTCGGCTCGGGCCTGCCGCTGGAGCGCGCGCTGTCGGCGCTGGCCGACGAGGCCGAGGACGACAAGCAGCGCAACCTGATCGCCGGCCTGCGCGCCGAGGTCAACGCCGGCGCCCCGCTGGCGCGCGCCATGGCGCAGCAGCCGCGCGAGTTCTCGCCGGTCTACACGGCCGTCATCGCCGCCGGCGAGCAGGGCGGCCACCTGGGCGCCGTGCTGGAGCGCCTGGCCGACGACCTGGAAGAGCGCCAGGCGCTCAAGGCCAAGCTGATCGGCGCCGCGCTGTACCCGGCCATCGTCACGCTGGTGGCCATCGTCATCGTGGTGTTCCTGGTCAGCTACGTGGTGCCGCAGGTGGCCACCGTGTTTGCCGGCACCCAGCACGCGCTGCCGACGCTGACGGTGGCCATGCTGGCCATCAGCGCCTTCGTGCGCCACTGGGGCTGGTGGCTGCTGGGTGCCATCGTTTTGATAGCCGCCGGCGCAAGATGGGCGCTGACGATCGACTCTTTTCGCCAGAAATTCGACGCCGCCTGGCTGCGCCTGCCGCTGGTCGGGCGCCTGGCGCGCGGCTACAACGCGGCGCGCTTCGGCAGCACCCTGGCCATGCTGGCGGGCGCCGGCGTGCCCATCCTGCGCGCGCTGCAGGCCGCCAGCCAGACGCTGAACAACACCGCCATGCGCGCCGACGCGGAAGACGCGCTGGTGATGGTGCGCGAAGGCGCGCCGCTGGCCGCGGCGCTGGCGCAGAAAAAGCGCTTTCCGGGCCTGCTGGCCATGTTCGCCCGCCTGGGCGAGCAGACCGGCCAGCTGCCGCTGATGCTGCAGCGCGCCGCCGTGCAGCTGTCCACCGAGGTGCAGCGCCGCGCCATGCAGCTGGCCACCATCTTGGAGCCGCTGCTGATCGTCGTCATGGGCGTGGTCGTGATGCTGATCGTGCTGGCGGTGATGCTGCCCATCATCCAGCTCAACCAGTGGGTCAAGTAGCCTCGCGGGTTCAAATGTAGTAACATTGCTACATTCGGTTTGATCAAGGAGCCGGCCATGCAAACCCTCACCTCGCGCGAATTCAACCAGGACACGGCCCGCGCCAAGCGCGCGGCCAACGACGGGCCGGTGTTCATCACCGACCGCGGCCGGCGCGCCTACGTGCTGATCAGCAACGCCGAGTACGAGCGCCTGACGCGCAAGCCGCGCTCGATCGCGGAGGCGCTGGCGATGCCCGGGGTGGAAGACATCGAGTTCGAGCCGCCGCGCATGGGCGATTTCGCGCGTGCCGCCGAGTTCGATTGAGCCCATGTTTCTGCTCGACACCAACGCCGTCTCGGACTTGCGCCGGCCCGACCGGGCGCCTGCCGGCTTGCTGCAATGGTCGCGCGCTACGCCGCCTCACCAGCAGTTCATCTCATGCATCACCGTGTTCGAGCTGGAGTTGGGCATCCGCCAGAAAGAGCGACGCGACCGCGAGCAAGGCCGCCTGCTGCGCCAATGGCTGCAGGCCCAGGTGCTGCCCACGTTCGACGGGCGCATTCTCGACATCGACACCGCCGTGGCGCACCGCTGCGCCGCAATGCACGTTCCCAATCCGGCGCCCGAGCGCGACGCCTGGATTGCCGCCACCGCCCTGGTCCACGGCCTGACCGTGGTCAGCCGCAACACGCGCGACTTCGGCGCCTGCGGCGTCCAGGTGCTCAATCCATGGGAAGCGCCGGCGTGACCTACCCCGACAGCGATTGTTTTTGACATGCCCGCCACCCTCGACGACAAGCTCGTGGTCGCGATCTCCTCGCGCGCCCTGTTCGACCTGGAGGAAGAAAACCAGGTCTTCGACAGCGGCGACGCGCAGGCCTACATGCGCCTGCAGCTGGAGCGCCTGGACGTGCCGGCGCGCCCCGGCGTCGCGCACTCCATGGTGCGCAAGCTGCTGCGCTTCAACGAGGACGGCGTCGAGCGCGTGGAGGTCGTCATCCTCTCGCGCAACGACCCGGTCTCGGGCATGCGCATCTTCAATTCGGGCGCGGCGCAGGCGCTGCGGCTCGAGCGCGGCGTGTTCACCCAGGGCCGAGCGCCCTTCGGCTACCTGCGCCCGCTGCACGCCGACATCTTTCTGTCGGCCAACGCGCACGACGTGCACGAGGCCCTGGCCGCCGGCTTTCCGGCCGCGCACGTGATGGTGGACGCGCGCCCGGCCGGCAACAGCTACCCCGACGAGCTGCGCATCGCCTTCGACGGCGACGCCGTGCTGTTCTCCGACGAAGCCGAGCAGGTGTTTCAAAAGAAGGGCCTGGCCGCCTTCCAGCAACACGAAAAGCGCAAGGCCGACGAGCCCTTGCCCGCCGGCCCCTTCAAGCCCTTCCTCGAAGCCCTGCACCGCCTGCAGCAGGACGGCCCGCCGGGCCTGCGCATCCGCACCGCGTTGGTCACCGCGCGCGGCGCGCCGGCGCACCGCCGCGCCATCCAGACGCTGATGCGCTGGAACATCCGCGTGGACGAGGCGATGTTCCTGGGCGGCCTGCCCAAGGGCGAGTTCCTGCGTGAGTTCGAGCCCGACTTCTTCTTCGACGACCAGAGCGGCCACATCCAGCAGGCCGCCAGCTTCGTGCCCGCCGGCCACGTGGCGGCGGGCGTTACAAATGCGCCCGCGCCCAAGGCAACCCGCCGGCCGCGCCTGCGTTCCAATCGCGCATGACCTGGATGTTTCGCCTTCGCGCCGCCGCGGCGCTGCTCACCGGCGCGCTCGCGGGCGCCGCCGCGCTGGCCCAATCCGCACCCAACGCGCCCAGCGCACCCGCCGCGCCGCCGGCCACGGCCGCCAGGACGCCCAGCAGGGGCGAGGCGCAGGCGCTGCAGCTGTTCAACATGCTCGACGCCGACGGCGATGGCCGCATCTCGCGCGCCGAGGCCCAGGTGGCCATCCGCATCAAGCCCTCGCTGGCCGAGCTGTTCGAGCGCACCGACACCAACCACGACGGCTACCTGACGCAGGACGAGATCCGCGCCGAGGCCGCCCGCCAGCGCGCCGAGCGCCAGGCCCGCCGCCAACGCGAGGCCACCGCGGCCGGCACCATGTCGCGCCCGTAAAGTTTGTAAAGCCGGTCGGCGCGGCAGCGGCCGCGCCCGTTGGCAAGATCACACTGGAGCGCCATCGTCCGGCGCGCCCAGCAAAGTCAAGGCCATGCCAAACACCCCCCGTCTGCTGTCACGCCGCCACGCGCTGCGCCTGGCCGCCTGGGGCGCCGCCGCCGTGGCGGCGCCCTGGGCGCGCGCCAGCAACCCGCCCACCGACACCACCGCCGCTACCTGGCGCGCGCTCTCGCGCCTGGGCTACGGCCCCACGCCCGCGCTGATCGCGCAGGTGCGGCAGGCCGGCGGCGCGCAGGCCTGGGCGCTGGCCGCCATCGACGCCGCCCTGGCCGCCAGCCAGGCGCCCATCCAGCTCGGCGGCCTGCCGGGCGACTTCGACGCCCCGCTGCCCGAAATCTTCGAGCGCACGGCCGAGGGGCGCAAGGCTCGGCGCGAGCAGCGCGAGGCCAAGGACAGCGCCATGGCGCAGCCCGGCACACCCGCGCCCACGATGGCCGCGCCCGCCCCCGCCGCGCCGCCCTCCGCCCTGCGGGCCAGCGAGCCCGCCCGCTACATCGCCGCCGTGGCGCGCCAGTCCGCCGCCTGGAAGCTGCTGGCCGCCAGCCGCCCCGACCTGGAGCACCCCCTGCTGGCGCGCATGAGCGAGTTCTGGTTCAACCATCTCAACGTCTCCGTCGACAAGGGTACGGTGCGCACCTTTGCCGGCCACTACCAGGCGCAGGCCATCCGCGGCCACGCGCTGGGCCGCTTCGAGCACCTGCTGCTGGCCAGCTCGCGCCACCCCGCCATGCTGTACTACCTGGACCAGGCGCAAAGCGTGGCCGAGGGCACCGTGCAGGGCCAGCAGCGCCGCGGCCTGAACGAGAACTACGCCCGCGAGCTGATGGAGCTGCACACCCTGGGCGTGAACGGCGGCTACACCCAGCAGGATGTACGTGAGCTGGCCCGCGTGCTCACCGGCTGGACGGTGGGCCCGCGCCAGCCCGACGGCTTTCGCTTTGCCGCGCGCGGGCACGACACGGGCGTCAAGACCGTGCTGGGCCGCCGCTTCGGCGGCAGCCCCGACGCCCGCGCCGGCGAGGCCGAGGGCGTGGCCGCCCTGCGCATGCTGGCCACCCACCCCGCCACCGCGCACCGCATCGCGCTGCGCCTGGCGCAGTGGTTCGTGGCCGACGAGCCGCCGCCCGCGCTGGTCGACGCGCTGGCGCGCAGCTTCGCCGCCAGCGGCGGCGACACCCGCGCCGTGCTGCGCACCCTGGTGCGGCACGACGCCTTCTGGGACCCGGCCCACACCCTGTTCAAGACCCCTTACGACTACGCCGCCTCGGCCCTGGCCGCCGCCGGCGGCCCGCAGGACGAGCGCGAGATCAACCGGGCCCTGGGCCTGCTGCAGAACGCCGGCCAGGGCGTGCTGCGCTGGCCCACGCCCGACGGCTACAAGACCGACCGCGCCACCTGGCTGGCGCCCGAGGCGCTGACCCTGCGCGCCGACTACGCGCTGGCACTGGCGCGGCGCCAGCCGGCGCTCGATTTTCTGGACGCCTTCATGCAGCCGGCCACGCTGCGCCAGATCGACGCCCAGCCGCCCGCCTTGCGCGCCGGCCTGCTGCTGGCCAGCCGCGAATTCATGTCGAAATAGCCTTCCGCCAGCGCCAATTATGCGCGGCAAGCTATTCATTCAGGAGCAATCCATGAGCACCGCCTTCTCCCGCCGCCGGTGGCTGGCCAGCGCCGCCACGCTGGCGCTCGGCCCACGCGCCTTCGCCCAGGCCGCACCCGCCGCGCGCGGCGAAGGCCGCCTCGTCGTCGTGTTCCTGCGCGGCGCGGTCGACGGCCTGTCGCTGTTCGTACCCTGGTCCGACCCCGACTACGCCCGCCTGCGCCCCGGCATCGCCCTGCCCGCGCCCGACGGCAGCGCGCAGGCCGCACTCAGGCTGGACGACACGTTCGCGCTGCACCCCGCGCTGGCCGATCTGCTGCCGCTGTGGCGGCAGGGCCGGCTGGCCGTCATCCCCGCCGCCGGCTCGCCCGACCCGACGCGCTCGCACTTCGACGCCCAGTACTACTGGGAAACCGCGCGCCTGGGCCGCAGCGGCGACGCGCCCGGCTGGCTCAACCGCCTGGCCAGCCTGGGCGGCGGCGCCGGCGTGGTGCAGGCGCTGGGCGTGGGCGAGTCCAACCCGCGCATCCTGGACGGGCGCGCACCCGTCAAGCTGGTGGCCCACGGCAAGGCCGCCCGACGCCCCGGCGCCTTGCAGAACACCCAGACGCGCGAGGCGCTGATGGCCCTGTACGGCGGGCAGGACAGCCTCTCCAAGGCCTTTCGCCAGGGCGCCGACAGCCGCCTGCGCACCGCGCAGGACCTCACGCGCGAGATGCAGGCCGCCGACAACGGCGCCGCCCCGCCCGCCCTGCTGGTGCAGGACGCGCGCAACCTGGGCACCCTGATGCGGCAGGAGCGCCGCCTGCGCATCGGCTTTCTGTCGGCCGGCGGCTGGGACACCCACGCCAACCAGGGCGCCGCCACCGGCCAGCTGGCCGGCAGGCTGGGCAACCTGGGCGCGGCGCTGGCGCAGCTGTCGCGCGACTTCGACCAGCCCGGCGACGTGGTCGTGGTGGCCAGCGAATTCGGCCGCACCGCGCAGGAGAACGGCACCCGCGGCACCGACCACGGCCACGGCAACGCCATGTGGCTGATCGGCCCGGGCGTGGCCGGCGGCCGCTGGTGGGGCGAGTGGAGCGGCCTGGCCGCGGCCAACCTGCACGAGCAGCGCGACGTGCCGGTGCACCACGACTTCCGCGCCGTGCTGGCGCAGCTGCTGCGCCCCACCTTCGGCCTGACCGATGCGCAGATGGCCGACGTGCTGCCCGACACGCGCTGGGACGCGCGGCTGGACGGCCTGCTGCAGCTGGCTTAAGGCGACGCTGAATAGGTCCCTGCGATGGCGCGCGCCCTGATTGGGGATGGGATGCAAGGCGCAAACCGCAGCGATAGCTGAGGCTATCGCGAGGATTTGCAACGCCGCAGACCGCCCCAATCAGGGATGCGCGACGCGCATGGGACTTGTTCAGCGTTGCCTTAACTACCCTCCCCGGCGCACCAGCTCGATCACGCGTTCCACCCAGGGCTCGGCCCAGTGGCTGGCCAGCAGGCCCACCAGGCCGGCCGCGCCCACCGCCACCATCGACACCGCCAGCGTGCGGATCAGCGGCCGGCTGCGCGTGCGCAGCACGAAGCTGAGGCTGAACACCAGGCTGGTGAACGAGGCCAGCACCGCGCCCACGCCGGCCGTGAAGGGCTCGATGTTGCCCTGCTCGGCCAGGGTGGCGGCGGCGGCCACCGCGCTGGCGCTGGACAGCAGGCCGCCCACCACGCTGACGACGTAGAAGCCCGCGTCGCCGAAGTGCCGCTGCGTGAGCGCCCCCACCACGTGCAGCACCAGGAAGATGGCGCCGTACTTGAGCGCCTGCGACAGCGAGAACGGCAGCTCCAGGTTGATCTCGGGCGTGGCCTCGGCCGGCGCGCCGCGGCGCTGGCGCATGCTGCTGAGCACCAGCGACACGCTGACCAGCGCCATCAGCCCGAAGGCCGACAGCGCCCCCACCAGCGCCTGCGGCGCCAGAATCAGCAGCAGCGTGGCATTGCGCGCCACCATGGCGGTGGTGGCCAGCAGGATGCCGCGGTAGGCTGTCGGCACGAAGGCGGCGCCCACCTCGCGCACGCGCTCGGACAGCTCGATGACGGTGAAGTTGCTGTTGATCAGGCCGCCGAAGAAGCCCGACAGCTCGGTGCCGCGCGTGCCGTACATCTTCCACAGCACATAGTTGAAAAAGCCGATGCCGGCGATCAGGATCACCGTCACCCAGGCGTAGCGCGGCTCGATCAGGTTGCCCGGCCCCACGGTGCCGGTGGGCAGCGCCGGGTAGATGACGATGGCCAGGATGGCCAGCAGCAGCGCCGAGCGAATCTCGCCCTCCGACAGCCCCATCGAGAAGTCGGCCAGGCGCTCCTTCCAGGCCAGCAGCGCGGCGGCGATCACCATCACCGCCGCCGGCGGCAGCGTGTGCCCCTGTCCGCACAGGATGCCCGACATGCAGGTCACCATCATGGCGGCCGAGGTCGTCAGCTCGGTGCCCTGGTTGGCACGCAGCGACGACAGGTTCAGCAGCACCGCCAGCAGCCCCGTCAGCGCCAGCGCCGCCAGCCCGTAGGCCATGCCCAGCGCGCCGCCGATGGCGCCCAGCATGCCGATGAAGCCGAAGGTGCGCACCCCCGCCTCCTTGCCGCGCCGCTCGCGCTCCAGCCCGATCAGCAGGCCCAGCGCCAACCCCAGCGCCAGCCGCATCAGGCTTTGCGAGTAGGGCCAGTCGGCCTGCGGCAGGGTGAGGATCGAGGCGTTCATCCAGGGCGTCGGTGCAAGGGTCTTGGGGCTGGGGTCTGTTTTCAGTATAGGTCGCACCCGGCGCGCGGCGGCGGGCCGCTACCATGCGCGCTGCCTTCCACTCGTGAAAGTTTTCCCATGTCCCGGTTCGACAAGCTGGCTCGCCTGCGGCTGTTCCTGCGTCAGGTGCTGCACCTGTCGGCGCCGTACTTCGGCTCCGAGGAAAAGTGGCGCGCGCGCGGCCTGCTGGCGGCCATCATCGCGCTGAACCTGGCCGCCGTGTACATGCTGGTGCTGCTCAACGAGTGGAACCGAACCTTCTACGACGCGCTGCAAAACAAGAACGCCGCCGTGTTCTGGACGCAGCTGGGGCGCTTCACCTACCTGGCGCTGATCTTCATCGTCATCGCGGTCTATCGCTTCTACCTCACGCAGCTGCTGCAGCTGCGCTGGCGTGCCTGGATGACGCGCGACCTGATGCGCCGCTGGCTGACCGACCATGCCTTCTACCGCATGGAGCTGGGCCGCTACGCCAGCGCCGCGCCCGCCGAGCCGGCCGACGTGACCCACCTGCCCGAGCCCGGCCAGCGCGTGCCCGACAACCCCGACCAGCGCCTGCAGGAGGACGTGAACCTGTTCACCGCGCAGACCGTGGGCCTGTCGATGGGCTTTCTGAACGCGGTGGTCACCCTGGTCAGCTTCGTCGGCATCCTGTGGGGGCTGTCGGGCAACTTCGCCTTCCAGCTGGGCGGGCACGCCTTCGACATCCCCGGCTACATGGTGTGGATGGCGGTGGCCTACTGCACCGTGGGCAGCGTGCTGACGCACTACATCGGCCGCCCGCTGATCGGGCTGAACTTCGAGCAGCAGCGGCGCGAAGCCAACTACCGCCACCACCTGGTGCGCGTGCGCGAATACAGCGAGTCGATCGCGCTGGACCAGGGCGAGGCGGTGGAAAACCGCAACCTGGACACGCGCTTCTCGGCCGTGCTGGCCAACTACCTGCGCCTCATCAACAAGCAAAAGCAGCTGGTGGCCTTTACCAACCTGTTCGGGCAGGCGGCCGTCGTCTTTCCCTTCATCGTCGCGGCGCCGCGCTTTTTCTCGGGCGCCATCCAGCTGGGCGAGCTGATGCAGATCGCCAG
>OFJB01001251.1_pt1 | contig 10333 bp, 7 predicted proteins | sample 1775081 | NCBI WGS metagenome assembly OFJB01 (sample SAMN08195771, study PRJEB24354) | sludge metagenome | isolation source: initial sludge from phenol fed wastewater aerobic bioreactor | place: India: Nagpur | collected 2016-06-05 | reverse complement strand
GGCGCAAATGCGAGCCGTAGGGAGAGTGAAACAGCGGTTCAATCTGCAGAAAGAACACACCACCGGGGCGCAAGCAGGCGTGCAGATCTTGCAAGATCGGCAATAACTGGTCTCGCTGCACATGTTCAAACGTTGACCAACTCATGATGCCGTCCATGCCACCATGGCGGTCTGCAAGGCGGGCGCCCGGCGTGATTGTCTCGAACGTCAACGCTGCCGGAATGCGACGCATACCCAACTGCTCGCGCGCAATGCGAGGCAGCTTGGCGTACTCCTTGCGAATATCCACCCCATGAATGGCCGTTGCACCATAGCGCAATACCAAAGACAAGTCTGTAATGCCGTCGCCGCAACCAAAGTTCAGCAGCCGCGCGGTACGAATATCCACCGCGCTGCCTACCCATTGGTTCACTACATCGGCGGCGTAGTCGAAATGCGCCCGAAACCACTCATCGCTGATATGTTGGGCATCCCAAGCCGCTAGGCCCCAGATCCGCTCTTGCAGTTTCAGCCACCAATTGTTGTTCATTGCTTCTCCCGGGATAGCACTTTGACCACTTGCTGCTCATGGGTGCGGCAGGCACCGTGCGTAGTACGTTGCCTTGCCTTTGTCGACGCCGCCAGGCGCTCGGCTTGACTACACCTCAAGGTTTGCGAAGCACATAGGCATCCTGGTGGTTCCAGAAATGCACCGGCACTTTGTGCACCAGTTTGTCGGCCCCCAGGGTTTCTGCGATCCGCGCCAGCACGAATGCCTCCGAGGTAAAGGTCGTGCCATATTCCTGTTCATCAATGGCCGTTGATTCGCTGGAGGCCGCAAAGAAATACCCCTCATCGTCCAGCGTCACATGGTCAAAGTTGGCCGCCTTGGTACCGTGGGTGCTGAACACCAGCAGCCCGCCAGGAGCAACGGCCTCGTACAACACCTTGAGCCAGCGCGTCCATGTCGCCCGGGGCAAGTGGCTGAAGAGAGACAGTACAAATACCAGGTCATAGCGGGCTGGCCACTGCACACTCTCTGGCACGCTGGCCGATAGGAATCCATCCACACCAAAAGTGCTGCGCGAAAACTCCACCGCACTCGGCACTACATCCGACACAACAACCCGCGAAGATCCCATGACCTTGACCAGATGCCGCGTGAACCGACCGTGGCCGCTGGCGAACTCCAGCACGCGACCTGCCTTGAGCAGTGGCTGATCCACGGACTCCAGCAGCACCATCAACTCCGCCAAGGTCCTCCAACCATCGGCCAGGTAGTCGCGCAATGGGTTGCGGCTGGAATGGTGGCCACGAAAGAAGCCAAAAATGTCGTCCTGCTCGGAGATCGTGCAGTCCAGCCCCATGACATTGCGGAACGATCCGATCAGATCGTTCTCCTCGATCAGAGCGTGGGCATCCAGCACCACATCCCTCTCATCGCGCGCGCGCACCAGCACTTGCGCAGCGCGCTCCTTGTCGCCTTGCGCCAACAACTCGCGTCCCTCCTGCAGCAGTTGTTGACCCAGGGTAAGCGGAGAAGATGGTGGGAGAACTGTCATGTGTTTAGTTTGGGCTGAAGAGTGTTGATTATCGAGGCGCACGACGAAGGGCTCGCTTGCTTCGAATTGCAGCATGGTGGAAGAACGCATTCCCGCCCCCGTTTGCGAGGTGGGCTGTATCGATGCCTGCGACATACCGCGCGCATGCACCTGGAGGGCTTGCCGCAACCCGCCTATCCACCCAACCAAGCCTGTGTCGCGTCAACTCCAACGGTGCGGCAACCTCACCAAACCTGGTAGGGGCTTAGGGAAGATGAAGCGGAAGTGCAGAAACTGAAACCACTGGTCATACACCGCCAGCCCTGTTTCGTCAAACAGGAACACGCTGATCACATAGTCACCGCTGTGCAGAGGGAGGTCTGGAAATGTCAGCACAGACTGCCAAATTCCATTCTCCAACAAAGCGGGAACCGCACCGTCTTCATGGGTTGCCAGAGAGGTGATGCCGACGCCCTTGGACTGCTCGATCATGAATCCGATGTGCGGGCGCTCTTTACCTCGCCCCCGGGCCCGGATGGTCACCACCAAGTCCTGACCTTGCAGCACGGGTGGCTGGTCTCCCACAGGCTCTGCCAAGTGCGCGACATCCACCGACAGGAGACATGCACTACTGGCGTCTCGGGCCGATGGTTGCGACGTATCGCTGGGAGGCTGGGCAACTGAGGCGATTGCGGCGGATGATTCCTGTGCATCACTCTCCGTCACCGCTGATACGGGCACTCCGGCAGCGCCACTGTCTGCTGCCGCTTCGCGCGCTCGGGTGTGTGCGTCGTAGGCTGCCAGCACTGCCTCGGTGTTACCAAACTGCTCCACCCGACCCCCCTTGAGCCACAGGGCCCTGTCACACAGATGCCGAACGTGGTACGGGCTGTGGGAGCAAAACAGAATGGTGCAGCCGTTGTTACGGAATGCCGTGATGCGTTCGACGCATTTCTTTTGGAAGTTCTGATCACCCACCGCCAGCGCTTCGTCGACGATCAACACGTCAGGCTGCACAGCAGTCACCAAGGCGAACGCCAGTCGCACGGTCATGCCGGACGAGTAGGTTTTTACCGGCCGGTCCAGCGCTTCACCCAGCTCGCAGAAATCGATGATTTCTGGCTCCAAGCGCGCCATCTCGTCATGGGCAATGCCGATCAGGCTGCCTGCAAAATAAAGATTGTCTCGCCCGCTGAAGTCAGGGTGGAATCCTGCCCCCAGCTCCAGAATGGCGGTCACTCGCCCCACACGGTCAATGCGGCCATGGCTCGGTTGCAAGGTTCCCGCCAACAGTTTGAGCAGAGTACTTTTACCCGCGCCGTTGTCGCCAATTACGCCAATACATTCACCCCGGCGCAATTCAAACGATACATCGTTCAGCGCCCAATGGCTGCGATGTGTTGCTTTGCCCGTTAGCAACGCGCGCAGGCGGGCCCGAGGGGTGGGATATAGCTTGTATTCTTTGGCTACGCTAGCCACTGACAGCACGGTGCCAGGCACAACGCTCGGCGTGTTAGGGGCGTTTTTGGTGTTCACAACCAGTCCACCAATTGATCACGACTGCGGGCCACCAAGGCGTTCAGTACCACTGACAGTGCGCACACCCACACAAGCGTTGCGCACCATACGTTCCAGTGGGGCCACTGACCTTGCAGCAGCACTTGCTGATATCCCATGACCAGCCCCGTCATCGGGTTGAGCCATAGTACCCAGCGCCAAGCTTGGGGAAAGAGCTGAATGGGAAAGAGAATGGGTGACAGATAAATGCCCACAGAGAGCAGAAAACCCACCAGCTGTGCAACATCTCGTAGCGCAGCGGCCAATATGGCCAGCGCGTAGCCCAGCGCCATACACAACAGCATTTGCAGCAGCAGCAAAGGCAGCAGAGCCAGGATGGCAAGCCTCAGCCCATGCGCAGGAATGTAGGCCACCGCTACCAGTAGCAACAACGGGCCATAAATAGAGAAGCTAGCCAACACCGTGCGTGACGTGAACAGCACGGGCGGCAGCGGGTTCTTGTGCAGCAAGCTGCCGGCATCGATCAGACTGGTCATGCCGCGCTGTACAGCATCGCAAAAAGCCATCCAGGGCAAAGCGCCGACCACCAGATACGCGCCAACGGCCCTTGTAGGGGCCTGCTCACCCAGGCGCATGCCAAACACCACGTCAAACACCAGATAGTACGCCGCCACGGTGAGCAGTGGCTGCAGATACGGCCAGACAATGCCCAGCGCCGTACCGGTGTGGCGTGAAGCCACCTCCCGGCGCGTGAGCACCCACACCAATGTGCGCGCACGCCACAGCGCGCGCGCTTCGCTCCAGAGAATATTCATCAGAAGAAGGTTGCAGGCAGACAGCCGCCCACCGTGGCTCGTCTGGCCTTGGCTTCAGGCGATCAGGCCCTGGACAATTGGCCGCCCGCTACCCATATTACTTGGCTGACACCGGGATGTTAGCTCCTTTGGCGTAGCCTGCCGCAAAGTCTTCAATGGCCTTGGCATTGGGCTCCACGCCGTCTTGCAGCTTTTGTGCCGCCTTCACACGAGCCTCTTGCGTGACGCTGGCGCGCACTTCCTTGAGCAGCTCATCTTTCACCTCGTCGAAAGAGCGAGTGCTTGGCGGCTTGCGGTCTTCCAATTGGATGATGTGGTATCCAAACTGGGTCTCTACCACGCCGCTGACGTCGCCTTTTTTCTTGAGGTCAAAGACAGCTTCGTCAAATGCAGGCACCATGCGCCCCTTTGGAAACAAACCGAGATCGCCGCCCCGAGCTGCACTACCCTTGTCTGTGGAGTGCTCTTCTGCCAGCTTGGCGAAATCCCCACCCTTCTTGATATCCGTAAGCAATTTTTCGGCCTTGGCACGCGATTCCGGCGTTACACCTCCAATGAGGATGTGCCGCGCTTGTACCTGCTCGCCCACCTGGAAGCGTTCAGGCTTCGCACGGTAAATACTGCGGGCCATTTCAAGGGCAGCAGCATCACTCGGTGCCGCCTGCTGATCAATGCGCGCCAGCATCATGTCAGACAGAACCTTGTCGCGCGCCAGTTGCAGCATGGCAACCACCTGCGGGTCCTTATCGAGTCCTTCCTTCAAGGCCTGCTGGCCCAGGGCTCGGCGCACATACATGTTCATGGCCACTTGGCTCACGCTCTGCTTGTTGCCCAGCACCATAGGGCGCATTTCTGCGGGCATGCGCATCACTGCATCAGCCTCCAGATCAACGCTGGTAATGGCAAATTTCCCGCCCTGAGTCAAGGGCACAGGGCCCCCTGCCTGGGCCATCGAACCACAGGCGAGCAAAGCAGCAGCCAAGGTAATACCGCGCAGCGGCGAGATGCAAGTTGTAGTCAGAAGCTTCATGGATAAAAAGGAGATATGAAATGAAAAAAAGGCGGGGAGTCCCCCGCCTTTTTCAGATCGCGTTGCCGCGATTAAGTGCCCACGAATTACTTCGTGTAGCGGTGTGGCCAAGAGATACCGTAGGTACCCGACACGCCAACACCAGCTTGTGGGTTGGTCAGCTTGATGAAGGAGTTACCCAGCAGTGGCAGACCCAGAGCAGCGTTGGTCGTGTCGATCACGCCCCAGCCGTTCGTGTAGATGCCGGAAGTGATGGTGCTACGAGCAACCGAAGCGCCCAACACGGAGTTGCCCGTGTCAGAGAAGGCCAGCACGCTGACTTCGCCGCAGAAAGAGACGGAGCTAGCGGTACCAGGGGAGAACACTGGACCTGCAGTAGCGGAGGTTTCTTCGCGGTCGAAGAACTTCTGGCCATCAGCGAACACGCAGATGTTGCCGTTGGCATCCACCGTTGTGTTGCCAACGCTCTTGAACGCGCCACCAGCAGCCGCGACATTGTTTGCGCCTGCAGTGTAGAAACGGTTACCAGCCTGAGCACCAGCAACAACTGGTGCAGCAACCGTACCAACGTTGGTCACGTCAGTGAACAAGCGATAGCCAGGGTTGCTGGACGTTGGGCCCGTAGCGCCGCTCGTACCAGTCACTGCAGCGTAGTTAGCAGCCACGTTGTAACGACGGGCAGGCATAGAGAACACCCAGTCGGTCTTAGCAGTGATCGACGCGTCCAGAGCGTACTGGTTGGTCACCGATTTCACAGCCAGGGCCGTCAGCAGGTTGTTAGCCTGGCCCACGGCGTTGGGGCTGGTGGCAGCACCGAAGAAAGGCGTGGACAGATCAGGTGCATCGTAGTTGAGCATCGGCAGCGCAGCAGTGGTCACATTGGTACCAGCAGCGTTGTAAACACCCAGCGTACGGAACAGCGGATCAGCTGTCACGCCGTTTGCGCCGTCAGCGCCGAGCGTAACCAGCGAGTTGCCCAGTTGCGCGAAGTGACGGAAGTTGGCCACGCCATTCGCGCCACCGCCGGTGTTAGCAGCAATAGCGGTAGCAGCGCCCGAGAACACGGTGGTTTGAGGCACATTGATGATGTACCAGTCGCCCATCAGGCCGCCGGTGGGGCTGTCCAGACCAGCAGCAGCGATTTGAGCTTGGGTCGTGTAATCGGCGATAGCGGCTGCATTCAGAGTCGAACGAGCGGTAGAGCCTGCAACCGAGCAAGGTGCCACGCCAGACACGTGCTTGGTAGCAGTGTACAGAGCGGAGCGGTTAGGACCAGCAGCGTTCAGAGCGCCGTTGTTGTCGAAAGCCTTCAGAGCCGTGATGTCAGCCACGTTGAACACTTCCACGTAACCTTCGCGGGTCAGTGCAGTGCGCTGAGCTTCCGTCAGATAGCCAGGCAGGCGGCTGGTGGAGTTGTTGAACGACTGAGTGGTCAGCGCGGGCACCGTGCAGGTGTTGTCGGCAGTGGTGATTTGGGCCAGACCATTGGCATCAGCCGTCACAGCAGCCGTCCACACGTCGCCAGGCGACAGGAAAACCTGGAAGTCCAGCAGGTCGTCAGAGTTGGAAGCGGAACGGAAACGCACCTTGGCGACCTTACCATTGGTTTGGTCGGTGTTGGTGATGTGCAACACAGTCATGTTGCCGTTTTGCGCGTTGAAGTAAGGCACCACCAGAGCGTGACCAACACCACCGGCCGTCACTGCCAAGGCAGCTGCGGTAGGCGTATTGATCTTGTTGGCAGCATAGTCAGCCACGGTGCCAGCACCTGTACCGACAACAACGTCAGCCGACGCAACACCCGCGAAGCCCAGGCCACCAATCATGGCAGCAATGCTCAGGGCCATCACATTTTTTTTCATACAAGAACTCCAGTTAAAAAGTTGGTAAGCGCAACTACCACGATTGATTACGCTAGGGAATCGTAGCACAGCGCTTCTGGTAACTACACTTGATTACGAGGGCCTGCCGATGTTTGTTGACCAAATACAACAGTCCCAAATAGCCAAGTCGTCATCCCCGGGGCCTGCAAGGGAGCTGCCTCAATCCCTTACAGATCTTGGTAGCGCCACCACTGGCCGTCTTCCAACAGCCAAGTCTCACTCAGGTGGGTTGCAATGGTACCCAAATTCATGCCCACCAAAGCAGGTGCAGCACTGATTTTAATGCGCACTGTGCACTTTTCAGGCTCGCAGGTGACATTGACAGGCTCTGCGCCTTTCAAGGCTGCACCTGCACCGAATTGCATGCGGAACTGCTCGGCCGTGTGGAGCTTGCGATACGACGGAGTGGACAGCGAATAAGCCTTGGCGTAATCACCGGCAATTCGCGCGTTCCAGTATTCGGTGGCGCGCCGCTCCACCACCTTCTCTGGCGGAGCCGCCAAAGTAGCACAACCAGCCAGTGCCATGGCAGCCACTGTGGCCAGCGCGGGCATCCAGAGGGGTTGGCGCTGGCGAATCCACGAAAGAGTCTTCATCTTGATGGTTTCCTTCTATTAACAATCTACATTTGATTGATTACTACCACTAACTAACACGCAAGTTACTGAGGACTGACGGATTGCACTGGAGGGGCGGTGCGTGTGCTGGCGCCATCGCGCATCTCAATGATGCTCAGGCCTCGCAGGCGATCACGCAAGTCCTCACTCACTTCGCGTATCTCGGGGTCGGTGCGAACCACCCGGGGGCTCAACACCACCAACAGCTCGGTCCGCTTGCCGGTGTTGTTCGTGTTGCTGAACAAATTGCCCAGCAGCGGTACATCCTTGAGCAGGGGAACACCGCTTTTGCCCGAAGAGCGATTGTCTTTGATCAACCCGCCCAAAACAATGGTGTCGCCACTGCGCACGGCCACCTTGCTGCTGATTTGCCGCTGCAGGAAGATGGGTTGATTATTTGCGCCAGTCAAAGAAGATTGATCGGTCATGCTCTGGTCGATCTGCATGGTCACCAGGTTGCCCGCATTCACCGATGGAGTGACCGCTAGATTGACACCTGTATCCCGATATTGGACGGTACTGGTCGAGACGTTGCTGTTGTTGAGGAAATCGGTGGTGCTTGTCAGCACGGGCACCTGATCGCCCACAGCCATCATCGCAGTGTGATTGTCCAGCACCATCAACGAAGGGTTGGACACGACTTTGAGCAGATCCTGGCTGGCCAGCGCGTTCAAGATAACCCGCACCTTACTGGCCGAATTGATCAATGAGTAAGTAAAACCCGCACCAGCGGCCACATTGAGACTGCCGTTGTTGTTGGGGTTTTTATCGTTAGTGGACAACTGCCCCACCCCGGTGTTGCCTCCCCCGGTTCCGCCGCTGAAGGCCCATTGCAGACCGTATTGCAACGTGTCATTCAACGTGACTTCGATGATCGACGCGTCGATGAGCACCTGGGTGGGTGGCTGGTCTAGGCGCTTCAGGGTGGATTCGATTTTCTGGAACTCGGCGCGGGTGCTCCACACCAGGATGGAGTTATTGAGCTCGTCCGCCATCACGCGAACCCCCCCCACATTGGCCGCCACCATGCCCTGGGTTGTGGTGTTTGCTGTTTGGTTATTGCGATTCTGGAAGGAGCTGGTATTGCCAAAGGCGCTGGAGCTGCCCATCGTCGAGCCAGTGCGATTGGCCGTGGAATAGCCCGTATTGCCAGAATTGCCCCAGGCACTATTGCCAAACGCAGAACCTGTACTGCCAAACGGCGATTGAACTTGCGATGCACCCGTCACCCCGCCCAGACCAGGTGCTACACCGCTGTTAGCGGTAACTGTGTTGGCTTGGCTGGAACCAAAGATACCGGACAGCACGCTGGCCAAGTGCTTCGCATTACCGTTCTGAACGCGATAAATGAACAATTGCGCTTCAGCGCCGTTGTCGCTGGGCTGGTCGAGCTTTTCGATCCATCGGCGCGCCTCCTCCAAATAGGCTGCGCGAGGTGTCACCACCAAGATGCTGTTGAGCCGCTCCACCGGCATGATTCGCAGGGCGCCAAACAGCGGGTTGCCTTCGCCCAGCATGGCGGCCGCCGCTGCCGACGCGCCTGAAGCAGCGGATGCTGCACCCGCCGTAGTTGCAATGGAAGAGCCGCTGGGGGCGCCGGTCGGCGCCTGCGCTGAACCGCTGACGAGCCGCAAGGCCGCCTCGACCTCCTTGATGGTGGCGTACTTCAGTGGAAAGAGCCCCACAGACATGCCTTTGAGCAGGTCCACGTCAAACGTATTGACCAGATCCAGCCAACCCTCTGCCTGACTGCGGGTACCGGCAAGAACGAGCAGATTACGCACATTGTCCACGCGGACAATTGCATCGGGGGGGGCTAACGGCCGAAGGATGGTGGCCATCTCCCCCGCACCAATGAAGCGCAGCGGAACCACGATAGCCCCGTAACCTGGAGGCAGGGGAGCACCGCTACCGCCTGCGAATTGGCGAACGGCGCTGCCAATGCTTTTGAGCGCATCGGCTTTGCCGACGTGATAAGTGCCACGTACATCTCTCACCATGGCAAGCCCGTTGGCCTGCAAGGCGCTCTCCAGCAGGAACACCGCCTGGTCGGGCTGGATGGGGGTGCGCGTGGACAGGGTCACCGTGCCCGCCAGCGGTGGGTGCAGCACGTACGGGATCTTGAGAATGTCACCCAGGATGGTGCGCGCCACCTCTGCCACAGGGGCCTCTTCGAAGTTGAATGACAAAGGCGCCCCTTCAATTGAAGGCACCTGCCGGGCTGGCGCCAGTACCTGGTCGTTGCCCTGGATGTAGCGCGGCTGGGAAGTGTTGGGCGCCGGGTTTGCGGCGGACTGCGCCCCTTCAGCGGGCACTGCCGCCGGAACCTCAGAGCGCGCTGATGGGGTCTGAACCGCCTCTGCGGACTGGGGACGCACATCCTGAGCGAGCGCCGCCTGAGCAGCAGCCAGTGCCATAGCGGTCAGTACGAATCGGGTGGAAGTCATAGATTTACACAAGCCCTGAGGGAATGGAGTTGGACACGGCGCATAGCAATCAAGGCGCCTTACTGCGAAGCGCTGCCGCCAAAAACGGGCACCAATGGGCGCCCACCGGCGCCGGTACGCGCAGCCGGCGATTGCACCGGAGCACTGTTGGCAGGGGACTGCGGCGCGCTGGGCGCTGCGGCCGGAGTTGGATACGTCGGCGGAATGGGCGCTGGCGCAGCACGCGCCGCCTGAGGCAAACCTGTATACGAGGTCAAAGCTGCACGGGGCAGCTGCAATGCACGGCTTCGGCCGCCTCGCGTAAAACTTACGCTGCGGTCTTGAATGGATGACAGCGTCCACCCCTCCACCACTTCGCGCAGCCGCACACGCTTGTGTTTACCGGCAATCTGGATGATGGCGCCACCGTCACCGTCACCCACAAAAAGCCCGGAGAGTTGAGCACTGCTGAGGTTATCAACGGGCGCCTTGTCCTCCGGTGGTGGTGGCGGTGGCGGAGGGCG
>OFJB01001250.1_pt1 | contig 10338 bp, 9 predicted proteins | sample 1775081 | NCBI WGS metagenome assembly OFJB01 (sample SAMN08195771, study PRJEB24354) | sludge metagenome | isolation source: initial sludge from phenol fed wastewater aerobic bioreactor | place: India: Nagpur | collected 2016-06-05 | reverse complement strand
TTTTCGAGCTCGCTCTGGCTGTCGGTGTCGAGCCTCTGCTGGCAGGTCTTCTGCGCGCGCTGCAGGTCCGAGGTGAAGTCCTCGCCGAGGTTCAGCCCGCGCGCCTTCAGCTTCTCGCCGGCGGCCCTGGCCTCGGCGTGGCCCTGTTCGGTCAGGTCCACGTCGCGCCAGCCGGTGAACAGGTTCTTCAGGTTCCATTCGCTCTGGCCGTGGCGCACGAGCACGAGGGTCCGCGTCATTTTTTCTCCCTTCAGGTTTTCCGGCAAGGCTCAGGCCAGCCCGAGCACGTCACGCATCGAATAGAGGCCGGGTTTCTTGTCCCTGGCCCAAAGCGCCGCCTTCACCGCGCCGCGCGCGAAGATGGCGCGGTCCTCGGCATGGTGGGCCAGGGTGATGCGCTCGCCGGTGCCGGCCAGCATCACCGAATGGTCGCCCACCACGGAGCCGCCGCGCAGCGTGGCGAAGCCGATCGTGCCCGCCTGGCGCGCGCCGGTGTGGCCGTCGCGCACGCGCACGTCGTTGCCGGCAAGGGCGATGCCGCGCCCGGCGGCTGCCGCCTCGCCCAAGAGCAGCGCCGTGCCGGAGGGCGCGTCCACCTTGTGGCGGTGGTGCATCTCCAGGATCTCGATGTCGAAGTCGTCCGGTCCCAGCGCGCGCGCCGCCTGCTCCACCAGAACCGCCAGCAGGTTGACGCCCAGGCTCATATTGCCCGATTTCACGATGGTGGCGTGGCGGGCGGCCGCGGCGATCCTGGCGTCGTCACCGGCCGTGCAGCCGGTGGTGCCGACGACATGGACGATGCGTGCCTGCGCGGCATAGCCGGCGAATTCCACGCTCGCCGCCGGCGTGGTGAAGTCGAGCACGCCCTCGGCATGTGCGAAGGCCGGCAGCGGGTCGTCGCCGATCGCCACCCCGATGCGGCCGAGCCCGGCAAGCTCGCCGGCATCCTTGCCGACATGCGGCGAGCCGGCCCTTTCGATGGCGCCGGCCACGCGCGCGCCCGGCATGGTCGCCACCGCGCGGATCAGCGCCTGTCCCATGCGGCCGGCCGCGCCGACCACCACCAGTCCCATCTCCGATCCAGCTTCGCTCATGCGCCTCTCCCGGCCGTCTTCCTCGGCTTGCCGCCGGCGACCTTTACCTGTCCGGGGGCGCCGTCGTCCACCAGTCCGAGCCCCTTGGCGTCCTGCATGCGGTGGAAGCGGGCATAGACGCCGCGCGGATCGGCCATCAGCTCGGCATGCGTGCCCTGCTCGACCAGCCGGCCCTCTTCCAGCACCGCGATATGGTCGGCATTGACCACGGTGGACAGGCGGTGGGCGATCACGATGGTGGTGCGCCCGCGCATCACCTCGGCCAGCGCCTCCTGCACGCGGGCCTCCGATTCGGTGTCCAGCGCCGAGGTCGCCTCGTCCAGCAGCAGGATCGGCGCCCGGCGCACGATGGCCCGCGCGATCGAGATGCGCTGGCGCTGCCCGCCCGAAAGTGTCACGCCGTTCTCGCCCACCGGCGTGTCGTATCCGCGCGGCTGCTGGCGGATGAAGCCGTCGGCCTTCGCCAGCCGCGCCGCCGTCTCGATCTCCGCGTCGGTGGCGTCCGGCCGCCCGTAGCGGATGTTGTCGCGGATCGTGCCCTCGAACAGATAGGGCTGCTGCGAGACATAGGCGATCGACTGGCGCAGCGACTGCTTGGTAACCCTGGAGATGTCCTGGCCGTCGATGGTGATCGTGCCGGAATCGAGGTCGTAGAAGCGCTGCAGCAGCGCCACCAGCGTCGACTTGCCCGCGCCGGAGGCCCCCACGATGGCGGTGGTGCGGCCGGCGGGGGCGACGAAGCTCAGCCGGTCGATGACCGGCGCGTCGGGCGCGTAGCCGAAGGACACGTCGTCGAAGCGGATCTCCCCCTCGCCCACCTGCAGCGGCCTGGCGTCCGGCGCGTCGCCCTGCTGCGGCTCGAGGTCGAGGATCTCGACCAGATCGGGGCGGCGCGGCACCAGGATCAGCCAGGGGTGATCGCTCGGCCGCATCGCCAGCACGCGCGAGAGGGCGAGATCGCAGAGCGGCCGGGTGTCGGCGGCGAGGCGGGGATCGAGAGTGAAGGCGGTCATGGCGAACCCCGGTTTGCGAGACGGTCCGGCCGCGCGGGAGCGCGTCGCCTTCTCGGCCTCATTCCTCGTGGAAGCGGGCCTCGACCAGATCGACGATGGCCTGCATCGCCTCGGCGGCCTGAGGGCCGCGGGTGGTGACGTGGATCGAGGTGCCGATCGAGGCGGCGAGCATCATCAGACCCATGATCGAGGTGCCGCAGACCGACTGATTGTCCTTGGAGACCTCGACCTCGGCGTCGAAGGATTCGACCGTCTGGACGAATTTGGCCGAGGCGCGGGCGTGGAGGCCTCGCTTGTTGGTGATGGGGATGTCGCGTTCGATGCCGGCCGTCGCGTCTGCGCTCATGCGTCCCTCAGCCCTGGAGAACCTGACTGGCCACGTTGATGTATTTGCGACCGGCCTCCTTGGCCTCGATCACCGCGTCGAGCAGCTTGCGCTCGGAGCGGACCTTGGCGAGCTTGACCAGGAGCGGCAGATTCATGCCGGCGACGACTTCGATCGAACCGCCGTTCATCACCGAGATCGCCATGTTGGAGGGGGTGCCGCCGAACATGTCGGTGAGAATGGCGACGCCCTCGCCGGTGTCCACGGAGGTCACGGCGGCGAGGATGTCGCCGCGCCGCTGCTCCATGTCGTCCTCCGGGCCGATGCAGATCGTGGCGATCTGGCGTTGAGGGCCTACGACGTGTTCCAGAGCCTTGACGAACTCTTTGGCGAGATCCCCGTGCGTGACGAGGACGAGACCGATCATGGAGTGCGCTCCTGCGGGCCGACGGGGAGGCGAGCCGGCGTGTCTCTCTCGCGAGAGGACCACGCCACACCCGCTTCCGGGTAGCGCGCAAAAATGGGCGGGACGAGCGCGAAGTTCAAGTGAGAATGTTCGGATATTGCAAAATCCTGCAGTGCGTCACGGGTTTTCGTCGAGCGCGCGCAGGGCGTTTCGCACACGCAAAACCGCGCGGTGATCGTCGCGCCAGAGCCTGAGACAGGGCAGGCGGAGGCCGTCGAGCGCGGCGAATCGCGCCTCGTCCTCGGGCATGCGCGGCGGCAGGGTCTCCTCGATGTCGACCACCAGGGCGATCACGGCGGCCGGTTCGTGGGGCAGGGTGACGATGCCGAGACCGCGCACTTCGATCAGGCCGGCGATGGTCGTGGGCGTGCGGGCGACGAGGCGTCCGTGGGCGGCGCGGACCACGACGCGGTCGTCGGCGATCAGCGCGGCGTCGCGGCCGCGCGCCAGGGCGTCGTCGAGGAGATCGAGCACGAGGCGCGACTTGCCGGCGCCTGAGGCCCCGCGCACCAGCACGCCGCGCCCCTCGTAGAGGACGGCGCAGGCGTGGATGGTCGCGCCGTCGGCCATGTCAGGTCACCGCTCCGCCGGGAAGCGACACGGTGAAGCGCGCGCCGGAGACGGTGCCGTCGGCGGCGGTGCGGTTGCGGGCGATCAGCGTGCCGCCGTGCGCCTCGACGATCTGGCGGGAGATGGCGAGGCCGAGGCCGGAGTTGTTGCCGAAGCCCTCGCTGTCGGGGCGGTCGGTGTAGAAGCGCTCGAAGATGCGCTCGAACTGGTCGGGGCGGATGCCGGGGCCGTCGTCGTCGACGACGATCTCGACGCGGCCGCCGGAGGCGACCAGTTCGACCCGCACCTCACCGCCGTCGGGCGAGAAGGAGCGGGCGTTGTCGACGAGATTGGTCAACACCTGACCGAGGCGGCTGTCGTGGCCCATCACGAAGAAGGCGAGATGGGGCGCGCCGAGCGGACGGGCGGAGAGCGTCACCTTCTGATCGCGCTTGGCGGCGAGGTCGTTCTGCAGCGACACCACCGCCTCGACCAGGGCCTGGACGTCGACCGGGGCGCTGTCCTGGCGGGCGAGTTCGGCGTCGAGGCGGGAGGCGTCGGAAATGTCGGTGATCAGGCGGTCGAGCCGTTTGACGTCGTGCTGGACGATCTCGATCAGGCGGGCGCGCGAGGTGTCGTTGCGGGCGAGCGGCAGGGTCTCGACGGCGCTCCTGAGCGAGGTCAGCGGGTTCTTCAATTCGTGGGCGACGTCGGCGGCGAAACTCTCGATCGCGTCCATGCGGCCGTAGAGCGAATTGGTCATGTCGCGCAGCGCCCGCGAGAGATGGCCGATCTCGTCGCTGCGCTCGGAGAAGTCGGGGATCTCCTCGCGCGCCTTGACCGAGCGGCGGACCCGGTCGGCGGCGGCGGCGAGGCGGCGCAGCGGCGCGGCGATGGTGCCGGCGAGCAGGGTCGACAGGAGCACGATGACGATCGCGGCGACCAGGAAGACGCGCAGGATCGCCATGCGCTCGTTGCGCACGATCGCGTCGATGTCGCCGCCGGGGGTGGAGAGTTGCAGCGCGCCGAGGATGGTGCGGCCGCGGCGGATCGGCACCGCCACGGTGACGATCATCTCGCCGTGGGTGGTGACGCGGACGATCGGCGTGGTCGTGCCGGCGAGGGCGGCGGCGACCTCCGGATAGTCCTTGCCGGCGGAGATGCCCAGTTCGCGATAGATCGGCAGGTCGTGACCGCCGCGCATCCAACGCGAGACCACCTCGAGGGTGCGGTGGAAGAGGCCGGGATCGGGCGCCGGCGTCGGCGCGACCAGTTCGGGCGAGAAGAAGCCGCCGGCGCGGTAGAGCGTGCGGCTGTCGAGCACCAGGAAACCGTCGCGGTCCCAGACGCGGGCCGGGGTCTTGGCCGGGGAGATCAGGCGGCGCAGGATCGGCGCGACCCGCATCGGATCGATCGGGAATTCCAGCGGCGAGATCTCGTCGGCGGTGTCGGGCTGGTCGCTCTTGTCGCCGATCTCGGCGCGGAGCAGGGCGTCGAGATCGATGCCGGAGGCACCCGATTCCTTCTGGGAGGAGGCGCCGATCGCGGCGGCGATGATCTCGCCCTGGGTCTGGAGGCTCTCGATGCGGGCGTCGGTCAGGCCGGCGCGGAACTGATTGAGATAGAGGATCGCCAGCACCAGCGCGAAGAGGCCGGTGAAGTTCAGGAGAACGATGCGGCGGGTCAGGCTCGAGAAGGCGGTGTCGCCGAAGAGGCGCAGGACGCGGCGGGCGAGCAGCCGCAACACCCGCGTGCCACGTCGAGGCCGCGGGAGCGTCGCCGCCGGGTCGTCGTCGATCTCGACCGCCACTGGACCGTCACATCTCCTTGAAGCGGTAGCCGACGCCATAGAGCGTCTCGATCATCTCGAAGTCGTCGTCGACCGCCTTGAACTTCTTGCGCAGCCGCTTGATGTGGCTGTCGATGGTGCGGTCGTCGACGTAGACCTGATCGTCGTAGGCGGCATCCATCAGGGCGTTGCGGCTCTTCACCACGCCGGGGCGCTGGGCGAGAGAATAGAGAATGAGAAACTCGGTGACGGTGAGCACCACCGGCTCGCCCTTCCAGGTGCAGGTATGGCGCTCCTGATCCATCGACAGCGGGCCGCGTTCCAGGATCCGGGCGGCGTCGGTCGGCTTGACCGCGCCCTCGCCCTTCGGGGCGACCCGGCGCAGCACCGCCTTGACCCGCTCGACCAGAAGCCGCTGGGAGAAGGGCTTCCGGATGAAGTCGTCGGCGCCCATCTTGAGGCCGAACAGCTCGTCGATCTCGTCGTCCTTGGAGGTGAGGAAGATCACCGGCAGCTCGGACTTCTGGCGCAGGCGCCGCAGAAGCTCCATGCCGTCCATGCGCGGCATCTTGATGTCGAAGATGGCGAGGTCGGGCGGATTGGCCTTGAGACCGTCGAGCGCGGAGGCGCCGTCGGTATAGGTCTGGACCCGGTAGCCTTCGGATTCGAGCGCGATGGAGACGGAGGTCAGGATGTTGCGGTCGTCGTCGACGAGGGCGATGGTGGGCATGGGTATGCCGATCTCCTTGCGGGGGGCGTCATTCGGGGCCCAATACCACGGCGAATGCGCGCAAATCATGGCGGCGATCATAACCGAGACCGTCAAGTCCCGCCACCGTCGCGAGAATCGGTTGCGGGCCGGGGCGGGGCGCGCCCCCGCGCGGATTGACGCGGGGGCGCGCCTCGTCCGACATGGGCGCCGCCCGCTTCGCTTCGAGGACGTCCGATGACCGAGCCCGCCTTCTCCCCCGTCGAGACCTCGCGCCGCCTGATCCGGCAGGCGCGCACCGCCGCGCTGGCGACGATCGCGCGGCGCACCGGCCATCCGTTCGGATCGATGGTGTCGGTCGCCTGCGAGCCGGACGGGACGCCGATCCTGCTGATGTCGACGCTGGCGGCGCATTCGCGCAATCTCGCCGAGGACCCGCGCGCCTCGCTCCTCTACGAGGACCGCACCGTGCCCGATCCGCAGCAGGGCGGCCGCGTCACCGTGGTCGGGCGGATCGAGCGGATCGGCGAACCGGCGGAGGCGGCGCGGCGCTATCTGGCGCGGCTGCCGGAGGCGTCGCTCTATGCCGGGTTCGGCGATTTCGCCTTCTTCCGGCTGGTGGTGGAGGAGGCCCATCTCGTCGCCGGGTTCGGCCGGGCGATGCGGGTGCGGCGCGAGGATCTGCTGCTCGATCTCGCCGGCTGCGAGGCGCTGATCTCGTCGGAGGTGGCGGTGGTGGCGGCGATCGAGGCGGAGGTCGGGCGCGCGTCGCGTCTGGCGGCGAGGCTCGGGGTGCCGGCCGGCGATTGGCACGTCGTGGGCGTCGACCCGGAAGGGCTCGATCTCGCCACCGACGATGGGCCGTTTCGAGCGTTTCGACGCCTCACCTTCGGCGAAATCGCGCGGACGGGCGCGGATTTCGAGGCGGCGCTGCGTCGTTGGGAAGAATCCGGTATCTTGCAATAAATTTCTTAAATCGTTGTAGTTCGCACTACGCATTCGATCCGACTTACGACTCCCTTGTTTACATCGGGAACGATGTAGTATTTTGCGCGCGCTCGATGGAACGAGCGCAAAAGGATAGTCAACCGACAGGGCGTTGGCCGAGCCTCGATTTCGAAGACTTCGAAAGAGAGCGCCGAACCGACGTCGCTGTTCAGGGTGGAGTCGTTTTTTTGATGCGGATCGGGGGATCGCGTTCGGGGGTCGAGGGGGGAGCGTTCCATCGCGAACGCCTCGTGAGCCCGAGCTGGATCCATCTCGAATAGGGACGTTTCCGTCCTCGGGTGGTCTTCGTGCCGCCCTCCGAAGTCGTTTGCCTCCACCGGCGAATCGCAAGCCCTATCGACACACGCTCCCGGTCCCCGTCAGGTCGAAGCCCGGGCGGGGCGAGAGCGCGACACCTCCACCGGAGAACCTTGATGTCTCGAGCTCCCACCATGAACGCCAAATTGATCGCCTGGGTCGACGAGGTCGCCAAGCTGACCAAGCCCGCCAAGATCCATTGGTGTGACGGTTCGCAGGAAGAATACGACGCTCTCTGCCAGGAACTGGTGGACGCGGGCGTGTTCACGCGCCTCAACCCCGACAAGCGCCCGAACAGCTTCCTGGCGCGCTCGTCGCCGTCCGACGTGGCGCGTGTCGAGGATCGGACCTTCATCTGCTCGAAGCTCAAGGAAGACGCCGGCCCGACCAACAACTGGGCGGATCCGGACGAGATGCGCGCCACCATGACCGGCCTGTTCGACGGCTGCATGAAGGGGCGTACCATGTACGTCATCCCCTTCTCCATGGGTCCGCTCGGCTCCAAGATCGCCCAGATCGGCGTGGAACTGACCGATTCCGCCTATGTCGCGGTCCACATGCGCATCATGACCCGGATGGGTCAGAAGGTGCTCGACGTGCTCGGCGACGACGATTTCGTTCCGGCGATCCACTCGGTCGGCGCGCCGCTCGAGCCGGGTCAGAAGGATTCCACCTGGCCCTGCAACGACACCAAGTACATCGTCCACTTCCCCGAGACCCGTGAGATCTGGTCCTACGGCTCGGGCTACGGCGGCAACGCGCTGCTCGGCAAGAAGTGCTTCGCGCTGCGCATCGCCTCGGTGATGGCGCGCGACGAGGGCTGGCTCGCCGAGCACATGCTCATCCTCGGCGTGAAGAACCCGCAGGGCGAGAAGACCTATGTGGCGGCCGCCTTCCCGTCGGCCTGCGGCAAGACCAACTTCTCCATGCTGATCCCGCCCAAGGGCTACGAGGGCTGGGAAGTCACGACGATCGGCGACGACATCGCGTGGATCAAGCCGGACGCCAAGGGCGTGCTGCACGCGATCAACCCGGAGAACGGTCTCTTCGGCGTCGCCCCCGGCACCAACGACGTCTCCAACCCGAACGCCCTCGCCACGCTCTATGCCAACTGCATCTTCACCAACGTGGCGATGACCCATGACGGCGACGTGTGGTGGGAAGGCCTGACCGACGAGGCGCCCTCGCACCTCATCGACTGGACCGGCCAGGATTGGACCCCGGGCTGCGGCCGTCCGGCGGCGCATCCGAACTCCCGCTTCACCGCGCCGGCGAGCCAGGTTCCCTCGATCGACCCGGCCTGGGAAGATCCGGCGGGCGTGCCGATCTCGGCCTTCATCGTCGGTGGTCGCGTCTCCAAGGCGTTCCCGCTGGTGTTCCAGGCGTTCGACTGGAGCCACGGCGTCTATCTCGCCGCGACCATGGGTTCGGAAGCCACCGCTGCGGCCGTCGGCCAGGCGGCGATGCGTCGCGATCCCTTCGCCATGCTGCCGTTCTGCGGCTACAACATGGGCGACTACTGGGCGCATTGGCTCGACCTCGGCCGCAACCTGCCGAGCGCGCCGGGCATCTTCCGGGTCAACTGGTTCCGCAAGGACGAGAACGGCAAGTTCATCTGGCCGGGCTACGGCGACAACATGCGTGCCCTCGAGTGGATCGTCGCGCGCGTTCACGGTCATGCCGAGGCGGTCGAGAGCCCCTACGGCTGGGTGCCGCGCTACTCCGACCTGAACTGGAAGGGTCTCGACTTCCCGAAGGCCAAGTACGACGCCATCGTCAAGGTCGACCGGGAGAAGGGTCTGGCGGAAGCCGAGGAGCAGGTCGCGCACTTCGCTCAGTTCGGCGCCAAGCTGCCGAAGGAAATGGAGCTGCATCGCCAGCTCTTCGCGGCGCGCCTCGAGCGCTCGCCGGCGGTGTGGGAACTGCAGGACTGATCCGAGGCTTCCTCGCGATCCGATCTTCGACGGCCCCGGAGCGATCCGGGGCCGTCTTCGTTTACATGAGTCGTCGGTGGGCCGTGCTTCCGGCGGCCGCGATGAAACTTTATGTGCGCTGCATCGTGAATGAGCAGATGCAATATGCTGCCGAAGGCGACCTCACAGGAAATTGCAGGATTTCCGGACCTTCCCGAGATGGCACGAAGCTTGAAGAAGAGTCTCGCGTTCGATCGGGGACGGATCGAGCCATCGACGTATCTCTCTGGGGGAGATCGCTCGAAGCGAAGATGTTCATCGGGTCACCGTCGTGCAGGGCGGGGGCGAACACTTCGATCGAGTGGCTTCGCCGATGTGCAATCGGGGGTCTCACATGGCTTATCTCGCGCCTTCGGAATTCGTCGCCAAAATGGTGGACGCGGGGGAATCGAAAGTCTTCATGTCGACGCGGGACACGGTGATCCGGGCCTATATGGCCGGAGCCATCCTGGCGCTCGCCGCCGCCTTCGCGGTCACGATCAACGTCCAGACCGGCCAGCCGCTGGCGGGCGCGATCCTGTTCCCGGTCGGCTTCTGCCTGCTCTATCTGCTCGGCTTCGATCTGCTCACCGGCGTCTTCACGCTGACGCCGCTCGCGCTGATCGACAAGCGGCCGGGGGTGACGATCGGCGGGGTGCTGCGCAACTGGGGGCTCGTCTTCGTCGGCAATTTCGCCGGGGCGCTGACGGTGGCGCTGTTCATGGCGATCATCTTCACCTTCGGCTTCGACACCGAACCCAACGCGGTCGGCAAGGCGATCGGCCATATCGGCGAGGGGCGCACGGTCGGCTATGCGGCGCACGGGGCGGCCGGCATGCTGACGCTGTTCATTCGCGGCGTGCTCTGCAACTGGATGGTGTCGACCGGCGTCGTCGCGGCGATCATGTCGACTTCGGTCTCCGGCAAGATCATGGCCATGTGGATGCCGATCATGCTGTTCTTCTACATGGGGTTCGAGCATTCGATCGTGAACATGTTCCTGTTCCCGTCGGGGCTGATGCTGGGGGGCAAGTTCTCGATCATGGACTACATGATCTGGAACGAGATCCCGACGGTCGTGGGCAATCTCGTCGGAGGTCTGACCTTCGTCGGCTTGACTCTCTATTCGACCCACG
>OFJB01001249.1_pt1 | contig 10339 bp, 7 predicted proteins | sample 1775081 | NCBI WGS metagenome assembly OFJB01 (sample SAMN08195771, study PRJEB24354) | sludge metagenome | isolation source: initial sludge from phenol fed wastewater aerobic bioreactor | place: India: Nagpur | collected 2016-06-05 | reverse complement strand
AGTTCATGTACGCCACCGACCAGGTGCAAAAGCGCTGGTGGCAGGAGCGCCTGGAGCGCGTGCGCGCCAACCCGCAGTTGGACGCCGAGCAGAAGAAGCACGTGCTCGAGCGCCTGACCGCGGCCGAGGGCCTGGAGCGCTTCTTGCACACCAAGTACGTGGGCCAGAAGCGCTTTTCGCTCGAGGGCGGCGAGAGCTTCATCGTCTCCATGGACGAGATCGTGCAGTCCGCCGGCAAGCAGGGCGTGCAGGAAATCGTCATCGGCATGGCCCACCGAGGCCGGCTGAACGTGCTGGTCAACACCTTGGGCAAGATGCCTTCGATGCTGTTTGCCGAGTTCGATCACACGGCGCCCGAGGAGCTGACCGCCGGTGACGTGAAGTACCACCAGGGCTTCAGCTCGGACGTGTCCACCGCCGGCGGGCCGGTGCACTTGTCGCTGGCCTTCAACCCCTCGCACCTGGAGATCGTCAACCCCGTGGTCGAGGGCAGCGTGCGCGCCCGGATGGACCGCCGCGGTGACGCAGAGGGCGACAGCGTGCTGCCCGTGCTGGTGCACGGCGACGCCGCCTTTGCCGGCCAGGGCGTGGTGATGGAGACCCTGGCGCTGGCGCAGACGCGGGGCTACTACACCGGTGGCACGCTGCACATCGTCATCAACAACCAGATCGGCTTCACCACCAGCGACCCGCGGGACACGCGCTCGACGCTGTATTGCACCGACGTCGTCAAGATGATCGATGCGCCGGTGCTGCACGTCAACGGCGACGACCCCGAAGCCGTGGTGCTGTGCACCCAGCTGGCGCTGGACTACCGCCAGCAGTTCAACCAGGACGTGGTGGTCGACATCGTGTGCTTCCGCAAGCTGGGCCACAACGAGCAGGACACGCCCATGCTCACCCAGCCGCTGATGTACAAGAAAATCGGCGCGCATCCCGGCACGCGCAAGCTGTACGGTGACAAGCTGGTCACGCAGCAGGTGCTGGCTGCCGATGGCCCGGACGCCATGGTGGCCGCCTACCGCGCCGCCATGGATGCGGGCCGTCACACGGTCGATCCGGTGCTGACCAATTTCAAGAGCAAGTACGCGGTGGATTGGTCGCCCTTCCTGGGCACCAAGTGGACCGACGCCGCCGAGACCGCGATTCCGCTGGCGGAGTGGAAGCGCCTGGCCGAGCGCATCACCACCGTGCCCGAGGGTTTCACGGTGCACACGCTGGTCAAGAACGTGCTGGAGCACCGCGCTGCCATGGGCCGCGGCGAGATGAACGTGGACTGGGGCATGGGCGAGCACATGGCCTTTGCATCGCTGGTGGCCTCGGGCTATCCGATCCGCCTGTCGGGCGAGGATTGCGGCCGCGGCACCTTCGTGCATCGTCACGCCGTGCTGCACGACCAGAAGCGCGAGAAGTGGGACGTCGGCACCTACATTCCGCTGCAGAACGTCACCGAGGGGCAGGCGCCATTCGTCGTCATCGACTCCATCCTGTCCGAGGAGGCGGTGCTGGGCTTCGAGTACGGCTACGCGTCCAACGACCCCAACACCCTGGTGATCTGGGAAGCGCAGTTTGGCGACTTCGCCAACGGCGCGCAGGTGCTGATCGACCAATTCATCGCTTCGGGCGAGGTCAAGTGGGGCCGCGTCAACGGCCTGACGCTGATGCTGCCGCACGGCTACGAGGGGCAGGGCCCCGAGCACTCCTCGGCGCGTCTGGAGCGCTTCATGCAGCTGGCGGCCGACACCAACATGCAGATCGTGCAGCCCACCACGGCCAGCCAGATCTTCCACGTGCTGCGCCGCCAGATGATCCGCCCGCTGCGCAAGCCGCTGGTGATCATGACGCCCAAGAGCCTGCTGCGCAACAAGGACGCCACCTCGCCGCTCGCCGAGTTCACCAGTGGGGGCTTCCAGACCGTCATTCCCGACAGCGGCGAACTCAAGGGCGAGAAGGTCAAGCGCGTGCTGGCGTGCTCGGGCAAGGTGTATTACGACCTGGTCAAGAAGCGCGAGGAAAAGGGCGCCCACGACGTGGCCATCCTGCGTGTCGAGCAGCTCTATCCGTTCCCGCACAAGGCCTTTGCGGCCGAACTCAAGAAGTACCCCAACGCGACCGAGATCGTCTGGTGCCAGGACGAGCCGCAGAACCAGGGCGCCTGGTTCTTCGTGCAGCACTACATCCACGAGAACATGACCGCTGGCCAGAAGCTGGGCTATGCCGGCCGTGCCGCCTCGGCCTCGCCGGCCGTCGGCTATGCCCATCTGCACCAGGAGCAGCAAAGGGCCTTGGTCGATGCCGCCTTCGGGCGCCTCAAGGGCTTCGTGCTGAACAAGTGATTGCATCCGCGCGGCGCGAGGGCGCCTGCCCCGCCGCGCTCATCTGAATAGAACCAGGAAACACATCCCATGGCCATCGTAGAAGTCAAAGTTCCCCAGCTGTCCGAGTCCGTGTCCGAGGCCACGCTCTTGCAGTGGAAGAAAAAAGCCGGTGAAGCGGTCAAGGTCGACGAGATCCTGATCGAGGTCGAAACCGACAAGGTCGTGCTCGAGGTGCCCGCGCCCGCTGCCGGCGTGTTGACCGAAATCATTGAAGCCGACGGCGCCACCGTGGTGGCCGACCAGTTGCTGGCACGCATCGACACCGCCGCCGTCGCCGGTGCGGGCGCGCCCGCCGTTTCGCCGGTGCCGGCAGCGGCGCCGGTCGCAGCCCCGGCAGCGGCCGCAGCGACCGCATCCGGCAGCAAGGCCGGCATTGCCATGCCGGCGGCCGCCAAGCTGATGGCCGACAACCAGCTACCCGCCGGCTCCGTGGCGGGCACCGGCAAGGACGGCCGCGTCACCAAGGGCGATGTGCTGGGCGCCGTGCAGGCGGGTACCAAGCCGGCCCAGATTCCCACCGGCGCGCCCACCAGCAGCCTGCCGCAGGTGGCCGCACCCGCCGCACCCAACCTGGGCGAGCGCCCCGAGCAGCGCGTGCCCATGACGCGCCTGCGCGCCCGCATTGCCGAGCGCCTGCTGCAGTCGCAGTCCACCAACGCCATCCTGACGACGTTCAACGAAGTCAACATGCAGCCGGTGATGGATCTGCGCAAGAAGTTCCAGGACACGTTCGTCAAGGAACACGGCGTGAAGCTCGGCTTCATGTCCTTCTTCGTCAAGGCGGCGGTGCACGCGCTCAAGAAGTTCCCGGCCGTCAATGCCAGCATCGACGGCAACGACATCATCTACCACGGCTACTTCGACATCGGCATCGCCGTCAGCTCGCCGCGCGGCCTGGTGGTGCCCATCCTGCGCAACGCCGACCAGATGAGCTTTGCCGACATCGAGAAGAAGATCGCCGAATACGGCCAGAAGGCCAAGGATGGCAAGCTGAGCATCGAGGAGATGACCGGCGGCACCTTCTCGATCTCCAACGGCGGCACCTTCGGCTCGATGATGTCCACGCCCATCATCAACCCGCCGCAGTCCGCCATCTTGGGTGTGCACGCCACCAAGGACCGCGCCGTGGTCGAGAACGGTCAGGTCGTGGTGCGGCCCATGAACTACCTGGCCATGAGCTACGACCACCGGCTGATCGACGGCCGCGAGGCGGTGCTGAGCCTGGTGGCCATGAAGGACGCGCTGGAAGACCCGTCGCGCCTGCTGTTCGACCTTTGATCGAGCGCCACGATGTCGATCGCCGACGAACTCAGCAAGCTCGATGAACTGCGCCAGCGCGGCACCCTGAGCGACGCTGAGTTCGCGCGCGCCAAGGAGCGGCTGCTGGGTACGGCGACGCCACCGCCGCCAGCGCCGCCGCCCGGGCTGGATGCCGTCAATCGTCTGCGACGCAGCACCGGCGACCGCTGGATCGGCGGCGTGTGTGGCGGCCTGGCGCGGGCGACCGGCCTCGAGAGCTGGGTCTGGCGCCTGATCTTCGCGGTGCTGACCCTGTTCGGCGGCGCGGGCATCGTCATTTACCTTCTGCTGTGGATCTTCGTGCCGGCCGAATAGGCGCGGCACCCCAACTCACCCAACATCATGAGCACATCATTCGACGTCATCGTCATCGGCGCCGGCCCCGGCGGCTACATCGCGGCCATTCGCGCGGCGCAACTGGGCTTCAATGTCGCCTGCATCGACGAGTGGAAAAACGCCCAGGGCGGCCCGGCGCCGGGTGGCACCTGCACCAACGTGGGCTGCATCCCGTCCAAGGCCCTGCTGCAAAGCTCGGAGCACTTCGAGCACGCGGCCCGGCACTTCGGCGAGCATGGGATCACGCTGAAGGACCTGAAGATGGACGTGGCCACCATGATTGGCCGCAAGGACCAGGTGGTAAAGCAGAACAACGACGGCATCGCCTACCTGTTCAAGAAGAACAAGGTCGCGTTCTTCCACGGTCGGGGCAGCTTCGTGCGTGCGGTCGATGGCGGATACGAGATCAGGGTTGCCGGCAAGACCGAAGAGAGCCTGACCGGAAAGCAGATCATCGTCGCAACCGGCTCCAGCGCGCGGGCGCTGCCGGGTGCGCCGTTTGACGAGCAAAGCATCCTGAGCAACGACGGTGCACTGGCGATTGGGGCAGTGCCCAAGCGCCTGGGACTGATCGGATCGGGCGTGATCGGCCTGGAGATGGGCAGCGTGTGGCGACGTCTGGGCGCCGAGGTGACGGTGCTCGAAGCCCTACCGACGTTTTTGGGCGCGGTGGACGAGCAGATCGCCAAGGAAGCGCGCAAGGCCTTCGACAAGCAGGGCCTGAAGATCGAGCTGGGCGTGAAGGTGGGCGAGGTCAAGGCCGGCAAGAAGGGCGTGACCGTGGCCTACGCAAACGCCAAGGGCGAGGCGCAGGAGCTGGCGGTGGACAAGCTGATCGTCTCCATCGGCCGCGTGCCCAACACCACGGGGCTGAACGCCGAGGCGGTGGGCCTGAAGCTGGGCGAGCGCGGCGACGTGCTGGTGGACGACGAGTGCCGCACCAACCTGCCCGGCGTGTGGGCGGTGGGCGACGTGGTGCGCGGCCCCATGCTGGCGCACAAGGCCGAGGAGGAGGGCGTGGCCGTGGCCGAACGCATCGCCGGCCAGCACGGGCACGTGGACTTCAACCTGGTGCCCTGGGTGATCTACACCAGCCCCGAGATCGCGTGGGTCGGCAAGACCGAGCAACAACTAAAGCAGGCGGGCGTGAAATACAAGGCCGGCACCTTCCCCTTCATGGCCAACGGGCGCGCGCGCGCGCTGGGCGACACCACGGGCCTGGTCAAGTTTCTGGCCGACGCGGCGACGGATGAAATCCTGGGCGTGCACATCGTCGGCCCAATGGCCAGCGAGTTGATCGCCGAGGCGGGCGTGGCCATGGCGTTTCGCGCCAGCAGCGAGGACATCGCGCGCATCTGCCATGCGCACCCCAGCTTGAGCGAGGCCACCAAGGAGGCCGCGCTGGCGGTGGACAAACGCACGCTCAATTTCTGATCGATTTGAAGAAAATTGGCCGCCGGCGCTTGTGCAGAAAGCGCGGTCAGCTATCAAGATAAAAGCAAATGGATGCCGTCGTGAGCGCCGTGCGCGCCGCCTACGAGCGTGAGCTGAGCGCGCGCGGCTACCAGGCCGACCCGGCGCAGCTGCGCGCGGTGGATGCCCTGCAGCGCTGCGCGGACGAATGGGCGGCTTACAAGAGCCGCCGCTCCAACGCACTGAAGAAGCTGTTCAACCACCCCGACATTCCCAAAGGGGTGTACATGTATGGCGGGGTGGGGCGCGGCAAGAGCTTCCTGATGGACTGCTTCTTCGAGGCGGTGCCGATCAAGCGCAAGACGCGGCTGCATTTTCACGAGTTCATGCGCGAGGTGCACCGCGAGCTGGCCGGCCTGCAGGGCACCGTGAACCCGCTGGACGAACTGGGCCGGCGCATGGCGCGGCGCTACAAGCTGGTCTGCTTTGACGAGTTCCACGTCGCCGACATCACCGACGCCATGATCCTGCATCGCTTGCTGGTGGCGTTGTTCGACAACGGCGTGGGCTTCGTCACCACCAGCAATTTCAAGCCCGACGAGCTCTACCCCGACGGCCTGCACCGCGACCGCATCCTGCCGGCCATCGACTTGCTGAACGAGCGCATGGAGGTCATCAACGTCGACAACGGCGTGGACTACCGCCACCGCACGCTGCAGGACGTCCAGCTCTACCACACCCCCTTGGGCGAGGCGGCCGACACGGCCATGACGGCCGCTTTCACGCAGCTGGCCAGCGGGCCGGACGAAGACCCGGTGCTGCACATCGAGGCACGCGAAGTCCGGGCGCGTCGCCGCGCCGGCGGCGTGGTGTGGTTCGACTTTCGCACCCTGTGCGGCGGACCGCGCTCGCAAAACGACTACCTGGAGATCGCCAGCCAGTTCCACACCGTGCTGTTGTCCGACGTGCCGCACATGCCGGTGCGCATGGCCTCCGAGGCGCGGCGCTTCACCTGGCTGATCGACGTGCTCTACGATCGCCGCGTGAAGCTGATCCTGTCCGCCGCCGTGCCGCCCGAGCTGCTCTATACCGAGGGCCCGCTGGTGCACGAATTTCCGCGCACCGTGTCGCGCCTGGCGGAGATGCAGTCGCTCGAGTACCTGGCCGAACCCCACCGCACGGTGGACACCCACCTCACATGAGCCTGCATCGTATGCCCATCCTGGCACTGGCCCTGCTGGCCGGCGGCTGCGCACAAAGTCCCCTGCGCCCCGTCACCGCGGACACGGCGGCCACGGCTGTGCAGGCGCCGGCTGGCCAGCCCTTCGAGCCCTGGCTGCAGGCGGAGCGCGCCCGCGTGGCGCAGCAGCGCGCGGCGGCGCAGCAGCGCTATCACGACGAAGAACTGGCGTGCTGGCGTCGCTTTGCCGTCAACGACTGCCTGAGCGACGCCAAGCGCCAGCGCCGCAACACGCTGGATGGGCTGCGCCAGCAGGACCTGCAACTCAATGCGTTGGAGCGCGAGCAGCGCACCGCCGGGCGCCTGCGGGTGATCGAGCAGAAGGCCGGGTCGGGTGCGCCTGTGGTCGCGCCCTCAATTCAAGGGCATCAGTGAGGAACGACGCGCCGGCTTGGTTTCCACCGGCGGGTCCACCTTGACGATCACCAGCGACAGGTTGTCGCCCACGCCACCGGCACGCTGGCGGGCTTTTTCGACCAGGAATTCGCTTGCCTCGCGCGGCGTCAGGGTGTTCAGCACCGAGCCGAGCTCCTCGGTGTTGAAGTAATGCCACACGCCATCGGTGCAGGCCAGCAGCGTGTCGCCGATCTGCAGGCGCGGGATGAATTGCGCGGTGAAGGTCGGTTCGGGTTCCGTGCCCAGACAGGAGGTCAGCACGTTGGACTGGGGGTGATCGCCCGCATCCTCCTCGCTCAATTGGCCCTGGGCCACCAGCGTCTGCACGTACGAGTGGTCCGTGGTGCGCCGCACCAGCTGCGTGCCGCGAAAGTGATGAACGCGCGAGTCGCCGCAGTGCAGCCAGTGGCATTCGCCACCGGGGTTGAGCAGGAAGGCCGCCATGGTGCTGTGCGGCTCCTGTTCGGCCGCAATGGCCGTCAGCTTGATGACCAGGTGCGCCTCCTGTCCAATCTGGCGCAGCAGAGCCGAGGCGTCGTCGGTCTGGGGGTCGTAGCGCTCGAACAGCTGCTGTGCCGTCAGCAGCACCTGATCGGCCGCCTTGCGCCCGCCGGTGCGCCCGCCCATGCCGTCGGCCACCACGGCCAGCAGACAGCCGCTGCTGCGCGGATGGGCAAGCAGGGCCACCTGGTCCTGCTGATAATCGCGATCGCCCTTGTGCAGACCGGTGGCGGCGCTGAGTCGGTAGCCCTTGTCCATGCGTGTGTTCCCCTGATGCTGCCGTGGCTGGCGACACCGTATTATGGGATGACTGCGCGGCCGCTGGCCGGTCCTGTTCGTCGTCGTGATCTGAGCCCGTGAATTCATCCCTCCCGCTGGAGCATGCCGTGCTGGCCGCTTTCGAGCCCGCCGGCCCGGTGGCCCGCGCCGCTGCCGGCTTTGCGCCGCGCGCCGGCCAGTTGCAGATGGCCACGGCCGTGGCGCGCACCGTGGTGCAGGGCGGCGTGCTGGTGGCCGAGGCCGCCACCGGCGTGGGCAAGACCTTTGCCTACCTGGTGCCGGCCCTGCTGTCGGGCGAGCGGGTGCTGCTGTCGACGACCACCAAGGCCCTGCAGGACCAGCTGCATGGCCGCGACCTGCCGCTGCTGGCGCAGGCGCTGGGCGTGCCGGTGCGCACCGCCCTGCTCAAGGGGCGCGGCAGCTACCTGTGCCTGCACCGGCTGGAGCAGGCCGGCCACGACATGGATGCAGCCAGCCTGCACCTGCGCCATTCGCTGTCAAGAATCGAGCGCTGGGCCCAGACCACGCGCACCGGCGACCTGGCCGAACTGCCGGGGTTGGACGAGCGTTCGCCGGTGATTCCGCTGGTGACCAGCACACGCGAGAACTGCCTGGGTGCCGACTGCCCGCAGTTCCGTGCCTGCCACGTCAACCAGGCGCGGCGCGAGGCGCTGGCCGCCGACGTGGTGGTCATCAACCACCATCTGTTTTTTGCCGACCTGGCGATCCGCGAGTCGGGCATGGCCGAGTTGCTGCCCACGGTGCGCGTGGTCGTGTTCGACGAGGCACACCAGCTCAACGAGATCGGCATCCAGTTCCTGGGCCAGCAGCTGGGCACGGGCCAGTTGCTGGATCTGGCGCGCGACCTGCTGGCCACCGGCCTCAAGCACGCCCGCGGCCAGGCCGACTGGAACGCCTTGGCCGCTCGTGTGGAGCACGCCGCGCGCGAGTTGCGCCTGGCCGGTGGGCCGACGCGCGGCAGCACCCGGCTGCGCTGGGGCGAGGCCACGCCCGATGAAGTGGACGCCACCGCCTGGCAAGCCGCGCTGGGATGCGTGGGCGTGGCGCTGACGGCGATCACCGACGCACTGGCGGCCGTGGACGAGCAAAGCCCCGATCTGCGGCGCCTGCACGAGCGGGTGACGCTGCTGGGCGAGCGCGCAGCGCATTTTCAGCGGCCCTGCGATCCGGCCCTGGTGCGCTGGGTGGATGTGGGCGCCGCGCTGCGCCTGCGCGAGTCGCCGCTGGACATTGCCGAGGCGGTGCGCACGCGCTTGCTGGGCGGGCCGGATGCACGGCCGGAACCCGGCGACGAGCCAGCATCCAGGCCCGAGCTGCCGCCCGACGCCCAGGCGCGCGCGCGGGCCTGGATCTTCACCTCGGCCACCCTGGGCGACGACGAGCACCTGTCGTGGTTCACCCAGCCCTGCGGGCTGGAGCAGGCCGACGTCTTGCGCGTGGGCAGTCCGTTCGACTATGCGCGGCAGGCCGCGCTGTATGTGCCGGCGCGGGGGGCACGGCCGGGTGATGCGGTGCATTCGCAGCAGGTGGCCCAATTGGCCGGCGACGGGGCCCAGCGGCTGGGCGGGCGCACCCTGGTGCTGACCACCACGCTGCGCGCGCTGCGCGACATTGGCGAGGCCCTGCGGCAGCGCTTTGACGCGGCCAGCGGCATCGAGGTGCTGGTGCAGGGCGGCCTGCCCAAGCGCGAACTGATGGCGCGCTTTCGCCAGGCCGGCGAGCCGGGGCGGCCGGGCTGCGTGCTGGTCGGCTCCAGTTCGTTCTGGGAGGGAGTGGATTTGCCGGGCGACGCGCTGCAGCTGGTGGTGATCGACAAGCTGCCGTTTCCGCCGCCGGGCGATCCGCTGGTTGAGGCGCGTTGCCGCCGCATCGAGGCCGCCGGGCGCAGCGCGTTTTCGAGCTATTCGGTGCCCGAGGCGGCGGTGGCGCTCAAGCAGGGCGCCGGGCGGCTGATCCGCAGCGAGACCGACCGCGGCGTGCTGGCCATCTGCGACCCGCGGCTGGTGAGCATGGGCTACGGCCGCCGCCTGCTGGCTGCGCTGCCGCCCATGCGGCAGCTGGCGGGACGAGAGGCGTTCGACGATGCACTGGAGCAACTGCAGGCCGCGGCGGGCGGCGCCGCCGATCCGCAGGACGCACTCCTGGACGAGCAGCCGCCGTTCTGAGCCTCAGGACCGGGCCGCGGCCGCTACCACAACTGCCACCAGGGCTTGCTGTCGCCCTGAAAGCCGCGTGCCAGATAGGTGCTGTTGGGGTAGTTCTGCTCCAGCACCCGCTTGGCGTCGTCGCTCAGCTGCGTCATGCCCAACTTGTCGTAGGCACGCACCAGGATGTACAGCGCTTCTTCCAAGGCTGGCGCGTCGCGGTAGTCCTTGATGGCCTGCTGCGCGCGGTTGACGGCCGCCACGTAGGCGCCGCGCTGGTAGTAGTAGCGCGCCACGTGCACCTCGTACTGCGCCAGCGCATTGACGGTGTA
>OFJB01001248.1_pt1 | contig 10349 bp, 8 predicted proteins | sample 1775081 | NCBI WGS metagenome assembly OFJB01 (sample SAMN08195771, study PRJEB24354) | sludge metagenome | isolation source: initial sludge from phenol fed wastewater aerobic bioreactor | place: India: Nagpur | collected 2016-06-05 | reverse complement strand
GGCCCCGCCCCGGAGAGGGACGCACCCGCAGCAGCAGCTGCGACGACGGAGGCCACCGAAGCCCCCGCCGCCGAACCGGCAGCAACCACCTACAAAGCCGCGTTCATCATGCAGGCGCTCTCCAACGAGTCGCAGGCATACTCCTACAAGCAGCTGCAGCAGTATGCTCCGGAGTACGGCTTCACTGTGGACGTGTTTGAAGGACAGAACGACGTTCAGAACGAAGCGAAAGCCGTCAGCACCTGCATCGCGCAGGGCTACGACGCCATCTTCATCAACCCGAGCGACATCAACGCAATCGTTCCGAGTCTGATGGAAGCGAAGGATGCCGGCATCGTCATCGGCATGTTCTCATCGGACCTCCCGAAGGAATCGCAGCAGTATCGTGATTTCTTCTGCGGCGTGGACGACACCATGGCTGGCCAGACTGGCGGTCAGGCGTTTGTCGATCATTTCCCGGATGGCGCAACCATCGTTGAAATCGGCGGTCAGGCCGGTCACGATGCGCAGATCAAGCGTGCGGATGGATTCCGTCAAGCGATCGAAGGCACCAACATTACGCTGCTCGACAGCCAGAACTGCTCCGGCTGGGTCACCGCGGATGCGATGGCGATCATGGAAGACTTCATCGTGAAGTATGGCGATCAGATTCAGGGTGTGTTCTGCCATTGGGACAACGGCGCAACGGGCGTCATCGAAGCCCTCAAGAACGCCGGCATGAACGACGTATACCTGATTGCTGTTGACGGCTGCCGCGCTGGTTACGACCAGGTGAAAGCCGGCACGCAGGCGGTCAGCATCGGCCAGAGCTTCACGAACATGGCGATCAAGAGCCTCGAGTGCGCAAAAGCGAAGCTGGAAGGCAAGACGTTTGAAGCGGTCAACTTCATCCCGCTCGATGTCGTCACCAAGGACAACGTGGAAGTTCTCCCGTATCCGGAGTGGTAAGCTCTAGCTTGTAAACAAGCAAAGCGGGTCTGCCCGGCCCTCTCTTTGGGAGCCGGGCAGTCCGCGCTGTTTCGCAAGGATCGACCGCCTGTAGTACGGCGCTTCCTTCCGGTGGATTGCGGAAGGAGCAATGAGCGCGAAACAGGCACACTATTCGAAAGGGGAAAAGACGCGGTGGAAGCGAAGGATACGGGAATCATCCTTTCTATACAGGACGTAAGCAAATCGTTTCCCGGCGTAAAAGCGCTGGACAACGTATCCATAGAGATTTCCCGGGGAACCGTGCACGGAATCGTAGGGGAAAACGGGGCGGGAAAGTCGACGCTCATGAAGATTCTCTCCGGGGTCTACACGAAGGATTCGGGAACGGTGGTCTTCGACGGGGAAACCATAGAGCACACAACGCCGATTGAGTCGCTCAATCGGGGACTGAGCATCATCTATCAGGAATTCAATTTGGTCAATACCATGAGCGTCGGCGAGAACATCTTTCTCGGGCGCTTTGGCGAGATGCACGGCATGCGCGGGACGCATGCCGAGGCGCGCCGCCTGCTCGACAGCATCGGCTGCTCGATTGACACGCGCAAGCTGGTTGGCGACCTTTCCGCCGCGGAAAAGCAGATGGTCGAGATCACGAAGGCACTGTCGTTTTCAAGCAAGCTGATCATCATGGACGAGCCGAGCAGTTCGCTGACCAGCGACGAGCTCAAACAGCTCTTCTCGATCATTGGCGATTTGAAGGCGCGTGGCGTGTCGATCATCTACATCAGCCACAAGCTGGACGAAATTTTTGAGCTTTGCGACATCGTAACCGTCATGCGCGACGGGCACGTAATCGACACAAAGCCGGTGCAGGAGCTCACGCGCGCGGACATGATCACCAAGATGGTCGGCCGCTCGATTGAGCACGAGTATCCGGAGCGTCCGCACTGCGCGGGGGAAACGCTGCTGGAGGTGCGCTCGATCAACACGAAGAAACTGCACGACATATCCTTTGAACTCAAGAAAGGCGAGATACTGGGTTTGGTCGGCCTGGTCGGCGCGGGGCGCACGGAGATTGTCCGCGCGATCTGCGGCGCGGATAAGGCGAAGGGGCACCACGTGCTCATCGACGGCAAACCCGTTAAGATTAAAAAACCGGCGGACGCCAAGAAGCTCGGCATCGGGCTGTTGCCCGAAGATCGCAAGCTGCAGGGGTTGGTGCTGCGCTTCTCGGTGCAGAGCAACATCGTCATGGCGAGCCTCGAAAACATGACGAAGTTCGGATTTGTCGACTCCTCCCGTGAAAAGGAGATTGCCGAGCGACAGATCAAGAACCTCAGCATCAAAACCCCGTCCGCGGCGACGACGGTGCTCAGCCTCTCCGGCGGCAACCAGCAGAAGTGCGTGGTCGGCCGCTGGCTCGAGATCAACCCGCAGATCCTGATCATGGACGAGCCGACCCGCGGCATCGACGTTGGCGCGAAGTACGAAATCTACGTGCTCATGAAGCAGGTCGTGGAAAACGGCGGGTCGATCATCATGATTTCCTCCGAATTGCCGGAGGTACTGAACATGAGCAATCGCGTGTTGACCATCTGCGAAGGGCGCATTACGGGAGAATTCAATCCCGAAACGGTGTCCGCGCAGGCGATCATGGACAGCGCGATCGGTTGACGGAGGAGAACGGTATGACAAAACGATTTAGTCTCAAGAATTTTCTATTGAACTACCTGGTTCTCGTTGCCATCGTGCTGCTCGTGATCATTACGATCCTGGTGGAGCCGAAGTTCCTTTCCGGCGAGAACCTGACCAACATCATGCGCCAGTTTGGGCCGCTGAGCTTCGTGTCGCTGGGCATGACGTTCGTGATCATCGGCGGGTTCATCGACCTGTCGGTGGCGGGGCTCATCTCGCTCGTCGCGGTCGTCACCGTTTCGCTGATTGACCCGCTCGGGCAGGTGCCTGCGCTGATTCTCGGCATTGGGCTGGGCGCGTTTCTCGGTTTTTTAAACAGCATGGTGCTCATCAGCGCGGGCGCGCTGACGCAGGCGGAGGCGCTGTTTATCACCTACGGCATGAGCGCGGTCTACAGCGCGATTGCGCTGATCTATACGGGCGGCGCAACGCAGCACATGAGCTGGCTGCAGACGCCGCAGACCGTGTTTACGGCCATCGGTTCCGGTACCGTCGGCATCATCTCCGTTTCGTTCATCATATTCCTCGTTTCGCTGGCGGCGCTTTGGGTCTTTCACAACAAGACCTACAGCGGCCGGTCGATCAGCTACACCGGCGGCAACAAGGTCGCGGCGGAGCTGAGCGGCATTCCGATTAAGCGCAGCGTGGTTCTGATCTATACGATCTGCGGGTTGATGTCCGCGGTGGGCGCGGTCGTGCTATTCTCTCGAATCACGACGGCGGCGCCGATCATCGGCAAAAACTACGAGACAAACGCGATTCTCTCGGTCGTCGTCGGCGGTACGACGCTCAAGGGCGGCAAGGGCAGCGTGCTGAGAACCGTTCTCGGCGTGCTCTTGATTACGCTGATGTCCAACTGCATGAACCTGCTTGGCGTTTCGGCCTATCTGCAGATCGTGCTCAAAGGCGCTATTCTGGTGTTGGCCATCTGGCTGGACAACCGGAAAGAGCAGTAGGGAGGGGCGAATATGCAAACATCGATTGCGGCTTTCAGCCGTCGCGCGCTGCGCACCCTGACGAAGCAGAAGGCGGTTATTGCGATTCTCGCTCTGCTGATCCTGATGCTGTTCTTTAAGACAAACTTCTACACCTCCTACAACCTGCTAAGCGTTTTAAAAGACGCGGCGGTGAACGAGATCATTGCCTTTGGCGTAACGCTGACGGTCATTGCCGCGGGCTGCGACCTCTCCGTTGGCGGCGTGATGTGCCTCAGCGGCATCGTGGCAATCCAGCTCATGAACGGCGGCATGGGCATGCCGCTCGCCATTGCGATTGCGGTGCTCAGCGGCGCGGCCGTCGGGTTTATCAACGGGTTCCTCGTGGTGCAGCAAAAGACGGAGGCGTTCATCATTACGCTGGGCACGGGCATGTTGATCAAGGGTATCAACCAGCAGCTTACGGACGCGCACCCGGTTTCCTGCACGAACATGGAGTTCATGAAGCTGGCCAACGGCAAGGTTGGCGGCGTGATTCCGAACCTTGCGCTGTATATGATCGTGATCGGTCTGCTCGTTTACGCGCTCTTGCGCTACACGAGCTACGGCAGAAATCTCTACGCACTGGGCGGCGATTACGACGTTGCCAAATATTCCGGCATCAACGTTCTATCGACCAAATGGATTGCGTTTGTGCTCAGCGGAGCGTTGGCGGCGGTTGCGGGCGTGCTGCTGAGCAGCAAGCTCAACACGGGTTCGAGCATCTATGGCGACGACACCGCGCTGATGGTCAACTGCGGCGTCGTGGTCGGCGGCACGAGTTTTGCCGGCGGCGTTGGCGGCGTCTGGCAGAGCTTCATCGGCCTGATGGTGTTGCAACTGCTGACGAACTGCATGAACATGCTCGGCATAGCTCCCTATCTCCAGCAGGTTTGCCAGGGCGTGGTCATCGTCGCGATCATCTGGCTCGACTGCTTCGGCCGCAAGCGCAAACGTGAGGACGTTTGACAAATCACCGCTTTTTCAGTCGTACTTCTGCTGAAGATGACGAACTTTAGAGAGACTTATTTCGGAGAATGCTATTTCAAAAACCTTCTTCCTCCGTGTTTGATTCCCTCCTTCCTCGGACGCAAAACCGCCGGTCTGGCCCGGCGGTTTTGCTGTACACGCCGTGTTTTGGGCGGTACCAACGGCGGCGGGTAGAAATGGTTGGTCGTAAAATATTTCGAAATGAAACAGCAAAAAAATGCGCTCAATATGCTATACTCATTTTCATAGGGCAAAGTGGGAAAGGGGTAAAGATATGATCTATTACTTCTCCGGCACGGGAAACTCCAAGTGGATTGCCGAACAGATTGCTGCTCAAACGGGCGATCAGGCAGTGAGCATTCCGGAGTTAACGAACGACGGACCGACCGCTGTTTATATCGGGGCGGACGCTCGCATTGGACTCGTGTTTCCAATTTACGCCTGGGGTGCGCCGCTGCTGGTCGAGCAGTTCTGCCGCTCGATTCGGGTGACGGACGGCGCATACGCCTTTGTGGCCTGCACCTGCGGAGACGACGCGGGGATGGCCATTCAACGACTGAAGCGGTTCTTTCCGTATCAGAGCGCATGGTCGTTCTCCATGCCGAACAACTATATTCTTGGATTTGACGTGGACCCGAAGGAGCTGGAACATCAGAAGATCACCGCCGCGCGCGAACGACTGCGCCGCGTGAGTGTAAGCATACTCGAAAAGAAGACGGAGTTCGATGTTCACGCAGGTTCCGGAGCCTGGCTGAAAACGGCGTTTATTCGCCCGATGTTCAACACGTTCGCAAGGCGTACAAGACCATTTTATGCAACCAGCGACTGTAATGGCTGCGGACTCTGCGAGCGCGACTGCCCGACAAAGGCAATCAAAATGGAACAGGGTAAGCCCGTTTGGGTGCGCAAACACTGCGCGCAGTGCATGTCCTGCATCAATCGCTGCCCAAAACAGGCGATTCAGTACGGGACCGGAACGATAGGACGTGGCAGATACTATTTCACAGACAAGAATCCGAAAAACGATCGATAAACAACAAATATCCGGATTAAACAACGGAAATTCGCCAAACTATGTGGACACAACGGAGCAGCGGGGGCACAATTGCGCAGCAAACGAATTGGTTTACAGGCCGGTCTTGGGTTGATGAGACAACGGTGCTTCGCTCGAAACAAACCATCCGTTCCGCAGAAAAGAAACGATATTCGTTTTCCTTGCGCCTGCATAGGTGAAGCGATATAATGAATGGAAATGATCAAAACTTACATAAAAACACATCCAACGAACTGAACCGATACAAGGAGAACCGAATGGAAGAGAAGCACGCAACCGCGAACGATTGGCAGGCTCTAATCTCAAAGCTCGGCGGTGTTTTTTCCGCTCACGTTGTGTTTTCCGAGGCGCAGGAGCCAACCGAAATCCATGTACTCGCCAGCAACCGCAGAAACGTTAAATCCATCGTTCGGGACGTACAGTCCGCAATTGCGGCGCGATACAACGTTGAGGTGGACTACCATATCATCAGCGTGGCGCAGGTTACGCCGGATATGCTGGCAAGCGCGAATGTTCGGCTGAACTACTCCGGCATCCGCATGCATACGACCGGAAAAGAGGTTGAGGTCTCCGTAACGCTCACGCGGGAGGCGGAGCAGTTTGTCGGAACGGCGATTGGCAGCTCGGTACCGTTTTCACGGATGCGCTGCATTGCGCAGGCAACGCTCGACGCGGTGAAAGCCTGCACCGGCGGCACATCGGTCTTTGAACTCGCGAGCACGGAGACGGTTCACTCCAACGGGCGCGCAATCGTGATTTCGCAGGTGTTCTGCCTGCCGGAGATGACGCCGCTGGTCGGCAGCGTGTTTGCGGAGCCGGACCCGGACGCGGCGGTTGCGCAGAGCGTTCTGGACGCGATTAATCGCAAACTCTCGCTCTATTCACAGGAAGCATAATCCGATCCGTCGGCTGATATACAATTCTGAAAAACGGTGTTATTTGAAAACTTAACAGGTCCGGCAAAAGCGAAGCGGATATAGCCTGTTCGAAATAGCGGAGAACAGAGCCTATAAAAAGGAGGCTATATCCAAATGAAGAAGGTTCTCATGGCGCTTGCTTCTCTGGCTGCATTGGTCCTTTCCAGCGGCGCGTATTTCTTTGTCAGATAAGACAACGAAATCGTAAGAGACTACTGAGTATGAGTTCACGGCTGGACCTGTTAAGGTTTATCGCACGGTGGCGATGCGCATGAGGACAGTTGGAATGAAGAAGCAAAAACTCTACATGGTGTTGATGGGCCTGCTCGGTCTTGCGGTGTTTGCGACCAGTGTTGTTCAAACAGTCGCGCTCTTTGCAGACCCCCAGACACGCTTCTCAACCCTTCTGTACTGCGTCATCGTGCTGGTTTTAATGCTCCTTTGCCACATGCTGCCAATCTATATTACAGCAGATAAGACAATGGAGATCAGCTTTGTGCCGGTGGTGGCCTGCGTGGTGACAAGGAGCGTTGCGCTGGCCAACGTGCTGTTTGCGCTGTCCACCATGCTGACGTTACTGCAGGACTCCAAGACGCGGAAGTATTATTCGCCCTGGGTGCGCGCGCCGCTGACGGAGCTGTTTAACGTTTCCAATGTGTTGATCGTCAACTGGATTGGCGGTTATCTCTACAAGCTGATCGCGGTCGACGCGAATGGTTCCGTGTTTACCTGGAACGTCGTGCTCGGCGCGGTCGCGTTTTCGTTCATCACAATCTTTGGAAATCTCGTGTTCTTCATTCTTTATTATAAGTTAAGCGCGCAGGGAAAGTTCTTTGCGCTGCTGCGCGACAACATTGGCGGGATTATTCCAAACATTCTGGCTACGGTTCCGCTGGGGCTTGTGATTGGCTATCTGCTGATGCAGGAGAACGCCTACCTCTGGATCATACTGTTCATGGGGCCGCTGCTGCTGGCGCGCTACTCGTTTAAAATCTATCTGGACAGCCACATGATTCTACTACGAACGATCAATTCGCTCGTTGAGGCAATTGAGGCGAAGGACCCCTATACGCGCGGTCACTCGCAGCGTGTCGCCTATATCAGCACCGAAATCTGCAAGGCCATGGGCTGCTCGCATTCGTTTACCGATCAGGTAAAGATGGCGGCGCTGCTGCACGACACGGGCAAGATTGGCGTAGAGGACGCGGTGCTGCGCAAACCCGGCCCCCTGACGCCGGAAGAGTACGACATCATCAAGCAGCATCCCGTCGTCGGACGGCGGATCATCGAGAGCATCAATCTCTCCAATGTGGTCAACGACGCGGTGCTCTACCACCACCATCGCTATGACGGCGCGGGCTATCCGGACGAAGGTCCAGCGCCGGGCGAGCTGCCGCTTTCCGCCGCCATTCTGGCGGTTGCGGATACCTACGACGCCATCATCTCCGACCGTCCGTACCGGGCGGGGCTGAGCAAGGAGCGTGCGCGGGAGATTCTCCGCGAGGTCTCCGGTTCACAGCTTGATCCAAAGGTGGTGCAGGCGTTTCTGGCGATTGAGCCAAGGCTCTGCCCGGAGGAGGCAGACAAGCTCCTCTTATACACCATATGATTCTGCTGCTTGCCGCGGTTCTGGGACTGGCGATCGGGCTGCTTTCCGGCGGCTCGCTCAAAAACATGCTTTCATACCCGCTCAAAGGGCTTTTGCTTCCCATTCTTGCGTGGCTCTTGAAAGCAGGCGCCGCCTACTTGCTTCAGCCGCAGCAGGGCGCGGTGCTGGTTTGCCTGGTGCAGTACGGCTTACTGTTTGCCTTTCTTGCGCTCAACATTCGTCGGCCGGTCTGGCCGATTTTTGTGTCTCTCGGCACGCTTTGTAACTTCTTCGTCATTCTGCTCAACGGCGGGCGAATGCCGGTTTCCGCGTCTTTGATTGGATCGCTGCCACAACGACTCGAACAATTGCAAATGAATCAAATCTACGCCTATTGTCTGGCGGACGGACGGACGATTCTGCCGTTTCTGGGGGACATTCTACGAATCGGCCCCGAAGGGACACCGCTTGGGTTTGCCAGCGTCGGCGACTTGTTTCTCTGCGTCGGTGTACTGATTCTCTGCATTCAGCTGACGCGTTCTTCTCAACGAAAAGAACCCTCCTCCGCAAAACAAGAATGACCGAATCAGACATCGAGCCAACAAAATTCACTCTGCTCTCATAGGCGAAGGATGACAGCGCTGTCATTGAAAAAATGAACTTAAATTTTTCCTGGATGATCAATTTTTTCAAATTTCGGTTGAAATTACTATATTATTGTGTAAAATGAAGAAAGCGACCTGCAGATACGAGCAAGAACCCGCATAAATGGAACGGCGGGCGTTCTTGTTCGTGTTTCGTCCATTGTATGACACGCAATTGTGGGACGGTAGTGTACTTCGCCGAAGCATAAACCGCTCAGCCACAGCGTTACTGGAATTCGATGCTCCCGGATGGCAAGATCCGAAACAGAATTCGACCCAAACAGGTTCAAGAAATTTATAGGTGACGACTTTGCCGAGAATGCACAGCGAAACAACGACCGTAGCAAGTGAAGATCTTCACGCGGCATACGGAGCCTATAAGCTGCGAGTTGCACAGAACTACATCTATGTTCTGGCGATATTCGCCAGTGTCTTTAGCGTTCTTCTGATTGTCTTTGACCTAAAAAACATATCGGATCAAACGGCGCGCCTCATCATTGCCGTGGTGCGCTATTCCTACGCGGTGCTACTGATCTTTGTTGGCGGCTTGCTCACTCGCTTGAAGTCGTTTCATACGTATACGTACATTGTATCCGCGTTGGAGCTGACGTCGATCTTCATCAGCCTATATGTACTCGATCAATACAATTCTCCAAATTTCCTGATTCAATCCATGGGTCTGGTCGCGACCGTCCTGATTCTGTTTCTCGTTCCAAACCGAAAAAGCTTTCAGCTGGCGCTGTCTATCCTTGCGGCGCTGAGTTTCTATGGTCTCGCATTTTGGCATGTGGTGCCGGCGACGACAAATGAAATGCTGGCGTCTGTCGTGTACACGGTGGTTTCAATTACGCTCTGCACGATTTCTTCCTTTCACAACGAGAAGAACCAGCTGGGCGAGTTCATTTCGAAGACGCGACTGGAGCAGCTCAGCACAACGGATTTTCTAACGAACACCGCCAACCGGTTTCGCCTCGAAGAGGAGGCCGACCGCTGGATGAATTTTTGCCGTCGCCAGAAGCTGCCGCTCTGCCTTGTGTTTGTGGATGTGGACAATCTCAAGCAGATCAACGATACCCACGGGCATGTCGCGGGAGACTCCGTTCTGGTGATGCTCTCGACGCTCATGCAAAAGCAACTGCGCAATTCGGATACAATCTCGCGTTGGGGCGGGGACGAGTTCGTTCTGCTGCTGCCGAACGTTTCGCTCAAGAACGCGATATCGCTTCTGGAGCGATTGAAGGCCAGCGTGCTCAAGACGGACTTTGGTGTTGGCGTGAAAGTGACCTGCAGCTATGGCGTGGTCGAAATGGGCGAGGAAAGCACGTTTCAATCCTTGCTTCGCGAAGCGGACGAGCTGATGTACAGCGGAAAACGCGAAGGCAAAAATAGAATCAGCTACATCGAGCGAGGGGAATCGCAGGAATAAAGATTGCATTGTAACAAAAACACACGGGGTTCCGTGTGTTTTCTGCTACTCTCGGTCGGCTAACCGAGAACCAACGGAACAAAGCAATAATATCAATGTAACCGATCCATAGGCGCAACAATCGATAATCG
>OFJB01001247.1_pt1 | contig 10353 bp, 7 predicted proteins | sample 1775081 | NCBI WGS metagenome assembly OFJB01 (sample SAMN08195771, study PRJEB24354) | sludge metagenome | isolation source: initial sludge from phenol fed wastewater aerobic bioreactor | place: India: Nagpur | collected 2016-06-05 | reverse complement strand
CGCACTGTGCGGCAGAAGGCCTCGCTGGCCTTCATCCTGGTGGTGTTGCTGGCCATCGGCAATGTCTCCATCGTCCAGTTCCTGCTGCGGGAGAGCGATGGCATGGCCGCCACGCTGAACGTCGCGGGCAAGATGCGCATGCTCAGCCAGCGCATCGGCCTGGAAGCGCTGGCCGGGCACCAGCAGCCGGGCGCGCCGGCCCCGGCGGCCGACCTGCCGGCCGCGTTCGAGGCGGCGCACGACGCGCTGCGCCACGGCGGCCATGCGTTCGATCTGGACGTTCCCCCCGTGCCCGCGGCGCTCGCGCCGCAGCTGCAGGCCGTGCACGAGGCCTGGACGCGCTACCGGGACGCCGTCGATGCCCTGGCCGAGGCCCGGGCTGAGGCCGGAAATGGAACCGGGGCTGGGACCCGGGCGGAAAACGGAGCCGAGGCTGTGAATGGGGCCGTGGCCGGAGCGGGGACCGCGACCGGAGCCGCCGTGGCGGACCTGATGCGGGCCGGCTCGGCGCTGCTGGCGCGCACCGAGGCGCTCATGGACGGACTGGTCGCCCAGGTCCGGGTGGTGCAGCAGCGGGCGCTGTACGGCGCCTATGCGCTGTTCGCACTGGATCTCCTGCTGCTGGGGCTGGCCGGCTGGGTGGTGTCCCGCCAGATCCTGCGGCCCATCCATGCCCTGGTGCGCCAGTGCCGGGCCCTGGCCGTGGGCGACTACGCCGCCCGTTCGGCGCTGCCGCCGGGCGACGAGCTGGGCGAGCTGGGCCGCGCGCTCAACGATTCCGCGGCGCACATCGGGCAGCTCCTGCGGGACATCGAAAAAGAGCATGCGGCGCTGGCCGAGGCCCAGGCCATGTTCCGCGGCCTGTCGGACAACACGCTGGCCGGCATCTACATGATGGACGCCGACCTGCGCTTCATCTACGCCAATGCGCGGATGGCGGACATCCTGGGCTATCCGCAGGCCGAGCTGGCCGACGGCTTCCCCCTCGACCGGGTGTTCATCGGCCCGTCCTACGAGGCCACCCTGCGCCGGGTGCGCGACCGGTTCGCGGGAAGCGAGGCCCGGACGCGGCTCGAATGCACGGCGCGGCGCCGCGACGGCTCCATGGTTGAACTGGAAACCTTCGGCTCGCTGATGTCCCTGCACGGCCGGCCGGCCCTGATCGGCATCATGTTCGACATCACCGAGCGCAAGCGCGCCGAGGCGTCGGCGCGGCGGGCCGCCCTGGTCTACGCCCACACCAGCGAGGCCATGGTGGTCACCGACGCCGACGGCGCCATCCAGGACGTCAATCCGGCCTTCACGGCGGTCACCGGCTACACCCTGCAGGACGTGGTCGGGCGCACCATGAACGTGCTCAGTTCGGGGCGCCACGGCGACGAATTCTACCGGGCGATGTGGGCCCGGCTGCACGAGACCGGCCGCTGGAGCGGCGACATCCACAACCGGCGCAAGTCGGGGGAGGAATACGTCGAACGCCTGTCGATCAATACGTCCTACAACGAGGACGGCAGCGTCAACTGCCGCATCGGCCTGTTTTCCGACGTCACCGAAAAACGCCGCCGGGAGGCGTCGATCTGGCACCAGGCGCACTACGATCTCCTCACCCAGCTGCCCAACCGCCAGATGTTCCAGGAAAACCTGCGCCGCAGCATCGAGCATTCCCGCGAGAGCGGCGTGCCCTTCGCCCTGGTGTTCCTCGACCTGGACTTCTTCAAGGACGTCAACGACAGCATGGGCCACGAAGCGGGCGACCAGCTGCTGCGCCTGGTGGCGCGGCGGCTGAACGAATGCGTGCGCAGTTCGGACCTCGTGGCGCGCCTGGGCGGCGACGAATTCACGCTCATCATCCGCGACATCCACGATCCGGACGACATCTTCGCGCTGGCCGACAAGATCCTCGGCGCGCTGTCCCAGCCGTTCACCCTGGGCGACCACGTGGTGCAGATCTCCGCCAGCATGGGGGCGGCCTTCCATCCGCGCGACGGCGACGGCGACGCGGAACTGCTGCGGGCCGCCGATCTGGCGATGTACGCCGCCAAGGAAGAGGGCCGCAACCATTTCAGATCGGAAGAGCACACGTCTGAACTCCAGTCACTGGTGAAGATCTCGTATGCCGTCTTCTGCTTGAAGAAACAAAGATATAGGCGGTCCACCAGCAGGGCGCAGACCGCGGCGCTGGCGCCCGCCCATGCCAGGCTGACCAGCACGGCTTCGATCTGCAGCCAGGTCTGGCGCAGCAGCGCCCCCAGGCCCGCCGGGCCGGGGCCGCCGAGATCGGCGCAATAGAAGACGCCCGTCAGGACCGCCCCGACGATCCCGCCCACGGCGTGGATGCCGAAGACGTCGAAGGCATCGTCCACGCCCAGGCGCCGCTTCAGGCCGCTCACGCCCCAGAGCGCGGCCCAGGAGGCGAGCGCGCCGATGACCAGGGCCGCGCCCGGCGCGACCAGGCCGGCCGCCGGCGTGATGCCCACCAGCCCGGCAATGGCGCCGGAGGCTGCGCCCAGCAGCGAGGCATGGCCCTTCAGGACGCGTTCCGCCAGCGCCCAGGCCAGCACCCCGCAGGCGGCGGCCAGCAAGGTGTTGGCCGCCGCCAGGACGGCCTGCCCGTTGGCGGCCAGCGCCGATCCGCCGTTGAAGCCGAACCAGCCGACCCACAGCAGCGCGGCGCCGGTCAGGTTCAGCGGCAGGCTGTGGGGCAGCATCGCCTCGCGCCCGTATCCCAGGCGGGGGCCCACCCAGCGCGCGCCCACCAGGCCGGCCACGCCCGCGCTGATGTGGACCACGGTGCCGCCGGCGAAGTCCAGCGCGCCGCGCAGGTGCAGCCAGCCGTCGCCGGCCCAGACCATGTGCGCGATCGGCAGGTAGCCCAGCGTGAACCACAGGCCGGCGAAGGCCAGCGCCGCGCCGAAGCGGGTGCGTTCGGCCATGCTGCCGGTGATCAGGCCGCAGGTGATCGCGGCGAAGGTCGCCTGGAACAGGGCGAACAGCAGCTCCGGGATCGTGCCGAGCAGGGGCAGGGGGGCGGCGGCGTCCCCGGGCCGGTAGAGGCCGGCCAGTCCCAGGCGCGTCCATCCGCCCAGGCCGCCGAAGCCCTCGGTGAACACCAGGGAATAGCCGTAGGCGAACCACAGCACCGTGATGAGCGCGCAGACGGCCAGCACCTGCGTCATGACGGACAGGGCGTGGCGCTTGCGCGCCAGTCCGCCGTAGAACAGCGCCAAGCCCGGCACGCACATCAGCCAGACCAGCAGGGTCGAGATCAGGGTCCAGACCAGATCGCTCTTGTCCATGAGGAAAGCTCCTGTTTTCGTGGGGTCAGAGGGCGGCTTCGCCGGTTTCGCCGGTGCGGATGCGCACCACCTGCTCCAGCGGCGTGACGAAGAGCTTGCCGTCGCCGATCTTGCCGGTGCGGGCCGCCTGGCACAGGCATTCCACCGTCATCTCGACCAGGGCGTCGGGAACCGCGACCTGGATCTGCAGCTTGGGCAGGAAATCGACCTGGTATTCCGCGCCCCGGTAGAGCTCGGTGTGGCCCTTCTGGCGGCCGAAGCCCTTGACCTCGGTCACCGTCAGGCCGGTGACGCCGACGTCGCCCAGGGCCTCGCGGGCCTCCTCCAGCTTGAAGGGCTTGATGATGGCGGTGATTTGCTTCATGGGGTGTGCTCCAGCAGGTTTCAGGCCCGGAATCGGTTGGTCATAGGATAACGCCAGTCCTTGCCAAAACCGCGCGGCGTCACGCGCGTGCCCACCGGCGCCTGCTGGCGCTTGTACTCGCTGCCCTTGATCAGGCGCGTGACGCGCTCGACGTCGGCGGGGGCGAAGCCCTCGGCCAGCAGCTCGGCGATGGCGGCGTCGTGCTCCACGTAGCGGGCGATGATGGCGTCCAGCACCTCGTAGGGCGGCAGGCTGTCCTGGTCGGTCTGGCCCTCGCGCAGCTCGGCGCTGGGCGGGCGGGTGATGATGCGCTCCGGGATCGGGTTGGCCCCCGTGCCGTAGGGGTCGTGCGCGTTGCGCCAGCGCGCCAGCGCGAACACCCGCGTCTTGACCACGTCCTTGATGGGCGCAAAGCCGCCGCACATGTCGCCGTACAGCGTGCAGTAGCCCACGGCGTACTCGCTTTTGTTGCCGGTGGTCAGGATCAGGTGGCCGAACTTGTTGGACAGCGCCATCAGCAGCAGGCCGCGCAGGCGCGCCTGGATGTTCTCCTCGGTGGTGTCCTCGGCGCGGCCGGCAAACAGCGGCGCCAGCGTGGCCTTGACGGTCTCGAAGGCGGGGCGGATCGACAGCTCGTCGTGCCGCACGCCCAGGCGCCGCGCCATCTCGTGCGCGTCCTGCACGCTGATGCCGGCGGTGTAGGGACTGGGCAGCATCACCGTGTGCACGGCGTCAGCACCCAGCGCGTCCACGGCCAGCGCCAGCACCAGGGCCGAGTCGATGCCGCCCGACAAACCCAGCGCCACGCTCTTGAAGCCGTTCTTGCGCACGTAGTCGCGCAGGCCCAGCACCAGCGCGTCCCACAGCTCGCGCTCGGGCGTGGGCGGCGGCGCCGTGGTTGCTATTATTTGAATAGCTTCTTGCGCTTTGTTCGCCTGAGCAAACCACAGTTTTTCTTCAAAAGCCGGGGCGCGGCCCGCCACTTCGCCATCGGCGCCGATGGCAAACGACTGGCCGTCGAACACCACCTCGTCCTGCCCGCCCACCCAGTGCGCCCAGACCAGCGGCAGGCCCACGTCGCGCGCGCGCGCCTGCATCACGGCCTCGCGCTCGGCGCCCTTGCCCTGGTGAAACGGCGAGGCGTTGATGACCGCCAGCAGCTCGGCCCCCGCCGCCTTGGCCTGGCGCGCGGGCTCGGCGTACCAGGCGTCCTCGCAGATCAGCAGGCCCACGCGCACGCCGCCGGCGTCGAACACGCAGGCGCCCTGCCCCGGCACGAAGTAGCGCCGCTCGTCGAACACCTGGTAGTTGGGCAGGCGCTGCTTGGCGTAGGTGGCCGCCACCTGGCCGTTGCAGATCACGCTGGCGGCGTTGCGGCGCTCGCTGATGGTCACGCTGGGACCGCGCGCGTCGCCGCCCACCGGGTGGCCGACCACGATCACCAGGTCCTTCAGGGCCGCCGTCTCGCGCGCCACGGTTTGCACGGCCTCGTCGCAGGCCGCCATGAAGGCCGGGCGCAGCAGCAGGTCCTCGGCGATGTAGCCGCAGATCGCGCCCTCGGGCGCCAGCAGCAGGCGCGCGCCCTGGGCGTGCGCGGCGCACGCCGCGTCGATGATCTTTTGCGCGTTGCCCGGCATGTCGCCGACGACGAAGTTGAGCTGGGCCACGCAGAGGGAGAGGGACATGTCGATGCAGGAAGGTGGGCGTCAGGGGCGAATGGTAGCGAACAGGCACCCAGCCATGATCTCCCCAATAATCGATCGACACCGCTCAGCGACACCGCCTTGCTCCAAGCCGCCACCCCCTTTCGCCAGCAGATCGCCACCGACCCCGGCGCCATCGACGCCCGGGCGTGGAACGCCCTGCTGGCACGCCAGCACGCACCCACGCCCTTCATGCGCACCGAATACCTGGCGGCGCTGCACGCCAGCGGCAGCGCGGTGCCCGAGACGGGCTGGGCGCCGCACTTCATGCTGCTGTGGGACGGGGCGGAGCTGGCCGCGGCCTGCCCGCTGTACCTCAAGGCGCACTCGTATGGCGAGTACGTGTTCGACTGGGCCTGGGCCAACGCCTACGCCGAGCACGGCCTGCGCTACTACCCCAAGGCGCTGGTGGCCGTGCCCTTCACCCCCGTGCCGGGCTCGCGCCTGCTGGCGCGCGACGGCGCGGCGCGCGCGGCGCTGGTGCAGGCGCTGCTGGCGTGGTGTGCGCAGCGCAAGCTGTCGTCGCTGCATGTGCTGTTCGGCGATGAGGATGACCTCGCCGCGTGCGAGTCATCGCAACTGATGTCTCGTCACCAGGTGCAGTTTCATTGGAAAAACCAGCACGCATCCAGCGGCCAGCCCTTCGGTGATTTCGACAACTTCCTGGCCGCGCTGACGCAGGACAAGCGCAAGAAGATTCGCCAGGAGCGGCGCAAGGTGGCGGCTGCCGGGGTGCGCTTTCGCTGCGCGCGCGGCGCCGACATCACGCCGGCGGACTGGGTCTTCTTCTACCGCTGCTACGAGCGCACCTACCTGGAGCACGGCAACAACCCCTACCTGACGCCCGCCTTCTTCCAGGCCATGGCGCGCGACATGGCCGAGCACTGGGTGCTGTTCATCGCCGAGCGCGCGGGGCAGCCGATTGCTTGCAGTTTGATAGCTGTCGACGCAGATCCGAAGCCGGCCAGCGACTCAAAAGGCTCCGAAATCGTGGCCTACGGCCGCTACTGGGGCGCGCTGCAGCGGGTGGACTGCCTGCACTTCGAGGCCTGCTATTACCAGCCCATCGACTGGTGCATCCGCCACGGCGTGGCGCGCTTCGAGGGCGGCGCGCAGGGCGAGCACAAGATGGCGCGCGCCCTGCTGCCGGTGCAGACCACCAGCGCCCACTGGCTGGCGCACCCGGCCTTTGCCGACGCGGTGGCACGCTTTCTGGCGCGCGAGGACCAGGGGATGGGGCAATACCTGGAGCAGCTGCAGGCGCGCTCGCCGCTGCGCCACTCCGACGACGAGTTTTAGCTCAGCCCCGGTCGGCCTTGGGCTTGCGCCGCACCGCGCGCGGGCTGCCGGCCTTGTGCACCACCGGCGTGAGCGCGGCCTCATACGGCTGGGCCGGCGGCCCGCAGTTTTCGTCGGCCACGCCGAACACCATGTCGGCACCGGGGCCGAAGCGCTCGGGCACCGTCTGGTGCAGCTGCAGCGACATGTCCACCGGCGGGGTGGAGGTCTGCGACACGATCTGGCCCTTGCCGTCCAGCACGGTGTAGCAACTGGCCTGCGCGCCAGCGGCGGCCAGCAGGGCGAGGGTGGCGACAAGGAGGGGCTTGCGGGCAGCGGTCATGGGCTTATTGTTCACCGGCAACACGAAAGCGGCAAGTATCAAGCACCCTGCCGCGCGGCCGCCATCTGCGTGATCAGGCGGTGGTAGAAGCGGATGGCGTCCAGGTAATTTTTCACGCTCAGGCGCTCGTTGGTGCCGTGAAAGCGCTTCAGGTCTTCGCCGTTGGCGCGCACGGGCGAGAACTTGAAGATGTGCTCGCTGATGGGCTCGTAGTGGATCGAGTCGGTGGCGGCCACCATCAGGCCCGGGGCCACCAGCGCGTCGGGGAAGACTTCGCGGATGGTCTGGTTCAGCACCCGGTACTGGGGCGATCCGGTGGGCGCCACCTTGGACGCCTCCTTGGCGCCGGGCAGGGCCTCGAGCTTCAGGTGATCGGCCGGCACCGCCGGATCGACGGCGCCGTGCACGTGCTGCATCACGCCCTCGCGCGTGTCGCCGGGCAGGATGCGGAAGTTGACCGTGGCCTCGGCGCGGCCGGGCAGCACGTTGTCCTTGTTGCCCGCGTTGACGATGGTCAGCGCCGTGGTGGTGCGCAGCATGGCGTTGGTGCTGCCCGCGCCCTCCAGCTGGCGCTGCACCAGCGGGCCGAACAGCCACAGGTTGGACAGCGCCACGCGCGAGAAGCCGCCCATCTCGGGCGCCAGGGTGTCGAACATCTCGCCGGCCACGCCGCGGATGGCCGCGGGCATCTGCTGGTTCTCCAGGTTGCTCAGGGCCGCGGCCATCATGGCGATGGCGCTGCTGCCCTTGGGCGGCGGCATGGACGAATGGCCGGGCGTGGCCGACACGGTGAGCTGCACCGACATGTAGCCCTTCTCGGCAATGCCGACCAGCGCGGCCGGCTGCTTGAGGCCCGGCATCACGCCGTCCAGCACCAGCAGGCCTTCGTCGATCACGAAGTCCAGCTGCACGCCGCGCGACTTGAGCAGCGCCGCGATCTGCGCCGCACCGCGATGGCCGCTGACCTCCTCGTCGGCGCCGTAGGCCAGGTAGACGGTGCGCGGCGGCTGCCAGCCGCTTTTCAGCAGCAGCTCGACGGCCTCCAGCTGCGACAGCAGGTTGCCCTTGTCGTCCCACGAGCCGCGGCCCCAGACGTAGCCGTCGGCGACGGCGCCGGAAAACGGCGGCTGCTGCCAGTCGCCCTCGGTGCCGGGGGCAATGGGCACCACGTCCTGGTGCGCCATCAGCAGGATGGGCTTGGCCTGGGGGTCGCTGCCGGGCCAGGTGTAGAGCAGGCTCAGGCCGCCCACGACTTCGCGCTTGAGCCGGGCATGCACCAGGGGAAACTGCTTTTCGAGCAGCGCGTGCAGCGCCTCGAACTGGTCGGCGCTCAGCTGCGCGTCGCTGGCCGAGGACACCGTCTTCAGCCGCACCGCCTGCGCCAGGCGCTGGGCGACGGCGTTCTCGTCGATGGCCAGCGGCGGCAAGGGCGGCACGCTGAGCTGGCGCGAGCCCTTGCGCACGGTGTTGACGGCCACGGCCGCCACCAGCAGCAGCACGGCGGCCAGCACGGCCAGCAGGATTTTCTTGATCATGAAACGACCTCCTCGAGTTCTGGGTGCATGGTAGCGGCTGGCGGCGCCGGGTCACTCACGCATCGGTGGGCTCGAGCAGGCGCGGCAACAGCCGCCGCGCCACCTCGTCCTGCAGTTCGGCACGCTCGCCGTCATCCGACGCTCCCTTGACGCCCCGCTCCCAGTCCGGATGCCCGCGCGCCGCCGACAGGGCGCCGACCACTTCGAGCAGGGTCTCGTCGGCGTCCAGATCGGCCGATGCATCCACCCGCACGCGCTGCTGCGCCGCGTGGCCGCGCCGGGCCAGGGCGGCGGCCAGGGCGCTCAGGTGTTCGGCCAGCAGCAGCAGCACGGCGTCGTCGGCCGTCAGCTCCTGCACGCCCTGCAGGCGGTTTTCCAGCTTGCGCCACAGCGGGCGCCAGCCGCCCGACAGCGCGCCGCCCACGGTGGCGCCCAGCGTGGTGGCCGCGCCCAGCGACAGGCCGGCCAGCGCCACGTCGGCCACCACGCCCAGGCCGGCGCCGATCATGGCGCCCAGGCCCAGGCGGGCGCCGGCGTTCTTCAGCAGCTCGGCGTTGAACAGGTCGTCCTGCCAGCGTCCGGCCAGTTGGGGCAGGTCGGCCAGCTCGGCGTCGTCGGCACGGAAGGCGAACAACTGCAGCAAGTCATCGACCGCGCGGCGGGCGTGGCGGCGCACGCCGTCCTGGAATTCGCGCACGAAGGCGCGCTGGCGCAGCTCGTCGGCAAATTCATCGGCGGGCAGCGCGCGGCGCATGGCGGCCACGTCGATCAGGCTGGCGGCCAGCACGCGCGCGGCCGCCTGCGTGCGCTCGCGCGCCTGCTGCGCCAGCGCATCGACGATGCCGGCCAGTTGCGCCCGGCGCTGCGGCAGCAGCGTGGCCAGGTCGGTGTAGAGCTGGCGCTCGCTGCCGTTGAAGGGGGCCACCACGTCGAACTCGGCGCGCGCGTGCAGGCCGGCCTCCTGCAGCGCCGGGTGCCAGTCGGCCACGCGGCTGGCGGCATCGCGCACAAAGTTGAGCACCGGCATGATGGGCTTGGCGCAGGCGCTGAGGATCTCGATCTCGGCACGGTACTTGGGCAGCACCGGCTGGCGCGTGTCGATGACCAGCATGGCGCAGTCGGCCTGCTCCAGCAGCGCGCGCAGCACCTTGGCCTCCTGCTCGAAGGCGGCGCGCGCCTCGGGGCCGACCAGGAAGGCGCGCACGCGCTCGGTGCGCGTCTCGCCCGGCTGGCGGGCCAGAAAGTCCAGCAGCGCCACCGAATCCTCCAGCCCCGGCGTGTCGATGAAGCGCGCCGCCTCGCGCCCGTCCAGCCGCAGGGCCAGCGCCTGGGCGTGGCGCGTGGTGCCGGGGCGCTCGGACACCTCGCCAAAGTCGACCTGGCGCGTGAGCGTGCGCAGCAGCGAGGTCTTGCCCGCGTTGGTGTGGCCGACCACGGCAACGATCAGCGGCTCAGGCATCGGCGGCCTCGCGGTTTGCTATCCAATCGAGAGCTGCTGGCGCAGATTGCACCAGGGTCACAGCGTCAAAACCTTCGGATTTCAACCAGTCGCGCCAGCGCGCGCCCAAGTCGGCGCCCTCGCCCACCGGCCACAGCGCCGTGCGCTGCGCCAGCGCGGCGGCCTCGCGCACGAAGCGCGCCGTGCCGCGGTCGGGGCTGGCCGGCGCGTGCACCAGCAGCAGCAGCGATTGCGGGCGCGTGGCGGCCAGCTGCTGCAGGGCGCCCTGGCGCTCGGCTTGGCTGCCGCTGACGTGCAGCGGCGGCGCGGCGGGGTCCGGCGGCAAGGGCCAGGGCAGCTCGGGCGGCAGCTCGGAGCCGATCGCCCGCCACGAGC
>OFJB01001246.1_pt1 | contig 10360 bp, 6 predicted proteins | sample 1775081 | NCBI WGS metagenome assembly OFJB01 (sample SAMN08195771, study PRJEB24354) | sludge metagenome | isolation source: initial sludge from phenol fed wastewater aerobic bioreactor | place: India: Nagpur | collected 2016-06-05 | reverse complement strand
GGCCCTTGCACGGCGGCCCTGGCCTGGGGCGCGCCAGTTTCATGGGTCGCGGGTCGCGCAACGCGCGGTGAAAAACTGATACGGATTCGCCCTGGCGCTCAGTGCAGCAGCCTGGACGAGCGCGGCACGTGCGCCATCAGGAAGTCCATCTGGTCCGCCAGGATGCGGCGGTTGCGCAGGATGAAGTCTTCCCACAGGCTGGGAACGTAGGGCGCGTACAGCAGCGGCATGTGCGCCTGCTCGGGGGTGCGCGAGGCCTTGCGGTGGTTGCAGGCGCGGCAGGCGGTGACGACGTTCATCCAGTGGTTGCCCCCGCGCTGCGCCACCGGCACGATGTGCTCGCGCGTCAGGTCCTCGTCGCCGAAATGCTCGCCGCAGTAGGCGCAGACGTTGCGGTCGCGCTGGAACAGCTTGGCGTTGGTGAGGCTGGGCTGCAGGTCGAACGGGTTGATGTTGGGCACGCCGCGCGTGCCGATGATGCTGCTCACCGCGATCTGTGACTGCATGCCGGTGAGGGTGTTGTGCCCGCCGCGAAACAGCGCCACCTGCGCGCCCAGCTCCCAGCGCACCTCGCCGGCCGCGTAGTGGGTGACGGCCTGCTCCAGCGTGATCCAGGATTGCGGCAGCCCTTGGGCCGACAGCTTCAGAACTTTCACGGCAGCTCCACGGCACAGGATGCGATACCCCTGGCGGCGGCAGTCACTGTGCCCTTGCCTGCCGCTTGTGCGCAATATACTCGTGTTTGCAGCCTGATTCATCGTAAGGCCATGGCAATCAAGCGCGGCAAGCTATCAAAATTGAGTTTCTGAATGAAGATATTCCACGGTTTGCATTCGGCCCTCCGCGCACGGGCGTGTGCCTTGACCATAGGCAATTTCGATGGCGTGCACCGTGGTCACCAGGCCATGCTGGCCCTGCTGGTCAACGAGGCGCGCCACCGGGGCGTCGCCAGCTGCGTGCTGACGTTCGAGCCCCATCCGCGCGACTACTTCGCGGGGGTGCACGGCCAGCCCGATCTGGCGCCCGCCCGCATCGGCACGCTGCGCGACAAGCTCGGCGAGCTGGCCCGCTGCGGCGTGGAGCAGGCCGTGGTGCTGCGCTTCAACCAGGCCCTGGCGGCCCTGCCGGCCCAGGCGTTCATCGACGAAGTGGTGGTGCGCGGGCTGGGCGCGCGCTACGTGCTGGTGGGCGACGACTTTCGCTTCGGCGCCCGGCGCGCGGGCGACTACGGCCTGCTCGATGCCGCCGGGCGCGCGCAGGGCTTCGACGTGGCCCGCATGCTGAGCTACGAGGTGCACGGCGACCGCGTGTCGAGCACGGCGGTGCGCGAGGCCCTGGGCGCGGGCGACATGCCGGCGGTGGAGCGCCTGCTCGGGCGCCCCTACGCGATCTCCGGCCACGTGGTGCACGGGCGGCACCTGGGGCGCGAGCTTGGCGCCCGCGGCGAGGGGGCGGGCGATGGCTTTCGCACGCTCAACCTGCGCTTCTCGCACTGGAAGCCCGCGGCCAGCGGCATCTTCGCCGTGCTGGTGCACGGGCTCTGCGACGAACCGCTGCAGGGCGTGGCCAACCTCGGCGTGCGCCCGTCGCTCGATCCGCGCGACGTCAACGCGGGGCGGGTGCTGCTGGAGACGCATTGCCTGGCCTGGCCGGCGCACCTCGGCCCGGAGGGGGGCTACGGTAAAATCATCCGCGTGGAACTGCTCTACAAACTGCACGATGAACTGCGCTACGAAAGCCTGCAGGCGCTCACCGAGGGCATAGCACGCGACTGCGACCAGGCGCGCGACTATTTCGCCACCACCTACGTGCAAACCCGCCGCCAGACGACGCGCGACCGAATTTGACGGGCACGCCCCGCTCCGCCACGCCCCTCTGTTTTTCAGGCGCAGTGCCTGAAGTGTCCCGATATCGAAGGTTGGTCCATGTCCGATTCCCGTTCCAAGAATGCGCCCGAGAGCGCCTACCGCGCCACGCTCAACATGCCGGATACGCCGTTTCCGATGCGCGGCGACCTGCCCAGGCGCGAGCCCGGCTGGGTCAAGGCGTGGAACGAGGAGGGCCTGTACAAGACGCTGCGCGATGCCCGCCACGGCGCGCCCAAGTTCATCCTGCACGACGGCCCGCCGTACGCCAACGGCCAGATCCACATCGGCCACGCGGTCAACAAGATCCTCAAGGACATGATCGTCAAGGCGCGCCAGCTCGCGGGCTTCGACGCGCTCTACACCCCCGGCTGGGACTGCCACGGCCTGCCGATCGAGAACGCGATCGAGAAGCAGCACGGCCGCAACCTGCCGCGCGACGAGATGCAGGCGCGGGGCCGCGCCTTCGCCACCGAGCAGATCGCGCAGCAGATGCAGGACTTCCAGCGCCTGGGCGTGCTCGGCGAGTGGGACCATCCCTACAAGACCATGGACTTCGCCAATGAGGCGGGGGAGCTGCGGGCGCTCAAGCAGGTGATGCAGCGCGGCTTCGTCTACCGGGGCCTCAAGCCCGTGTACTGGTGCTTCGACTGCGGCTCGTCGCTGGCCGAATTCGAGATCGAGTACCAGGACAAGGGCAGCCAGACGCTGGACGTGATGTTCCCCGCGGCCGACCCCGGCCGGCTGGCCGCCGCCTTCGGGCTGCCCCGGCTGGACAAGCCCGCGTTCGCCGTGATCTGGACCACCACCGCCTGGACCATCCCCGCCAACCAGGCGCTCAACGTCAACCCGCAGCTCGAATACAGCCTGGTCGATACCGAGCGCGGCCTGCTCGTCGTCGCCTCGGCGCTGGTCGAGAAATGCCTGGAGCGCTGGCAGCTCGAAGGCAAGGTGCTCGCCGCCGCGCTGGGCGAAAAGCTCGACCACATGCCGTTCAGGCACCCGCTGGCGCACGTGGACAAAGGGTTCGACCGGCTCTCGCCCGTCTACCTGGCCGACTACGCCACCGCCGAGGACGGCACCGGCATCGTGCACAGCGCGCCCGCCTATGGCGTGGAGGACTTCAACTCCTGCGTCGCCAACGGCATGAAGGTCGAGGACATCCTCAACCCGGTGCAGGGCAACGGCGTCTACGCGCCCGAGCTCGGCATGTTTGCCGGGCAGTTCATCTGGAAGGCGGTGCCCGTCATCATCGACGCGCTCAAGGTGGCCGGGCGGCTGATGGACACGCGCTCCATCACGCACAGCTACCCGCACTGCTGGCGCCACAAGTCGCCCGTGATCTACCGCGCCGCGGCGCAGTGGTTCGTGCGCATGGACGAGGGCGAGGGCGTGTTCACCGATCCGGCGCAGAAGCCCGCGCAGACGCTGCGCCAGATTGCGCTGGCAGCTATCGAAAAGACGAACTTCTACCCCGAGAACGGCAAGGCGCGGCTGCGCGACATGATCGCCGGGCGGCCCGACTGGTGCATCTCGCGCCAGCGCTCCTGGGGCGTGCCGCTGCCCTTCTTCCTGCACAAGGACAGCGGCGAGCTGCACCCGCGCACCCTGGAGATCATCGACCGGGCGGCCGAGATCGTGGAGCAGGGCGGCATCGAAGCCTGGAGCCGCACCACGGCCGAGGACATCCTGGGGGCCGAGGACGCGCGGGCCTACACCAAGAGCACCGACATCCTGGAGGTCTGGTTCGACTCCGGCTCCACCTTCTGGCACGTGCTGCGCGGCACGCACCCGCAGCTGCACCACGACCAGGGCCCCGAGGCCGACCTCTACCTCGAAGGGCACGACCAGCACCGCGGGTGGTTCCATTCCTCCCTGCTGCTCGCCAGCGCGATCTACGGCCGCGCGCCCTACCGCGGGCTGCTCACGCACGGCTTCACCGTGGACGGGCAGGGCAAGAAGATGAGCAAGTCGCTCGGCAACACCGTCTCGCCGCAGGAGGTGAGCGGGCGCCTGGGCGCGGAGATCATCCGCCTGTGGTGCGCCGCCACCGACTATTCGGGGGACCTGGCGATCGACGACAAGATCCTCGCGCGCGTGGTCGATGCCTACCGCCGCATCCGCAACACGCTGCGCTTTTTGCTGGCCAACGTGAGCGATTTCGACCCGGCCGTGGACCAGGTGCCGGCCGGCGAGCTGCTCGAAATCGACCGCTGGGCGCTGGCGCGCACCGCGCAATTGCAGCAGGAGATCCTGGCGCACTACGAGGTCTACGAATTCCACCCGGTGGTGGCCAAGCTGCAGCTCTTCTGCTCGGAAGACCTGGGGGGCTTCTACCTCGACGTGCTCAAGGACCGGCTCTACACCACCGGCGCCAAGAGCCTGGCGCGGCGCAGCGCGCAGACCGCGCTGTGGCAGATCACCCACGCCATGCTGCGCTGGATGGCGCCCTTTCTCTCGTTCACGGCCGAAGAGGCGTGGAAGATCTTCGGCACGTCCGAATCCATCTACCTGGAGACCTACCAGCCGATCGCCGAGGTGGATGCGGCCCTGCTCGCCAAATGGCAGCGCATCCTGGAGATCCGCGGCGTGGTGAACAAGGAGATCGAGAACCAGCGCGCGGCGGGCGTGGTGGGCTCGTCGCTGCAGGCGGTGGTGACGCTTGCCGCGCCGCCCGAAGACCATGCGCTGCTCGCCAGCCTGGGCGACGACCTGAAGTTCGTCTTCATCGTATCTGCTATCACATTGGAAGCTGGTAGCGCACTACAGACAAGCGTCAGCGCCAGTTTTCACCAAAAATGCGAACGCTGCTGGCACTACCGCGCCGACGTCGGGCAGGACGCATCGCACCCGACGATTTGCGGTCGCTGCGTGAGCAACCTGTTCGGCGATGGCGAGCCGCGCCTCCATGCCTGAGGCCGCGCAGAACGCGGGCATGGCCCGCCGGGCGCTGCCCTGGTTCGCCTGGGCCGCGCTGGTGGTGGTGCTCGACCAGCTCACCAAGGCCCTGATCCTGCAGCACTACCAGCTCGGCGATGCGACGCCGGTCACGGGCTTCTTCAGCATCGTGCGCGCGCACAACACGGGCGCGGCCTTCTCGTTCCTGGCGGCGGCGGGGGGCTGGCAGCGCTGGCTGTTCACCGCCATCGGCGTCGTGGTGGGGGGCTTCATCGCCTGGCAGCTCGGGCGCCACGCCGGCCAGCGCCTGTTCGCATTCTCGCTCGCCAGCATCCTGGGCGGCGCGGTGGGCAATGTGATCGACCGGCTGCAGCACGGCTACGTGGTCGATTTCCTCGATTTCCACTGGCCCTTCCTCTCGGGCCTGTTCTACGGCGGGCACTTTCCGGCGTTCAACCTGGCCGATTCGGCCATCACCCTGGGCGCGGTGTGCCTCATTCTGGATGAGCTGCTGCGAGGGCGCCGCCGTTAATGGGGGCGCAGGTGGCGCAGCAGGGCGGCCGTGGCCACCCTGAGGCTGCGCGGGGGCCGCGATGGCGGCTCGATCCGGAAACCGCGGGATGCGAGCGCCAGGCGCAGGGCGGCGTTGCGGGTCACGCCGCCCGCCAGCACGAGGCGCGCCGCGCCCGTGCGCTCAAGCGCCTGCGCGGTCCGCGCCGCCAGTTGCCGCACCACCGCGGCCTGCACGCTGGCCGCCAGATCGGCGCGGGGCTGCTCGCAGGGGCCGCCTTCGAGTTCGCGGGCGCGTTCCAGCGCAGCCGCCTGCAGTTCGGCGAAGGAAAAATCGGGGGCGTCCTCCGCCCGCATCGGCTCGGGCAGTTCGCAGGCGGCAGGGTCGCCGAAATCCGCCAGCCGCTCCAGCGCCGCGCCGCCGGGCACGTCCATGCCGAGCTGCCAGGCGAGCTTGTCGAACACCGCGCCGGCCGAGATGTCCCGGGTGCGGCCCAGCATGGTGTAGTGGCCGGGTGCGCTCACCTGGACGAGGGCGGTGAATTTCGTGGACGCCACCAGCGCGACGAACGGCAGCGTCGGCGGCGCCTCGGCCGCCAGGGGCGCGAGCAGATAGGCCTCCAGCGGGTCGATGTGCAAGACCGGCGTGCCCGCCGCCAGCGCCGTCAGCGCCGGGCTCATGCTGGTGCAGCCCACGCCGATCACGGATGCCGCCGCCAGGGGGCTGCCCGCGGTGCTCTCGATGCCGCGCAGGTCGTCGAGGCGGGCGCAAGTGCCCTGGGAGAGCGTCTGCATGGGCCCCTGCGGAGGGCCCGCCATCAGCGTCCAGGTGATTTTTCCGCCCTTCGATGCGATCCCGAGCGCGGTGGCGCGTTGCTGCTGTGCCATGGTGGGCGAAAGTGTAGGGCGCGGGGCGGCAATGGCACGGGTATGCTGTGCGTTGGCCCATGTGCGTCATGGGTTTAGGGACTGAGAGAAGAACGGGAGAGATGAAACATCTGCTGAATCTGCTGGCCGCGATCGCGCTGCTGGTGTGGGGCATGCACCTGGTGCGCACCGGCGTGCTGCGCGTCTTCGGGGCCAATCTGCGCGCGTGGCTGGCGCACAGCCTGGGCAACCGCTTTACCGCGGCGCTCTCGGGCATCGGGATCACGGCGCTGGTGCAGTCCAGCACGGCCACGGCGCTGATGACGGCGTCGTTCGTCGGGCAGGGGCTCATCTCCCTGCCGGCGGCGCTGGCCGTGATGCGCGGGGCCGACATCGGCACGGCGCTGATGGCGGTGCTGCTGTCGTTCGACCTCTCGTGGCTGTCGCCGATGTTCATCCTGGTGGGGGTGGTGCTGTTCATCACGCGCCAGGCCAGCACGGCCGGGCGGGTGGGGCGCATCTTCATCGGCCTGGGGCTGATGCTGCTGGCGCTCGAACGCATCATGCAGGCGAGCGACCCGATGCTGGCCTCGCCCGTCACGCCCATGGTGCTCGGCGCCATGGGCAACGACCTGCTGGCCGAAATCTTCATCGGCGCGGTGCTGGCCATCGTCTCGTATTCGAGCCTGGCGGTGGTGCTGCTGATCGCCGCCATGGCCGCGTCGCACGTGGTGCCGGTGGACATGGCGCTGGGCCTGGTGCTCGGGGCCAACCTGGGCAACGGCCTGGCCGCCGTCCTGACCATGGCGCATGCCGAGGCCGAGGTGAGGCAGGTGACCGTGGGCAATGTGCTCTTCAAGCTGCTGGGCGTGGTGCTGATGGCGCCCTTCGTCGGCCTGTGGCTCGCCTACGTGCAGCCGCACATGCCGGGCATCGCGCACGGCGTGGTGCTGTTTCACCTGGCCTACAACGTGATCATCAGCGTGGGCTTCATCGGGCTCACGCAGTGGGTGGCGCGGCTGGTGGCGCGCCTGCTGCCCAAGCCCGCGCAGACGCAGGGCTACCGGCCCAGGCACCTGGACCCGTCGGCGCTCTCCATGCCGTCGCTGGCGATGACGCTGGCCGTGCGCGAGGCGCTCAACCAGGCCGACGTGGTGGAAACCATGCTGGCCGGCGTGATGGAGGTGATCCGAGACAACAACGAGCAGCTGGCCCACGAACTGCGCAAGATGGACGACCAGGTGGATGCGCTGTACTCGGCCATCAAGTACTACCTCACCAAGATCCCGCGCGACGACATGGGCGAGAAGGAAAGCCGCCGCTGGGCCGACATCGTCAGCTTCACGATCAACATGGAGCAGATCGGCGACATCGTCGAGCGCATCGTGCAGGACGTGGAGGAAAAGAAGATCGCCAAGGGCATGGAGTTCTCCGAAGCGGGCATGGTGGAGATCACGGACCTGCACCGGCGGCTGATGACCAACCTGCGCCTGAGCATGGGGGTGTTCCTGGATGGCACGGTGCGCGACGCGCAGCGCCTGCTGGAAGAGAAAGGGCATTTCCGCGCGCTGGAGCGCACCTACGCGGCCAACCACCTGGCGCGCCTGGCCGATGGCGCCACGCAGAGCATGGAGACCAGCTCGCTGCACATCGACCTGCTGTCCGACCTGCGGCGCATCAATTCGCTGATCAGCGCCACGGCCTATCCGGTGCTGGAGCAGGCGGGCGCCTTGCCCGGCGCGGGCGAGCACGCGCCCGATCACGAAGGCGGCCTGCCCGACATCTGAAGGCGGCCGCGGCTTGTGCGCCGGCCGGTAATGCCTTTGTTGCAAAAGCGCCAAACCCGCGCCAGACGGGCTCTGGCGGGCGGTTCCGGCCGGTTTCAGCCTGGGGTGTGAACCCTCTTTTCACACTACATATTGTGTGATGATGGCTTGCCAACTACTATACGTAGCGTTCAAAGTAGCACTACGCCAAAGGAGAGCACGCCGCCATGATCGAGTCAGTCACCAAACGCGACGGCCGCGTCGAGCCGTTCACCCCGTCCAAACTCAACGGTTGGGGCGAATGGGCCGCCAAGGCCCTGGGGCCGGACATGGATTGGTCGTCCGTGGTGCTGGAGACCGTGACGGACATGCCGGAGCAGGTCTCCACCACGCTGCTGCAGCAGCAGCTCATCAAGAACTGCCTGCAGTCGGACTCCTGGCTCTACAACCGCATGGCTGGGCGCCTGTATGCCGCGCTGATGCACAAGGAAGTGCACGGCGTGTTCATGCCGAGCGTGCTGCAGCTGCACCGCCGCCTGCAGAAGCTCGGCTACATGGAGGTGCTGGACTACGGCGAGGACGAATACGCCGAGATCGAGAGGCTGATCGACCACGAGCGCGATTTCAGCTACGCGCACTACCAGCTGCACACGCACCTCTCGAAATACGCCATCGCCGACCGGGTGAAGAACCGCATCTACGAGACCTCGCAGTTCATCTACATGCGCATGGCCATGGCGCTCGCGGCCGACCAGCCGCGCGCGCGCCGGATGACGGACGTCGCGAAGTTCTACGAGCACCTGTCCCGGAACCGCATCAACGCGCCCACGCCCAACCACATCAACCTGGGAACGCCGCTGCGCGGCTACGCCAGCTGCTGCCTCTACACCACGGCGGACACGGCGCGCTCGATCGCCGTGGGCAACCACATCGCCTACACCATGACCTACATGAGCGCGGGCATCGGTTCGCACATGAACATCCGCTCGGTCAACGACCCGGTGCGCGGCGGCGTGATCCGCCACCAGGGCAAGCTGCCCTACCTGCGCGCGGTGGTCTCGGAGGTGAAGTCCAGCCTGCAGAACGGCCGCGGCGGCGCCTGCACCAGCTATTTCTCGATCTACGACCCCGAGGTCGAGACGCTGCTGCGCCTGAAAAACCCCATGTCCACCGAAGACAGGAAGATCCGCGGCCTGGATTACTCCTGGGGCTCCAACCGCCTGTTCGCGCGCAAGGTGGCGCGCAACGAGGAAGTGTTCCTGTTCAACAGCTTCACCGCGCCCGACCTGTACGAGGCGCTCTACGGCAAGGACGAGAAGCGCTTCGAGCAGCTCTACCAGAAGTACGAGAAGAACCCGCTTTTTCCCAAGCGCTACGTCAACGCGCGCGAGCTCCTGATCATCGCGTGCAACGAGTGGAACGAGACGGGGCGCATCTACGAGCACAACATCCACGAGATGAACTGGCACACGCCGTTTCGGGAGACCATCTACAGCTCCAACCTGTGCTCCGAGATCGACCTGCCCACGGGGGCCTACAACCACATCACCGAGATCTACCGGGATGGGGATGTCTCCTTCGTCGAGTTCGAGGACGAGGAGGGCGGCCGGCACCGGCTGCCCGGCGAAAAGGCGGTGCAGACCGGCCGCGGCCTGGTCTATCCGCTGGAGCTGCAGCCGGGCGACGAGGTGGGCGGCGTCACCATCGGGAAGATCACGCAGCGTTCCTCGCCCGAGGTGGCCACCTGCAACCTCGCGGGCATCTGCGTGGACAACATCGAGAGCGATGCGCAGTACGAGGAGGTCGCCTACTACGCGCTCCTGATGATCGACAAGTGCATCCACCTGGCGGAATACGAGCTGCCGCACATCGGCTACACCTCCAAGGCGCGGCTGAACGCCGGCGTCGGCATTCTCGGGCTGGCGCACCTCATGGCGCGCGAGCACAAGCGCTACACCACGCCCGAGGGCAAGCAGTTCATCCACCAGGTGGCCGAGCGCCACTTCTACCACCTCGTCCGGGCCAGCCTGCGCCTGGGCCGGGAGCTGGGCAACGCCCCCTGGATGCACAAGACCCGCTGGCCCGAGGGCTGGCTGCCGCTCGATACCTGCAACCGCAACGTCGACCGGATCGCCGACTTCGCCAACCAGTACGACTGGGAGGCGCTGCGCCGCGAAGTCGTCGCCAACGGCGGCATCCGCAACTCGGCGCTGGCGGCGCACATGCCCACGGAAACCTCGGCCAACGCCTCGGGCACGACCAACGGCGTCTACCCGATCCGCGAGCTCACGATGATCAAGACCGACAACCAGCGCGTGAACTACTGGGCCGCGCCCGACGGGGAGGAGCTGGCCGCGTGGTACGAATCGGCCTGGGACATCCCGGCCAGGGACATGACCGAGGCCTACGCCATCATCCAGAAGTGGACCGACCAGGGCATTTCGGCCGATTTCT
>OFJB01001245.1_pt1 | contig 10362 bp, 8 predicted proteins | sample 1775081 | NCBI WGS metagenome assembly OFJB01 (sample SAMN08195771, study PRJEB24354) | sludge metagenome | isolation source: initial sludge from phenol fed wastewater aerobic bioreactor | place: India: Nagpur | collected 2016-06-05 | reverse complement strand
ACGAGCGTGCCGTGCAGGACTACCTGAATGCGGTCGTCCGGGACGGCAAGGTCGTCGGCCTCTGATTGCGCGCTCGCGCCGATAGGAGGACAGACCCATGATGCAGTTCGTTGTGGATTCGCTGCTGCGGGCGGGCGACCTGATGCTCGTCACGCTCGGGCTGAGCACCGTCTACGCCATGGTCCGGTTTCCGAACATGGCGCAGACGGAATACGCGACCATAGGTGCGTTTGTCGGCCTGCTTCTGTCGGGCTTCGGCATGCCGCTGTGGCTGTGCGTGGTTCTCTCCGCGTTGGTGACGGGGATCGTGGCAGTGGCGCTGCATCGCTTTGCCTTCGCCAGGCTGCTGAGAAGCTCGCCGGTCATCGCCATGATCGGCTCCCTGGCGGTGGCGATGATCATACGTTCGGCCATCCAGGCGGTTGCCGGGACGCGGTCGGAGCGCTTCAAGCTGCCGATCGACGTGCCGCACCAGTTCATGGGCGCCGTCATCACCACGACGCAGATCGTAGTCCTGGCGGTGACGGCGCTCGTGGTGGTGGCCTTTCTCCTCCTGCTGTTCCGGACGAATCTCGGCCGCAGCATGCGGGCGGTGGCCGCGCAGCCCGACCTGGCGCGGGCCTGCGGCATCTCCTCCGGCCGGGTCGTCGACATCATCGGGTTCCTGGGCGGCGCCTTCGCGGCCATCGGCGGGACCTTGCTGGCGATAGGCAGCCAGGTCCACTTCAACCTCGGCCAGGACCTGCTCCTGCCGGTGTTCGCGGCGGCGATCGTGGGCGGCCTCGGCAGCCCGGTCGGCGCGATCTTCGGCGTGCTGCTCCTGGCGCTGGTCGAGACGCTGGTGACGAACCTGAATTTCGGCCCCCTGGTGGGAGAGACCTTCCTCTACGTGCCCCTCGCTTACGGTCCCGCCGCCGGCTTCTGCCTGCTGGTCGTCACGCTCATGTTCCGGCCTCGCGGCCTTTTCCACAGCGAGAGCAAACGTGTCTGATTTCCTGCTCCACATCGCCATCATCGCCGCCATCTACGGCATCGTCTCCATCAGCCTGAACCTGCAGGCCGGTGTCAGCGGCATGATGAACTTCGGCCAGATCGCCTTCTTCGGCATAGGCGGCTACGCGGCGGCCATCACCGCCAGCGCCGGCTATTCCGCGCTGGCGGGCGTCCTCGTCGGCGTGGTCGTCGCCGCGGCGGCCGGCGCCGTGATCGGCCGGCTGGGGCGCAACCTCGATGCCGAATACTGGGCGATCGCGACGCTGGGCATCGCCGAGATCTTCCGCATCGTCCTCATCAACGAAGGCTGGGCGACGGGCGGCGCGGGAGGCATCGGCTCGCCCGTGCAACTGTTCCCCATGCTCGAGGGGAGATCGCAACTGCTGGCAGTGCTGGCCCTGGCCGTCGCCTGCATGCTGGTGTGCCTGGCCGTCGCCGGCCGGCTGACCGAACGGCAGTTCGGCCGCATGATGCGCCTCCTGCGCGAGCAGCCGGACCTGTCCGTCTCTTTCGGCCACGACATCGTCGCCTGCAAGGTGCGCGCCATGGCCATCGGCGCCGCCATAGCGGCGCTGGGAGGGGCGCTCTCCACCTACTACATCGCCTATATCAGCCCGGGCGACCTGCTGCCCTTCGGCACCTTCCTGATCTGGACGATGGTGATCATCGGCGGCATCGGCAACCATTGGGGCGCGGTGCTCGGCGCGTTCGTGGTCCAGTTCATCTTCGTGGGGGCGCTGTTCCTGAAGGATGTGCTCGGCTTCCCGTCCGAACTGGCGGGCGCGCTCAGGATGATGATCGTCGGCATCCTGCTGCTCACCTTCCTGATGACCCGCCCCGAGGGCGCCATCCCGGAAAGATTGCGTAAGATCAATGCTCAAGACTGAAGCGATTTCCAAGCATTTCGGCGGCTTCCACGTCCTGAAGGACGTCGCCCTGAACGTCGGGCAGGGCGAGATCGTGGGCTTGCTCGGTCCGAACGGATCGGGCAAGACGACGCTGCTCAACATCGTGTCGGGATTCCTCTCGGCATCCGGCGGACGGGTCTTCTACGGCAGCCGTGAGATCACGGGCATGGAGCCGCATCGCATCAGCCGGCTCGGCATGCGCCGCACGTTCCAGCTTCCGCGCATGCCGGCGAAGATGAGCTGCGCCGAGGTGCTGCTGACCAGCGTCGAGCAGCCGATGGGCAGCAGCGTGTTCAGCCTGTTCGCCCGGCCGGGCAAGGTGCGCGCGGAGGAGCGCGAAGCGCGCAGGCGCGTGTTCGACATGATCGAAAGGCTCTCCCTCGGGCCGGTGGCCGACCGCCCGGCTGCCGCCCTGTCGGGCGGACAGCAGAAGCTTCTGGCGCTCGGGGCGGCCGTTCTCGGGGGCGCAAGGCTTCTTCTGCTCGACGAGCCGACCGCCGGCGTCAACCCGGCCTTGCGGCTGAGCCTTGTCGACACGCTTCACGAAATCAGGCGGCAGGGCGTCACGCTGGTGGTGGTGGAGCACGACATGGGCTTCATCGGCCGGCTGTGCGACCGCTGCGTGGTGCTCGATCGCGGGACGCTGATCGCCAATTGCAAGCCGGACGAGTTGCTGAACAACACCGAGGTCGTGGAAGCCTATCTCGGCCGGGGTGCGAAACGCATGACTGCCATGGCGGGAGCCTGACGATGTCGCTCGAACTGACAGACGTATGGGCGGGCTATGTGCCGGGTGTCGACATCCTGCGGGGATTGTCTCTCAAGGCGAGCCCCGGCGAGATCGTCACCATCATCGGGCCGAACGGCTCGGGCAAGTCCACCTGCCTGAAGGCCACGGCAGGCTATCTGCGCGCGCGTGACGGCCAGGTGCTGGTCGACGGCCGCCCGGTGGGCGAGCTGTCGGTCGACCGCAGGGTCAGGCAGAACGGCATCGCCATCGTGCCGCAGTCAGACAACGTGTTCGGCTCGCTGACGGTTTGGGAGAACCTCGACCTGGGCGGCACGTTCATGCCCGCGGCCGAGCGCCGCCGCCGCATGGACGAGCTGCTGGCGGCCTATCCGATGCTGCGACGCAAGCTGCGGGACAAGGCGTTCTCGCTCTCGGGCGGCGAGCGGCAGGTGCTGGCGCTCGCCCGCGCGCTCATGCCGTCGCCGAAATATCTGCTCCTCGACGAGCCCTCGGCGGGCCTGTCTCCGCTGATGCTGGAGGAGGTCTTCGCGGCAATCGTCGAGATCGTCAGGCAGACCGGCATAGCGGTGCTGCTGGTCGAGCAGAACGCCACCGAAGCCCTCGCCATATCCGACCGGGCCTATGTGCTGGTGCTCGGTCAGGTCGCGCTTTCCGGCGCGGCCGAAACCATCCTGGCCGACGACCAGGTTCGTCAGCTCTATCTCGGCGGCGCCGCCGTCTGAAGCCAAAGGAGAACCAAAAAATGTCGAACATCACCCGTCACGAAACCGGCCCGCGCATGAGCCAGGCCGTCGTCCACGGCGACCTCGTCTACACGGCGGGGCAGGTGGCCCTGCGCGCGCCCGGCAAGCCGGTGGCGGACCAGACGAAGGACATCCTGGCCAGGATCGACGAGCTTCTTGCGGCGGCCGGCAGCGACCGTTCCAAGGTGCTGACGGCGACCATCTGGCTTTCCGACATCTCGACCTTCGCCGAGATGAACTCGGTGTGGGACGCCTGGGTGTCGCCCGGCAACACGCCGGCGAGGGCCTGCGTCGAGGCGCGGCTGGCCGCGCCGGAATACACCGTCGAGATTCAGGTCACGGCCGCCCGCTGAGGCGGGTGCGCGGGAGAGACAGCATGGGCGTCCCGGTGAAGGCAGGCCTTGTACTGGCCGAGGTGTCGCTTGGCGACAAGTACGACCTCGGCAAGGATCATATCTACCTGACCGGAACGCAGGCCCTGGTTCGCCTGTGCCTGATGCAGGGGGAGCGCGACCGCCGCGCCGGAAAGCGCACGGCGGGGTTCGTCTCGGGCTATCGCGGCTCCCCTCTCGGCGGGGTGGACCTGCAATTCATGCGCGCCGCCAAGGAATTGCAGGCCGCCGACATACGCTTTCAGCCGGGCCTCAACGAGGACCTCGCCGCCACGGCGGTCTGGGGCACGCAGCAGGCGACCATGCGCGGCGAAGGGCGCGTCGACGGCGTCTTCTCCGTCTGGTACGGCAAGGGGCCGGGCGTCGACCGCTCCGGCGACGTCTTCCGCCACGCCAACCTCGCCGGCTCCTCGAAGCATGGCGGCGTGCTCGCGCTGATGGGCGACGACCACATGGCCGAGTCCTCGACCAACGCGCACGCCACGGAGTTCGCCTTCGTCGACGCCATGATTCCGGTGCTCAATCCCGCCGGCGTGCAGGAGATCATCGACTACGGCCTCTACGGTTTCGCCCTGTCGCGCTTCGCCGGCACCTGGGGCGCCATCAAATGCGTCAAGGACAACATCGAATCGACGGCCAGCGTCGACGCCTCGCTGGGTCACCTCGACATCGTCCTGCCGGATTTTCCCATGCCGCCGGGCGGCTTGAACATCCGCAACGAGATCGATTTCCTCGGCCAGGAGGAGCGGCTGCATGTCCACAAGCGCGCCGCCGTCTCGGCCTTCATCCGCGCCAACGGCATCAACCGCACCGTCTATTCCGGCGGCTCCAGCCCCCGGCTCGGCATCGTCACCGTCGGCAAGAGCTATCTCGACGTGCGTCAGGCGCTCGACGAGCTCGGCATAGACGAGGCGGCCGCCAACCGCATCGGCGTCCGGCTGTTCAAGGTCGGCTGCCCCTGGCCGCTCGACTTCCAGCACATCGCCGATTTCGCCCGCGGCCTCGAGACCGTGGTGGTGGTCGAGGAAAAGCGCTCGCTGATCGAGCTGCAGCTGCGCGAACATCTTTACGGCAGCGCCATCCAGCCGGTCATCGTCGGCAAGAAGGACGAGCGCGGCGACTGGCTGTTCCCGGCCAAGGGCTCGCTCGATCCCAACGACGTCGCCATCGCGCTCGGCGAGCGCATCCTGAGGACCATCGGCCCTTCGGAAGCGATCGCCGCGCGGGTCGCGCAACTGCGCCAGTTCCAGGCGATGCTCGCCGACACGCGGGACGTCGGCGCCCGCATGCCCTATTTCTGCTCCGGCTGCCCGCACAATTCCTCGACCAGGGTGCCGGAGGGTTCGCTGGCGGCCGCCGGCATCGGCTGCCATTTCATGGCGCTGTGGATGGACCGCTCGACCATCGGCTTCACCGCCATGGGCGGGGAGGGCGCGCAATGGGTCGGCCAGGCGCCGTTCTCGAAGCGCGACCACATCTTCCAGAACCTCGGCGACGGCACCTACAACCATTCCGGCTCGCTGGCGATCCGCTTCGCGCTGGCGAGCGGCGCCAACATCACCTACAAGATCCTCTACAACGACGCCGTCGCCATGACCGGCGGCCAGCCGCACGAAGGCGGCCTGACGGTCGACGCGATCGCGCGCCAGGTGAAGGCCGAGGGCGTCCGCCGCATTGCCGTCGTCACCGACGATCCGAAGAAATATGCCGGGCGCCTGGCCTTCCCGGAGGGCGTCAGCATCGATCACCGCGACGATCTCGACCGCGTCCAGCGCGACCTGCGCGCGGTCAGGGGCGTCTCGGTGCTGCTCTACGACCAGACCTGCGCGGCGGAGAAGCGCCGCCGCCGCAAGCGCGGCACCTTCCCCGATCCCGACAGGCGCGTCTTCATCAACGAGCTGGTCTGCGAGGGCTGCGGCGATTGCGGCGTCGTCTCCAACTGCGTCTCGATCCAGCCGGTCGAGACCGAGTTCGGCCGCAAGCGGCGCATCGACCAGTCGTCCTGCAACAAGGATTTTTCCTGCGTCAACGGCTTCTGCCCTTCCTTCGTGACCGTGCACGGCGCGAAGATCCGCAAGGCGGAGGGCATCGCCGGCGGCGCCGATCCGCTCGACGGCGTGCCGCTGCCGGCGCCCTTCGCGCTCGGTCCGCGGGGCTGGGCGGCGATTGTCGACGGCGTCGGCGGCACCGGCGTCGTCACCATCGGCGCGATCCTCGGCATGGCCGCGCATCTGGAAGGCAAGGGCTGCGGCATGATCGACATGGCCGGCCTCGCCCAGAAGGGCGGCGCGGTGTTCAGCCATGTCCGCATCGCCGCGAGCCCGGCGGACATCCACGCCATCCGCGTCTCCGCCGGCAAGGCCGATCTGGTGCTGGGCTGCGACCTGGTCGTGTCCGGCGCGCGCAAGGTGCTCGGCGCCGTGCGCGAGGGCCACACGCTGTTCCTCGCCAACACCGCCGAGGTGATGCCCGGCGACTTTGCCCGCTCGGCCGACTTCTCGCTGCCGACCGAGCTTTTGAAGAAGGCGATCCGCCGCGCCGCCGGCGAGGACAAGGCGCATTTCTTCGACGCCACCCGAGCCGCCGCGGCACTGTTCGGCAATTCGCTCGGCGCCAACATGTTCCTGCTCGGCTTCGCCTTCCAGCTCGGCGGGCTGCCGCTGTCGGCGGAAGCGGTGGAGAAGGCGATCGAACTGAACGGCGAGGCGGTGGCGATGAACGTCGCCGCCTTCCGCTGGGGCCGCCGCGCCGCGCACCAGCCGGACTTCGTCCGCGCCATGGTCGAGCGGACGGGCGCGGCGGCGCAACCGCGCGCCGAGACGCTGGACGACATCGTCGCCCGGCGCGTCGCCTTCCTCACCGCCTACCAGAACGCCGCCTATGCGGAACGCTATGCCGGCCGCATCGCCGCACTGCGCGCCGCGGAAGCCAGGGCCGCCCCCGGCTCCACGGCCGTGACCGAGGCGGCGGCGCGGAACCTGTTCAAGCTGATGGCGATCAAGGACGAATACGAGGTCGCCCGGCTCTAGACCGACGGCAGCTTCGCCCGGCAGCTTGCCGAGCAGTTCCAGGGCTACGACCGGCTGGAGTTCCACTTCGCGCCGCCGGTCCTCGGCCGCCGCGATGCCGACGGCCGGCCGCGGAAATCCAGCTTCGGACCGTGGATGATGCAGGCGCTGCGCCTGCTCGCCGGCGTCAGGGGTCTGCGCGGCACCGCTTTCGACCTCTTCGGCCGGACCGCCGAACGGCGCCGGGAGCGGGCTCTGCTGGCGCAATACGAGGGCGACCTGGACCTTGTCCTCGGCCTCCTCGCGCCGGGCCGGATCGAGGCGGCGGCGGCGCTGGCGTCCGTGCCGGCCCTGGTGCGCGGCTACGGCCACGTCAGGTCGGCGGCCATCGAGAAGGCGGCCGGCGAGCGCGAGCGTCTCCTGCGCCGGCTGGCGGAACCGGCCGCGGAATCGACCCTGCGTGCCGCTGAATAGACGATACGAACTGTTTACCTGAACTCCATCTTCATCGCGCCCGGCCCCCGGCGGGCGCGCTTCGGGGCCTGCCCGAAACCCCGCGTCTAAGCCTTTCTTAAGGCCGCTGTGGCATGACGGGCCGTAGCATTGGACCGCATATGGGCAGAACCAAGTCCGTTAACATCCCGACGGATGTGTATATCCAGTTTGTGCGGTCGTTGTTCGACAACGCCCACATGCTGCTCATCGGCGCGCTGTGCCACGCCGTCATCAGTCTGATGGTTTTCTGGCGCAACGGCGAATCCGTCTTCCTGGTTTTGTCCTGCGCCCTCCTGACCGTCGGCGTCTGGCGCTACTGCGGCCTCTATGCCTTCCACCGGCATGGCGCGACCATGCGCGACGGGCTGGACGCCCGTGCCTGGGAATGCAGCTACATCGTCAAGGGCAGCATCCAGGCCCTCCTGCTCGGCTTCTTCTGTTTCGCGTCGATCTACCTCTATCCCGATTCCTTCGCCGAGGTCGGCGCGGTCTCCGTCACGATGGGCTCGCTCGTGACCGTCGTGGCCCGCAACTACGGCTCGCCGCGCATGGTGTCGATCTTCGCCGTCATGCTGGTCGGGCCGATCGCGGCGGCGCTCATCCTGCGCCTGGACGTGCCGCACGTCGTGCTCGGCCTTCTCATCATCCCGTTCATGTTCATCCTCAAGGGCAGCGCCGATCACGTGCGCGACGTCCTGTTCTCGGCGGTGGTCGGCCACAAGCAGGCGCGCCAGCTCGCGCAGCGCTTCGACCGCGCGCTCAACACCATGTCGCACGGACTGGTCATGCTGGGGCCGGACGGCAAGGTCGTCGTCGCCAACGCCGAGGCCGCGCACCTGATGTCGCTGCGATCGCCCGACGACTTGCTCGGCCGCTCGATCCACTCCCTTCTGATGCGCGGCGTGGCCGGCGGCATGCTGATGCCCAAGGATTGCCGCTATATCGAAGCCCAGCTCACCCGCGCGCTGCGCGAAGGGCGCGACCGCAAGGTCCTGGTGTCTTTCTCGAACGGGCAGCACTACGAGTTTTCCGCGCGCGAGGGCGACCAGGAGCTCGGCGTCATCACGTTCGAGGACGTCACCGCGCGCGTCGAGGCGGAGGAGAAGATCCGCATCATGGCGCGCTACGACAACCTGACCGGCCTGGCCAACCGCGCCTACTTCCACGAGCTTGTCGGCGAGGCGATGGCGAGCGGCGACCTCGGCCGCCTGTGCGCCGTCGCCGTCATCGATCTCGACGATTTCAAGAGCGTCAACGATACGCTGGGGCACCCCGTGGGCGACGGCCTGATCTATGCCGTCGCCGAGCGGCTGGACGCCTTCTCGGGCGACGGCATCCACGTCAGCCGCTTCGGCGGCGACGAGTTCATGCTGTATTTCGATCGCATCGAGGACGACAGCCATCTCGCCTCCCTGATGGACGGCATATTCGCGGGCTTGCAGGGCGAGGTCGACGTCGCGGGCCATGTGCTGCGCGTCCAGGCCAGCGCCGGCGCCGTCATATCGCGGGTCGACGGCACGGATGTCGACGAGATGATCGTCAAGGCGGACCTCGCCCTCTACAAGGCCAAGGAGGTCGGCAAGAACGGCTGGCGTCTCTTCGAGGCGGCCATGGATGCCGCCTTCCGCAACCGGCAGCTCATGAAGGCCGATCTGCGCAGCGCCGTGGAGACCGGGGCGCTGCGCGTCGTCTACCAGCCGATCGTCGCCATGGAGACGATGCGCATCGCGAGCTGTGAGGCGCTTTGCCGGTGGGACCACCCCGAGCTCGGCCCGATCTCGCCGGCCGTCTTCATCCCGCTGGCCGAGGAAATGGGCATCATCGCCGACATCAGCGCCTTCGTGCTGGAGGCGGCCTGCCTGGAATGCGCCAAATGGCCGGAGCCGACGGCCGTCTCGGTCAATCTGTCGGCCAAGGATTTCCGCAACCGCAACGTGGTGAACAAGGTGCGCGCCGCGCTCGCCCGGTCCGCGCTCTCGCCCCAGCGCCTCGAGCTCGAGGTGACCGAGACGGCGTTGCTCGACGACAAGTCCGCCACCAGGGACCTGATCGAGCAGATCAGGAAGCTCGGCGTGCGCATCGCGCTGGATGACTTCGGCACCGGCTATTCGAGCCTCAGCTACCTGCACAAGCTGCCGCTCGACAAGGTCAAGATCGACCGCTCCTTCCTGATCGACGTGACGCAGAACAAGCGCTCGCTCGAACTCCTGAAGGGCATCGTCGATCTCTCGCGGCCGCTCGGCCTGCAGGTTACGGTGGAAGGCGTCGAGACCTTCGAGCAGCTCAAGATCCTGGCGCAGCAGGTCAAGCCGGATCTCGTGCAGGGCTTCCTCTTCGGCGCCGCGCTGAGCGCCTCGGGCATCGAAACCATGTCCAGCGTCACCTGGCCCTTCGCCGCCGAGCTCAAGCCCGCCGCCAAGCGCGCCGCGCGCTGAATTTCCCCCCTGCCTGAACGGCCTGGACGAACATGTTAACGCGACCCTCGCGCCGTTTACGCTTTCTTAAGGTTAACGCCAGGTAAACAGGATCGCTCGTAGTTTTATCTTCGGTAGTCGGGGCCCGTCCGCTATGGTTCCGGTGCGGCGGCTTACGGGGACCAAAATGGATATGAGTCGGAGTGGGTCAGGGCGGGAAAACCCGCATCAGCTCTCGTCGTTTGCGCGCGGCGTGATCGAGGCGCTCGACAGGGTCGAATATCGGCTCTGCGACAGCGGCGAGGATCTCGAGGCGATCTACCGCCTGCGCTACGATTCCTATCTGCAGGCCGGGATGGTGAAGCCCGACGCCTCGCACATGGTGCATGACCGCTTCGACGATCTGCCGAACTCCTATCGCTTCGGAATTTTCGTCGACGGCGTGATGGCCAGCACGATCCGCATCCATGTCGCCAGCGCCAGGACGCCGATCTCGCCGAGCACCGAGGTGTTCTCCGACGTGCTCGCCCAACGCGTCGCGCGCGGCGAAAGCTTCATCGATCCGAGCCGGTTTGCGGCGGACCACGAACTGTCCGCCAGCCTGCGCAGCCTGCCCTACATCACGCTGAGGCTGGCCGTGGTGGCCGGCAACTATTTC
>OFJB01001244.1_pt1 | contig 10366 bp, 10 predicted proteins | sample 1775081 | NCBI WGS metagenome assembly OFJB01 (sample SAMN08195771, study PRJEB24354) | sludge metagenome | isolation source: initial sludge from phenol fed wastewater aerobic bioreactor | place: India: Nagpur | collected 2016-06-05 | reverse complement strand
GTGGCCGAGTGCCAGGACGGGCGCAGCCAGCACGCCAACAAGGCGCAGGCGCTGCGCGTGCTGCAGGCGCGCCTGCAAGACAAAGAGCGCAGCGAGCGCGCCGCCAAGGAAGCGGCCACGCGCAAGGGCCTGATCGGCAGCGGCGACCGCAGCGACCGCATCCGCACCTACAACTTTCCGCAGGGACGCATCACCGACCACCGCATCAACCTCACGCTGTACAAGCTGGCCCTGGTGATGGAGGGCGACTTGCAGGACGTGATCGACGCGCTGCAGGCGGCGCACCAGGCCGAGCAGATGGCGGAGCTGGAGGGGCGGGTGTGATGGAGATCTATGAGTCAAATAGGGCGTCAGCGCTGATCCATCAAGCGCAAGCAGCTACGTTATTGATAGTATTCAAGCCATGCTCTCCCGCCGTCTTGCCCCCTCGCCCGCTTGCGGGAGAGGGTTGGGGTGCGTGTCTTTCTCCCTCCCCCGCTGGGGGCCAGTTGGGGTGGGGGCGCGGCCGGTGAGCCCCAACCAGCGCCATTGGCCCCTCACCCCAGCCCTCTCCCCAGAGGGGCGAGGGAGCAATACCCCGTCCGATCCTGTTGAACCCACCGTGGCGCAGACACTGGCCCGCGCGCAAGCCAGCGGCCTGCCCCGCATCGACATCCAGATGCTGCTGCTGCACGTGCTGGGCCGTGCCACGCACGACCGCGCCTGGCTGATCGCGCACGACGACGACGCGCTGGCGCCCGATGCCGCCGCCCGCTTCGACGCCCTGTGCGCGCGCCGGCGGGATGGCGAGCCGGTGGCCTATCTGACGGGCACCAAGGCCTTCCACGGCCTCACGCTGCAGGTGGATGCGCGCGTGCTCGACCCGCGCGACGACACCGAGACGCTGGTGGACTGGGCGCTGGAGCTGTTGCCGGCCGACCGGCCCGCGCGCGTGCTGGACCTGGGCACCGGCAGCGGTGCCATCGCCCTGGCGCTGGCCGCGGCCCGCCCGCAGGCCGAGCTGTGGGCCGTGGACGCCAGCGCCGACGCGCTGGCCGTGGCCCAGGCCAATGGCCAGCGGCTGGGCCTGGCCGTGACCTGGCGCCACGGCCACTGGCTGGCTCCGGTGGCCGGCCAGCGCTTTGATCTGATCGTCAGCAACCCCCCCTACATCGCCGAGGGCGATCCGCACCTGCCCGCCCTGGCGCACGAGCCGCGCCAGGCCCTGGCCAGCGGCCCCGACGGCCTGCGCGACCTGCGTACCATCTGCGCCGCGGCCCCCGGGCACTTGCGGCCCGGCGGCTGGCTGCTGCTGGAGCACGGCCACGACCAGGCCGCCGCCGTGCGCGCCCTGCTGCTGCAGGCGGGCCTGGGCCAGGTGCAGCTGCGGCGCGACCTGGCCGGCACCCCGCGCTGCTCGGGCGGCCAGGCGGCGGCTTGACCGTGGCGGGCGATTTGGTTTCACAATCGCCCCATGTCACACGCCGCCTCACCCCGCTTGGCGCCCCGCGCCCTCACCGTCGCCGCCTGCGCCCTGCTGGCCGCCTGCAGCGGCGGCACGCCCTGGGGTGCCACGCCGCAAAGCCTGAACGTTCCGGTGCCCAACCTGACCCGCGCCGGCCAGGTGGCGGACGGCGCCTCGGGCTCCACCGCGGGCGCACTGCGCGTGGCCGAGCGCGTGCATCAGGCGCTGGCGGCCGACCCCCAGCTGGCGGGCCAGGGCCTGACCGTCGAAGGCCTGGAAGGCGGCCTGGTCGTGCTGGGCGGCCCGGTGCGCAGCACGGGCGACCGCCAGCGCGCCATCGACACGGCGCGCCAGGTGCCCGGCGTCAGCCAGGTGGTGGACCGCATGCGCTCGCCCTGACGGCCGCGACGCCCGCCAGTGCCAGTTCTGGGATGATGCAAAGCACCATTCAACCCGATCCATCCAAGGAGGTTTTCATGCTTTACCCAACCCCGTTGCTGCGCGGCCTGGCCACTGGCAGTGCCCTGGTCGCGCTCACCGTTGTCGCCGGCTGCGCCGGCGGCCCCTACCAAGCCGCCGGAGGCTCCCTGTACAACCGCGACGCCCAACGCCAGATGCAGAACCAGGACCTCGAAGACCGCGTGCGCGCCACGCTGCGCTCCGACCCGCGCGTGGGCGTCCAGGGCCTGCAGGTGAAGGCGCTGGGCGAGGGCAAGATCGAAATCAGCGGCACGCCCGCCAACGGCCTGCTGGGGCGTGAGCTGGCCATGCGCCTGGCGCGCAGCGTGCCCGGCGTGACCGCCGTGTTCAACAACATGACGATGAATTGACCGGCGGGGCGCCTCGCTCAGCCAGCGCCTGGCGCATCGGGCGGCGCCGCGCGCGCATAGCGCGTAGCCGCCAGCGCTTGCAGTCCAAACTGCGCCAGCAGCGCATGCAGCCGCTCGGAGGCGCTGCGCTTCTTGTGGCCGGTGTGGCGCGCGATGATCAGCTCGTTCTTCAGGCTGTGCTCCCAGCCCACCAGCTCGGTCACCGTCACTTGGTAGCCCTGCGATTCGAGGTACAGGCAGCGCAGCACGTTGGTCAGTTGGCTGCCCAGCTCGCGGGTGTGCAGCGGGTGGCGCCACAGCTCGGCCAGCGGCGTGCGCGACAGGGCCAGCGCCTTGTTCTGGCGCAGGCAGGCGGCCAGTTCGGCCTGGCAGCAGGGCACCAGCACCATGGCCTGCGCCTGCTTGGCCAGGCCGAAGGCGATGGCGTCGTCGGTGGCGGTGTCGCAGGCGTGCAGGGCAGTCACCACGTCGATGCGGTCGGGCAGCGCAGCGTCGTGCGCCGCGTCAAACGCGGTGATGTTCAAGAATTGCATGCGCTCGAAGCCCAGGCGCTGGGCCAGCGCGCGTGAGCGCTGCACCAGCTCGGCGCGCGTCTCGATGCCCCAGACGCGACCGCTGCCGGCGTCCTTGAGCAGCAGGTCGTACAGGATGAAGCCGAGGTAGGACTTGCCCGCCCCGTGGTCGGCCAGGGTCAGCTCGGCGCCCAGCGGGTTCAGCTCGCCCAACAGCCTCTCGATAAAGCCCACCAGGTGCTCGACCTGCTTGAGCTTGCGCCGCGAATCCTGGTTGAGCCGGCCTTCGCGCGTGAGGATGTGCAGCTCTTTCAGCAGCTCGACCGACTGGCCGGGGCGCAGCTCGGCCAGCACGGCGTTTTTTGATTGATTTTTGCCTCTGGCGCCCGTGGATGAAGCGCGAACAGCTCCTATTTTTGAAGCATTTGAAGTCATTTGACCCGCTCACCATCCGCAGCCGCCGACGGCCCCACGCCCAGCGCGGCCCAGCCCTCGGGGCCCAGCTTTTCCAGCGTGGCCATGTTGGCCTCGAAGATCGTCTCGGCCTCCGGAAAGGCCTCGACGGCGCGGTCCACACTGGCCTCGCGCAGCAGGTGCAGCGTGGGGTACGGCGAGCGGTTGCTGGCGTTGGTGATGTCGTCCGCCTCGGTGCCGGCAAACTGAAAGCGCGGGTGAAACGGCGCGATCTGCAGCACGCCCTGCAGGTCCAGCTCGTCCAGCAGCGCCTCGGCGTCGTCCAGGAAATCGTTGAAGTCCAGGAAGTCGGCGAACTGGTCGGGCACGACGAGCAGCGTGGTTTCGCGCTGCTCGGGGTCGGCCGCGGCCAGCGCCTGCAGCTCGGCGCGCAGGGCGGCCAGCAGCTCGGGCCGGCCGCCGCCGCTGCACACGGCGTAGTGGATCTGGCCCTTGACGTGCGGCGCCTTGGCAAAGGGGCACAGGTTCAGGCCGATGACGGCGCGCTCGAGCCAGCGGCGGGTATCCAGAATGGCGGTTTCTGCAGAAATGGGCGGCATGGCCGAATTACACCACCGCCGCGCCCCGACCCGTGTCAGCGCCGCAGGCCATGGCGCTGCAGCGCCCAGGCCAGCACCAGGCCGACGGCGCCGTACGCGCCGGTCACGGCCCAGGTCCAGTCCCAGCCGCCCACGCGGCTGGCGACCCAGGCAACCACGGGCGGGCCGCTCATCTGACCGATGGCCGACCACTGCTGGATCCAGCCCACGGTGGTGGCGATGTGGCCCTCGCCCGGTGCCACGCGCGGCGCCAGCGCGAACAACGCGCCCGGGATCAGGCCGCCGACGGTGGAAAACAGCAGCGCGCCGCCATAGCGCAGCACCGGCAGATGCAGCGTGGTGCTGCCGAAGGCCAGCCAGGCGCCCACGGCCATGGCAACAAAGCCCGAGCACAGCACGGTGCGTGCGTTCACCCCGCGGTGCAGCAGGCGCCCGGCCATGATGTTGCCCGCCATGTTGACGGCCGCCACGGTGGCCGTCAGCACCGCACCCAGCGCGCCGCCCCAGCCCGACTGCTGGTACAGCGTGGGCAGAAAGCCGATCACGGCCAGCCACTGCGCGGCATACACGGCAAAGGTCAGCGCCGCCAGCCAGGGGCCGGGCGCGCGCAGGGTGATGGCCAGGCGGCGGTGCCAGGGCTCGGCCGCCGATGCGCCCGCGTTGCCTTCGGTTCGCGGGGCATCGCGCGGCACGGCCAGCGGCAGCCACAGCAACATGGCGGCGGTGCAGGCGGCCGTCAACAGCCACCAGCCGCGCCAGCCCAGCGCGCCGATCAGCAGCGGCCCGGCCAGCAAGGCCAGCGCCGTGCCAAAGGGCATGTAGGCACTCCACACGCCCAGCATGCGCGTGAGCTGCGCCGGCGCCACGGCGCGGCGCAGCAGGCTGGGCGCAGGCACGGTGGTGAGCAGAAAACCCAGGCCTTCGACGGCGCGCAGCAGCATCAGGCTGGTGGCATCGCGCGCGGCGGCGCCCGCCAGGCCGGCGGCGGTCAGCAGGGCCAGGCCCGCCAGCATGCAGCGGCGCAGGCCCACGCCATCGGCCAGCAGGCCGGCCACCAGGCCCAGCAGCACCGCGGCCAGCTGCACCAGCGCCAGCAGAAAGCCGGCCTGCACCAGGCTGATGCCCATGGCCTGCTGCAGTGCCGGCACAGCGGGCGGCAGCTTGCCCACGTGCAGCGCGGCGGCCACGCCGGTCAGCACGATGACCCAGGGCGCGTGGCGGTGGAAGGCGGCGGGGCTCATGCAAAGAGCTGCCGGCCGGTCAGGCGCTCGTGCTCGCGCAGGGCAAAGCGGTCGGTCATGCCGGCAATATAGTCGGCCACGGCGCGCGGGCGGTCGGCGCTGCCGGCAAATTCGGGCGGCAGCTCGTCCGGCGCATCGAGGTAGGTGGCAAACAGATCGCGCACCACCTGCTGGCCGCGCGCGGTGGTCTCCACCACCTGCGGATGGCGGTAGAGCTGCGCGAACAGAAAGCGCTTGAGCGCGGTCGACTGCGCGCGCATGTCCTCGCCAAAGCGCACCAGCGGGCCCAGCCTGCGCGCGGCGTCGGCATCGGCCGGCGCGGCCGCGTCGATGGCGGCGCGGGTGGCGGCGATCACGTCATAGACCTGGGCCGAAAGCATGCGGCGGATCGACTCGTACAGCAGGCGCCGGCCCTGCGCCGGCTCGGCCAGCTGCGGGTGGTCGTGCAGCGCGGCGGCCTGGTGTCGCGCAAACAGGGGCACATCGGCCAGTTGCGCCAGCGTGAGCAGGCCCGAGCGCACGCCGTCGTCGATGTCGTGCGCGTTGTAGGCGATCTCGTCGGCCAGGTTGGCCAGCTGCGCTTCGAGGCTCGGCGCACCCCCGGCGAGAAAGCGCCGCGCCACGCCGCCGGGCTCGCGCGCCTCGATGCGGCGCGCATTGGCGGGCGAGCAGTGCTTGAGGATGCCTTCGCGCGCCTCGAACGTCAGGTTCAGGCCGTCGTGCTCGGGGTAGCGGTGCTCCAGCACGTCGACCACGCGCAGGCTTTGCAGGTTGTGCTCGAAGCCGCCGTGCGCGCGCATGCAGTCGTTGAGCGCGTCCTGCCCCGCATGGCCGAAGGGCGTGTGGCCCAGGTCGTGCGCCAGGGCGATGGCCTCGACCAGATCCTCGTGCAAGCCCAGCGCGCGGGCGATGTCGCGCGCCAGCTGCGCCACCTCCAGCGAGTGCGTGAGGCGCGTGCGGAACAGGTCGCCCTCGTGGTTGAGGAACACCTGGGTCTTGTAGACCAGGCGCCGAAAGGCGCTGCAGTGCACGATGCGGTCGCGGTCGCGCTGAAAGGCGTTGCGCGTGGGCGCGGGCGTGACGGGGTGCTGCCTTCCGCGCGAGTGGGCGGGGTCGCTGGCGTAGGGGGCCAGCGCGCCGGGATTTGGAATCAAATCGGCCTCCAGCGCTTATCCATCAAGCGCAAGCAGCTATTTAATTGGTAGTATTCAAGCACAGCACCGGTCGATCACGGCGCGCACCAGCGCATCGGGCACGGCGCGCACGGCAGCGCGGCCCGGGCCGTCGATGAGGACAAAGCGAATTTCGCCGGCCTCGGCCTTCTTGTCCACGCGCATCAGCTCCAGGTAGCGGCCGGCGTTGTCCTGCGCATCGATCACGGCGCCGCGCACGGGCAGGCCGGCGCGGCCAATCAGCGTGGTCAGGCGCTGCACGAAGGCGGCATCGACCAGGCCCAGTTCGCACGACAGGTGCGCCGCCATCACCATGCCCGCGGCCACGCCCTCGCCGTGCAGCCAGGCGCCGTAGCCCATACCGGCCTCGATGGCATGGCCAAAGGTGTGGCCAAAGTTGAGAATGGCGCGCAGGCCGGCCTCGCGCTCGTCCTGGCCCACCACGGCGGCCTTGATCTCGCAGCTGCGCTGCACGGCGTGCGCCAGCGCGGCCGCGTCCAGCGCGCGCAGGGCGTCGACATGGGCCTCGATCCAGTCGAAGAAGCCCACGTCGGCGATCGGGCCGTACTTGATGACCTCGGCCAGGCCGGCCGACAACTCGCGTGGCGGCAAGGTTTTGAGCACATCCAGGTCGCACACCACCGCGCGCGGCTGGTAAAAGGCGCCGACCATGTTCTTGCCCAGCGGGTGGTTGATGGCGGTCTTGCCGCCCACCGACGAATCCACCTGCGCCAGCAGCGTGGTCGGCACCTGCACAAACGGCACGCCGCGCATGTAGCAGGCGGCGGCAAAGCCGGTCATGTCGCCCACCACGCCGCCGCCCAGGGCGTACAGCACCGTCTTGCGGTCGGCGCCGTGGGTCAGCAGGGCGTCGAAGATGAGGTTGAGCGTGGCCCAGTCCTTGTGCTGCTCGCCGTCGGGCAGGGCCAGCTGGTGCACGTGGCGATGGCGCTTTGCCAGCGCCTGCGCCAGGCGCGCGGCGTAGAGCGGCGCCACGGTCTGGTTGCTGACGATGAGCGCGTCGCTGCCGGCCGGCGCCGCCGAATAGGCCGCCGCATCGCCCAGCAGGCCGGTGCCGATCAGGATGGGGTAGCTGCGCTCACCCAGCGCGATCGAGAGCTGCTGCGCGGGCAGGAGGTTTTGTGTTGTTGGCATGGGGCACTCAGTTTAGACGGCGCCGCAGCGGCGCCCCACGCTCAGGGCGCCGCGTCGCCCGGCGACATCAATTCAAGCTGCATCATGATGCGCCCCACCAGCATCGACAGCGAGGAGCCGTGGGTGTCCAGCACGAAGTGCGCGCACTGGCGGTACAGGGGGTCGCGCTCGGCATACAGGGCGCGCAGGCGCTTCAGCGGGTCGTCCACCTGCAGCAGGGGCCGCTTGGTGTCGTGCCGCAGCCGGCGAAACAGCGTTTCGGGCGAGCTGCGCAGGTAGATCACCGTGCCGCGCTCGTGCAGGTGCTGCCGGTTGAGCGGCCGCAGCACCGCGCCCCCGCCGGTGGCCAGTACGCTGGCCGGGCCTCGCGTCAGCTCGTCGATCGTGGCCTGTTCGACATCACGAAACGCCGCCTCGCCCTCGCGGTCGAAGAAGTCGCGAATGCTGCACCCCAGGCGCTGCTCGATCACCACGTCGGAGTCGGCAAACGGCAGCTGCATGCGGTGCGCCAGCGAGCGGCCCACGGTGGATTTGCCGCTGCCGGGCATGCCTACCAGACTGATCATCAGAAAAAATCCCCGGACATGCCGGGGATGGTATCAAGACGTTGGATGATGACCCTGCCGTTGGCCAGTTCCGCCCTTGTGTGCCCGGGGCGGCCGGCCGCTTCGAGTCAGCCCATCATTCCATCAGGGGCCCGTGGGATCGGTGACCGTGATGGTGAGGTTGCCATTCGTGGACGTTCCCTCGCTGTCGGTGACGCGAACGGCCACATGGTAGGAGCCCGCGACGGTCGGCGTGCCGCTGATCACCCCCCCGGAGCTAAGCCCCAGGCCATTGGGCATGCCGCCCAACGATGCCCAACTGTAGCCCGGCCGGCCGCCTGTTGCCGACAAGGCAAACGAGAAAGGTTGCCCCGTCGTGGCGGTCACCGTCGGAGCCGTGAATACCAGCGGCGGCGACATGGGGCCGTTGATGTTCAGCGTGACGGCTGCGTCGGCTGTGGCCCCAAACGCATCGGTCACGCGCACGGTCACCACGTACACGCCTTCCGGCGCCTTCGGCGTGCCGCCGATCACGCCAGTGCTGCTCAGCGTCAGGCCAGCAGGCAATGAGCCGAGCGCCTGCCACGAATACGGGGGCGTTCCGCCGGTGGCCGTCAGCGCCTGGCCGAACGGCGTGCCGTTGGGCACATCCAGCGACGTCGCGGCAAACGCCAGCGGCGTGGCAGAAACGCCATCCACGACCTGAACCACCGTCCACTGCACGATCGGGTCCTGCAGCCCGTTGCTGACGTTGTTGTCGGCACGGTCGGTCGTCAACTCGAGCAAGATGACGCCGCTGCTCGGGCCGCTGGACAGCGAGAAGCTGGCCACGCCGCCTTGCGTCACGGCCTGCACCACGCTGCCGCTTTGCTTGCCCAGCAGCAGGCGTGCGCCATCCGAAGCCGACGTCGGCAGGATGCGCACCTGCACGTTGGCTGCGGCAGGCGCCGGCACGGGCTGGTTCGTGTCGTCCATGACCAAGGCCTGGATGCCCACGTTGTTGCGGATGTTGTTGGGGTTGAACTGCGAACCCAGGTAGTACGGTGCCTGCACCTTGGCCAGCACGCTGGCCGGCATGCCGGTGCCTGCGCCACCACCCACGGTGATGTCGACGCTGGCGCTGTATACCTTGTTGTCGCGCGGGTCGGTCACCGTGCAGGTGATCGTGCCCGATCCGGCCTGGTCGCCCGCGTGGAAATGGAAGGAGTTGCCGCCCGAGTTGGCATCCAGCGTGATGGAGCGGTACGCCAGGGGGTTGCCATCGTCGTCCTCGTGTTCGTCGTCGCCATCAAGGTAGTACAACGCCCCCGTCGGAAGACCGGCAGAAATGTTGCAGCCGAAGATCTCCTTGCCGCCCGGAATGGGGCTGCCCCCCTCCTTCGCATTGACATACAAGGTCGTGGTGAAGGGCGCCTGGACGCCAATGCCCACCGGATAGTGGCCGATGTTGACCGGCAGGCTGGTCTGGTCTGCCCGCAGGGTGATGCTGTACTGCTCATGCGTCTCGCCCGGGCTGCCGCCCCCGCCACCACACCCAGCCAGCAGCGCAGCGGCGGCCAGTCCCACGATTCCAATCAACTTTCGCATAGGGTCAACTCGGTTAAACAACAAATCAATGAAAGGGAGCAGCGACGCAGGCCATCAGCGCACGGCGCCGCGGTCGGCCACCATCTTGGGCGTGATGAAGACCAGCATTTCCTGCTTCTGGGCCTGGCGGGTGCGCTGCTTGAACAGGTTGCCCAGCACCGGCACGTCGCCCAACAGAGGCACCTTGTTTTCCTGGTCGGTCTCGTTCAGCTCGAAAATGCCGCCGATCACCACGGTGCCGCCGTTCTCCACCAGCACCTGGGTCTTGACGCGCTTGGTGTTGATGGACATGGCGCCTTCGACCACGCCACCCGGGCTGTCCTTGTTGACGTCCAGGTCGAGAATGATGTTGCCCTCGGGCGTGATCTGCGGCGTGACCTCGAGCTTGAGCACGGCCTTGCGGAAGGCCACGGCCGTGGCGCCGCTGCTGGTGGCCTGTTGATACGCGTACTCGGTGCCCTGTTCGATCAAGGCCTTGGTCTGGTCGGCCGTGACCACGCGCGGGCTGGAAACGACCTTGCCCTTGCCATCGGCTTCCAGCGCCGACAGCTCCAGGTTGAGGAAGCGGTTGGCGGCCGAGCTGAACAGCGAGATGGCAAAACTGGCCGGCGTCGCACCCGCCAGGCCCAGCGCGGGCAGACTGAGGAATTGGGAAGTCTGCGAAGTCAGGCCGCCGGCATCGGTCTGGCCGGTGGTGGACGTGATGGCGTTGTAGTTGCCGCCGAAGGCGACGCGATTGCTGCCCACGCCGTAGCCCGCATCACCGCCGCGAATGCCGCGCAAATCTGCCCCGCCCAGCTTGACGCCCAGCGACTTGCCGAAGGTGTCGGTGGCCTCGACGATGCGCGCCTCGATCAGCACCTGGCG
>OFJB01001243.1_pt1 | contig 10378 bp, 11 predicted proteins | sample 1775081 | NCBI WGS metagenome assembly OFJB01 (sample SAMN08195771, study PRJEB24354) | sludge metagenome | isolation source: initial sludge from phenol fed wastewater aerobic bioreactor | place: India: Nagpur | collected 2016-06-05 | reverse complement strand
CTGATCAATGCCGCCTGGCTGCTGCACGGCCTGGTGCGGCGCGGCCACTTCCGGCCGGCGCCGGGCTGGGGGCGCTTCGGCATGCAGGTGGCGTTGGCCACGGTGGTGCTCACGGCGTTCCTGCTGTGGGCGGCGCGCCACTTCGACTGGCTGGGCATGCCCACCTGGCCGCGCATCGGTCTGCTGGCTCTGGTGGGGCTGGGCGCGGCGCTGCTGTACTTTGGTACGCTGGTGGCCTGCGGCCTGCGCCCGCGCACCCTGTTGCGCCGTTGAGTTCTGCGGCTACAGTGGGTGGACGCTGCCGTTCGAGCATCCGCATGCAACGCGACTGGGCCACGCCCACACCCCTTCAGTACTTTGCCGTCCTGGTGCAGAGCGACGACGACCTGCCGCTGCTGGAGGCCGCGGCCAGCCTGGCGCAGGACGATTGGCCCGAGCTGGACGTGCAGCAGGTGCTGGCCGACGTCGACCAGCTGGCGGCGCGCCTGCAGCGGCGGGTGGACCGGCAGGCGTCGGTGCTCGACCGGCTGGGCGCGCTGGGGCAGTTCTTTTTCGGCGAGCTGGGTTTCGCGGGCAACGCCAACGACTACTACGCGGTCGAGAACAGCTACCTGCACCGGGTGCTGCACACCCGCCGCGGTATCCCGATCTCGCTGGCCGTGCTGTGGCTGGAGCTGGCGCGCAGCCTCGATCTGACGGTGGAGGGCGTCAGCTTTCCGGGCCACTTCCTGGTGCAGGCCCACCTGGACGAGGGGCGCGTGGTGATCGACCCCTTCACCGGACAGTCGCTGAGCCAGGCCGAGCTGCGCGAGCGGCTGGACGAATGGACCCGCCCGGCCAGCGGCCCCGGCTTTGCCCAGGAGCTGCCGCTCACCCTGTTTCTGGAAGGCGCCACGCCACGCCAGATCCTGGCGCGCATGCTGGGCAACCTGAAGCACATCCATCACGGCGCGCAGGACTGGCAGCGGGCGGTGGCGGTGCAGGACCGCCTGATCACCCTGCTGCCGCGTGCCTGGGACGAGTACCGCGAGCGCGGCCTGGCCCTGGCCGAGCTGGGCGAGCTGCAGCGCGCGCGCGTCGACCTGGCGATGTATCTGCGGCAGGCCGGCCAGGCCCCCGACCGCGACCACATTGCCGAGCGGCTGCGGGCTCTGGGCGGCGACCTGATCTGACGTTTGCCCGGAGGTCAGCGCAGCCGGATGCGCAGGCTGGCGTAGCCGGCGTCCGGCGGCGCGGCGCGCGTGGGCGCGTGGCCGGCGGCCAGCGCGATCGACTGGGTGCGGATCAGCAGCTCTTCCATCAGCAGGCGCAGTTCCAGCCGGGCCAGCGGCGCGCCGGGGCACACGTGGATGCCCGCGCCATACAGCAGGTTGAGGGCCGGATCGCGGTCCAGGCGCAGGCGGTCGGGCTCGGCCAGGGCCCGCGGGTCGCGGTTGGCCGCGATCCAGCTCAGCGACAGCCGCGTGCCCGCGGGCAGGCTGCGCCCGCCCAGCTCCACCGCGCGGGTGGTGATGCGCCGGTTGGCCGGCAGCGGCCCGTCGCGGCGCAGCACCTCGTCGATGGCGGCCGGCAGCAGCGCCGGTTCGGCGCGCAGGCGCTGCTGCCAGTCGGGCTCGGTGGCCAGCCAGTGCAGCAGGATGCCGACCGAGGCGGCGATGGTGCCGACTTCGCCCACCGTCCAGTTGCGCAGCACGCTGGCCAGCTCGCGCAGGTCCAGCCGCCGGCCATCGACCTGGGTGTGCATCAGCTCGGTGCTGATGTCCTGCGCGGGCGGGGCGCCCAGGCGGGCGTCGCGCACGCGCTCGACGAAGGCCTCGAACTCCTGCGCCACCTGCGCCGTCAACGCACGGTCGCCCGAGCGCGTGGCCGCGTGGCTGCGGTGCAGCCAGTCGATCAGCTCGTCCTGGATCAGCGCCGGCCAGCCCAGGAAGGCCGACTGCACGCGCACGGCAAAGGGCAGGGCGAACTCGTTGCCGGCTTCGATGCTGCCCAGCGACAGCGCCTCCTGCACGGTGCGCACCGCCAGCCTGCGGCACACCGGCGAGAAATGCCGGATGCGCTCCGGCGCGAAGAACGGGTCGAGCGCCCGGCGGTAGGCCGTGTGCCGCGGCGCGTTGTAGCCATTGGGCACGGCGGGGTGCGCCGACACCGCGCTGCTGAAGGTGGCGGGGTCCAGCAGCACGCGCAGCACGTCGGCGTGGCGCGTCACCGTGGCCTGGCCGCTGGGGCCCATTGCCACCGGACAGCGCTCGCGCAGCGCGTCGTAGGCCGCGCGGGGGTCGGCCAGCACATCGGGGGCCTGGGGGTCCCAGTCGGGGGGTAGGGTTGAGGTCATGACGGCATCTCGGGGGCCGCTCAGGTTCGCGCATTGCGGCCGATGTGGTTTTGTGCTGGGTCAAGTCCCTCCGGCGACGCTTTGCGTTTCAAGCGCCCAGCAACTGGTTGAGCTCACGCCCTGGCGCGGCGCCCGCAAACCCGTCGAAGCGCCCCTGGGCCAGGGCATCGGCCGCGCGCCGAAAGCCGCCCCAGGCTGCCCGCGCCAGGCCACCCCCCACGCTCACGCGGCGCACGCCCAGCGCGGCCAGCTCGTCCAGCGTCAGCCCGCCGGGGGTGCTGTACAGCACGTTGACGGGCTTGGGCGCCACGGCCTGGACCACGGCGGCGATCTGCTCGCGGGTGGCCAGGCCCGGCGCGTACAGGCAGTCGGCGCCGGCCTCCGCGTACGCCCGCAGGCGGCGGATGGCGTCGTCCAGGTCGGGCTGGCCGGCAAAGAAGTTCTCGGCGCGGCCGATCAGCAGCACGTCCTGGCCCGAAACGTCGATGGCCGCGCGCGCCGCGCGCAGGCGGGCCACGGCGGTGGGCAGGTCGAACAGGGGGCGGGCCGCGTCGCCGGTCGAATCCTCGATCGACAGGCCGGCCACGCCGGTGTCGATGGCCAGGCGCACGTGGCGCGCCACGCCCTCCGGGTCGTCGGCAAAACCCCTTTCAAAGTCGGCGTTGACGGGCAGCTCGGTGGCCGCCACCAGCTCGCGCAGGTGCTGCAGCACGGCCTCCAGCGTCATCTGGCCGTCGGCGCAGCCTTGCGACCAGGCGGCGCCCGAGCTGGTGCTGGCCAGCGCCTTGAAGCCGCGCTGCGCCAGGTAGCGCGCCGAGCCCGCGTCCCAGGGGTTGGGCAGGGCGAAGCAGCCGCTGGCGTGCAACTGGCGAAACGCGGCGCGGCGGGCGGCGATCTGGGCCGGGGTGGAGGCTTGGGTCATGGTGGGGTCTCCTGTTTGCGATGGTAGCCACGAGCGTCGTCCAGGGCGGCGCGCCGTGCCGAGGCATCACCGCGCGCAGGGTTGCGGCACGCCGCGCGGCCCGGCCGGGCGCCGGCCTGCCGATAATCGGGCCACCATGGCACGACCGTCATCCTCGCAGGCCCATGCGCCGCCCGCGCCCGAGTGGGAGGTGGCCCAGTGGTTCAACCACGACGCGCCCCTGCGCCTGGCCGACCTGCGCGGCCAGGTGGTGATGCTGCATGCCTTCCAGATGCTGTGCCCGGCCTGCGTGCGGCTGGCCACGCCGCAGGCGCAGCAGGTGCACGAGCAGTTCGGCGGCCAGGGCCTGACGGTGGTCGGGCTGCACACCGTGTTCGAGCACCACGAGGCGATGCGGCCGGTGTCGCTGCAGGCCTACATCTTCGAGAACCGGCTGCGCTTTCCCATCGGCGTCGATCAGCCCGACGGCAACGGCGGCCTGCCGCGCACGATGCGCGCCTACGGCATGCAGGGCACGCCGACGCTGATCCTGATCGACCGCCAGGGGCGCTTGCGCCAGCACGGCTTCGGCCACGTGCCCGACCTGGCGCTGGGGGCGGCGCTGGGCACCTTGCTGGCCGAGCGCTGACGGGCTCAGAAGGTGTGAATGAATCCGGCGTGCCCGAGCAGACCGCCCCAACGTGGCCGATCAAGGCGCAAAGCGCAGTCATAGCGGGGACTATGGCGAGCATTTGCGCTGCCTCCCGGGCGCGTTGGGGCGGGATGAGCGGGCATGGTGGGTTCGTTTACACCTTCAGTGCACCACGGCGCCGACCAGACCCGCCACCAGCAGGATGCCCGTGGCCAGCACGGTGAGCATGAAGCCGGGGCCGCGCCGCGCGGGGTCCTGCATGTAGCGGTGGCGGTACAGCGCGCGGCCGAGCAGGTACACCACGCCGACGGGCGCGACCGCGGCTTGCGGCCAGTAGATGCCGGCGATCAGCAGGGCGGGCAGGAAGCCGACCAACTGCTCCAGCGTGTTCATCTGCACGCGATAGGCGCGCTCGAACATCTCGTGGCCGGTCACGGCCGGCGCCTTGATGCCGTACCGGGCGCGCGCGCGGCCGACCTTGGCGCCGAAATAAAAAAACTGGATGACGGCCAGCAGGGCGACGATGTGCAGGGTGTTCATGGTGCAGTTGCTTAGGTGCCGTTGCGCAGGTGGGTGGCGTCCTGCCGCAGCACGCCGCGCGCCAGCAGCGGCGCCAGCACGGCGTGCTGCAGCCAGTCGTCCCAAGCCAGGTCGGGGCTGTGCTGCTGGTGCAGGCGGTGCAGGATGGGCGTGGCGCCGGCCCAGGCCAGGAAGGCGGCGTGCGGCATGGCCTCGACGTCGAGCAGCTGGTACTTGACCATCACCTTGGCCGCATGCAGCGCGTGCTGCGCCGGGTGCGCCTGAAGTTGCTGCGCGCGCGCGCGCGCCTGACCGAGGGCGCGCTCGATACCGCCGTCGGCGCGGGCGACGGGCCGGCCGTGACCGGGCACCACCCACTCGGGCTGCAGGGACTCGACGGCGTGCAGGGTGCGCTCGAAGGGCTCGAAGCCCTCGTCGCCATCGAACACTGGAAAGATCACGCCCACGCCGTGCTCCCACAGCGCGTCGCCGGCGATCAGGATGCGCGCGGCGGGCTCGAACAGCAGCACCGCCAGGTTGTCGTGGCCGGGGGCGGCGTGGATCTGCCAGTCGCGGCGGCCCAGGCGCACCGTGTCGCCGGGGCGCAGGCCGTGCTGGGCGCCGAAGCGCGCGCAGCGCTGGCCGGTGGCGCCGAAGCTGAGGGCGTGCTCGTCCCAGCGCTGCACGACCTCCAGCGACACCTGCGGCACCCCGGTGCGCGCCTGCGGCCAGGCGGCCTGCAGTGCGCCGGTGCCGCCGCAGTGGTCGCTGTGCAGATGGGTGTGGGCGATGCGCGCCAGGGGCTGGTCGCCCAGGGCCTGTTGCACCAGGGCAACGGTCTGCTTGGCGTGCTTGACGTGGCCGGTGTCGACCAGGGCGGGCTCCTCGCCCAGGCACAGGACGTTGGTGGACGACAGCCAGCCGCGATCGAAGACCTGGATGTCGTCGGCGATCAGGCTGGAGGGGGAACCGGAAAACATACCTAAAAAGGCCTCATTAAAATGACGAAAAGCGAGAAAATGTCACACAATTCCAATCGGATTCAAATTTGATGTAACGGCAAGTGATGTGGGGCGGAGTGCCTATGCTGATGCAGTTTATCCAAAGAGCCCGTTGGCCCGTGTCCACGCGCGGGATGCGCCTGCGGCGGCTGCGCGGGGCCGTCCGGCTGGTGATGCGGCACGTGGGCCTGGCGGGCCGGTGCGACTGCGTGCTGACGCGCGACGAATGGGGGCACGAAGGCGTGCTGCTGCACATCGAGACGCCGCAATGCGTGCCACCGGCCGAGCGGCCGCAGCTGCAGGCCTACTTCCAGCGCAAGCTGTTCGAGCTGGGCGAGTTGGGTGAGCGCGGGTTGCTGCGCCTGCACGTCGTGGACGGCCAGGACCAGGCCCGCGTGGGGGAGCAGCCGGTGGGGCACGTCAGCTCGCGCCGCGTGGCGTCGATGCTGCGCCGCGCCAACCCCGAGGCGGCGCCCCCGCCGCGGCAGGCCGACCGGGTGGCGCAACTGCGCCAGCACCTGAGCGCGCGCCGGCGCCAGCGCATCGACAGCGACTTTGCCCCGCTGCAGGGCTTGCCCCTGACCGAACTCAGTCCATTGGGCGAGGCCTGATCATTCGCCCGCCAGCGGCCAGCGGCCCTGCGCGGCGGCCAGTTGCAGGCTGGACTGGAACGCGCGTGCCTGCCCCGTGACGGGGTCGGTGAAGGCCAGGGCGCGCGCCAGCAGCTGCAGCGGCCGCTGCCAGTCGTCCACGCCGGCGGCGTGGCGCACCTCGGGGTAGAAGGCGTCGCCCAGGATGGGGCGGCCCAGCGCGGCCATGTGCAGGCGCAGCTGGTGGCGCTGGCCGGTGATGGGCCGCAGGTGGTACAGGGCGTGGCGGCCCAGCACCTGGGCGCAGGCCAGCTCGCTGACGCTGTTGGGCTCGCCGGGCACTTCGCGGCCGATGAAAAAGCGCTCGGGGTCGGGCTCGAGCCGGCTGGCGTGCCGGCGCGGCAAGGCCAGGTCGGGCCGGTGCGCCGCCACCGCCTCGTAGTGCTTGTGCACGGCGCGGGCACGAAACAGCGCCTGGTAGGCGTCGCGGGTGTGCGGCTGCACGGCCAGCAGCACCAGGCCGGCGGTGTCGCGGTCGATGCGGTGCACGGGGCTCAGCCGCGGCAGGCCCAGGCGCTGGCGCAGCCGGGCCAGCAGGCTCTGGCGCGCAAAACGGCCGCTGGGCGTGACGGGCATGAAGTGCGGCTTGTCGGCCACCACCAGCCACTCGTCCTGGAACACGATGGTTTCGTGCCAGGGCAGCGCCGGCTCCTGAGCGTGCCAGCGCCAGTAGTGCAGGCGCCGGCCGTGCGGGCAGGGCGCGTGCGGGTCCAGGCGCTGGCCGGCCTCGTCCAGCACCTCGCCACCGGCCAGGCGGGCGTGCCAGTCGGCGCGCGACAGGGCCGGCAGGCGCTCGGCCAGAAAGTCCAGCACCGTGGGCCAGGCGCCGGCCGGCACGGCCACCGTGCTGGCGGCCACGCCCTCGCGCAGCGGCAGGTCGAGGGTGCCGGCGCGGCGGCTCATGAACTCAGGCGCGCTTGAAGACCAGGTCCCACACGCCGTGGCCCAGGCGCAGGCCGCGCAGCTCGAACTTGGTGAGCGGGCGGTAGTCGGGGCGCGGGGCGTAGTCCTCGGCGGTGTTGGCCAGCAGGGGCTCAGCGCCGAGCACCTGCAGCATCTGCTCGGCGTAGGGCTGCCAGTCGGTGGCGCAGTGCAGGTAGCCGCCGGGCGCCAGGCGCAGCGCCAGCTGGTGCACGAAGTCGGGCTGGATCAGGCGGCGCTTGTGGTGGCGCTTCTTGGGCCAGGGGTCGGGAAAGAAGATGTGGATGCCGTCCAGCGTGCCGGGGGCGATCATGCGCTGCAGCACCTCGACCGCGTCGTGCTGGACGATGCGCACGTTGGGCAGCTGCAGCGCATCGACCAGCTTGAGCAGGGCGCCCACGCCGGGCTCGTGCACCTCGCAGCCGATGAACAGGGTGTCGGGCCGCAGCGCCGCGATGTGCGCCGTGGCCTGGCCCATGCCGAAACCGATCTCCAGCACGGTTTTGGAATGATTTTGGCCACTGGCCCGCTCCCGATCTGCGCAATGCGCTATCAAATCAGGAATATCCGGGTCGTACGGCAGCACGTAGCGCGGCCCCAGGTCGGCCAGCGCGCGGGCCTGGCCGGTGGTCATGCGGCCGGCGCGGGTGACGAAGCTGCGCACCGCGCGCGGGTGCGCCACGCCCGCGCCGCTGTCCTCGGGCGCGCTCATTCGGCGCTGGCTTGGGTGCCGGGTTGCGCCGCGGCCTGCTCGGCGGCATGGGCCGCACCCACCTCGTGCTTGCGCAGCGACAGCGCGCCCTTGCGCTCGCCAGCAGCGGCAGGGGCGCCGCCGGCCTGCGGGTAGCGCGAGTGCTTGTGCAGCACCGACACCAGCTGCGCATACACGCGCGGCGTGGCGGCCAGGCATTCGCCTTGCTCCAGCGTGTCGCCGACCTCGCCGGTGAAGTTGCCGATCAGCCCGCCGGCTTCGGTCACCAGCAGCGAGCCGGCGGCCACGTCCCAGGGCTTGAGGCCGGTCTCGAAAAAGCCGTCCGAATAGCCGGCGGCCACGTAGGCCAGGTCCAGCGCGGCGGCGCCCGGGCGGCGCAGGCCGGCGGTGTGGCGCATCAGCTCGCCCATCAGGCGCAGGTAGCCGTCGAAGTCGTCGCCCTGGCGGTACGGGAAGCCGGTGGCGATCAGGCTTTCCTGCAGCCGCGTGCGCTTGCTCACGCGGATGCGCCGCTCGTTCAGGAAGGCGCCGCGCCCGCGCGTGGCGGTGAACAGGTCGTTGCGCGTGGGGTCGTACACCACGGCCTGCTCCACGCGGCCGGCCACGGCCAGCGCGATGCTGACGCAGTACACCGGAAAGCCGTGGATGAAGTTGGTGGTGCCGTCCAGCGGGTCGATGATCCAGACGTGGTCGGAGCGCGGGTTGCCGCGCGTGCGGCCCGACTCCTCGGCGTGGATGCCGTGCTGCGGGTAGGCCGTCAGCAGGGTGTCGATGATGGCGTCCTCGCTGGCGTGGTCGATCTCGGTGACGAAGTCGTTGGCGCGCTTTTGCGAGATGCGCACGGCCTCGACGTCGAGCGCGGCGCGGTTGATGATGGCGCCGGCGGCGCGGGCGGCCCGGATGGCCACGTTGAGCATGGGGTGCAGGGAGGACGACATGATTTGTGGGAAAGAGCAGCGACCGGGCGCCCGATGGCGACGGCGAAAGGCGCATTTTCCCACGCCTGAGGCGGTGGTGTCGCGCGCCGGGCTGAGCGGCCGCGGGCCTTGAAAGCCGCCGCCCGGCCCCGAACTGGGGTGCATGCGGCAATGGCGCCGTGTTCATCAGGAGAATGTCATGACCAACCAACAGCTTCGCAACAGCCTGTTCGACGACTTCTTTCGCGATGTCGCGCCGGGCTTTTTCATCAAGCCCCTGCACGGCGATCCGCTGCCCAGCGCGGCGCGGATCCGCGTCGACGTCAAGGAGTCGGATGCCGGCTACGTGGTGCAGGCCGAGGTGCCGGGCGTCAGCAAGGACGAGATCCAGGTGTCGATCGATGGCGGCGTCGTCACGCTGCGCGCCGAGATCAAGCAGCAGGACAGCCAGTCCAGCGGCGAGAAGGTGCTGCGCAGCGAGCGCTACTACGGCGCGGTGGCGCGCAGCTTCCAGCTGCCGGCCGAGATCGACCAGGCGCAGGCCAAGGCCAAGTACGACAACGGGGTGCTGACGCTGACCCTGCCCAAGAAGCTGCCCAGCGCCGCGCAGCGCCTGGCGATCGAATGACCGATGACCTCGCTGCGCTTCGATGACGGGCGCTGCGCGCCCATGACCCGAAGCGCCGTGAAATGGCGTGAGCGCATTCCGCGGGCACGCCATTTCCACCCGGTTTGCACCCTGTACCCACGGCTTGTCCACAGACTTGTCCCGTGACGGCGCCGGCGCGAGCGCGTAGGATGAGGCCGTTGTTGTTTCGGCCTGCCCATGTCCACCGTTTTTGATCCCAGCTACGCCGCGCTCGGCGACGACGCGCCGCTCGATCGCCAGGTCGCCCAGCTGCGCATTCCGCCGCATTCCATCGAAGCCGAGTCCAGCGTGCTGGGCGGCCTGCTGCTGGACAACAGCGCCTGGGACCGCGTGGGCGACGTGCTGATCGAGGGCGACTTCTACCGCTACGAGCACCGGCTGGTGTACGGCGTGCTGGCCAAGCTGGTGGCCGACAGCAAGCCGGCCGACGTGATTACCGTGCACGAGGAGCTGCAGCGCCAGGGCAAGGGCGACGAGATCGGCGGGCTGGCCTACCTCAACGCGCTGGCGCAGTACGTGCCCAGCGCCAGCAACATCCGCCGCTACGCCGAGATCGTGCGCGAGCGCTCCATCCTGCGCCAGCTGGTGAGCGCCAGCGACGACATCGCCACCAGCGCCTTCAACACCCAGGGCCGCGCGGTGGCCGCCATCCTGGACGACGCCGAGAGCAAGATCTTCAAGATCGGCGAGCAGAGCTCGCGCATGAAGCAGGGCTTTCAGGCCATGGACAGCCTGGTCGTGCAACTGCTCGACCGCGTGCAGGAGATGGCCGACAACCCCAACGACGTCACCGGCGTGCCCACCGGCTTTTACGACCTGGACCGCATGACCGCCGGCCTGCAGGCGGGCGACCTGGTGGTGCTGGCCGCGCGCCCATCCATGGGCAAGACGGCGTTCGCCATCAACATCGCCGAGCACGTGGCGCTCAACGAGGGCCTGCCGGTGGCGGTGTTCTCGATGGAAATGGGCGCCTCGCAGCTGGCGGTGCGTATCGTCGGCTCCATCGGCCGCATCGACCAGGGCCACCTGCGCACCGGCCGGCTCACCGACGAGGAATGGCCGCGCCTGACCGAGGCCATCGAGCGCCTGCGCAATGTGTCGCTGCACATCGACGAAACCCC
>OFJB01001242.1_pt1 | contig 10381 bp, 10 predicted proteins | sample 1775081 | NCBI WGS metagenome assembly OFJB01 (sample SAMN08195771, study PRJEB24354) | sludge metagenome | isolation source: initial sludge from phenol fed wastewater aerobic bioreactor | place: India: Nagpur | collected 2016-06-05 | reverse complement strand
GGGGATCAAGGTATTCAGTCTGCCCAGCGTCGATCATCCCGAGCATGGTGCGCACATTGAGCTTGGGGTGAAGGGGGCTGAGTCGCTGGTGCCTTCTGCCTGGGCGGAGCTTTTGCGAGGGTTGCACCAATACGGTGCATCTATTGGCCCTGAATTGGTGCGCAAGCGCTGATTCACCGCGCTGGTGCGTACTGCCGTACAGTGGCGGTGCCTGGCACACAAACTGCTAACAACATTCGTATCTTTCAACAGCCGCTTTTTCTGGAGAACACTGATGGCCAAGACCGTTGCAGACGTGATGAAGATGGTGAAGGAGAACGAAGTCAAGTTCGTTGACTTCCGTTTCACCGATACCCGTGGCAAACAACAGCACACCACGGTGCCCGTCTCTCACTTCGACGAAGACAAGTTCACTTCGGGCCACGCCTTTGACGGCTCGTCGATTGCCGGTTGGAAGGGCATCGAAGCCTCCGACATGCAGCTGATCCCCGACCCGAGCACGGCCAACATCGATCCTTTCTTCGAAGAAACGACGCTGATCCTGACCTGCGACGTGATCGAGCCCGCCGACGGCAAGGCCTATGACCGTGACCCACGCTCCATCGCCAAGCGCGCTGAAGCCTACCTGAAGGCCTCCGGCCTGGGTGACACCGCCTACTTCGGTCCCGAGCCAGAATTCTTCATCTTCGACGGCGTGCGCTGGAGCACCGAGCCCAACAACACCTTCTACGAAATCGAAGAGTACGAAGCCCCCTGGAACACCGGCGCCAAGCTCGAAGGCGGCAACCGCGGCCACCGTCCCACCGTTAAGGGCGGCTACTTCCCAGTGCCTCCCGTTGACAGCACGCAAGACATGCGCGCCGAGATGTCCCTGATCCTCGAATCCCTGGGCATCCCGGTCGAAGTGTTCCACCACGAAGTGGCGGGCGCTGGTCAGAACGAAATCGGCACCAAGTTCAGCACGCTGGTCGAGCGCGCAGACTGGACCATCCTGCAAAAGTACGTGATCCACAACGTGGCCAACGCCTACGGCAAGACCGCCACGTTCATGCCCAAGCCCTACCACGGCGACAATGGCTCCGGCATGCACGTGCACCAGTCTGTGTGGAAGGACGGCAAGAACCTGTTCGCTGGCGACGGCTATGCCGGTCTGTCGGACTTCGCGCTGTACTACATCGGCGGCATCATCAAGCACGCCCGTGCCCTGAACGCCATCACCAACCCCGGCACCAACAGCTACAAGCGCCTGGTGCCTCACTTCGAAGCCCCGGTGAAGCTGGCCTACTCGGCCAAGAACCGTTCTGCCTCGATCCGCATTCCTTATGTGGCCAACCCCAAGGGCCGTCGCGTGGAAGCCCGCTTCCCCGATCCACTGATGAACCCTTACCTGGGCTTCGCTGCACTGCTGATGGCCGGTCTGGACGGCGTGGAAAACAAGATCCATCCTGGCGAAGCCGCCACGAAGGACCTGTACCACCTGCCCCCAGAAGAAGACAAGCTGGTGCCTACCGTGTGCCACAGCCTGGACCAGGCCCTGGAGCACCTGGACAAGGACCGCGCGTTCCTGACCAAGGGTGGCGTGTTCACCGACAGCATGATCGACGCCTACATCGATCTGAAGATGAACGAAGTGACCCGCTTCCGCATGGCCGTGCACCCTGTCGAGTACGACATGTACTACTCGCTGTAATCGTCTGCTTGCAGACCATGGCTCAAAAAGGCGGCGCAAGCCGCCTTTTTTCATGGGCGGGCGAAGCGGGCGGATGGTCTGAGTGCACGCGGTGGAACCAAGGCGTCCGGTGTTGCATCCGTATACACAGCCCTGCAAAGGTCTGTCTTTGTTGGATTGGAGATGTGGGGTGATTGGGGGATACTCCCCCGACCCCTGCATGTCCGTGCGAGGAAACCGAATGAAAAAAACGCTCATCACCCTGCTTCTCATCGCCGCCGCCGTTCCCGCAGTCCAGGCGCAAGACCGCATCTACCGTTGCGGCAACGAATACACCAATAACGCGCAGCAGGCCAAGGAGCGTGGCTGCAAGCTGGTCGAAGGCGGCAATGTCACCGTGGTGCAGGGCACCCGCCCGGCGTCTGCCGCAGTCCCAGCCGCCGGCGGTGGTGGTGCAGCAGCCCCGTCGTCTGCGACCTCGCCCGCCAACGCTCCGCGCGTCAGCAACAACGAGCAAAAGTCCCGCGACTCGGATGCCCGCGCCATTCTGGAGTCCGAGCTGCGCAAGGCGGAAACGCGCCATGCCGAGTTGCTCAAGGAATACAACAACGGCGCCCCCGAGCGCAATGCGCTGGATCTGCGCAACCCCCAGCGCTACACCGAGCGGACGGCCGAGCTCAAGGCCAGCCTCGCCCGCAGCGAGAGCGACATCGCAGGGATCAAGCGCGAGATTGCCCGCCTGCCCGCGCCCGCAGCGTCCACCAACTGACAACGGCGACAGCGCGTGAGTGCCCCTTCCTTTTCCGACCTGCCCGGCACTGACACCGGGCGTTTTCATTCCCTGGACCTGATGTCCACCCTGGTGGCTGTGCTGCGTGCGGATGATGGTGCCGTGCAGTTTGCCAACGCCGCCCTGGAAAACACGCTGGGCCTGTCGCGCCGCACCCTGGAAGGGGCGGACTTCTCCACCTTCTTCACCGACCCCGCCTTGCTGCAGACCGCCCTGGCGGGCGCCCGGGGCAAAGACTTTGCCGCGCTGCGCTACGAGGCCAGCCTGAAGCGCCTGCACCAGGACCCGGTGCCCGTGCATGTCAACGTGGCCGATGCCGAGCAGGTGGGCGAAATCCTGGTGGAGCTGTGGCCCTTGGAGCAGCAAGCGCGCCAGGACCGCGAAGAGCGCCTGCGCGACCAGGCCCAGGCCAACAAGGAGCTGATCCGCAACTTGGCCCATGAGATCAAGAACCCGCTGGGCGGAATTCGGGGCGCAGCGCAACTGCTGGAGATGGAGCTCGACAACCGCGAGCTCACCGAATACACCCAGGTCATCATCCACGAGGCCGACCGCCTGCAAAGCCTGGTGGACCGGTTGCTAGCCCCCCACCGCCATCCGCATCTGGTGGGCGACGTGAACATCCACGAGGTGTGTGAGCGGGTGCGCTCGCTCGTGCTGGTCGAGTACCCGCAAGGCCTCAAGGTACAGCGCGACTACGACACCTCCATCCCTGAGTTTCGCGGGGACCGTGCGCAACTCATTCAGGCGGTGCTGAACATCGTGCAGAACGCGGCCCAGGCGCTGTCAGAGCGCATCGCCAATGGCGATGCCGTGATCACGCTGCGCACACGTGTGGCCCGCCAGGTCACGTTCGGCCGGCAACGCTATCGGCTGGCACTGGAATTGCATGTCATCGACAACGGACCGGGCGTACCCGATGCCATCAAGGAGCGGATTTTTTACCCCTTGGTGTCGGGTCGGGACGGCGGATCAGGGCTGGGGCTGACGTTGGCGCAAACCTTCGTGCAGCGTCACCACGGGTTGATCGAATGCGACAGCGTATCGGGTCGCACCGACTTCCGAATCCTGATCCCCTTGCCCTGACAGCGCATGACGGTCCCTGACACGCAACCACAGGGAAGGTAAGAAAAACATATGAAGCCGATCTGGATAGTAGATGACGACCCCTCGATCCGCTTCGTCCTGGAAAAGGCGCTGGCCCGCGAGAACCTGCCCACGCGCAGTTTCACGCACCCGCGCGAAGTGCTGGACGCACTGGCTGATGTCACCGCAGGCGACCCCGCGCGCCAGGGCCCCCAGGTTCTGGTGAGCGACATCCGCATGCCCGGAGGGTCGGGCCTGCAACTGCTGGAGAAGGTGCGCGAGCTGCAGCCCGGCCTGCCCGTCATCATCATGACGGCGTACTCCGACCTCGACAGCGCGGTGTCGGCCTTTCAGCGCGGCGCGTTCGAATACCTGCCCAAGCCCTTTGACCTGCCCAAGGCGGTGGAGCTGATCCGCCGCGCGGTCGAAGAAAGCCAGCGCGAAGAAGTTACCGAAGAGCGCCAGACCGCAACTCCCGAGATGTTGGGCCAGGCGCCCGCCATGCAGGACGTGTTCCGCGCCATCGGGCGGCTGTCGCAAAGCCAGGTCACGGTGCTCATCACCGGCGAATCGGGCTCGGGCAAGGAACTGGTGGCGCGTGCGCTGCACAAGCATTCGCCCGTGGCCGATGGCCCCTTTGTGGCCATCAACACCGCCGCCATCCCCAAGGACTTGCTGGAGAGCGAACTCTTCGGCCACGAGCGCGGCGCCTTCACCGGTGCGCAGACGCAGCGGCGCGGCCGCTTCGAGCAGGCCGAGGGCGGCACGCTGTTCCTCGACGAAATCGGCGACATGCCGTTTGACCTGCAGACGCGTCTGTTGCGCGTGTTGTCCGACGGGCAGTTCTACCGCGTGGGCGGCCACGCGGCCGTCAAGGCCCATGTGCGCGTGATTGCGGCCACGCACCAGAACCTGGAGCAGCGCGTCAAGGAAGGCGGCTTCCGCGAAGACTTGTTCCACCGCCTCAACGTGATCCGCCTGCGCCTGCCCGCGTTGCGCGAGCGGCACGAGGACGTGCCCATGCTCACGCGCCACTTTCTGCAGCAAAGCGCGCGGCAGCTGGGTGTGGAGCCCAAGCGCATTGCCGACTCGGCGCTGGCGCGGCTGGAGCAGTTTGCCTTCCCGGGCAATGTGCGCCAGCTGGAGAACATCTGCCACTGGCTCACGGTGATGGCACCCGCGCAGGTGATCTCGCTGCAAGACCTGCCGCCCGAGGTGCTGGAGGCCCCGGTGTATCAGCCGCCTGTGCGCGCTACGGCGGGTGCCGAGCCTGTGGCAGCGACGGTGACATCCATGCCGGTGGCCCCGCTGGCGCCTGTCGCCCCGGTGGTGCAGTCAGCGCCCGAGCTGGTGGGGGGGCTGCACCCCGCAGTGCCCGTGTCGATTCCCGTGCCCGCGTCTACACCTACGGCCGCTGCGTCCTGGTCGGCCGACGCTGTGGCAGCCCCTGTGGCTGCCGCCCACAGCTGGGAACAGGCACTCGAAACAGAAGCGCAAAAACTGCTCGCAGGCGGCCAGCCCGAGGTGTGGGACGCGCTCACGCGGCGCTTTGAGTCGCGCCTGATTCGTACGGCCCTGGTGGCCACTCACGGCCGCCGCATGGAGGCCGCGCAGCGTCTGGGCATTGGGCGCAACACCATCACCCGCAAGATCCAGGAGCTGGGCCTGGATGCGCCGGATGAAGCATGAAAATGGCTGCAGGTGCTTGTTTATCATGCCTCTGCAGCTATTGAAATCTTAGCAATGCAAGTTGCCATTACATCGGCGGTGGCATCGCTGTAACCGGGCCCGGATGCGCGCTGCGCGTCGCACTGCATGGCGGGCCATGTCCTACATGCAGGCCCTCCCTGGGCCGACCTGGCACTCCGGAGGTGGCTTCAACAATGAAGTCACTGTCAACCAACCGGAGATGTTCCTATGTCGGATTTCAACGATGCCAACCGTGACCCTTTGACCAATGAGCCGGGTGCTCACCCCGTCGGAACGGGCGTGGGTGCAGCCCTGGGTGGCGCTGCTGCCGGCGCTGCTGCTGGTGCTTTCGGCGGCCCGGTCGGCGCTGCCATTGGTGGCGTAGCAGGGGCTGTGGCCGGCGGCCTGGCTGGCAAGGCGGCTGCCGAGGCCGTCAACCCCACCGAAGAAGACGCCTACTGGCGCGAAACCTACCACCGCGAGCCCTACTACGTGGGCGGCCGCACGTACGACCAATACCGTCCGGCCTATGAGCTGGGCTGGTCGTCCGTGGACCGCTACGAGGGCGACTTTGACGCCATCGAGCCGCGCCTGGCGGACGACTGGCGCGCACGCCACGGCAGCGACGGCCTGGCCTGGAGCGATGTGCGCCCCGCCACCCGTGCGGCTTGGGAGCGCGCCGCCAACCGCACTGCGCTCGCCACCGACCGCCCAACGAACGTGATCGACGCGGAGGATGTGGTCGATGTACTCAATGACCTGCTGGAGTCTGCACGCGATGGCGAGTACGGCTTCCATGCCTGTGCAGAGCATGCCGAGTCGGGTCAGCTCAAGGGCATCTTCCAGCGCCACTCGCGTGAATGTGCCGCTGCCGCTGTCGAGCTGGAGCATGAGATCCGCCGCCTGAATGGCGACCCCGCACAGGGCGGCACGGTGGCAGGTGCGCTGCACCGGGGCTGGGTGTCGGTGAAGACGGCACTCTCCACCCGCGACGACAAGGCCGTGCTGGAAGAGTGCGAGCGTGGTGAGGACGCTGCGGTGGCCCGCTACCGCAAGGCGTTGAAAGCTGCGCTGCCTGCCGATGTGCGCGCGCTGGTGGAGCGCCAGGCACAAGGCGCCCAGCGCAACCATGACGAGGTGCGTGCGCTGCGCGACGGGTTCTCGCCACGGCCCTGATCCCAAGGGCCAAGGGCGTCCCTGGGGGAAGCCACGCCTGAGATGGCGCCTGTGCTGCACCTGAGGGTTGCCCCTAGAAAAAAAGGCTGCCAGAGAAATACTTTGGCAGCCTTTTTTGCGTCGCTTGCGGGCAGCCTGAGGACTGCAGCCCAGCGGTTCTAGGGCGTATCAGCTGCTCATCGTGACCACCACCGGCGCGTGGTCGCTGGGCTGCGGGTTCTTGCGCGGGGCGCGGTCCACCACGCAGGCCGTCACTGTGGGCTTGAGCGCTTCGCTCACCAGGATGTGATCGATGCGCAGGCCCCGGTTTTTCTGAAAGCCCAGCATGCGGTAGTCCCACCACGAGTAGCTTTTTTCGGGCTGCTCGAACATGCGGAAGGCATCGGTCAGCCCCAACGCCAGCAGCGCTTGGAAGTGGTTGCGCTCTTCGGTCGTGTGGTGGATGGTCTCGCGCAGGCCTTCGGGGTCGTACGAGTCGCGGTCTTCCGGCGCCACGTTGAAGTCGCCCACCAGCACCAGGCGGGGGTGGGCCGCTATCTCAGCGCGCACCATGTCCTGCAGGGCCTGCAGCCAGCGCATCTTGTAGGCAAACTTTTCCGAGCCCGGCTCCTGGCCGTTGACAAAGTAGCCGTTGAGTAGGCGCAGCGGGCCTGTGGGCGTGTCCAGCGTGGCGGCAATGACGCGGGCCTGCTCGTCGCCAAAGTCAGGGATGTTGCGCACCACGTCGCGCAACGGGTGGCGGCTCAGGATGGCCACGCCGTTGTAGGTCTTCTGGCCGAAGGCGACGGCTTCGTAGCCCGCCTCTTTCAGCGCGTCGTGCGGAAACTTGTCGTCGGTGAGCTTGAGCTCCTGCAGGCACAGGGCATCGACCGGGTTGGCGGCCAGCCAGGTCAGCACCTGGGGCAGGCGCACCGACAGGGAGTTCACGTTCCAGGTGGCAATTTGCATGGTTTTTGGCCGGTAGCGCTAGTGGATCATGCGCTGGCAGCTATCAAAATGTGAGTAAAAGAGTGATGGGGCTGCGCCGTCAGCTGCGGCGCACACGGGTCACAAAGCTGAACGGCAGTCCGTTGGTGCTGACATGGTGCTCGCGGGCGGTTTCTACCCATTCTGCGCCCAGCACGGGGGCATAGGCATCGCCGTCAAAGTCCTGGGCGATCTCCGTCACCTCCACGCAGTCCGCCAGGGGCAAGGATTCGGCATAGATCTGCGCGCCCCCAATGATCCACACGGTTTTGCCCACGTCGCACAGCGCCAGGGCTTCGGCCAGGCTGCCTGCGCGGTGGGCACCGTCGGCCTGCCAGTCGGCCTGCCGCGTCACCACAATGTTGGTGCGGCCGGGCAGGGGGCGAAAGCGTGCGGGCAGCGAGTCCCAGGTCTTGCGGCCCATGACCACCGGGCAGCCCTGGGTGAGCTGCTTGAAGTGCGCCATGTCCTCGGGGATGTGCCAGGGCAGGCGGTTGTCCTTGCCGATGACGCCGTTGGCCGCGCGGGCGTAGATGAGGTGCAGGGGCATGGGGCTCGCTCGGTGCGTGAGTGGGGAGGGGATCAGATGTGCAGGAACGCCAGCGCGCCCACACCCAGGCCCACGGCGGCCACGCCGTACATGCCGTATTCCAGCCACCTCTTCTTGGTCAGCAGCGCAATGGCGGCCAGGGCGATCGCGACCTGCAGCGCGGTGGTGGCCTGGGCCCAGCGGTGGTGCTGGTGCATTTGGGCTTCGCTTTGCTGGTCGAACGCGTGGGCGTCGGCTTCCAGCTTTTCGGCCACGGTCTTGATCTCGTTCTTTTCTTTTTCGTAGCGGTCGATCTTGGCCTGGTACTTGGCCTTTTCCGTCTCGGCCGGGGTCAGGTCACGTGCCAGCTCGGCCAGGCTTTGTTTGGTGCTTTTGGACTGGAAGTAATTCCACTGGTTGGAGGCCTCGGTCTTCTTGATGGCCGCGTCGTTCTTCATCAGGCCCGCATTGGCCTGCGTGGCGCCGCCCATGTAGGCAAAGATGGCGCCCACCGTGGCAACGATGGCCGTGAACATGGCGATCTTGTTGGTGGACGAGCCGCCGCCGTGGTCCGCGCCGTGGTGTGCAGCATCGTGGCCGTGGGTGGCATGTTCGACCGCGTGGTCGTGGGGGCCGTGTACGTGGAATCCGCCGGAGGACATGGATAGAAACTCGTTGTATTGGTTATGGGGGAAGGCAGGGCAGGTGCAGCTGGCGCACCGGGGCGGTGATCAGACCGCCACGGGCGCCTTGATGGCCGGGTGGCACTGGTAGTCCAGCACCTCAAAGTCTTCGTACTCGTAGTCGAAGATGCTGTCCGGCTTGCGCTTGATGTTCAGCACGGGGTAGGGGTAGGGCGTGCGTGCCAGCTGTGTTTGCACCTGTTCGTGGTGGTTGCTGTAGATGTGGCAGTCGCCGCCCGTCCAGATGAAATCGCCCACATCCAGGTCGCATTGCTGCGCCACCATATGGGTCAGCAGCGCGTAGCTGGCGATGTTGAAGGGCACGCCCAGAAAGATGTCGGCGCTGCGCTGGTACAGCTGGCAGCTCAGCGTGCCGCGACCGCCGGGCTCTTGCGCCGGGGCCACGTAGAACTGAAAGAAAGCGTGGCAGGGCATCAGCGCCATCTTGTGCAGTTCGGCCACGTTCCAGGCGCTCACGATGATGCGGCGCGAGTCGGGGTTGGTTTTCAATGTCTTGATGACGTCGCTGATCTGGTCGATGTGCCCGCCGTCTGGTGTGGGCCAGCTGCGCCACTGCACGCCATACACGGGGCCCAGGTCGCCGTCCTCGCGTGCCCATTCGTCCCAGATGGTCACGCCGCGCTCTTTCAGCCAGTTGTTGTTGCTGGAGCCGGTCAGGAACCACAGCAGTTCCTGGATGATGGACTTGAGGTGCACTTTTTTGGTCGTGACCAGCGGAAAACCTTCCTTCAGGTCAAACCGCATCTGGTGGCCAAACACGCTCTTGGTGCCCGTGCCGGTGCGGTCTGACTTGTTCACGCCGTGGGTGAACACATGGCGCATGAAGTCTTCGTACTGGGAGCGCACGGGGCGGGTGGGCAAGGCAGGGGCTGCCGGGGCGGCAGAAGGCTGGGTCATGGGATGGATCACTCAGGGTAGGGCGCCGCCATCAAGGGGTGGCCGTTGCCGACGCCGGATTTTATGCGGAGCGGGAGAATGCGGGACTTGCCTTCCCTCTCTTGCACCTGCCATGACCGCTTCTGCCACTCTCGTCACCATCCGTCCGCTCGAAGCAGCCGACTGGCCCGCTGTATGGCCCATCCTGCGCACCATCTTCCAGGCGGGGGACACGTATGCCTTCGCCCCTGAAAGCACCGAGGCCGAGATCCACAAAGCCTGGGTAGAGCTGCCTGCCGCGACCTTTGTCGCCCTGGGGGCGTGCGGGGAGATTCTGGGCACCTACTTCATCAAGCCGAATCAGCCTGGGCAGGGCGCCCATGTGTGCAACTGTGGCTATGTGGTGGCGCCGACTGCGCAGGGGCAGGGTGTGGCGTCGTTGATGTGCGAGCACTCTCAACAGCAGGCTGTGGCCATGGGCTTTCGGGCCATGCAGTTCAACCTGGTGGTGACCAGCAACGTGCGCGCCGTGCGGCTGTGGCAGCACCTGGGCTTTGCGATCGTGGGCACGTTGCCCGGGGCCTTCAGACGCCCCACGCTGGGCTATGTCGATGCCCATGTGATGTTCAAGACACTGGTGGCCTGAGCCGGTTGCCCACGCAAAAAGGGCTCCCAAGTGGGAGCCCTCTTTGAGTCCGGGGGCCAGGCCAGCAACCGTGCGAGGCCACCACCCGGGAAGCTCTGCGTTCTTACATCGCGCTGATTTCGCCCGATGGGATCTTGCCGGTGCGCACGGCTTCAGCAGCCTGGGCACGCACAGCAGCGCGGTCGGCCGTGGACTTGTAAGTCACCACACGCGAACCAGCGGGTTCGATGCTGCGTGTTTGAGCCACGGT
>OFJB01001241.1_pt1 | contig 10392 bp, 11 predicted proteins | sample 1775081 | NCBI WGS metagenome assembly OFJB01 (sample SAMN08195771, study PRJEB24354) | sludge metagenome | isolation source: initial sludge from phenol fed wastewater aerobic bioreactor | place: India: Nagpur | collected 2016-06-05 | reverse complement strand
AAGGCCGGCTTGGCCAGGTTGTATTCGATGAACTTCATCTCGACAAAGCCGTTGTGCGAGACGATGGGGAAGGCGGACTCGAACGCGGCCTGCAGACCCTCGTGGGTGCGCTTCTTGGGCGCGGAGTCGGCTTGCAGGAAGGCGGTGTAGGCGTCGCGCTGCATCTGCAGCAGGTACGGAACCTCGAGCACGCTGTCGCGGCTGCCAAAGCTCTTGCGGATGCGCTTGCGTTCGGTGAAGGTATAGGCCATGAAATCTCCGGGCGATGAACCAAAAGGTCCTGGATATCAGGCGACTAGGAAAGTCAGGCCCCAAACAGCCTGACGAAAGCTTGGTGGCTGGCCACTACCAGCCGATGGCGGACAGCCGCGCATTGCACGCGGCCCGGACCAAGTGGCCTTCTGCAGTCGGGTTCAGAAGACACTTGCAAGCGGCGCATGCCGCCGCTTGCAGGTGCGCTCTGAAAGCGCAAAAGGCTGGCCCCAACAGCCAGCCCGTAAATCGGGGCTGGAGCGTAGCGAGCGGCGCGAGGCTGGTTCGAGAAGCGCAGCCGTACACGAGTACGGCGAGCATCGCAGAGCCAGGATCGCGTCGCGCAGTAGCTCCAGACCGATTTACTTGAGTTCGACCTTGGCGCCGGCGTCTTCCAGCTTCTTCTTGGCCGCCTCGGCGTCCGCCTTCGGCAGGCCTTCCTTGACGGGCTTCGGCGCGCCGTCGACCAGGTCCTTGGCTTCCTTCAGGCCCAGGCCGGTGATCTCGCGCACGGCCTTGATGACGTTGACCTTGTTGGCGCCGACTTCGGCCAGGACGACCGTGAACTCGGTCTGCTCTTCGGCGGCGGCGGCAGCGCCACCAGCGGCCGGGGCGGCAGCCACGGCGACAGCGGCCGCAGCGGCGGACACGCCGAACTTCTCTTCCATTTCCTTGATCAGCTCGGACAGTTCGAGCACGCTCATGGCGGCGATCGCGTCCAGGATTTCAGCTTTAGTTGCCATTTTTTAAGAACTCCAGATGATTGAATATGCCAGGTTTGGTGTCGCTTCCAGCAACGAAGGGATGCCGGCGGACCGCTTACGCGGCCTGCTTCTGGTCGCGCACGGCCGCCAGGCCGCGCACGAACTTCGTGGGCACTTCGTTGAGCGTACGCACAAACTGAGCGATGGGCGCCTGCATGGTGCCCAGCAGCTTCGACAGCAGTTCCTCGCGGGACGGCATGGTGGCCAGGGCCTTCACGCCATCCTGGCTCAGCAGGCTGTTGGGCAGGGCCCCGCCTGTGATGACCAGCTTGTCATTGCTTTTCGCGAAATCGGCCAGGACCTTGGCGGCCGCCACCGGGTCGGCGCTGATCCCATAGATCAGCGGACCGGTGAGCTGGGCGGACAGACCCTCGAAGGGGGTGCCGGCCAGCGCGCGGCGCACCAGCGTGTTCTTCAACACGCGCAGGTACACGCCCGATTCACGCGCAGTCTTGCGCAATACGGTTACGGAGGCGACGTCCAGACCACGGTACTCGGCGACGATGATCGATTGGGCGCGGCCGACTTCGGCCGAGACTTCCTCGATTACCACCGCTTTCTCTTGACGATTGAGACTCACGGTTTGAACACTCCATCAAAAGACGCCTGGGGCCGGAGCCTTGCGCGTCAACCGAATGCGGCGCCTGGTCGAGTTCTTCGGGTAAAGAAATCTTCCTGGGGACGCCGTCTACGCTGGATCCGAACTATGCAAGCTTCGGGATTAAGCGGGCCAGCAGGGTACTGCTTCCAGCGGAAGGAGGACCTTCGCGCCGACCTGCTCCAGCGGTCTTTGACAGCGGCGCCCTCTCGTTTCCGATCGGGCGCAGCCCAAAGTTCTGTTGGCCGGCCTTACGAGGCCAGCGATGCCAATTCGACGCGCGCGCCGCCACCCATGGTGGAGGACACGGCGACCTTGCGCAGATAGATGCCCTTGGCCGCCGCGGGGCGGGCCTTGTTCAGGGCGTCGATCAGCGCGGCCAGGTTGGTCTGCAGCTTTTCGACGTCGAAGGACGCGCGGCCGATGGTGGCGTGGATGATCCCCGCCTTGTCGGTGCGGTACTGCACCTGGCCGGCCTTGGCGTTCTTGACGGCGGTGGCGACGTCGGGCGTGACGGTGCCGACCTTGGGGTTCGGCATCAGGCCGCGCGGGCCCAGGACCTGGCCCAGGGCGCCGACGACGCGCATCGTGTCGGGCGAGGCGATGACCACGTCGAAGTCGATGTTGCCGGCCTTGATGCTGGCGGCCAGGTCGTCCAGGCCGACGATGTCGGCGCCGGCGGCCTTGGCGGCCTCGGCCTTCTCGCCCTGGGCGAAGACGGCGACGCGCACGGACTTGCCGGTGCCGGCGGGCAGCACCACGGAGCCGCGGACCAGCTGGTCGGACTTCTTGGGGTCGATGCCCAGCTGCACGGCGACGTCGATGGACTCGTCGAACTTGGCGGTGGCGGTTTCCTTGACCAGCGCGATGGCTTCGGCCACCGGATACAGCTTGGTGCGATCAATCTTGGCCGCGATGGCGGCGACGCGTTTGCTCAGCTTGGCCATGATCAGACGACTCCTTCCACATCGATGCCCATGCTGCGGGCGCTGCCGGCGATGGTGCGCACGGCGGCGTCCAGATCGGCCGCCGTCAGGTCGGGCTGCTTGGTCTTGGCGATTTCCTCGGCCTGGGCGCGCGTGAGCGTGCCGACCTTGGCCGAATTGGGCGTCGCGGAGCCCTTCTGGACGCTCGCGGCCTTCTTGATCAGGATCGTGGCCGGCGGAGTCTTCATGATGAACGTGAAGCTCTTGTCGGCGAAGGCGGTGATCACCACGGGGATCGGCAGACCGGGCTCCAGGCCCTGGGTCTTGGCGTTGAACGCCTTGCAGAATTCCATGATGTTCAGACCGCGCTGACCCAGCGCCGGACCGATCGGGGGTGAGGGATTGGCCTTACCAGCTGGCACTTGCAGCTTGATGAAGCCGACGATTTTCTTCGCCATGCGATGCTCCTGTCGGGTGATTGCGCCCGCCGCCTGATGGGACGGGCTCCCCGGGTTAAAATGCCTCCACGCCGCGCCTTCCGGCGCGCATCCCCGGACAGCGTGTCCGCTGCCCCGGCTCGTCAGGCCCGGCGGCGGTCCGGGGGGACTGCTCCGGGTTCTGCTTGCCCTCTGGGGGACGCTTTACCGTGGGCGTGGCCTGGCGGTAAAAAATCAGACCTTTTCGACCTGACTGAAATCGAGCTCGACCGGGGTGGCACGACCGAAGATCGTGACCGACACGCGGACCTTGCTTTTCTCGTAGTTGACTTCCTCGACGCTGCCGTTGAAGTCGGCGAACGGGCCTTCCTTGACGCGGACGGTCTCGCCGATCTCGAAGAGGACCTTGGGACGCGGTTTTTCCACGCCTTCTTCCATCTGGGAAAGGATCTTTTCGACTTCCTTTTCGGAGATGGGCGCGGGACGGTTGCCAGAACCCCCGAGGAAGCCCGTGACGCGGTTGGTGCTCTTCACCAGGTGCCAGGTCTCGTCGGTGAGGTCCATTTCGACCAGGACGTAGCCCGGGAAGATGCGGCGCTCGGAAATCGACTTGCGGCCGTCCTTGATTTCGACGACTTCCTCGGAAGGCACGAGAATGCGGCCGAAGGCGTCCTGCAGCCCGGCGCGCTCGATGCGTTCGACCAGGGCCTTGTGGACGCTTTTTTCCATGCCCGAATAGACATGGACGACGTACCAGCGCTTGCTCATGCGGTTTTCGTTCCTTAGTTCCAGCCCAGCAGCAGGCCGTAGATGACCCAGCCCAGCAGCTTGTCGGCGATCCACAGCAGAGCGCCCATGGCCAGCACGAAGGCGAACACGATCGCGGTCATGCGCGTGGTTTCCTGGCGCGTGGGCCAGACGACGCGGCGCGTTTCGTTGTACGATTCGCGGCTGAAGGCCAGAGTGCGCCGGCCGGTGTCGCTGAACCAGACGATGACCGCGGCCAGGATCAGGCCGGCGACGAAGGCGCCTACGCGCACGTAGCCGGGCTGGTCCACGAACACCGAATACGCCACGATACCCGCAACGATCACGAGCACGGCCAGGCCGAGCTTGATGCGTTCGGCGGCGCGGCTGACGGTTTCTACGTTCTGGTGAGACATATACGGGTGTTCGACGCCGCTGCTGCGGCAATGAGATCGGTGGCAGGGGCAGAAGGAATCGAACCCTCAACCTTCGGTTTTGGAGACCGACGCTCTGCCAATTGAGCTATACCCCTAAACCTCGAAAAACGGTGGCGCTGCCGCACCCCCGTTTTTTGAAAAGCGTTGGTGGGCGACCAGCCCACCATTGTACTACAGAATTACTTGATGATTTTGGCGACGACGCCGGCGCCTACGGTACGGCCGCCTTCGCGGATGGCAAAGCGCAGCCCCTCTTCCATGGCGATCGGCGCAATCAGGCTCACCGTCATCGACACGTTGTCGCCCGGCAGCACCATTTCCTTGTCGGCCGGCAGCTCGATCGTGCCCGTCACGTCCGTCGTGCGGAAGTAAAACTGCGGACGATACCCCTTGAAGAACGGCGTGTGACGCCCGCCCTCTTCCTTGGACAGAATGTAGACTTCGGCCGTGAAGTCCGTGTGCGGGTGGATCGAGCCGGGCTTGGCCAGCACCTGGCCGCGCTCGACTTCCTCGCGCTTGGTCCCGCGCAGCAGAATCCCCACGTTGTCGCCCGCCTGGCCCTGGTCCAGCAGCTTGCGGAACATCTCCACGCCCGTGCACGTCGTCTTGACCGTATCGTGGATGCCCACGATCTCGATTTCCTCGCCGACCTTGATCACCCCGCGCTCGATGCGCCCCGTCACCACCGTGCCGCGACCCGAGATCGAGAACACGTCTTCCACCGGCATCAGGAACGTGCCATCGACCGCGCGCTCCGGCGTCGGGATGTAGCTGTCCAGCGCCGCAGCCAGCTGCATGATCGCCTGCGCGCCCAGCGGACCTTCGTCGCCATCGAGTGCCAGCTTGGCCGAGCCCTTGACGATCGGCGTGTCATCGCCCGGAAAGTCGTACTTGGACAGAAGTTCGCGCACTTCCATCTCGACCAGCTCCAGCAGCTCCTCGTCATCGACCATGTCGCACTTGTTCAGGAACACGATGATGTAGGGCACGCCCACCTGGCGCGCCAGCAGAATGTGCTCGCGCGTCTGCGGCATCGGGCCGTCGGCGGCCGACACCACCAGGATCGCCCCGTCCATCTGCGCCGCGCCCGTGATCATGTTCTTCACGTAGTCGGCGTGGCCCGGGCAGTCCACGTGCGCGTAGTGACGGTTGGCCGTCTCGTATTCCACGTGCGAGGTGTTGATCGTGATCCCGCGCGCCTTCTCTTCGGGCGCGTTGTCGATCTGGTCGTAGCCCTTGGCCTCGCCACCGCCCGCCTTGGCCAGCACCGTCGTGATCGCCGCCGTCAGCGTCGTCTTGCCGTGGTCAACGTGGCCGATCGTACCCACGTTCACGTGCGGTTTGGTCCGTTCAAACTTGCCTTTTGCCATGGCTGACTCCTGACTGTGGAATGATCCAAGATGTTGTGGTGCCCATGATGCGGATCGAACGCATGACCTCTCCCTTACCAAGGGAGTGCTCTACCACTGAGCCACATGGGCGGAATTCATTTCGATGACCGTCGAACCGGACCCGCTGGAGCGGGTGAAGGGAATCGAACCCTCGTCGTAAGCTTGGAAGGCTTCTGCTCTACCATTGAGCTACACCCGCGATTCGGATCCCTGCCGACACCCCACAATTCAGCACGGGACATCGTTCGCATGGTGGTGGGGGTTGGATTCGAACCAACGTAGGCGCAAGGCCAACAGATTTACAGTCTGCCCCCTTTAACCACTCGGGCACCCCACCGAAGCGAATCTCGAATTATGAAGATGTTTGAGGGGGATGTCAAGTGACGGGGCCGGAGTCCGGGACGGATGCCCCGACTCGGGGGCGCACGGCATCCGACGCGTCCGTTCTCCCTTCAGGCCGAGCGCCGCTCGTCCAGCACGCCGCCCAGGCCCTGGCGCTCCAGCAGCGCGTCGAGGTGCGCCCAGTCGGAGAACTCGATCACGAGCTGTCCGCCCTTGCGCGCGCCCGTGCGGATCCTCACCTGGGTGGCGAGATGGTCGGACAGGGCCTTCTCCAGCCGGTCCAGATCGCCCGAACGGGCGTTGCCGGCGCCCCGGGCGGCGCGGCCGGCCGGCGTGGACAGGGGTTCGTCGGCTTCGCGCAGGGCGCGCGCTACGCGTTTTTCGGTCTCGCGCACGGACAGGCGCCGGGCGACGACTTCGTTGGCCAGCAGGATCTGCTGCGCGGCATCGGTGGCCAGCAGGGCGCGGGCGTGGCCCATGTCGATGTCGCCGGCCAGCAGCATGGTCTGCACCGGCTCGGCCAGGTTCAGCAGGCGCAGCAGGTTGGTGGTGGCCGAACGCGAACGGCCGATGGCGGTGGCGGCCTGCTCATGGGTCAGACCGAATTCATCCAGCAGACGGCGCACGCCGTGGGCTTCTTCGAGGGGATTGAGGTCTTCCCGCTGGATGTTCTCGATCAGGGCCATGGCGGCGGCGTTTTCGTCCGCCACCCGGCGCACCAGGACGGGCACGGCCTCCAGGCCGGCGATCCGCGCGGCGCGGAAGCGGCGCTCGCCGGCGATGATCTCGTACTGCCCGGGCTCGTCGTCCAGCGGGCGCACCAGGATGGGCTGCATGATGCCCTGGGCGCGGATGGAGTCGGCCAGGTCGTTGAGCGCGCCTTCGTCCATGCGGGTGCGCGGCTGGTAGCGGCCCGCGCGCAGGACGTCGACCGGCAGCTGGCTGGGGGCGTCGTCCTTCTGCCGCCCCACCGCGTCCAGCGCGCCGTTGTCGGCGCCCAGCAAGGCGTCCAGGCCGCGTCCGAGTCCTTTCTTGCGTGTGGCCATCGTCTTGTGTTTCCTCGTGGATGATGCCGGGCGCGCCTCTTCAGGCCGCGCGCGGACGGATCTGGCCGCCGACACGGCGGATGAGTTCCTCGCCGAAGGCGAGATAGGCCCGGGCGCCCCGGGACGACTTGTCGTAGATGACGCCGGGCTGGCCGTGGCTGGGCGCCTCGGCCAGACGCACGTTGCGCGGCACGACCGTCTTGAAGACCTTGTCCCCGAAGTGCGATTCCAGCTGGGCGGAGACCTGCTGCTGCAGCGTCATGCGCGTGTCGAACATGACGCGCAGCAGCCCGATCAGCTCCAGGTCGGCGTTCAGGTTGCGGTAGATCCGCTTGATGGTGTTGACCAGGTCGGACAGGCCTTCGAGCGCGAAATATTCGCACTGCATCGGAATGATCACACCGTGCGCGGCGCACAAGCCGTTGAGTGTGAGCAGCGACAGCGTCGGCGGACAGTCGATGAGCACGAAATCGTAGGCGTCATCGACCTTGGCGAGCGCCTGTTTGAGGCGTGTATCGCGATTCTCGAGCGAGACCAGCTCCACGTCCGCGCCAGCCAGTTCGCGGTTCGCCGGCAATACGTCGTAGTTGCCCGACTCCGAGCGCTGACATGCGGCGGCCACATCGGCGCCGTCGACCAGCACCTCATATACGCTCGTCTCGAGCGCAGCCTTGTCGATGCCGCTGCCCATCGTCGCATTTCCCTGCGGATCGAGGTCGACCAACAGGACACGCTGCCCGTGCGACGCCAGTCCGGCAGCGAGGTTCACCGTGGTGGTCGTCTTGCCGACGCCGCCCTTCTGATTGGCCACGCAGAAAATTTTCGCCATGCCGATGTAGTCCTCCGAATGCTGCCTGGTTGATGCGGTTGGTGCTGATGATGCCGGGATGAAGCCGGTGATGCGAACGGGGATGCCGAATGCAACAAGGCATTCCCCGGCAATTCGAATATCTGAGCAAAGCTCAGATATTGCCTGGACTGGCCGGCGTCGGATGCACCGGCGCGTGGGGCTCAGGGCGCGCTCGCCTTTTGGGGCGTCATCACCAGCTTGTCGGTGTCGTAGCCCTGCTTTCGCAGTTGCGCTCGCATCTGATTCATGGTGTCGTCGTCGATCGTCGGGGTGCGCGAAAGGATCCAGAGATACTCCCGGCCCGGCTCCCCGACGGCGGCATACTGATAGTCACCGTCGAGCACGATACCCCAGTAGTTCGCCCAAAGCCAGGGAATCCAGCGTAACCAGTCCGGTGCGAACGTCACCTTGAAACGTGCCGTGCCGGTGCCCTGCCCGTCGGTGCGGGCAAGTCCGGTATCGCTGACCCACGTACCGTCGTCCTTGCGGCACTTGTTGGTGACTTCGATCTTGCCGTCGGGTCGCGCCACGTATTCGGCGGTCACGTCCGACACACATTTTCGCTCGAAGAAATTCGGGTAGCGTGCTATTTCGTACCACGTGCCGACATATCGCGCTTTTTCGATCTTCTGCACGGGACGTACGCGGGTCGTGAGCGATTCCTGCCCGGACTGCGCCCAGGCAACGGCAGCCACGACCGAGAACCCGACCATGACGGCCCCGGCCCAGCGGGTCATCTTGTTCATGCGGTTACCTTTACGCGGAGCAAATGACGCTCGGCGTCGAGAAACGGGACGTTCAGCGGCAAACGCTCGACCAGTTCGCAGCCGTCGGGCAGCGCCAGTTCATCTTCCGCCGCCACGCCCTTCATGGCCCAGAGGCTACCATCGGGGGCGAGCAGATGGCGCGCGAGCGTGACGAAATCGCGCAATTCGGCGAAGGCGCGCGACACGATCGCATCGAAGGGTGCGGGGACTTCCTTGCCGACGACGAGCGATTCGACGCGGCCGGTCACCACCGTCAGGTTGGTCAGCTTGAACGTTGCACGCGCCTGGGTAAGGAAGGCTGTCTTCTTGTGAACGATGTCGTTGACCGTTACCTGCCAGTCAGGTCGCACGATGGCGAGCACGACGCCGGGCAAGCCACCGCCTGAGCCGACGTCGAGCACGCGTGAAATCGGCTCGCGATCGAGACGCGGCAAAAGGGAAAGCGAATCGAGCAAACGCTTGACAACCATCTGCTGCGGATCACGAATCGAGGTCATCTGCAGCGAAGCGTTCCACTTTGCCAGCAGTGCCTGGTAGTCGAGCAGACGCGCTTGTTGCTCGTCGCTGATCGCCAGGCCAAGCTGCGCAATGCCGTCGGCGAGGAGCGTAGCCAGCTCATGACCGCCGAGACCGGCGGAATGTCGAGAAGACGTCATGGGCGCTCCGCGTCAGACAGCGTGCTGCCCGCCATTGGCGGCTGCGGCGGCGAGATCGGTCGCGGGGTGCTCCTGCGCACGACGGCGCCCGAGCCCCTTCTTCAGATGAATCATCAGCAGTGAGATGGCGGCCGGGGTTACGCCGGAGATGCGCGAGGCTTGCCCGAGCGTCTCGGGACGCTGCGCATTGAGTTTCTGGCGGACCTCGATGGACAATCCCCGGACGTCGTTGTAATCGATGTTTGCGGGAAGCACGGTATTCTCGTTGGCTTCTTTACGCACGATTTCGTCGGCCTGGCGATCGATATAGCCTTGGTACTTCACGGCAATTTCGATCTGCTCCCGGATTTGGTTCGCCTGCAGCGGATCGTCGGACAGTGCACCGTCGGGCGCCAGTCGCCCACCCTGCACGGCCATCAGTGCGTCGTACCCTACTTCGGGGCGGCGCAGCAGGTCGGCAAGCGAGTATTCATGATCGATGGCTTTGCCCAGCAGTGGCTCGGCGTCTTCCGCCGGGAACGTCTTCGGATTCACCCACGTGGTTTTGAGACGTTCTGTTTCACGTGAAACAGCGTCACGCTTGCGACAGAACGCCTCCCAGCGCATATCATCCACGACGCCGAGTTCGCGGCCGATCTCGGTCAGCCGCATGTCGGCATTGTCTTCGCGCAAGGACAGACGGTATTCGGCGCGGCTGGTGAACATGCGATACGGTTCTGACACGCCCCGGGTGATCAGATCGTCGACGAGCACGCCGAGATAGGCTTGATCGCGACGCGGGCACCATGCCTCGCGGCCCTGGACTTGCAGTGCGGCGTTGATGCCGGCGAGCAGCCCCTGGGCGGCGGCTTCTTCGTAACCGGTCGTCCCGTTGATCTGACCCGCGAAGAAGAGCCCCGAGATAACTCGGGTTTCGAGCGAGCTGCGCAGGCCCCGTGGATCGAAGTAGTCGTACTCGATGGCGTAACCCGGACGGAGAATATAGGCGTTCTCCATGCCTTTCATGGAGCGCACGAGCTCGAGCTGGACGTCGAAAGGCAGGCTGGTGGAAATACCGTTCGGATAGAACTCGTTGGTGGTGAGGCCTTCGGGCTCGAGATAGATCTGGTGCGATGTCTTGTCGGCGAAGCGATGAATCTTGTCTTCGATCGACGGGCAGTAGCGCGGCCCGACCCCTTC
>OFJB01001240.1_pt1 | contig 10396 bp, 9 predicted proteins | sample 1775081 | NCBI WGS metagenome assembly OFJB01 (sample SAMN08195771, study PRJEB24354) | sludge metagenome | isolation source: initial sludge from phenol fed wastewater aerobic bioreactor | place: India: Nagpur | collected 2016-06-05 | reverse complement strand
CGGAATACGAAGAATAAATCCCGTTCCACCGGCAAGCTTCTTGCAGCGCTGGGCGTTTCTCCTGTCAAGGTGAATGACGGGGGCAACTACGACGTGAAAGTCGGGTTTGAGGAAAATCGCGGCAACGTGAGTAACGCCATGCTCGCTAATCTATTGGAGTACGGCAAGCACGGCCAACCGCCGAAACCGTTTCTGAAGCAGACGAAGTCCTCGAGCCGCAGCCCGTGCATCGAGGCGATGCAATCCGTACTGAAGGAGGAACTGGATCTCCCGTGAGCATGTTGGAAGAACTGAATACAATCGTGGAAAGGACCGGACTTCCTGTGGAAACCGGCGTATTCTCCGGCACTGCGCCGGATGAGTACGTCGTGATCACGCCAATCTCGGAGCATTTCGGGCTGTTTTCCGACGATGGCCCGGGCATGAACATCGAGGAGGCGCGGCTTTCGCTCTATTCGAAGAAGAACTATACGCAAAAGAAAGACCTGCTCGTCCGCATGCTGCTAACGGCGGGGTTCACGGTATCCGATCGGCAGTATATCGGACATGAAGCCGATACAGGGTACCATCACTATTCTATAGATTTGGCGCAAGAGAGGGAGGAAATATAATGGCCACTGTTGGTTTGGACCGGCTGTATTATTCCAAAATAACGGAAAACACCGCAGGAGATGAAACATATGGCACGCCGCAGATGCTGGCAAAGGCGATCTCGGCGGATCTGGAGATCGAACTGAACGAGGCGACGCTGTTTGCAGATGATTCCGCTGCGGAGGTCGTGAAGGAATTTAAAAGCGGGAAATTGTCGCTCGGGATCAACGATATCGGCGCAGCGGTCGCCGGCGATCTGGTCGGTGCGGTGATCGACGACAACGGCGTGGTGATCTCGCAAAGCGAAGGGATACCGTCACCTGTGGCGGTAGGTTTTCGGGCGAAGAAAAGCAATGGCAAATACCGGTACTTCTGGCTTTATCGCGTGATTTTCGGTATTCCTGCAACGAATCTGGCCACGAAAGGCGACAGCATCAGCTTCAACACACCGACGGTCGAAGGTACGATTCTCCGGCGCAACAAGCTCGACGGCCAGGGCAAGCATCCATGGAAGGCCGAAGTCAACGAAGACGACGCGAGTGTATTGGCTGCGACGATCACCGGGTGGTATACGGCCGTATACGAGCCGACGTTCGCGGCGGCGGAGTAAAGGAGACGGCATATGGAGAATGAACGTGCTGCATCTATTACGATTGGCGGCAAGGAATATGAACTCGTTCTGACCACCGGGGCGACGAAGCAGATCGCAAAGCGTTACGGCGGACTGGCAAGCCTCGGCGATAAGCTCATGAAGGCGCAGAATTTCGAACACGCTCTGGACGAGCTGATCTGGCTGATCGCGCTGTTGGCGAACCAGAGCATCCTGATTCACAATTTTCAGCATCCGGAAGACAAACGGGACCCGTTGACGGAAGAAACGATCGAACTGTTCACCTCGCCACACGAGCTGGCGGCCTATAAGGATGCGATCATGGAATCGATGTTCCGGGGCACAAAGCGCTTTGTGGAGAGCGAGCCGGAACCGGAAAAAAACGCATCTGCCGGGTGAGCGACGAGGAAACGTTCGCCCGGTTGCTCTTTTACGGTGTGACCCTTCTCGGTCGGTTGGAGCGCGAAGTCTGGCTCATGCCGCTTGGCGCTCTATTAGACCAGTGGGAAGTGTACAAACAGTTTCATGGGCTTGCGAAAGCGAAGGCCGAATACTTCATTGAGGATATCCTGCCATCGGTTCAGTAAAATCTCCAGACAAAAGCATGGTATCTCTGTTCGGTGTGCTATAATGACGGAAAAAGGGGGTATATACATGAAGAAGACGATTCAAGCTTTGGCTGCAGTGACTTTTATCCTCATGGTTGTAGTGAATGCACTTGCAAACATTCTGCCGATTAACGGTATCGGTACGGGAGCTGTATCAGACTCATACCCTAATCTGTTTGCGCCCGCTGGCATTACTTTCGCGATCTGGGGCGTCATCTATTTATTGCTTGCGGCGTATACGGTCTTTCAGCTCGGACTGTTCAAAAAGAACAGGAGCATGAGCGATGCGCTCATGAACAAAGTTGGAGTGGTTTTCTCCATATCGTCGATCGCGAATACGGTTTGGATTTTCACGTGGCACTACAGGATTATCGCTTTATCGATGGTTCTGATGATTATCATCCTCGTGTGTCTCGCCATTATTGTCAGTGCGATTCGAAAGGAAACGCTGAGCACAAAAGAAAAAGTATTCGTCAAGTTGCCCTTCAGTGTTTATTTCGGTTGGATCACCGTTGCGACCATCGCGAATTTGACGACGCTTTTGGTAAGTGTGGGTTGGAACGGATTTGGACTGTCGCAAACCGTTTGGGCGATTGCCATCATTGCAATCGGCGCAGCCATCGGTATCATCACCATCTTGCGCAATAAGGACTATGCTTACGGACTTGTGATCCTGTGGGCATATGCCGGGATTGTTATCAAGCATGTTTCCGAAACAGGGTTTAACAGCATGTATCCGGCTGTTATGATAACCACGATTGCGGCAATGGTGCTGGTCGTTGTTGCGGAAGTGATGGCGATCACGAAAAAGGCATATTAAGTTTGTTGTCGGGCAGGGAGTTTAGGAACTCATATGATCTATACACCAATGGTAAAGCATGCAATCCAGCTTGCATTTGACGCACACAGAGGCCAGTATGATAAAGGTGGGCTGCCATACATCACGCATCCATTGCATGTTGCGGAGCAGATGAAAACAGAAGATGAGTGCGTTGTCGCGCTGCTGCATGATGTCATGGAAGACACCGGCTTGACTGAAACCGATCTTCAGCAGCAGGGTATAACAGACCGACAAATTGCAGCCCTGAAGCTGTTGTGCCATGATGAATCGGTTCCATATTTGGAATATGTGCAGAAAATCCGCATCGACCCGATTGCCAGTGCAGTTAAGATAGAGGATTTAAAGCACAATTCAGATTTATCACGATTGAACGGTGAAACACCGGAAGACGTGAAACGCGTGGAGAAATACAAAGAAGCGCTTCGGATTCTTCAGGCAATCGAGATCTGACCACAACAATTGAAAAAGAACGACCTTCGGGCCGTTCTTTTTTTGCGCATTTTTCCGGAAAGGAGCTGAGCACATGGCTGATTCGGATTTTGGCCTAAAGATTGGTATCGAAGGCGAACGTGAGTTCAAGTCAGCGCTGCGGGATATCAACCAGCAGTTCAAAGTACTTGGTTCCGAGATGAAGCTGGTCGAATCCCAATTCAACAAACAGGATCGCAGCGTCTCCGCGCTCACCGCAAGGAACGAAGTGCTGACCCGCCAGATCGCAGAGCAGAAGGACAAAATCGAACTGCTGCGTAAGGCACTGGAGAATTCCGCGGAATCGTTCGGCGAGAATGACCAGCGAACGAAACAGTGGACGGTTCAGCTGAATAACGCGCAGGCACAATTGAACAACATGGAGCGCGAGCTCAAAGACAACGAGAAGGCCATCGATGGCGTCGGCGATGAATTTCAGAGCGCGGAAAAGAAAGCGGACGGCTTCGGGGACGAGGTCAAAGAAGCAGCGAAAAAAGCCGACGACGCGAATGACAGGTTTCGCAAACTCGGCGATACGCTGAAAACGATCGGGCGCGCGCTTGCCATAGGACTTGTGGCGATCGGTACGGCGGCGATCGCAGCGGGAACCGCGCTCGTCGGAATGACGGTGGACGCCGCGGCATACGCGGATGAAATGCTGACGCAGAGCAGTATCACCGGCATGAGCGTGGAGAAGTTGCAGGCATACTCCTACGCCGCTGACCTGGTGGACGTATCATTGGAGACCATGACCGGCTCCATGGCGAAGAACATCAAGTCCATGAGCAACGCCTCGCAGGGAAGTGCGAAATTCGCCGAAGCATACGATAAACTTGGCGTCAGCGTCACCAACGCAGATGGCACGCTTCGCGATAGCGAAACGGTATATTGGGAAGCCATCGACGCGTTGAAGGGCGTGGCGAACGAAACGGAGCGCGACGCCCTGGCTATGCAGCTCTTTGGAAAGAGTGCGCAGGATCTCAATCCACTCATCGAGCAGGGCAGCGAAGGCATCGCGGCGCTGACAGCGGAAGCCAAGCGCATGGGCGCCGTTCTCAGTGAAGAGAGCATCGCAAAACTCGGTCAATTCGACGATTCCGTTCAGCGCCTGAAGCAAGGTTCCCTTGCGGCAAAGCGCGTCATGGGCACGGTACTATTGCCGCAGTTGCAGACGTTGGCAGACTCCGGGGTATCGCTGCTGGGACAATTTACTTCGGGGCTGGTGGATGCGGGCGGAGATTTCAATAAAATCAGCCAGGTCATCGGGGATACGGTTGGCGGTGCGGTAAATGCGCTCATGCAGGGCTTGCCGCAATTCATACAGGTTGGAATGCAGATCGTCACCTCGATCGGCAGCGCCCTGATCGACAACATGGATATCATCGTGGAAGGCGCAAAAACCATCTGCACTTCGTTATTGAACGGCCTGATCGACGCGCTGCCTGATCTCACCGAAGGCGCGCTTGATCTGGTGCTGGCGCTGACGCGGGGGCTTCTGGATAACTTGCCGAAGCTCGTCGAAGCCGCGATTATCATGATCGCTTCATTGACGAAGGGAATCGGCGACGCGCTGCCGGAACTGATTCCTGCGATCGTGCAAGCGGTCGTCCTGATCGTGACGACGCTGTTGGAGAATATTGACCTGATCATAGAGGCGGGCATGTCGATCCTGCTCGGTTTGATCGAAGGGATTATCAACGCAATACCCGTGCTGATCGAAGCAATGCCGCAGCTTATCACGGCGATCGTGGAGTGCCTCATCGAGAACTTGCCGCAGATCCTGTTCGCAGGCGTGCGCGTGATCGGTGCGCTGATCCAGGGCATCGTCGGCTCGATCCCGCAGCTTTCTTCGAACATGCCGCGGGTCGTTTCCACGGTCGTGAACGGTGTCTCCCGAGCGATCTCGTCGGTCGTTGAGATCGGCAAGAACATCGTATCGGGACTCTGGCAGGGCATCCAGTCCATGGGCCAATGGATCCAGGACAAGATCGGAAGCTTGTTCCGGAGCGTGATCAACGGGGCCAAGAGCGTACTCGGCATCCACAGTCCCTCGACCGTGTTCGCAGGCATCGGTGAAAACATGGGCCTCGGGTTAGGCGTTGGCTTTACCGACGCCATGCGATCCGTGGAAGAGGAGATGAAACGCGCGATTCCAACCAAATTCGACGGGCTGAACATCGACGTAGCTGCCGTCACGAAGACACCATCCTCCCCCAACGGATCAACCTCTGCTTCGCAGGCCGGAAACGTGGAAAACAAGTATGAAATCGTGGTCAATAATCCCAAACCAGAAACAGCATCCGACAGCATACGAACGACGCTGCTGAAGCATTCGTATGGCTTGGCGTAAAGGAGGTGGAGGAGGCATGCCTGAGAACTGGACTTTTAACGGCGTTTCTCTCAGTTTGCGCGGGAAATGGGATGTGGAAGCCGTCATCGAGGGAATTGGTATTCCCAAATTCCGGGGAAACGACCTGCGGGTGCCGTTTCAACACGGGAACCGATGGATCAAGAAACGGTTTGACAGCAGGAAGATCGTCTTCTCCATGTGGATCAAAGGAACGGACCGGGCCGACCTGGATCAGAACATCGACGCGTTTCTGACGGCTATTGGCACGCCGGGACTTCATACCCTCGTTCGGACGCTGAGAAGCGGAGAAACACGCCTGGCACAGGCCGAGCTGTGTTCGGAGATTCATTTCGTCCGAAAGAACTCCGGATATGCCAAGTTTGCCCTGGAGCTGGAACTGTCCGATCCGTTCTTCTACGCGTTGAGTAAGACCACGGACGTCAGGGCCATTTCTTCTTCTCCCTTCACATGGACGCATTTGAACGTAGGCTCCGCGCCGGCAACATCGATGGTGATTACCATGGAAGGGCCGCTGAGCAATCCGATTCTGAGGAATCGGAATAACGGCATCTGGATTCAGTACGTTGGTACGATTGCAAGTGGGCAATCCGTGGTTCTGGATACGAAACACTTCACCTGCCTGCAGGGTGAAGACAACATGATCTCGATTGTCAAACACGGCGGCGACGCCTACTGGATGATACTCGACGCCGGAAGCAACAGCATGGAGCTGGAAACGGACGTGATCGGCGGCAAGATCACGCTTTCCTATTACCCTGCATATTTTTAGGAGGATTCAAACATGCCTTATCCAACCTTACCCGGACGAAGATTTGAATATGACGTAGGCGGTGGTTCCGTCTACTACGGGAACGATACAAATGAGATCACGACGGCGCTGACGACGGAACAGATGGCGCTTTTGAATGGAATCGGGAACACAAGCGCGGTGATTTCCAGAGACGTTACCTTGTCCGAGGTGATCAGAACCGTCTGGGTATTCCTGCCCGAACGATATGTGATTGCCGGACTTGGAATGATACACAAACTCAGTACAAGCGGAGACGGCTGCTCTATCTCTGTTGCCGGAAGCGCGGACAGTACCAATGGCCTGGATGGCACCTGGATCAACGCAACGCTGCCGAATGGCTCAGTTCCGGTGAACATGATCGACGACGATGTGTGGAGAGACAGTATCCAACCCTGTACCTTTTCAGAAGCAATTAAGGTGCTGCGCGTTCGATATTTTTCGTCATATGGCGGAATTGGTGGTTCGCGTGTCTACATCTACGCACTGCACATCTACGGCGTGAAAGCCGCGGGAGAAGTACCGGACGACATCCTGTTCCTGGATGACGACGCTTCCGGCGACCCGGAGTTTATCCGGGATCTGGATTTCGGAGACCGGCCGGAAGGCACGACGGTGACACACCGAATCAAGCTACTCAACAGTAGCACGACGAAGATCGCCAATAACCTGACGCTTTCATTGATCGACGTCGATTTTTCGTTCAGCATGGACGAAGGCGCGACCTGGGTGACGGGAGCGACCATTACATCGCTTGCCCCGCAAGGGACAAGTAGCAGCATCCTGATCAAGAATACGATCCCGCCTCCCACACAGATGCTAGGCCCTCGTGCGCCGAGGTTTGAGGTAACGATCGGAAGCTGGTCGTAAGGAGGAAAAAGATGCCGGATAGAATCCGACTGATCACGCCGCAGAACGAAACGATCACCAGCAGCCTTGCCCTGACGGCGAAATGGGTGCGCACCTACGAGGAGACGACGAAAGCCGACTTCGATGAAACCGGGGTGTTCACCCACGTCGTCACCGGTGAAGACAACGATTCAGGGCTGCAGCTCGATCGAGACCCCAACTCGACGCCCGAAGGCTATACACCCGGAACGGACTGTGTTCCGCAAATGATCGCGGGAACTACAGGCGGCGTTACGGTAACGGACAGCGGGAATCTAGGGGCCGGATATGAGGGGTGGCGCGCGTTCGACAACAACAGCAATACCCGCTGGGGCGTTGCCGCGACGTCGGGCATGCTTACGGTGATGCTGGCAACAGCGAAGGTCATAGCCGGTTATTCGATCCGGGCGAGAAACGATTCTTACCTGATCGACAGCCCGAAGTCATGGACGCTGGAAGGTAGCAACAACGGAACCGACTGGACCATTCTGGATACACAAACCGGCGTGACGTCCTGGAGCATGAATGAGCGCAAGGAGTTTGCGATTTCGACCCCTGCTTCATATCTATATTATCGGTTGAACATCATCTCGAACCAGAGTGGGACCGACACGTCCGTATCCGAAGTAGAGCTGCTGGAAGGCATTCCGTACGGTTTCGATTACTACGGCAGCGGAAACAGGGTGGTCGGCCCCATCCCCTTGAGTGGGACGGCATATGGAGACGAAATCCTAACGTGGACGCTGGGCGACATGCCTGCCGGGACGAGCGTCACGATCGGATGCGCGCTGACGACGGATGATACACCGCCGGCTTCGTATAGCCTTGCAACAAACGGGGCGCAATGCCCGGTGATCGCCGGGAACGACGATTTGACAGGCAAGTACCTGTGGATCCGGCAGGAGCTTGCCACTTCGGACACCGAGGTTACGCCATCTTTGCGCTCGATGGAGATGCAGCTGGTATTGGACGCAACGGCCGATCTGACGATTGAAATCGACCGGACCTCGCTGTTCAGCGGCATGAACTACCGCTCGAATACAATGTCGGCACTGCCCTGCGGCGAGCTGACGACGTTTGAACCTTATGACGTATATGATGGATTCCTCTACTGGCGTGCACGTGCGGTTAATGCAACGCTGGGAATTGACACGGGCTGGAGTACACCCAACACCTTCAATCTCATGGGTGGCCCGTTTCCGTTGCCGCGGTTTTTCACGCTGGTGGAAAACAGGCAGTTTGGGAAGCGGCGGGATAAACGCGCACTTTCCGTTGTGGAGAATATCGGGTTTGGAAAACCAAGGGCCAGGCGAGCACTCTATTTCCCGGAGAACCTGGCGTTTGGCCGCCTCAAAGAAAACAGTGCGATCTATACCGAGTTAAATGTAACCGACGATCCTCCGTTCCCGCGGATTGACTCGATATCGGCAACGAGAGGACAGGCTGGTTCTGTGCTGACGCTGCAGGGCAGCGGATTTGGATATACGCACACGGTGGTGGATGTCGGAAATGCCAACCGGTACATAAGGAGCTATGGCGGGTTTGTTTATAGTAACGACCTGCCGTGCAACATACTCGCATGGTCCTGGACGGAGATCATCTTCCAGCTTCCGCTTGCTGCGCAGACTGGACCGATCAAGGTTCAGCTGACAGAGCCGGTGATTCAAGAGAGCAACTCCATTGGCTTTGAGGTGTATGCCGGATTGCCATCGGATGATGTGGGTATCGAGCTTTTCATCTGCGACAGGGCCAATCCGAATGTGCTGGTCAAGCAGCTGGACGGAGCCTGGGGTAAGGCGTTTCAGATGGTGCGCAACAACCCCGGCAGCGGACGATTCAAAATCAACCGATATGATGTCGTCGGCGGAAACAGCAATATTATAGCCGATGACAACCTAGTACTGGTCAAGCTTGACGGCAATCCACTGTTCAAGTGGATTATTGAGTCGAGGAAGCCCAATTATGTAGACTCCGGTGAGCAGCAGCTGATCGAGGTCAGCGGACGCGGCGTCCTCGCCATGCTCGGCTGGGCTGTGGTTTACCCGGAAGAGATGGGGACGCCTGTACTGGACCGGCTGTTCTTCGGTACTGCGAGCAAAGTCTTAAGAACGCTGATTCTGGAAGCACAGGCACGAGGCGGACTGGTCGGCGTGACGGTCGACTGGGAGGACGATCAGGACAGCCTAGGGAACGTGTTCACGGAGAACATCAATCTGTCCTTTCACGTCGGAACGCCGTTGCTGGAGGTCGCGACGAAGTTCACCGAGGGACTCGGGTACTTCGACATAGAGATGACGCCCGAGCTTGTGCTCAAAATCTACAAAACCAGAGGGTTGGATCTGCACGAAACGGTGATCTACCGACCGGGACAGGCGATCGTCAGCCATGAGAATCAAATCGACGCAAAAAGCGTGGTCAATGAAGTGCTCGTCGAAGGCGGAGATAAGCTATTGGCGGTCGCTTCGCATTCAGCAAGTCAGGCAACATATGGACGGCGCGAGGGATATCTATCGGCGAGCAATCTACAGGAGGGTCTGAGCGAATATGGGCAGGCCTATCTGAATCGGGTCGCTTACCCTTCCTGGGGGATTCAGGGCACTGTGACGAAGTTCAGCGACGAAGGGGGCAACCGTATGAAGCCCTTTGAGTCCTACCTGATCGGCGACTGGATTGGCTGGAACATCGCGCCGGAAGGCGCTGACGAACTTGGCTTTGAAGGCGTGCTGCGGGTTTGTGGCATCACGGTCAGCGAGGACGACGAAACCGGAGCGCTATCCTACACGCTGGATCTGCATGACACGATGCTGGAGCATGAGATTAGACTCAACCAGAAAGTGGAGCGGATGTCTCAGTACAGCGGATCGGATGTTCTTTCCGTATCTCCTTCCAGCAGCGGCGGGTATTCCGATTCGGAAGTGAACGACATGCTGGCCGCAAAAGCGAACGTCAATCACCAGCATACCGGCGTATATGCGGAGATAGACCACACGCACGGTTTCTTAGCGCTGACCGACACACCCGACAGCTACTTGGGACAGGGAACGAAAATCGTTGCGGTTAAGCCGGATGCAAGTGGACTTGAGTTCGTAACTGTTGTCGGAGGCGGAGGTGGCATAGGGGTTGTTACAGAGCTACCGAGCAATCCGACAAATGGGCAGACGGTATTTATGTACAATGCCAGCTATCAGTACCTTGCTACGTATTACGGTCCTACTGCTAAATGGTACAGGAT
>OFJB01001238.1_pt1 | contig 10418 bp, 9 predicted proteins | sample 1775081 | NCBI WGS metagenome assembly OFJB01 (sample SAMN08195771, study PRJEB24354) | sludge metagenome | isolation source: initial sludge from phenol fed wastewater aerobic bioreactor | place: India: Nagpur | collected 2016-06-05 | reverse complement strand
ATCTGCGCCACAAAGTCCGCCGCTGCCTTCGCGGCGGAGACGGCGGGCACGGCCTCGGGGTTCCAGGCGGTGCTGGTGCTTTTGGCTGCGGGCGCAGCGTCTGTAGCCTCACTGCCTGTCACGGCAACATCCTGCGCCGGATTCGCCTCAGGCGCTGCGGGCGCTACGGGCAAAGGGGCCTGCATGTCGGGATCGCCTTCGGGAGCGCCGTCCGCGCCCACCCCGGCCCCTGCCAACGGGGGCATGGCCTCGGGCGTACCGAGGGGGTCAGGGATAAAAGGATCGTTCGGGTTCATCGCAGTTTCAGCGTGGACAGCCCAATCAGGCACAGCAGCATGGTGATGATCCAGAAGCGCACAACCACCTGCGTTTCCTTCCAGCCGCTCTTTTCAAAGTGGTGATGCAGAGGTGCCATCTTGAGCAGGCGGCGGCCTTCGCCATAGCGCTTCTTGGTGAACTTGAACCAGGTGACCTGCAGCATCACCGACAGGGCCTCGACCACAAAGATGCCGCCCATGATGGCGAGCACGATCTCCTGGCGCACGATGATGGCGATGGTGCCCAGGGCACCGCCCAGCGCCAGCGCACCCACGTCACCCATGAAGACCTGGGCAGGGTGCGCGTTGAACCATAAAAACGCCAAGCCTGCGCCCGCCATGGCTGCGCAGAAGATCAGCAGCTCGCCCGACCCCGGAATGTGCGGGAAAAACAGGTACTTGGAGTACACCGAGCTACCGGTGACATAGGCAAACACGCCCAGTGCCGAGCCCACCATCACCACGGGCATGATGGCCAGGCCGTCCAGACCATCGGTCAGGTTCACCGCATTGCTGGAACCCACGATGACCAGGTAGGTGAGGATCACGAAACCCAGCACGCCCAGCGGGTAGCTCACCTCTTTGAAGAACGGCAACTGCAGGCCCGCCTTGGGCGGCAGGTCCAGCGAGAAGCCCGACTGCACCCAGCCCACAAACAGCTCCCACACCTTGGCGTTGGAGCTTTCGGAAATGCTGAACACCAGATACAGCGCGGCCATGAGGCCGATCACCGACTGCCAGAAATACTTCTCGCGCGAGCGCATGCCCTCGGGGTCTTTGTTGACCACCTTGCGCCAGTCGTCCACCCAGCCGATGGCGCCAAAGCCGAGCGTGACGATGAGCACGATCCACACAAAGCGGTTGGACAGGTCAAACCACAGCAAGGTGGAAATGGCAATCGACAACAGGATCAGCACACCGCCCATGGTGGGCGTGCCGCTCTTGGACAGGTGCGACTGCATCGCATAGCCCCGAATGGGCTGGCCGATCTTGAGCGAGGTGAGGATGCGAATCACCTTGGGGCCGGCCACCAGCCCGATGAGCAGCGCCGTCATGGCGGCCATCACCGCACGGAACGTGAGGTACTGGAACACCCGGAAAAAGCCGAACTCGGGCGACAAGCCCTGCAGCCATTGCGACAGCATCAGCAGCATGTGGCACCTCCGGCGCAGGCTGGCACCGTGCGGGCAATATCAATGCGTTGCGCCATGGTGTCCCTCCCGTGGGTTGATCGGCTTTTGTTGTTGTTCTGCGGGCAGTGCGGCGGCGCTGATCGCCTCGACCACCTGTTCCATCTTCATGAATCGCGATCCCTTGACCAGAACGCTGCCCACCGTGGGCAGAGCCTGGCGCACGGCATCCTGCAGGGCGGCCATCTCGTTGAAATGTCGGGCCCCATCGCCATAGGCCGAAGCAGCATGCACCGACTGCGCACCCAGAACAAACATCGTGGGGATGCCCGCCTCACGGGCCAGTGCGCCCGCCTCGGCATGGAACTGCGGGCCCTGGTCGCCCACCTCGCCCATGTCGCCCATCACCAGCAGTTGAGGGCCCGGCAGTTCGGCCAGCACCTGGATGGCAGCGTGCATGGAATCGGGGTTGGCGTTGTAGGTGTCATCCACCACTGTGATGTCGCGGCCCGCAACGGACACGCTGAACGCGCGCGAACGCCCCTTGACCGGGGTGAAGTCGCGCAACCCCTGGGCCACGGCCGCAACCGGTGCACCCGCTGCCAGCGTGCACGCCGTGGCCGCCAGTGCGTTCGTCACGTTGTGGCGGCCTGCGATGTGCAGACGGGTGGTGATCGCGCCGCGTGGCGTGGCCAGGGTGACCGCCCAGGCGCCGCGCTCCCAGGTGGCCTGCGCGCAGCGGACGTCGCCGCCATCGCCAAATGTCACCGTGCGGCGGCCGGGCCGCTCCATGGCAAGCGATTGCCACAGGCTCGTGTACGCATCCCCTGCCGGGAATACGGCCACACCATCGGCCGGCAGGCTGGCAAACACCGACCCGTTCTCGCGGGCCACGGCCTCCACGGTGTGCATGAATTCCAGATGCTCGCGCTGCGCGTTGTTGACCAGGGCCACCGTGGGCTGGGCCATGGCAGCCAGTGTGGCGATCTCGCCAGGGTGGTTCATGCCCATCTCAATCACGGCGGCGCGGTGGCTGGCGCGCAGGCGCATCAGCATCAGCGGCACACCGATGTCGTTGTTGAAATTACCCTGCGTGGCAAACGCAGCCTCGCCCTGCCAGGCACGCAGGATGGACGCAATCATCTGCGTCACCGTAGTCTTGCCGTTGCTGCCCGTCACGCCGATCAGCGGCAGGTGAAATTGCGAGCGCCAGCCGGTGGCCAGCGCGCCCAGCGCCGCCAGGCTGTTGGGCACTTCGATGCCGGGCAAGCCTGCGGCTTCCAGGCCACCGTGTGCGATGGCGGCCGCAGCGCCGCCAGCCCGGGCGTCGGCCAAGAAGGCGTTGGCATCAAAGCGCTCGCCCTTGAGGGCCACAAACAAATCGCCAGGCTGCAACGTGCGCGTGTCGGTGTGCACGCGCGCCAGCTCCGTGGCGCCATCGCCCACCAGACGGGCGGTGGGAATACGCGGCTGCAGCAGCGCCCAGGCTTGCTGCAGTGTCATGACGGGTTCAAAACTGTTCATGCCCATGTGTGGGCTCCTCGGGCCTGCAGCGCAGCCTGCGCGTGGGCCATGTCGGAAAACGGCACGCGCACGCCTGCCGTCTCCTGGGTGTCTTCGTGGCCCTTGCCGGCAATCAGCACCACATCGGCAGGTGCGGCCTCGGCAATGGCCTGCGCGATGGCGGCCGCACGGTCGGGCTCGGCGCGCACGGTGCCACCGGCAATCGTGCCCTGCAGGATCTGGTGCAGGATGGCGGCCGGGTCTTCGCTGCGGGGGTTGTCGCTGGTCACCAGCACCTGGTCGGCCTGCTGCTGGGCTACGGCACCCATCAGCGGGCGTTTGCCCGCGTCGCGGTCGCCGCCGCAGCCGAACACGCACCACAGCCGCCCGCCACGCTCGGTGGCCAGGGGGCGCAGGGCTTGCAGGGCCTTGTCCAAAGCGTCGGGGGTGTGGGCGTAGTCCACGGCCACCAGGGGTTGGCCCACCGCCACCAGCCGCTGCATGCGCCCCGGCACGGGCTGCAGGCTGGCGCAGGCACGCACGGCGCGGTCCAGCGGTACGCCCAGGCTGCGCAGCGTGGCCAGCACGCCCAGCAGGTTGAGCACGTTGTACTGGCCGATCACGCGGGTTTGCAGCAGATGGCGGTCAGTGCCCTCAACCACCGTGAAACGCAGGCCCTGGTCACCCAGGGTGATGTCCTGCGCCGCCAGGCGCGCAGCCCCCTGGGCCGAGACGCTCCACAGATCCAGTGCACTGCCCTTCAGCTCGCCATGCAATTGGGCGCCTGCGGGGTCGTCCACATTGATGATGGCGGCCTGCAGGCCCGGCCAGTCGAATAGCGCCCGCTTGGCCAGCCAGTAATCGGCCATGCTGCCGTGGTAGTCCAGGTGGTCTTGCGTGAAGTTGGTGAAGATGGCCGCGTGGATGTGCGTGCCGTCGAGCCGGGCCTCGGCCAATCCAATCGACGAGGCCTCGATGGCGCAGGCACCGAGGCCCTGCGCCACAAACTGGGCAAACGCGCGCTGCAACCGCACCGGGTCGGGCGTGGTCATGCCGGTGGAGGCCAGCGCGGGAGGCACTCCCATTCCCAAAGTGCCCACCAGCGCACATTGACTTTGCCCCGAGCGCTCCTCATTCGATAGCACATTCAGCGCACCCGCCAGCCACCAGGCCGTGCTGGTCTTGCCGTTGGTTCCGGTCACGGCCAGCACCTTCAGCTGCTGAGTGGGCTGCGCAAACCATTCAGCGGCGATGGGCCCTGTGGCCGCCTTGAGGCCTGGCAGCGCAGCCATGTGATCGCCCTCGAAAGCGAAAGCCTCGACCCCCGCCTGTTCGACCAGGCAGGCCGTCGCGCCGCGCACCATGGCGTCGGCCACATGCGCGCGGCCATCGGTGGCGGCACCGGGCCAGGCAATGAAGCCGTCGCCGGGCGTGATCTGGCGGCTGTCGGTGTGCAGGGTGCCGGTGACCCGCGTGCGCAGCCATTGCACCGCGTCGCTGGCAGTCTGCAGGGTGTGGAGCGGCGCTTGCATCACAGCGACTCCTCCACGGCATTGGCCACGATCTGCGGCTTGACGGCCATGTCGGGCTGCACGCCCATCATGCGCAGGGTCTGCTGCACCACCTCGCTGAAAACCGGCGCGGCCACGGCACCGCCGTAGAACACGCCGTTGCTGGGCTCGTCGATCATCACGGCCACGATGATGCGGGGCTTGTCGATGGGTGCCATGCCGGTGAACCACGCGCGGTACTTGCCCGAGGCGTAGTTCTTGCCCACCTGCTTGCGCGCGGTGCCCGACTTGCCGCCCACCGAGTAGCCCACGGTCTGCGCCTTCTGGCCTGTGCCGCCGGGGCCTGCGGCCATCTGGAGCATCTTGCGCACCTGGTCGGCCGTGCGTTCGGAAAACACGGGCACGCCCACGGCGGGTTCGCTGGTCTTGAGCATGGTGGCGGGAATGACCCGGCCGCCATTGGCAAACACGGTGTACGACCGCGCCATCTGGAACAGGCTGGCCGAGAGGCCGTAGCCGTAGGACATGGTGGCCTGCTCCACGGGACGCCAGCTCTTGTAAGGGCGCAGGCGGCCCGTCACCACACCCGGGAAGTGCAGTTGCGGCTTCTGGCCAAAACCGGCCGCCGAGAAGGTCTCCCACATTTCACGCGCGGGCATCTGCATGGCCAGCTTGGTGGTGCCCACATTGCTGGACTTCTGGATCACGCCTTCCACCGTGAGCACGCCGTAGTTGTGCGTGTCCGAGATCGTGGAGCCGGTGATGGTGATGCGCCCGGGGTTGGTGTCCACGATGGTCTCGGGGCGCACGCGGCCCGTCTCCAGCGCGAGGCCGATGGTGAACGGCTTCATGGTGGAACCGGGCTCGAACACGTCGGTGAGCGCGCGGTTGCGCAGTTGCTCGCCGGTGAGGTTCTGGCGCTTGTCGGGCACGTAACTGGGGTAGTTGGCCAGCGCCAGCAGCTCGCCCGTGTGGGCATCGAGCACCACCACGCTGCCAGCCTTGGCCTTGTGCGCGGCTACCTGGTCGCGCAGCTTCTGGTAAGCAAAGAACTGCACCTTGCTGTCGATGGACAGCTGCATGTCCTTGCCGTCGACCGGGGGCACGGTTTCGCCCACGCTTTCCACCACGCGACCCAGGCGGTCCTTGATCACGCGGCGCGAACCGGGCTTGCCCGCCAGCTCCTTGTCGAACGCCAGTTCCATGCCCTCCTGGCCGTGGTCTTCCACGTTGGTGAAGCCCACCACGTGCGCGGCGGCTTCGCCCTCAGGGTATTGGCGCTTGTATTCCTTGCGCTGGTAGATGCCCTTGATGTCCAGGGCTGCAATCTGCTGGCCCACATCCCAGTCGAGCTGGCGCTTGATCCAGACAAAGGTCTTGTCCTCGTCCGCCAGCTTCTTCAGCAGATCGGCCTGCGACATGTCCAGCAGCTTGGCCAGCTGCTTGAGCTTGGCGCGGACCTCAGGCTTGTCCTGGTCCACGTCTTCGGGAATGGCCCAGATGCTCGCAGCCGGCACGCTGGATGCGAGGATCAGACCGTTGCGGTCCACGATCTTGCCGCGGTTGGCAGGCAGCTCCAGCGTGCGCGCAAACCGCACCTCACCCTGGCGCTGGAAGAACGCGTTGCCAACCACCTGCACATAGGCCGCCCGCCCAGCCAGCCCCAGAAAGCCCAGCGCAATCACCGCCACGATGAACTTGCTGCGCCAGACCGGTGTCTTGCTGGCCAGCAAGGGGCTGGATGTGTAGAGCACGCTGCGGCTCATGGCTGCGCCCCCGCAGGTTGCGAAGCGGCGGCTGCCGCTGCTGCATTGGCAGTTGCGACACCCTGTGGGTCAGACACGTACTGCGTGATGGCCGGTGTGGCCGTGCGCATGTTCAGCTGCGCACGCGCGATCCTTTCCACCCGCAGCGGCGTGGCCTGGGCGCGCTTTTCCACCTGCAGGCGCTGGTGCTCCGTCTCCAGACGGCGCGCCTCGGCCACCGCGCGGTCCAGCTCGGTGAACAGGCGGCGCGATTCGTACTGGGTGTGCACCAGGTAGATCGCGCTGGCCAGCACCGCCAGCAAAAGGACCACGTTCAGCCGCGTCATGTCAGACGACTGCCGTGCGCTCGGCCACGCGCATGATGGCGCTGCGCGAGCGGGGATTGGCCTCGACCTCGGCCGCACTGGGCTTGATGCGGTCGAGCGCGATGAGCTTCATGGCCTGCGGCGCGGCAAACGGTGCGCGGCGGTCGTAGACCTCCTTGGAGTGTTTCGCGATGAATTGTTTGACGATGCGATCTTCGAGCGAATGGAAGCTGATGACCACCAGCCGCCCGCCGGGCTGCAGCACCGAGAGGCTGGCCTCTAGCGCCTGTTGCAGCTCTTCAAGCTCGGCGTTGATGAAAATCCGAAGAGCTTGAAATGTGCGCGTTGCAGGGTTCTGGCCCGGCTCGCGGGTTTTGACCGCGCCAGCCACGAGGTCGGCCAGTTCTGCGGTGGTTGCAAGAGGACCCCGTTCTTCGCGCCGAGCAACAATCGCCTTTGCAATGGGGCCAGCAAACCGTTCTTCACCGTAGTCACGTATCACCTCCGCAATCTGACCGACTTCGGCCGTGGCCAACCAATCGGCCACGCTTTCGCCGCGCGTGGTATCCATGCGCATGTCCAGCGGACCGTCAAAACGGAAACTGAAGCCCCGCTCGGGGCTGTCGATCTGGGGCGAGCTCACACCCAGGTCCATCAGCACGCCCGCAGCGCTGGCAGGCGGCAGGTCGGCCAGATGGCGAAAACCTTCGTGCCGAATGGAAAAACGCGCATCGGTGATGCGCGTTGCTTCGGCGATGGCCTCGGGGTCCTTGTCAAAGGCCACCAAGCGCCCCTGGGGGCCCAGCCGGAGCAGGATGAGGCGGGAGTGCCCGCCGCGCCCGAAGGTCGCATCGACCCAGGTGCCGGAAGGCTCCGGGCCTGCGCCGCCCAAGAGAGAGTCCACAGCCTCATTCAGCAGGACGGTGGTGTGTTGCAAGGGAGATGTCACAGCGCGCCTCAGAAGGAGAAGTCCTTGAAGACATCCGGCATCTCGCCCTGCATGGCCTTGGCTTCCTGCTCGTCGTAGGTGGCCTTGTCCCAGAGCTCGAAATGGTTGCCCATGCCCAGCAGCATGGTGTCTTTGGAAATACCGGCGGCTTCGCGCAGCTCGGGGGAGATCAGCACACGGCCCGTGGCGTCCATGTCCACATCCATGGCGTTGCCCAGAAAGATGCGCTTCCACCATTGGGCGGACATGGGCAGCTGGGCGATACGCTCGCGGAACTTCTCCCATTCAGGGCGGGGAAAGACCATGAGGCAGCCGTGCGGGTGCTTGGTGATGGTGAGCTGACCGGATGCCGTGGCCGCAAGGACGTCACGATGCCGGGTCGGCACGGACAGCCGACCCTTCGCATCGAGACTCAGCGACGAGGCACCTTGAAACACGGACAGATTCCCAGTTCGGTTTTGCGCCTCGGAGGTCCCGGAGGGGACCTTGAGGGCACTTTTCACCACTTAATTGCACTTTTTTGCACTGTAGCAGGAAAAGCACACCGAACAAGGGGGGTGTCCCACAAACTTTTCAATGAAATCAACGACTTAGATGCGTTTTTTCAGCCACAAAAACGCCAAAAGTCGTTGAAAAAGAAGTACTTAGAGAGGCCTATGAAAGTGACCTCTCAAGGCTTGACCGAGTGGTCACAGGATGTAGCGCGACAGGTCCTCGTCCTGGCTCAGGGTCTGCAGGCGTGCATCGACGTAGGCGGCGTCGATGGTGATGGTCTGGCCGGACAGGCGCGTGGCGTCAAAACTCACCTCGTCCAGCAGGCGCTCCATCACCGTGGAAAGGCGGCGCGCACCGATGTTCTCGGTGCGTTCGTTCACCTCAAAGGCGATGTGCGCCAGGCGTGTGATGCCCTCGGGGGCAAACTCCAACGTCACGCCTTCCGTGGCCAGCAATGCCTGGTACTGCTTGACCAGCGACGCATGGGTCTGCGTGAGGATGGCCTCGAAGTCCTTGACCGACAGCGACTCCAGTTCCACCCGGATCGGGAAACGCCCCTGCAGTTCGGGGATCAGGTCGCTGGGCTTGGACAGGTGGAAGGCGCCCGACGCGATGAACAGGATGTGGTCCGTCTTGACCATGCCGTACTTGGTGGACACCGTGGTGCCCTCCACCAGCGGCAGCAGGTCGCGCTGCACGCCCTGGCGCGACACGTCCGCACCACTGCTTTCCTGCCGCGCGGCCACCTTGTCGATCTCGTCGATGAAGACGATGCCGTTTTGCTCGGCGTTCTGCACGGCGCGGGTTTTGATCTCCTCTTCGTTGACCAGCTTGGCCGCCTCTTCGTCGGTGATGAGCTTCAAGGCTTCCGCGATCTTGAGCTTGCGGGTCTTGCGCTTGTCCTGCCCCAGCTGACTGAACATGCCGCGCAGCTGCTCGGTCATTTCCTCCATTCCCTGGGGGCCCATGATCTCGAGCTGGGGGCGGCCTTCGGCCACGTCGATCTCGATCTCCTTGTCGTCCAGACTGCCTTCGCGCAACTTCTTGCGAAAGACCTGGCGGGCGGTGTTGTCAGCGGCGGGCTCGCTGCCTGCTGCGGCGCGGGCCGGAGGGATCAGCACGTCCAGAATGCGTTCCTCGGCCGCATCTTCGGCGCGGGTGCGCACCTTTTTCATCTCGGCCTCGCGCGTCTGCTTGACGGCCATCTCGGCCAGGTCGCGGATGATCGAATCCACATCTTTGCCGACGTAGCCCACCTCGGTGAACTTGGTGGCCTCGACCTTGATGAAGGGCGCATCGGCCAGCTTGGCCAGGCGGCGCGCGATCTCGGTCTTGCCCACACCAGTGGGGCCAATCATGAGGATGTTCTTGGGCGTGATCTCCTGGCGCAGGCTGCCTTCCACCTGCTGGCGGCGCCAGCGGTTGCGCAGGGCGATGGCCACGGCGCGCTTGGCGCTGGCCTGGCCCACGATGTGGTTGTCCAACTCGGAGACGATTTCCTGGGGGGTCATGGACGACATACAGGTCTTCCTGGTATCAAATGGGGCTGTAGCGCTAGTGGATCATGCGCTAGCAGCTATAAAAAACAGAGCAATCAGCCCATCAGGGGCTGACCGTGCGGCCAACGTCGGGCCGGTTCCACCGCCGTACGCTCAGAGCGTCTCGATGGTGTGGTTCATGTTGGTGTAGATGCAGAGTTCGCCCGCGATTTCGAGCGACTTCTTCACGATCTCTTCGGCGGACAACTCGGTGTTCACCAGCAGCGCCTTGGCCGCCGAGTGCGCATAGGCGCCCCCGGAGCCGATCGCCACGATGCCTTGCTCGGGCTCCAGCACGTCGCCATTGCCAGTGATGATGAGCGACGCGCTGGCGTCGGCCACGGCCAGCATGGCTTCGAGGCGGCGCAGAACGCGGTCGGTGCGCCAGTCCTTGGTGAGTTCGATGGCCGCGCGCGTCAGGTGGCCCTGGTGCTTTTCCAGCTTGGCCTCGAACCGTTCGAACAGCGTGAAGGCATCGGCCGTGGCCCCGGCAAAGCCTGCCAGCACCTTGCCGTGGTAGAGCTTGCGCACCTTGCGCGCCGTGCCCTTGACCACAATGTTGCCCAGCGTCACCTGCCCGTCGCCGCCAATGGCGACCTGGATGCCGGAAGGCGTCTGGCGGCGCACGCTGAGAATGGTGGTGCCGTGGAACACCGGGTGGTTGTCTTGTGATGAGTCCATAGCTGCGGCAGATGGGGCCGGCGGCCCATTTTGCAAGGCAGCGATCCCGCGGAAAGACGGGTAAAACGCCCCTCACACACTCCGCAGAAGGCGGCTCCGCCGACAACCCGAGAAAACAAGAAACAGAGAGGCGCACCCAGCCGCCTGTGGCGGGGGTAGATCGGAAGAGCGTCGTGTAGGGAAAGAGTGTAGATCTCGGTGGTCGCCGTATCATTAAAAAACG
>OFJB01001236.1_pt1 | contig 10419 bp, 7 predicted proteins | sample 1775081 | NCBI WGS metagenome assembly OFJB01 (sample SAMN08195771, study PRJEB24354) | sludge metagenome | isolation source: initial sludge from phenol fed wastewater aerobic bioreactor | place: India: Nagpur | collected 2016-06-05 | reverse complement strand
CACCCCACCCGATCCTTACCCCCCCATCCCCCACCACACCCCTCTATCTCCACTACTCACCCCATCACACCTCCATTCCATCTTTTATTTTTTAATGATACGGCGACAACCGAGATCTACACTCTTTCCCTACACGACGCTCTTCCGATCTGGGGACGGGTCGCGGGCTGGAAGGCCGACGGCCTGCCCTGGACTCAATCCTGACGACGTGACGTCCGGCCCCGGTCGGACCGGATCCTGTGACCTCGAGGGCGACTTCGGGGCGAGATTCGTCGTCGCCCGAGCGACGGCGCGACGAGATGACATCAGACGGCGCAGACGCGATCGGGCGGATCGCTCTCGACGGATAGAAAGGCGGAAGACGATGGAGGCACGTGCGATGACCCGTAGCCCGGACGGCCGCGACGAGTGGGAGCGCATCAAGGCGCGCCTGCGTGTCGAATTGGGCGAGGACGTCTTCACCAGTTGGTTCGCGCGGGTCGAATTCGAGACCCTGGTCGACGAGACCGTCCATCTCTCGGTGCCGACCCGGTTCCTCAAGAACTGGCTGCAGAGCCGCTATCGCGACCGCCTGCTCGTCCTGTTCCGCGAGAGCTTCGGCGCCATCGCCCAGATCGAGTTCTCGGTCCGCTCGGCGATGCGTCCGGTTCCGGGAGCGCGCGAGACCGCCGAGGCGGCGCGCCGCCCGACGCCCGTGCTGGTCGCCTCCAACGCCGAGCCGAACCGTGCCGGCACCGCTCCGCGCGCCGCCGCCGCGACCGCCACGGCCGGCCGTGACGACGAATTCGCCGGCAGCCCGCTCGATGCCCGCCATTCCTTCGAGACCTTCGTCGAGGGCCGTTCCAACGGTCTGGCGCTCGCCGCCGCGCGCCGGGTCGCCGAGAGCCGTCCGGGCGAGCCGGTCGCCTTCAATCCGCTCTACCTCCACGCCTCGGTCGGGCTCGGCAAGACCCATCTCCTGCAGGCGATCGCCCACGCCGCCAAGGCCGAGGGCCGCAAGGTGCTCTACCTGACGGCCGAGCACTTCATGTACCGTTTCGTCCAGGCGCTGATGGCGCAGTCGGCGATCGCCTTCAAGGAGGCGCTGCGCGGGATCGACCTGCTGCTGATCGACGACATGCAGTTCCTCCAGGGCAAGCAGGTGCAGCAGGAGTTCTGCCACACGCTCAACTCGCTGATCGACGGGGCGCGTCAGGTGGTGGTCGCCGCCGATCGCCCGCCGGCCGATCTCGAGATGCTCGACGAGCGGATGCGCTCGCGTCTGGCCGGCGGCCTGCTGGTCGACATCGGCGCGCCCGACCTCGATCTGCGCCGCCGCATCGTCGCCCATCGGGTCGAGGCGACCCGCAAGACGACGCCCGGGCTGGTGCTGTCGGCGGCGGTGATCGAATGGGTGGCGGAGAACGTCGTCTCCTCGGCCCGCGATCTCGACGGCGCGGTCAATCGTCTGGTCGCCCACAATCAGCTGACCGGCCGGCCGATCGACCTCGAGATGGCGGAAGCGGCGCTGCGCGATCTGCTGCGCGCCCGCGAACCCAAGAAGGTCAAGATCGAGGACATTCAGCGGGTCGTCTCCAAGCACTTCAACGTGACCAAGGCCGACCTCCTCTCGGCCCGGCGCACCCGCACGGTGGTGCGTCCGCGTCAGATCGCGATGTATCTCGCCAAGGCGCTGACGCCGCGCTCGCTGCCGGAGATCGGCCGCCGCTTCGGCAACCGCGATCACACCACGGTGCTGCACGCCGTGCGCAAGATCGAGGAGATGGCGACCGCCGATCGCGGCTTCGCCGACGAGATCGAGATGCTGAAGCGCATGCTGGACGCCTGAGAAGGCGGCCCTCGCGCATCGCCGGACGGGGTCGTGGGTCACCACGGCCCCGTCTGCGTTTCGCGACCCCGGCTCGCAGGTCCCGGCCCATGCATCCGCAGGGTCGCTGATCGACCGTCGTCGCGCTTGCGCCGGACGGAGCGCTGATATAGCCCAAGACCCAGGAAACGACGGTGTCCGCGCGGGGCGGGCCGACGCGCGCGGGAGTGAGTTCAGATGGCGGACATGCGTCTCGTCGTGGTCGGCGCGTCCGGCCGCATGGGCCGAGCCCTGATCCGGGCGGTGACCGAGACCGACGGGACGATCCTCGTCGGCGCGGTGGAACGGGCCGGGTCGCACGACCTCGGCCGCGACGCCGGCGATCTCGCCGGGATCGACAAGCTCGGCGTCTCCCTGACCGACGACGCGCTGACCGCCTTCGCCCATGCCGACGGCGTGCTCGACTTCACCGCCCCGGCCGCCACGGTCCATTACGCCGAACTCGCGGCTCAGGCGCGGATCGTCCACGTGATCGGCACCACCGGCTGCGGCCCGGCCGAGGAGGCCAAGCTCGCCGCCGCCGCCCGCCACGCGGTTCTGGTGAAGTCCGGCAACATGAGCCTCGGCGTCAATCTTCTGGCGCAGCTGGTGCGCGAGGCGGCGCGGGCGCTCGGGCCGGAATACGACGTCGAGATCATCGAGATGCACCACCGCATGAAGGTCGACGCGCCCTCGGGCACGGCCCTTCTGCTGGGTCAGGCGGCGGCCGAGGGGCGCCGGGTCGATCTCGCCGCCCATTCGGTGCGCTCGCGCGACGGCCACACCGGCCCGCGCGGTCTCGGCGACATCGGCTTCGCGACGCTGCGCGGCGGCACCGTGGTCGGCGAGCACACGGTGGTCCTGGCCGGCCCCCACGAGCGGCTGGAGCTGACCCATCGCGCCGAGGATCGCTCGATCTTCGCGCGCGGCGCCGTCCGCGCCGCCCTGTGGGGGATGAGCCGCAAGCCCGGTCTCTATTCGATGGCCGACGTGCTCGGTCTCGCCTCACGCCCCTGACGTTTCAACTGGGAGTAATGCACGATGGATCGTCTTCTGGTGCTCTGCCGTCACGGCGAGAGCGAGTGGAACAAGCTCAACCTCTTCACCGGCTGGAAGGATCCCGATCTGACCGAGAAGGGCGTGGCGGAGGCGATCCGCGCCGGTGAGAAGCTCAAGGCCAAGGGCCTCGTCTTCGACGCCGCCTACACCTCGGCGCTGACCCGCGCCCAGCACACGCTCGACCTGATCCTGACCCAGCTCGGCCAGACCGATCTGCCGATCACCCGCGATCAGGCCCTCAACGAGCGCGACTACGGCGATCTCTCCGGCCTCAACAAGGACGAGGCGCGGGTGAAGTGGGGCGAGGAACAGGTCCACATCTGGCGCCGCTCCTACGACGTGCCGCCGCCCGGCGGCGAGAGCCTGAAGGACACCGCCGCGCGCGTGCTGCCCTATTGGGACGCCCACATCCTGCCCGACCTCAAGGCCGGCAAGCGCATCATCGTCGCCGCCCACGGCAATTCGCTGCGGGCGCTGATCATGAAGCTCGAGAAGCTCACCCCCGAGCAGATCCTCAAGCGTGAACTCGCCACCGGCGCGCCGATCGTCTACCGGCTCGACGCCGAGGGCGAAGTGATCGGCCACGAGGATCTCGCCGGCTGACGGCGCACGAAGCGGAACGACGAAGGGCGCGTGATCCCGAGGGGATCACGCGCCCTTTCTCGTTTCCGGAGGGGCCGACGGGACCGCGCGTCCGGCGCGGGTCAGCCGACGCGGGCCGAGGATCCGCGCGCCACCAGACGGCCGGAGAGAACCACCTTGCGCGGCGCCATGTCCGGCCGCTCGAGACGCTCGAAGAGGAGGTCCATGGCGGTGCGGCCGATGTCGGCGACGGGCTGTTCGATGACGGTGAGGCCCGGGCCCACCAGCTCGGTCCAGGTCTCGTTGTCGAAGCCGGTGAGCGCGAGGTGGCGCGGGGTCTCGAGCCCGGCGGCGCGGATCGCCCGATAGGCGCCGAGCAGCATCAGCCCGTTGGAGACGACGACCGCGTCGGGGCGCTCGCCGCTCGCCAGCCGCTCGGTCAGGGCCTCGGCGGCGGCGCGGTCGTGGGGGGCGACGAAGCGGGCGTCGGGCTCGAGCCCGCGCAGGATCATCGCCGAGCGATAGCCGTCGTGACGTTCGATCGCAGTCGAGGAGGTGTTGCCGAACAGGCCGAAGATGCGAGAATGGCCGTGATCGTGGAGATGACCGACGAGCTGGCCGGCGGCGCCGGCATTGTCGATCACCACCGCGTCGTGGACGCCGTTCGGCCCGGTGCGGTCGACCAGGACGACGGGAAAGTCGAAGTTCCTCTCGTCGAGAGAGGCGGCGGTGGTGCGGGTCGGCGCATAGATCAGGCCGGTGATCCGCTCCTCCTGCATCAGACGCAGATACATCGCCTCGCGATCGGGGTTCTCGTCGGTGTTGCACAACACCACCCGCATCTCCGCGCGATAGGCGGCATCCTCGACCGAGCGGCTGAGCGTCGTGAAGAAGGGATTGCGGATGTCGGAGACGATCAGACCGATGGTGCGCGAGTGCTGCGAGCGCAGACGGCGCGCCGACAGATTCGGCCGGTAGCCGGTGGCCCGGATCGCCGCCTCGACCTTCTCGCGCAGGTCGGCGCTGACCGGCCCGTTGCCGAGAACGCGCGACACCGTCGCCGCCGACACGCCGGCCGCCTTGGCCACATCCTTGATGCCCGTGGTCATGTTTGAAAACGATCCCAAAGCCTTGCACCGATTCTCCACTACATATGGTGCGATGCAAAATGCATATTGCCAGAATAATTATTGAAACGCAACAGGATGAGGGGTTGACGTATGGACTGAAAACGTTTTCAATCCGCCCTCAGAAAAACCCGGGAGGAAGGGTTCGGCCATGTCACACACGCCATCACTCTTGTCGATCGAACTGGTGCGCGTCGGCGCGACGCCCGCGACCAAGGAAGCCGCCATCCGCGAGGCGGCGCAGATGCTGGTCGCCGCCGGGCGCATCGACGTCGGCTACGTCGAGAGCATGATGCGCCGCGAGACGGTCGCGAACACCTTCCTCGGACACGGCGTCGCGATCCCGCACGGGATGATCGAGGATCGCGCGATGATCCGCGACAACGGCCTCGCCGTGCTGCAGATCCCCGGCGGCGTCACCTGGAACGAGGGGCAGACCGTCCGCCTCGTCGTCGCCATCGCCGCCCAGTCCGACGCCCATATCGCGCTGCTGCGTCGCCTCACCCGTCTGATCCAGGACGAGGCGGCGCTGGAGCGGCTGGCGACCGCGACCGACGCCGACACCATTCTCGCCGCCCTCTCCGACGACGCGCCCGTCGCGCCGGCGTCGGGCGAGGCGGCGATCGACTTCGCCGAGCGCTTCGACTGGGTCATCGACTATCCCAACGGGCTCCATGCCCGCCCCGCCGCCCATTGGGTCGACACCGCCCGCCGTTCCTCGGCGCGGCTGCGGATCCGGGCCGGCGAGCGTGTCGCCGATCCGAAGAATCTGATCTCGCTGCTGCAATTGGGTCTGGTCGCGGGCGAGGCCGTGGTGGTCTCGGCCGAAGGCGGCGATGCCGCCGACGCGCTCGCCCGCATGAAGGCGGCGATCACCGGCCTGACGCTGCAGGAGAAGGCCGACGCCGCAAAGGCGGCGATCAAGGCCGCCGCCCCGCGCGGCTGGACGCCTCCCTCCGCCCTCCCCTCGATCCCCGGCATCGGCGCCTCGCCCGGCCTCGCCATCGGCCGCGTCCACGTGCTGCGCACGGTCGCGCGCGCGGTTCCCGACGTGCCCGTGCCGTTGGTCGAAGGCGGCGCCGCGCTCGACGCGGCGATCGTCGAGACGAAGCAGCAGCTCCAGGTGCTCGCCGACGACACCGGCCGCCGGCTCGGCGCGGCCGAGGCCAAGATCTTCGAGGCGCAGGCCGAATTCCTCGCCGACACCGACCTCGTCACCCTCGCCTGTCAGCTGATGGTCGAAGGTCACGGCCCCGCCTGGGCCTGGAACGAGGCGGTGGAGCGGTCCGCCCGCAGCCTCTCGGCGATGGGCAATCCGCTGCTCGCCGCCCGCGCCGTCGATCTGCGCGACGCCGGTCACCGGGTCCTGCTGCGTCTGGCGCCCGAACTCGCCGAGGCGGGCCCGGATCTGCCGGAGGGACAGTGCATCCTGGTCGCCGAGGATCTGACGCCCTCCGACACCGCCGGCCTCGACACCACCCGGGTGATCGGTCTCGCCACGGTGCTCGGCGGTCCGACCTCGCACACCGCGATCCTCGCCCGCACGCTGGGTCTTCCCGCGATGGTGGCCGGTGGCGCGGCCCTGCGCGACCTCGAGGAGGGCGCCGAAGTGGTGCTCGACGGCGAGGCCGGGCGGCTGTGGCTCGCCCCCGACGAGGCGGCCAAGGCCTCGGTCTACGCCCGCCGCAGCGAGGATCTCGCCCACCGCGCCCGCGAGGCGGGGGAACGCGCCTCGCCGGCGGTGACGCTCGACGGGCGCCGCATCGAGATCGGCGCCAATGCCAACACGCCCGATCAGGTGGCGCTGGCGCTCGACCTCGGCGCCGAGGGCGTCGGGCTGATGCGCACCGAATTCCTGTTCCTGGAGCGTTCGGCGAGCCCGAGCGAGGCGGCGCCCGCCGCGATCTACACCGAGATGGCCGCCGCCCTCGACGGGCGTCCGCTGATCGTGCGTCTGCTCGACATCGGCGGCGACAAGCAAGTCGCGCATCTGAAACTGCCGCACGAGGAGAACCCGTTCCTCGGCGTGCGCGGTGCGCGCCTCCTCCTGCGCCGGCCCGACCTTCTCGAACCCCAGCTCCGGGCGATCTATCGCGCCGCGAAGGCGGGCGGTCGCCTGTCGATCATGGCGCCGATGATCACGTCGCTCTCGGAAGTGCTGGCGCTGCGCGCCGTCTGCGACCGGATCCGCGCCGAGATCGGCGCGCCCGAGGTTCCGATCGGCATCATGGTCGAGGTGCCCGCCGCCGCGGCGATGGCCGACCGTTTCGCCCCGCACATCGACTTCTTCTCGATCGGCACCAACGACCTCACCCAATACACGCTGGCGATCGACCGGCAGCATCCCGATCTCGCGATCGAGGCGGACGCGCTGCATCCCGCCGTGCTGCGGCTGGTCGCCGAGACGGTCCGGGGCGCGGCCACCTGCGGGCGCTGGGTCGGCGTCTGCGGCGGCATCGCCGGCGATCCCTTCGGCGCCTCGATCCTCGCCGGCCTCGGCGTCGCCGAACTGTCGATGACGCCGCGCGACGTGCCGGCGGTCAAGGCGCGGCTGCGGTCCGCCGGCTTCTCCGACCTCGAGGCGCTGGCGAAACGCGCCCTCGACTGCGACGGCGCCGATCAGGTTCGCGCGCTCGAAGGAGGTCGGTCATGACCGACGTCGTCACCCTCACCCTCAACCCGGCGATCGATCTCACCGTCACCGTCGACCGGCTGACCATCGGCGAGGTGCAGCGCGCCCGCTCGGCGCAGTCGAACGTCGGCGGCAAGGGCATCAACGTCGCCGGCTGCCTCGCCGACTGGGACGTGAAGGTCGCGGCCGGCGGCGTGCTCGGGCGCTTCAACGACGACGCCTTCGTCGGGTTCTTCCACGACAAGGCGATCCTCGACCGTTGCGTCCGCGCGCCCGGCGAGACCCGCACCAACATCAAGATCGCCGATCTCGCGACCGGATCGACCACCGACGTCAATCTGCCCGGCCTCGCCGTCGACGCCGGTCTGGTCGACGCGGTGTGGGCGGCGGCGCTGAAGGATCTCGAACCGGGCACGCCGGTGGTTCTGGCCGGATCGCTGCCCGAGGGGCTGCCGGCCGAGACCTGGGCGCACATGGTCGCCGATCTCGCCGCCGAGGGCGCGCGGGTGGTGCTCGACACGTCGGGGGCGCCGCTCGCGGCCGCGCTCGGGCCCGAGGCGACCCGGCTTCCCCATGCGATCAAGCCCAATCGCGCCGAGCTCGAGGCCCTCCTCGGGCGCGATCTGCCGGAGACCCGCGATCTCGTCGTCGCCGCGCGCGAACTGGTCGCACGCGGCGTGGCGTTGGTGGTGGTATCGCTCGGGGCGGAGGGCGCGCTCTTCGTCGACGCGGAGACCGCGCTCGCGGCGCGCCTCGCCCCGAAGGCGGTGCTCTCCACCGTCGGCGCCGGCGACGCGATGGTCGCCGGCATGGTCGCGGCCCTGCTCGAACACGCGAACCTCGATCGGCTCGCGCGCCTTTCGGTCGCCTTCGCGACCGCCAAACTCGACCGTATCGGACCCCATCTCGGCCCGAAGGCGAACGTGGAAGACCTCGCCGCCCGGGTGGAGACCCGCCGGCTCGACTGACCCCGGACATCGGAAGAACGAGCGGGGGAACCCCGCCAGGAGGAAGGCATGACCAAGCTGATCGCAGTCGTCGCGGCCGATGGCCGTGGCACCCAGAGCCTGCTGGCGGCGGAAGCGCTGCGCAAGGCCGCCGCAGCCGCCGGCGCGAGCCTGACGGTGGAGAGCCGCACGGGCGGCACCAGCTCCGCCCCGCTCGCCGAGGCGGCGATCGCGGAGGCCGACGCCGTCCTGATCGTCGGCGACGGCGATGCCGGCACGGCTCGTTTCGCCGGCAAAGCCAGCGCCACCGTCTCGCTCGAAGCGGCGCTCGCCGACCCCGCCGGCGCGATCGCCGGCCTCCTCGGCAAGCCCGCCGCCGCTCCGGCTCCGGCCGCTCCGAGCGCGGCCAAGCGCATCGTCGCGGTGACCTCCTGCCCGACCGGCATCGCCCACACGTTCATGGCGGCGGAAGGCATCGAGAACGCCGCCAAGGCGCTCGGCCATGCGGTCCGCGTCGAGACCCAGGGCTCGGTCGGCGCGCAGAACGCGCTGACGGCGGCGGAGATCGCGGCGGCCGACCTGGTCGTGATCGCCGCCGACACCAACGTCGATCTCTCGCGCTTCGCCGGCAAGGCGGTCTATTCGACCTCCACCAAGGCGGCGATCAACGACGGCAAGGCGCTGATCGCCAAGGCCTTCACGGAAGCGGCCGTACAGAAGGCTGCGGCGGCGGGCGAGCTGATCGACCGGGTCGCGGCGGAGAAGGCGGCCCGCGCCACCGAACGCACCGGCCCCTACAAGCACCTGATGACCGGCGTCTCCTACATGCTGCCCTTCGTGGTGGCGGGCGGCCTGCTGATCGCCATCGCCTTCGCGCTCGGCGGCATCTACGTCTACAAGCCCGAGTTCGAGGGAACCCTGGGTCAGGCCCTGTTCCAGATCGGCGCCAAGTCCGGCTTCGCGCTGATGGTGCCGATCCTCGCCGGCTTCATCGCCTATTCGATCGCCGACCGGCCCGGCATCGCGCCCGGCATGATCGGCGGCATGCTCGCCGGCACGATCGGCGCGGGCTTCCTCGGCGGCATCGCCGCCGGCTTCCTCGCCGGCTACACCGTCAAGTTCCTCAACGACAACATCCATCTCGGCCGCAATCTCGACGGGCTCAAGCCGGTCCTGATCCTGCCGCTGTTCGGCTCGACCATCGTCGGTCTTCTGATGATCTACGTGATCGGCGAACCCGTCGCGATGGCGCTCTCGGCGCTGACGAGCTGGCTCAAGGGCATGCAGACCGCCAACGCCGTGGTTCTCGGCGCGATCATCGGCGCGATGATGGCCTTCGACATGGGCGGCCCGGTCAACAAGGCGGCCTATGCCTTCTCCACCGGCCTGATCGCGTCGCAGGTCTATACCCCGATGGCCGCCGCCATGGCCGCCGGCATGGTGCCGCCGCTGGGTCTGGCGCTGGCCACCAAGCTGTTCGCCGACCGCTTCACCCCTGAGGAGCGCGAGGCCGGCAATGCCGCCGGTCAGGTGCTGGGCGCCGCCGGCGAACTGTCCAAGCAGGCCGAGATGATGCGCCGCGATGTCGAGAAGTTCCTGAGCGACATCAAGGCCGCCTGAGCGGACACGTCACCCGCTTCCCCGCCTGAACGCTGAACGAAGCACCGCCGGCCGCGCAAATGCCGGCGGTGCTTCTATTCGTTGTCCGGTTCAGCGATCCCGGCGGGACGCCAGCCATCCTCGCCCAGGCATTCCAGCGGATGGAACTTCGCCTTGTAGGCCATCTTGCGGCTATGGGCGATCCAGTAGCCGAGATAGACATAGGGCATGGCGGCCAGCCGCGCCCGTTCGATCAGGCCCAGGATCATGAAGGTGCCCAGGCTGCGGCGGTCCTGCGCGGCATCGTAGAAGCTGTAGACCGCCGAATAGCCGTCGGACAGCCGGTCCGTCAGCATGCAGCCGACCAGTTGCCCGCGCTCGTCGCGCGCCTCCAGCAGGTTGGTGTCCGCCCTGCCCTCGTCCACCATGGCGGCGAAATCGCCCATCGCCATGCGGGCCATGTCCGAATCACCGTGGCGGGAGTTCTGGTAGAGCGCGAAAAGCCGGTACTGCTCCGACGTGGCGTAGGCCGGGCGTTCCGCCAGCGTCACCCCTTCGTTCAGCTTCAGCACCCGGCGCTGCGACCGGGTCGGCACGAACTCCGCCACCGGCACGCGCACCGGCACG
>OFJB01001235.1_pt1 | contig 10424 bp, 10 predicted proteins | sample 1775081 | NCBI WGS metagenome assembly OFJB01 (sample SAMN08195771, study PRJEB24354) | sludge metagenome | isolation source: initial sludge from phenol fed wastewater aerobic bioreactor | place: India: Nagpur | collected 2016-06-05 | reverse complement strand
CGGCAGATCGAGCGCATCCGCTCGCGGCTCGGCATGGTGTTCCAGAGCTTCAACCTGTGGAGCCACATGACGCTGCTCGAAAACGTCATCGAGGTTCCCGTACATGTGCTCGGCGTCAGGCGCGACGAGGCCGTCCGCACGGCGGAAAAGCTGCTCGAGCGCGTCGGCCTGGCCGAGAAGCGCGACGTCTATCCCGCCTTCCTCTCTGGCGGCCAGCAGCAGCGCGCCGCGATCGCCCGGGCGCTCGCCATCCAGCCGCGCGTCATGCTGTTCGACGAACCGACCTCGGCGCTCGACCCCGAACTGGTCGGCGAGGTGCTGAAGGTGATCGCAGACCTGGCGCGCGAGGGCCGCACCATGGTGCTGGTGACGCACGAGATGAAGTTCGCGCGCGAGGTCGCGAGCCATGTCATCTACCTCTACAACGGGCAGGTCGAGGAGGAAGGACCGCCCGAGCAGCTTTTCGGCGCGCCGAAATCCGAGCGGCTCAAGCAGTTCCTGCGCAACGTGGGATAGTCGACGGCGTCCGATGGAAACACCGGTGAAAACGAAAACGGGAGCATCGCAATGAAGACATTTCTGAAGGTGGCGGTCGCCGCGGCGGCCATCGCGCTGGCCGGCGCGGTCTCGGCCCAGGCCGAGCAGGTCAAGGTCGGCTTCTCGCCGGAAGCCTATCCGCCCTTCTACCAGCAGGACGCCTCCGGCCAATGGGGCGGCTGGGCGGTCGAGATCGTGATGGCGATCTGCGCCGACCAGAAGCTCGATTGCGTGCTGACGCCGATCCCCTGGGACGGCCTGATCCCCGCGCTCAACGCTAAGAAGATCGACGCCATCATGAACTCGATGTCGATCACCGACGAGCGCAAGAAGGAGATCGACTTCTACGACAAGTACTACAACACCCCGACGGCGATCATCGGCGCCAAGGACCAGAAGTTCGACGCCACGCCGGAAGGCCTCAAGGGCAAGGTGCTCGGCGTCCAGGTGTCGACGGTGCACGCCGCATACGCCAAGAAGCACTTCGGCGACAGCGCCTCGGAGATCAAGGAATACCAGACGCAGGACGAGGCCGACCAGGACCTTGCCGCCGGCCGCATCGACGCCACCCAGGCCGACGCGATCGCGCTCGACGCCTTCCTGAAGAGCGACCTGGGCAAGGCCTGCTGCGACATGAAGGGAAATGTCGCGCCTGACCTCGAAGTGCTCGGCCCCGGCGTCGGCGCCGGCGTGCGCAAGGACGACACGGCGCTGAAGGACAAGATCAACGCCGGCATCAAGGACATCCGCGCCAATGGCAAATACTCCGAGATCACGAAGAAATATTTCGATTTCGACGTCTACGGCGACGACGCGCAGGCGAACTGAGGCGGGCGCCGGCCGGCGCCACGTTGGCATATGACTGAACAGCACCCCCTCACCGTCTCGGCTTCGCCGATCCACCTCTCCCCCTGCCCGGGGGAGAGGTGGGCCAATCGTCGAAGCTGCGCCCCTCACCCCCATGAAATGGAGGAGAGGTGGATCGGGCGAAGCCCGAGACAGTGAGGGTCTGTCCGGCCGGTTGCGACCGGTGTCCAATTCCCACGGAGGGTTGAGCTGACCGATCTGGCCTCATTCCTTGGCGACAGCACGCTCTCCCTGCTGGCCCTCGACCCGCCGGGCCGGGGCGCCTTCCTGCTCTCCGGCTTCCTAAACTCGGTGATGATCGCGGTCGGCGCCACCGTGCTCGGTCTGTCGATCGGCATATTCGGCGCCTGGTGCAAGCTCTATGGCGGGCCCGTCGCCCGCGACCTCGCGGCCGTCTACACCACCATCGTGCGCGCCGTGCCGGAACTGGTGCTGATCCTCATCCTCTATTTCGCCGGCACCGACCTGCTCAACCGGGTCCTGGCGGCCCTCGGCTACCCGCCGACCGACGTCAACGGCGTCGCCGCCGGCATCTTCGTGCTGGGCGTGGTGCAGGGCGCCTATTCCACCGAGGTGCTGCGCGGCGCGATCCTCGCCATACCGCAGGGGCAAATCGAGGCCGCCCGCGCCTACGGCATGTCGCCGATGCTCGTCCTGCGGCGCATCACGCTTCCGGCCATGCTGCCCTTCGCCATTCCGGGGCTGGCCAATCTGTGGCTCATCGCCACCAAGGACACCGCGCTGCTCGCCATCGTCGGCGTCAACGAGCTGACCCAGGTGACGCGCACCGCCGCCGGCGCGACCAAGGCCTATTTCACCTTTTTCATGGCGGCCGGCGCGATCTATCTCGCGCTCACCCTGTTCTCCAACGCCATCATCGGCCGCGTCGAACGCTGGGCGCGGCGCGGCATGCCTGCGTTCGCGGGGGCTGGCGCATGAGCGAGGCGCTGATGGACGTCACGCCGTCCCGGCGCGGGACGAACTGGCTGAAGCCGCACCGCGTCGTGCTGATCCTGGTCGCATTGGCGATCGTGCTCGGCTCGATCTTCTTCATGCGCTGGGACTGGCTGCCGCACTATCTGCCGCTGGCGCTGCAGGGCATCTGGCGCACCCTGTGGCTGCTGGTGGTGACCTCCGTCCTCGGCATCGCGCTCGCCGTCCCGCTCGGGCTCGTCCAGGCGGCGGGGCCCTGGTACCTCGCGGCACCCGCCAAGGCGTTCTGCACCGTCATCCGCGGCACGCCGCTGCTTCTGCAGTTGTGGCTGCTCTACTACGGGCTGGGTTCGCTGTTCCCGCAATTTCCCTGGATCCGCGAATCCTTTCTCTGGCCGTATCTCAGGCAGGCCTGGCCCTACGGCGTCCTGTCGCTGACGCTTTCCTACGCCGGCTACGAGGGCGAGGTGATGCGCGGCGCCTTCGCCGGCGTGCCGCGCGGCCAGCTCGAGGCGGCGCGCGCCTTCGGCATGCGGCGCTTCACCATCTTCCGCCGCATCTGGCTGAAGCAGGCGCTGCACCGCGCGCTGCCGACGCTGGCGGGGGAGACCGTGCTGCAACTGAAGGCGACCCCGCTGGTCGCCACCATCACCATGGTCGACATCTATGCCGTCGCCTCGCGTGCGGCAGGAACTGTTCGTCACCTATGAGCCCTTGCTGCTGCTGGCCGCGGTCTATATGGCCATCACCGGCATTCTGGTCTTCCTGTTCCGCCGGCTCGAGGCGCGCATACCGACGCGCCTGGGCTGAGCGCCGGGCGTCGTTCGGGGTCGAAACAATGCAGTTGAGTCTGGACCAGGTCGCCGGCCTGTGCCGCATGGCGGCGCTGGGTGCCGGTGCGAACGAGGAAGCGGCGAGGTCGCTTGCCGCCGCCACCGTCGCCGCGGAGGCGGCGGGCAACAGAGCCGTCGGACTGTCGCATTTCGTCGACTATCTGGAAGCGCTGGAGGCCGGCCGCATCGACGGCAAGGCGGATCCGGCCATCAGCCGGCCGGCGCTGGCGGTCTACCTGTCGGACGCGCGGCGCGGCATTGCCCATACCGGCTTCGACCGCGTGCTGGATGACCTCGCCAAGGCGGCGAAACTGTTCGGCATCGCGCTGTTCGCGCAGAAGAACAGCTATACCTGCGGCGCGCTCGGCTGGTTCACCGGGCGGCTGGCCGAACGCGGCCTGGTGGCGTTCGCCGCCACCAACGGCCCGGCGCTGATGGCGGGGGCGGGATCGACCAGGCCGGTCTACTGCACCAACCCGCTTTCCTTCGCCGCGCCCCTGGCCGGCGGCCCTCCGCTGCTGATCGACCAGGCCTCGAGCGCCGCCGCCTTCGTCAGCATCCGCGAGGCGGCCGCAGCCGGGGAGGAAATCCCGGCGGGCTGGGCGCTGGATGCCGGCGGCAACCCGACCACCGACCCGGCCGCCGCCATGAAGGGCGCGCTGCTCGCCTTCGGCGGCAACCGCGGCGCCAACATCGCGCTGATGGTCGAGATGCTGGCGGCCGGCGTGACCGGCGCCAACTGGTCGCTCGACGCGCCATCCTTCACCGAGGGGACGGAAAGCCCCGGCACCGGCCTGTTCGTCGTCGCCGTCGAGCCGAATCTGCTCGATCCGGACTTCGGGCGCCGCGCGGGCGAACAGATCGAGCGGCTGCGGCGGCGTTACGGCGTGCACATCCCCGGCCGCGCCCGCGCCGAGGCGGCCGAACAGGCCGGCGCGCGCGGGGTGACCGTTTCAAAAGATGTCGTGCAGCGCATTTCGGAATTTGCCGCCCGGTATGGCGGGTGAGGTTGCGGCGACGGCGCCAATTTTGACTGTTTGGCGCCGCCCCTCACCTGCCTTCCGGCATCCTCTCCCCGCCAGAGCGGGGAGAGGAGCGCGCACCAACGTCGGCGATCCCCGCTCCCCGTCCTTTACGGGGAGAGGGTAAGGGGGAGGGGCAAGCGCCAACCGGCCGAAGGAGCCCTTACAGCAACCCCGCCTGCTCGGCTTCCCGCCGCAGGTTCTGGCGCGGGCGCGGGCCGATCTGCTGGATGACCAGCCCGGCGGCGAGCGAGCCGAGATCGCCGCAATGCTTCAGGTCGAGCCCCCTTGTGTAGCCGTGCAGGAAGCCGGCCGCGTAGAGGTCGCCGGCACCGGTGGTGTCGACCAGATCGCCGATCTTCGTGGCCTTGATGGTGACCGTCTCGTCGCCGCGCACGATCACCGAGCCCTTTTCCGAGCGGGTGACGGCGGCGACGCGGCAATCCTCGCGGATGGCGGCCAGCGCATCGTCGAAGGACGTCGTCTGGTAGAGCGACTTGATCTCGTGCGAATTGGCGAAGACGATGTCGACCGTTCCCGAACGCATGAGGCCGAGGAATTCCTCGCGGTAGCGGTCGACGCAGAACGAGTCCGACAGCGTCATCGAGACGTCGCGTCCCGCCGCATGGGCGATCTCGGCGGTCCGGCGGATCGCCTCCTTGGCGCGCGGCGGGTCCCACAGATAGCCTTCGAAATAGGTCAGCGCCGCGCCGCGCACCTTGTCGGCCTCGACGTCCTCGGGTCCGAGTTCCACGCAGGCGCCCAGATAGGTGTTCATCGAGCGCTCGCCGTCGGGCGTGACGAAGATCATCGAGCGCGCGGTGGGCGGCGCACCCTCCAGCGGCCGCGTGTCGAAGGCCACGCCCTGGGCGCGGATGTCGTGGGTGTAGATCCCGCCGAGATGATCCTTCGAGACCTTGCCGAAATAGGCGGCGCGCCCGCCGAAGGAGGCGATGCCCGCCGCCGTGTTGCCGGCCGAGCCGCCCGACGCCTCGATGGCCGGCCCCATGCGCGAATAGAGCAGCTCGGCGCGGCGGGCGTCGATCAGGTTCATGGCGCCCTTGACGATGCCGTTCGTTTCCAGAAACGCTTCGTCGCACTGGGCGATGATGTCCACGATGGCATTGCCGATGCACAAAACGTCGTAATCCGGCACGCGCCCCTCCGTCCTGAAAGCCGGGTGCTGCGATGCCGGCCGCGGGCGGTTTAGAGCATGGCGGGCGGTTTGCAAACCCCCGGCGGGGGGACGGGCCGGACCTGTCAGCGCAGCAGGAAGCCGCGGCCCAGCTCGTCGTCCGGCTCCAGCGTGAATTCGGCCTTGCCGCTGTAGAAGGCGCGGCCGCCGACACGGGCGACGATGGCCGCATGCGGCCCGGCTGTCGTTTCGCGTACCACCGCGCCGGTGAAGCGCGAGCCGGCGACGCTTTCGAACAGGCGCGTCTCGCCGATGGCGATCTCGCCCCGGGCGTGCATGGCGGCAAGGCGGGCGGTGACGCCCGAGCCGGTCGGCGAGCGGTCCACCTCGGCGTCGGCGAAGACGCAGATGTTCCTCGTCGCCCGCCCGTTCGCGCCGTCGCCGCCGTCGGTGAGGATGGTGCCGTAGAGGAAGGCGAGGTCGTCATGGTCGGGATGCGAAAGCGGAAACCCGGCCTTGAGCTTCCGCGTCAGCGCGGTGGCCGCGTCGACGAAATCGCGCACGCGGCTTTTGCCGAATTCCAGCCCGAACTGCCGGCAATCGGCCAGCGCGTAGAAGGCGCCGCCATAGGCGATGTCGAAGCCGATCTCGCCGAAGCCAGGCAGGCCCACCGACTTGTCGCGGGCGAACAGGAAGGCCGGCACGCTCTCGAAGGAGACGGCGCCCGCCTTGCCGTCCTTCACCTCGACGGAAGCCGCCACCAGCCCGCAGGGCGCCTCGATGTTGACCGTCGTCACCGGCGCTTTCGCCGCCACCAGCCCCTGGTCCACGGCATAGCGGCCCAGCGCGACGACGGCATGGCCGCACATGGTGGAATAGCCCTCGTTGTGCATGAACAGCACGGCGAGGTCGGCGCCGGGAAGATCCGGTTCGACCAGCAGAGCGCCATACATGTCGTAGTGCCCGCGCGGCTCGAACATCAGCAGCTTGCGCAGATGGTCGAGCCGTTCGCGCACATGGGCGCGTTTTTCCAGGATGGTTCCGGCGGGAATGGGCGGATAGCCGCCGGTGACGATCCGGAGCGGCTCGCCGCCGGTATGCATGTCCACCACCGTAAGGGCGACGGCCGTCATTCCGGCACCGCAAACATCTTTTGCAGCCTGGCGAAGGGCATCGCATCGCGGGCGAAGCCGAAGGAGCCTTCGTCCAGCATCTGCCGCGAGGCCTTTTCCAGCATGCCGAACGTGTAGTTGGCGAGCTTGGAGCCGAGCGAGATGCGCCTGGCGCCGGCCTCGGCCAGCGCCGCCAGGGTGAAGTCGGGCATGGCCAGCACGTTGACCGGCCTGGACACGGAAGAGCAGACCGTGCGCACCGTCTCGATGTCGGTGAGGCCGGGCGCGTAGAGCACGTCGGCGCCCGCCTTCTCGAATGCCTGAAGGCGCTTGATGGTGTCGTCGAGGTCCGGGCGGCCGTGCAGGAAGTTCTCCGCACGCGCGGTGAAGACGAAGTCGCGCTTGAGCGCGCGCGCCGCTTCCACGGCCGCCGCCACACGCTCGACCGCATGGGAGAAATCGTAGATCGGCTTGTCGGCGTCGCCGGAGAAATCCTCGATCGAGCAGCCGGCGAGGCCGGCGGCATCGGCGGCGAAGATGGTCTCGGCGGCGCGCTCGGGGCTGTCGCCCTTGCCCTTTTCGAGGTCGGCCGAGACCGGCAGCTCGTTGGCCGCCGCCAGTTCGCGGCAATGGTGGATCATCTCCTCGAAGCCGACGCCGCCGTCGGGCAGGCCGCGCGAGAAGGCGTAGCCGGCGCTGGTGGTGGCCAGCGCCTTGAAGCCGAAGGCGGCCAGCAGCCTGGCCGAGCCGATGTCCCACGGGTTGGGGATGACGAATGCGGTCTCGTGAAGCTCGCGGAAGACCTTGCCCTTGTCGACCATGATGTCACCTGCGCGAAATCTCGATTGGCCGAGACTACCGCGCCGATGCCCGGCGGGCAAACGTCCAGATGGCGCCGGTCAGCCTATGGGGACCATTCCTGCCAGTTTGCGCATGTCGTCGAACAGGATGCCGCCGGCCGCCGCCAGGCCGGCCGGGTCGCTGTGCGCGTCGCCGTGATAGGAGAACACCCGCATGCCGGCGGCGACGCCCGCTCTAGTGCCGGCGACGCTGTCCTCCACCACGATGCAGTCGGCGGGCGGTACCGCCATTTCGCTCGCCGCATGCAGGAAGAGATCGGGAAAGGGCTTGCCGCGGGCGACCATGGTGGCGCTGAACATGGCGTGCTCGAACAGCGGCAGCAGGCCGGTGGCGCCCAGCGTGATGCGCATCTTCGACACCCGCGCAGACGTCGCCACGCAGTATGGAATTCCGGCGGCGCGGACGGCGGAGATGAAGTCGCGCACATGCGGCACCTCGTCCACGCCATCGGCGAACAGGTCCGGCAGGGCTTCGTTCCAACGGTCGGCGAAATCCTCGCCGAGGTCGATGCCGGCGACCTTGCGCACCTCGTCGCGCACCGAAACCATGGAGCGCCCGGAGAACTGCCTGCGGCAATGGTCGAAATCGACGGGATAGCCGGCGGCGGTCAGCCATTCGGCCAGGCGCCGGTTGGCCATGTTCTCTGTGTCGACCAGCACCCCGTCGCAGTCGAAGATGACCAGCTTCGGCGACGGCATTCAGGCCGTTCCCGTCGAGCCGAAGCCGCCGGAGCCGCGTTCGGTGCCGTTGGCGAGGCTGCGCTCCTCGACGCCTGCCTGCACGACCGGCGCGAAGACGATCTGGGCGATGCGCATGCCGCGCTCGACATAGAAGTCGTCGTCGCCCAGATTGACCAGCAGCACCTTGACCTCGCCGCGATAGTCGCTGTCGATCGTGCCCGGCGTGTTGAGGCAGGTGACGCCGTGCTTCAGCGCAAGGCCGGAGCGGGGCCGCACCTGGCCTTCCATGCCCTGCGGGATCTCCATGACGAAGCCGGTCGGCACCAGCGCGCGGCGGCCGGGCAGGATGAGCAGCGGGCGGTCGTCGGGCACGGCGGCGCGCAGGTCCATGCCGGCCGCGCCGGCGCTTTCATAGGCCGGCAGCGGCAGTCCCTCGCCATGCGGCAGGCGCACGAAGCCGACGGTGGGGCCGATGACCGGAGAGGGGGTGCGGGTGGCGGACATGGCGACGATCCTGTTGAAGCGATGCCGGAGCGGCGAACCCTGCGAACAGGCTGCCGGCAACGGCACCTGCCCGAGGCGGTTCGGCTTACAGCACCGGCGGCCGGGAGGCCAGAGCCAGATTCGCCGCGCCCCGCCTTCCGTCGCGGCGGGGCGGTCGCCCGCCACGTTTCTCAGGCAGGACCATCGCATACGGAATTCTCGATGGTCGCAGCCCCCACCTCTGTCCTCTCCCCGCAAGGGGGAGGGCGATCGCATATGGGCTTGTTTCGCTCCCTCCACCGTGAACGGGGAGGAACTCAGGTCGCGGCCGCCCCCAGCCCGGCTTCTCCCCTGCGAAGCGGGGGGAAGGGTCCACGCGAAGCGCGGTGGAGGGGGCGGCCGCGAAATCCGGCCGACCGGACTGGTCCGGGGGGCGTTCTGCGGTATCTTCCACAGACGATGCCTCACAGCCGGGAGCGCCCAATGCCGATAAGAACCACGGCCCTGCCCTGCGGCGAAGCCGTTCCGGTCCTCGGCCAGGGCACCTGGCGCATGGGCGAGAACCGCGCGCGCTTCGCCGACGAGGTGGCGGCGCTGCGGCTCGGCCTCGACCTCGGCGCCACGCTGATAGACACGGCCGAGATGTATGGCGACGGCGGCTCGGAGCGCGTGGTGGGCGAGGCCGTGGCCGGCCGCCGTGACGGCGCCTTCATCGTCTCCAAGGTGCTGCCCTGCAACGCCTCGCGCGCCGGCACGGTGGCGGCCTGCGAGCGCAGCCTGAGGAACCTCGGCACCGACCGCATCGACCTCTATCTGCTGCACTGGATCGGCAGCGTGCCGCTGGCCGAGACGGTGGAAGCCTTCGAGGCGTTGAAGAAGGCCGGCAAGATCCGCCACTGGGGCGTCTCCAACTTCGACACCGACGACATGGAGGAGCTGGCGGCGCTGCCGCAGGGCGGCTTCTGCCAGACCGACCAGGTGCTCTACAACCTAACCCGGCGCGGACCCGAATTCGACCTCCTGCCCTGGTGCGGCCGGCGCGGCATGCCGGTCATGGCCTATTCGCCGGTCGAGCAGGGCATGCTGGCCGACAACGCGGCGCTGTCGGCGGTGGCAGGCCGCCATGACGCCACCGCAGCGCAGGTGGCGCTGGCCTGGGCGCTGCGGCAGGACGGCGTCATCGCCATCCCCAAGGCGTCGCGGCCCGACCATGTGCGCCGGAACGCCGCCGCGACAGACATCGCGCTGACGGCGGAGGACCTTTCCCGGCTCGACCGCGCCTTCGCGCCGCCGCGCGCCAAGGTGCCGCTGGAGATGCTGTGACGGAGCCGGTCTATCCGGCCTCGTCCGCCGCGAGGCCCTTCAGCCGGTAGAGCGCCTCCATCGCCTCGCGCGGCGTCATCTCGTCGGGGTGGAGCGCCGACAGCGCCTCCCCCAGCCGGCCGGCGGCGGGCGCGGCGGGCTTCGGCTGCTCGCGCCGGACCGCGACCGAGAACAGCGGCAGGTCGTCGACCAGCCGGTCGGCCTTGCCGGACACCTCGCCCTCTTCCAGCTGGTGCAGCACCTCCTTCGCCCGCGCCACCACCGCCTCCGGCAGGCCGGCCAGGCGCGCCACCTGCACGCCGTAGCTGCGGTCGGCAGCGCCCTTGCCCACCTCGTGCAGGAAGACCACGTCTCCCTCCCATTCCTTCACCCGCATGGTGACGTTGTGCAAGCGGGCAAGCTTGCCGGCCAGCGCCGTCATCTCGTGGAAATGGGTGGCGAAGATCGCCCGGCATTTGTTCTTCTCGTGCAGGTACTCCACCGCCGCCCAGGCGATGGAGAGGCCGTCGAAGGTGGCGGTGCCGCGGCCGATCTCGTCGAGGATGACCAGCGAGCGCGGCGTCGCCAGGTTGAGGATGGCGGCGGTCTCGACCATCTCGACCATGAAGGTCGAGCGGCCGCGCGCCAGGTCGTCGGCG
>OFJB01001234.1_pt1 | contig 10424 bp, 10 predicted proteins | sample 1775081 | NCBI WGS metagenome assembly OFJB01 (sample SAMN08195771, study PRJEB24354) | sludge metagenome | isolation source: initial sludge from phenol fed wastewater aerobic bioreactor | place: India: Nagpur | collected 2016-06-05 | reverse complement strand
GGGCGGCAGTGCCTGCAGATCGAGCCAGGAGCGCATGCGCCAGAAGTGGTCCATGCCGTCGAGCATCTCGCGCGTGAAAAAGGGGCGCATGGGCGTGACGTGGGCGCCGGCGGCCTCGAACAGGCGGGCGGCGGCCTGTACGGCGGCAGAGATCTCGGGCTCCACCGGCAGGCCGCAGCCGGCATCCAGCAGCAGGCCGATGCGCAGGCCCTTCAGGTGCTCGGGCGCGGTGGCGGCCACGCCGGCCCAGTCCAGCGCCTGCGCGGGCAGGCTCATGCTGTCGCGCGCGTCGGGCAGGCTGAGCACCTGCAGCATCAGCGCGGCGTCGCTCACGCTGCGGGTCATGGGGCCGGCGGCGCGGCCCATGTAGGGTGGGTCGATGGGCACGCGGCCCAGGCTGGGCTTGAGGGTGAAGATGCCGCACCAGCTGGCCGGCAGGCGCAGCGACCCGCCGATGTCGGTGCCCACGTGCAGAGGGCCGTAGCCGGCGGCGGCCGCGGCGCCGGCGCCGGCGCTGCTGCCGCCGGGCGTGCGCGCCAGGTCCCAGGGGTTGCGCGCCAGGCGGTGAAAGCTGGACAGGCCCGAGCTGAGCATGCCCCAGTCGGGCATGGTGGTCTTGCTGAGCCGCACCATGCCGGCCTCGCGCAGGCGGGCGGCGGGTGGGGCGTCTTGCGCGGCCACCGGCGCCAGGGATGCGGCGGTGCCGGCGGGCATGGGGTCGCCGGCGGTGGCGATGTTTTCCTTCAGTGTGCCGGGCACGCCGTCGAGCGGGCCGCAGGGCGCATTTTTTTGCCAGCGCGCTTCGCTTTGGCGCGCCTGCTCCAGCGCCTGCTCGGGCCGATAAAGGTAGGTGGCCTGCAGGCGCGGCTCCCAGCGCTCGACGTGGGCGATGACGGCCTGGCAGACGTCGAGCGGGGAGAAGGCGCGGCGGGCGTAGCCCGCCAGCAGCTCATGGGCACTGAGTTCGTGCAGTTCAGGCATGGGATCGGATTGTCAAATAAAAAAAGCTGCTGGCGCGCATCGAACAAGCGCCAGCAGCTATCGTTTCAATAGTATCTGGTCAGGACCAGCTCAAGGCGGACAGGTCGTTGACGAAGATCGGCATGTCCTTCCACAGCCCATGCACGCGCTTGTTGGCCACCGTCACCCACTGCGGGGCGTACAGCCAGGCCAGCACGGCGTCGTCGGCCAGCATCTTTTGCGCCTCGCCCAGCAGCTTGGTGCGCTCGGCGGGGCTGGGGTTGGTCTTGATGCGGGCAAACAGCTCGTTGAACTTGGGGTTGTTGTAGCCCCAGTAGTAGTCGGGCTTGGTGAAGTTGCCCAGGTCGAAGGGCTCGACGTGGCTGATGATGGTCAGGTCGTAGTTGTGCGCGCCGCCGTACACGTTGGCCAGCCACTGCGCCCACTCCACGTTCTGCACCTTGGCGGTGATGCCGATCTTGGCCAGCTCGGCCACGATGACCTCGCCGCCCTGGCGCGCGTAGGGCGGGGGCGGCAGCACCAGCGACAGCTCCAGCGGGGTGGTGACGCCGGCCTCCTTGAGCAGGGCCTTGGCCTTTTCGGGGTCGTAGGGGTTGATGCCGGTGGTGTCGACGTAGCCGGGCGCGCTGGGCACGTAGTGGCTGCCGATGGGCTGGCCCAGGCCGTCGCCGGCACCCTGGATGACGGCCTTGCGGTCGATGGCCATGCTGATGGCGCGGCGCACGCGCACGTCGTTCAGGGGCTTCTTGGCGTTGTTGATGGCCAGCACGGTTTTGGCGCGCGAGCCGCAGATCAGCGTCTGCAGGCGGGGGTCGCGCCTGAACTGGGCCAGTCCGCGCGGGGTGACGCGGGGGAAGGCGTCCACGTCGCCCGAGAGCACGGCGGCCACCTGCGCGGCCGGGTCGGTGATGAAGCGGAAGGTGACGCGCTTGATCTTGATGGCGGCGGCGTTGCGGTAGCCCGGCCAGGCCTTGAGCGTGATGGACGAGCCCTTGGCCCAGCTGTCGAGCAGGTAGGGGCCGGTGCCGGTGGGCTTGGCGTTGTTGTCGGCGGCGCTCTTGGGCTCGACGATGGCGGCGGTGGCCTGGCCCAGGTAGAACAGAAAGTCCGGGTCGGGCTCCTTGTTGATGATGACGACGGTGTGCTCGTCGATGGCGCTCACGCTTTCCATGGCGGCGAAGGTGCGCTTGTCCTTGTTGGTGCTTTTCTCGCCCGCCGCGCGCTCGAAGCTGAACTTGACGGTCTGCGCGTTGAAGGGCTCGCCGTTGCTGAACTTGACGCCCTTGCGCAGGTAGAAGGTGGTGGTGCGCAGGTCGGGCGAGACCTCCCAGCGCTCGGCCAGCATGGGCGTGACGCTGCCGTCGGCGTTGATCTTGGTGAGCGTCTCGAAGACGTTGTCCTGCACCACCTCGGCGATGGCGGCGGCCGCGCCCGCCGTGGGGTCCAGCCCTGGCGGCTCCAGCGTCATGCCCAGCACCATGCTGCTCTTGCCCGACTGCGCCAGCACGGGCAGGTGGGCCGCGGCGGCCAGGGTGGGCAGCGACAGGGCGAAGTGGCGGCGTTTCATGGGCATGGTTCTCCTCGGTTGAAAACGGTGGCGAGCATGGTAGCGCAGGGGCGCGGTTCAGGGGCTTGGCTCGGGCACGGCCATTTCGGGCACCGCGTCCAGCAGCGTGCGGGTGTAGGGGTGGCTGGGCGCGCCCAGCACCTGGCGCACGGGCCCGTGCTCGACGACCAGGCCGCCCTGCATCACGGCCACGTCCTGGCACAGGTGGCTGACCACGGCCAGGTCGTGGCTGATGAACAGGAAGGTGACGCCGTGCGCGTCGCGCAGGTCGGCCATCAGGTTGAGCACCTGCGCCTGCACCGAGACGTCGAGCGCGCTGACGGCCTCGTCGGCCACGATCAGCTTGGGCCGCGTGATGAGCGCGCGCGCGATGGCGATGCGCTGGCGCTGGCCGCCGGAAAACTCGTGCGGGTATTTGTCCAGCGCATCCAGGCGCAGGCCGACGGCGGTCAGCATCTCGGCGGCGCGCTCGCGCTGCTGGGCGCGGCTGGCGCCTTCGAGCGCGGCCGCAGGCTCGGCCACGGTGCGCCAGACGGGGCGGCGCGGGTCGAGCGAGCCATAGGGGTCCTGAAAGACCATCTGGAAGTCGCGCCGAGCGCGGCGCAGCTCGTCGGGCGCCAGCGCGTGCAGGTCGCGCCCTTCCAGCAGCACCTGGCCGCTGGTGGGCCGCTCCAGCGCCATCACCAGCCGCGCCAGCGTGCTCTTGCCCGAGCCCGATTCGCCCACGATGCCCATGCTGCGCCCGGCCGTGACCTGCAGCGACACGCCCTTGAGCGCCCGCAGCACGGCGGGCGGCGCCAGCAGCGACTCGCGCGGCAGCGCGTAGTCGCGCGTGACGTTGCGCACTTCAAGCAGAAATTGCCCCCACGCTTCCCCGCTGTGCGTGGTTCGCTGCCCCCCGAGGGGGCCGATTTCGCCTTGGGAGCGGCCCTGCGGCGAAATATGGCTGTGGCCGGCTTCCATCATGCGTGATCAGCTATTGGATTGGAAGCATTCAGCACCACCTCGGCGCGCCGGCACTTGAAGGCGTGGGTGGGCGAGAGCTCGACCCGGGGCGGCGCGTCGCGGCTGCAGGCGGGCTCCTCGGTGAAGGGGCAGCGCCCCGCAAAGGGGCAGCCGGGCGGCAGGCCGAACAGATCGGGCACGGTGCCGGCGATGGTGGGCAGGCGGTCGCTGCGGTGCGCGTGCAGGCGCTGCGCCAGGTTGGGGCGTGCCGCCAGCAGGCCGCGTGTGTAGGGGTGGGCCGGGTGCTTGAAGACCTCGTCGGCCTGGCCCGCCTCGACCACGCTGCCGCCGTACATCACCAGCATGCGCCGCACGTTCTGCGCCACCAGGCCCAGGTCGTGCGAGATCAGCACCAGGGCCATGCCGCGCTCGGTGACCAGCTCGCGGATGAGGGCCAGGATCTGCTTTTGCACCGTGACGTCGAGCGCGGTGGTGGGCTCGTCGGCGATTAGCACGTCGGGCTTGCAGGCCAGTGCCATGGCGATCATCAGGCGCTGGCGCTGGCCGCCCGAGAACTGGTGCGGGTAGGCGTCCACGCGCCGCGCCGGCTCGGGGATGCCCACGCGCTGCATCAGGGCAATGGCCTGCTGGCGCGCCGCGGCGGCCGACAGGCCCTGGTGTAGGCGCAGCGGCTCGGCGATCTGCGCGCCCACCCGGTGCACCGGGTTGAGCGCGGTCATGGGCTCCTGAAAGATCATGGCGATGCGGTTGCCGCGCAGCGCCCGCCAGCCCCGATCGGGCAGGCCCACCAGCTCCTGGCCGTGCAGGCGCACGCTGCCGCTCACGCTGGCGTTGTCGGGCGCCAGGCCCATCAGCGCCAGCGCCGTCATCGACTTGCCGCAGCCCGACTCGCCGATCAGGCCCACGGTGTCGCCGCGCTCGAGCGCGAAGCCCACGCCGCGCACGGCGGTGGCGCTGCCGCGGTGGGTGCGCAGATCGACGCGCAGGTTCTGGACTTCGAGCAGGGGCATGTCAGGGGTGCAGCAGATTGACCAAAGGGCGACCCCGCGCATCACGGTACACGTCGAAGTCGGCGTCCACGCTCAGGATGCGGCGCAGGCCCAGGCGCTCGGCGGCTTCGGCGATGGAGGCGTCGGCCAGGTCCAGCGGCAGGCTGGCAAAGCGCTGGGCCGTGCGGCGCATGGCGGGCAGGCTGGTGTCGTTGGGCGTGTCCACCCGCAGGCCGCCGCGCTCGATCCACAGCAGAAAATCCAGCGCCGCCTGGTTGCGGATGCGCCGCGCCAGCAGGGCGCAGACTTCGGTCAGCACGGGCCAGGTGCTGATCAGGCCGACGTCGGGGTTGTGCTGCAGCCAGGCCAGTACGCGCGCGTGCCAGCTGTCGGCGGCGTTGAACAGGGCCAGCAGGGGGCCGCTGTCGACCAGCACCGGGCCCTGGGGCAGGGCATGCCACGGCGGCGGGGGCTCGGCCACGTGCTGCGGTGCGGGGGCCGATGAGCTCATGGCGGGCTGCGGCGGCTGTGCTTTTGCTCCCAGACCTCGGCGGCGTGCGCGTGGCGCGCCGCGGCCAGGTCGGCCGGGCCGGCGTGGCGGCCGAACAGGTCGGCCCCCAGCGACCAGGCCGAGGGCGGCGCCGTGGGCACCTGGGCCAGGTAGGCGGTGAGGGCGTCGCGCATGACCTCGCTGATGCTGCGGCCCTCTGCCGCGCACTGCCGGCGCAGCGACTGCTCGAGGCCCGGCGGGAGTTTGACGGTGGTGGTCATGGCGTGGTTCGGATGAGTAATAAATAAAATATTACCAACGAAGTGCCGGCTTGGCAAGAGGGCTGTTCAGCGTTTTTGCAGGCGCGGGTCGAGCACGTCGCGCAGCCCGTCGCCCAGCAGGTTCAGGCCCAGCACCGACAGCATGATCGCCAGGCCGGGCCACACGGCCAGCAGCGGCGCGTCGAACATCAGCGTCTGCGCCTCGCTCAGCATGCGCCCCCAGCTGGGTTGCGGCGGCTGCGTGCCCAGGCCCAGGTACGACAGCGCGGCCTCGGCCAGGATGGCGACGGCAAAGCGGATGGTGGCCTGCACGATCAGCACGGCGGCGATGTTGGGCAGCACGTGCTCGAAGGTGATGCGCAGCAGCCCCTTGCCGCAACTGCGCGCGGCCAGCACGTAGTCGCGGCTCCACACCGCGTTGCCGGCGGCGCGGGTGATGCGCGCGAAGGTGGGGATGTTGTACAGGCCGATGGCGACGATGGCGTTGACGATGCCCGGCCCGTACACCGCCGTCAGCATGATGGCCGACAGGATGGCCGGAAAGGCAAAGCCGAAGTCGCAGGCGCGCATGATGGCTTCCTCGACCCAGCCGCGCCGCGCCGAGGCCAGCAGGCCCAGGGCGGTGCCCGCGACCAGGCCGATGCCGACCGCAATCACGCCCACCAGGATGGAGGCGCGCGCGCCCACCAGCAGCAGCGAGACCACGTCGCGCCCGAAGGCGTCGGTGCCCAGCCAATTGAGCGTGCTGGGCGGCAGCAGCTTGGCGTCCATGGCCACGTCGTAGACCGAATGCGGCGTCCACACATAGGACAGCGCCGCCGCCAGCAGCAGCAGCGCGGTCAGCACGCCGCCGATCATGAAGCCCGGATGGCGCCGCGCGCGCTGCCAGAAGCCAGGGGCGGCGGCGTTCATATCTCGCTGGCCTTCACGCGGGGGTCGATGACCGCATACAGCACGTCGACGATGAAGTTGACCACCACCACCATGCCCGCCAGCAGCATCACGCAGTTGCGCACCACGATCAGGTCGCGGTTGGCGATGCTCTGGAAGATCAGGCGGCCCAGGCCGGGCAGGTAGAACACGCTCTCGACCACGATGGTGCCGGCCAGCAGCTCGGCAAACTGCAGGCCCATGACGGTGATGACCGGGATCATGGCGTTGCGCAGCACGTGGCCCCACAGCGTGGCGCGGCGGCTCAGGCCCTTGGCGCGCGCGGTGCGCACAAAATCTTCGCGCAGCACCTCCAGCACCGCCGAGCGCGTAAAGCGCGCCAGGATGGCCGCCTGCACCACGGCCAGCGCCACGGCCGGCAGGATCAGCGCCTTCAGGCCGTCCCACAGGCCGGCCCACACGCCGTCGTCGAAAACCCAGCCGTCGAAGCCGCCGGCCGAAAACCACTGCAGCTTGACCGAAAACAGCAGGATCAAGAGGATGGCGAACCAGAAGTTGGGCACCGCGATGCCCAGCTGCGCCAGCGCCATCAGGCCGGTGTCGCCGGCCTTGTTGTGCTGCGAGGCGGCGTACACGCCCACCGCCAGCGCCAGCAGCGCCGTCAGCGCCATGGCCAGCACCGCCAGCGGCACCGTGAGCTGCAGGCGCTCGCCGATCAGCTCGGCGACCGAGGAGCCGTAGGCGTAGGACAGGCCCATGTCGCCGCGCAGCAGCCCGCCGATCCAGTGCAGGTAGCGGGACAGGGCGGGCTGATCCAGCCCCAGCTCGACGGCCTTGGCGGCGACGGCGGCCGGGTCGGCATCAGGGCCCATCAGCACCTGGGCGGCGTTGCCGGGCAGGATCTCGAGGACGGCAAACACGATCACGCTGGTCGCCACCAGCGTGATGATCAGCGTGAGCAGGCGCTTGACGAGGAAGAAGCCCATGGGTGGCCGGCATTATCACCACGAAAGCCGGCCCCCTGGCTCAGCCTTCCTGTCGCGTGCCGGACTCGGCGGGCGGTGGCTTGCGCTCGGGCTTGGGCCGCGGCGGTTTGCTGGTGTGGATGCGCTGCGTGGCGGCGTTCATGTCGCCGGCGGCCAGCAGCTCGAAGGCGGCGGCGGCGCGGTCGATGGCCTGCTCGATGGCGATCTGCTCGTCCAGCGGGGGTTTTTTGAGCACCCAGCCCACCACCTCGTGGCGCGCGCCGGGGTGGCCGATGCCCAGGCGCAGGCGCCAGTAGTCGGCCGTGCCCAGCTGCGCGTGGATGTCGCGCAGGCCGTTGTGGCCGGCGTGGCCGCCGCCGAACTTGAGCTTGGCCTCGCCCGCGGGCAGGTCCAGCTCGTCGTGCGCCACCAGAATTTCGGCGGGCGCGATCTTGAAGAAGCGCGCCAGCGCCGCCACCGACTGGCCCGACAGGTTCATGAAGGTCTGCGGCTGCAGCAGCCACACGCTCTGGCCCGCCACGCTGGCGCGCGCCACCCGGCCCTTGTAGGCCCGCTCGAGGACGAGATTCGCGTTCAGGCGCCGGGCGAGCTCGTCGATCCACCAGAAGCCCGCGTTGTGGCGCGTGGCGGGGTACTCGGGGCCCGGGTTGCCCAGGCCGACAAACAGCTTGATCATGGAAGGCGATTATCGAGCGCCACAAAGGCTGACGGCCCGCGCGAGGCGAGCCGTCGGGCAGGGCAGGCGGCCGTCAAAGGGCCGCGGCCATCACTTCTTGTCGCCAGCCGGGGCGGGCGCGGCGGCAGGCGCTGCCGCGGCATCGGCTGCGGGCTCGGCTTCCTCGGCGACCGGGTTGGCCACCGACACCAGCACGAAGCCCTCGGCCGTGTGGCCGCGCAGCACGGGCTCGACGCCCTTGGGCAGCGGCACGTCCTTGAGCGTCAGCGTCGTGCCTTGCTCCAGCTTGGACAGGTCGACCGTGATCGACTCGGGCAGGTCGGCCGGCAGACAGCTGATCTCGAGCTCGGTCTGCACATGGTTGATCAGGCACTTGCCCAGCTTGACCGCGGGCGACTCTTCCTCGCCCTGGTAGTGCAGCGGTACCTTCATGTGGATCTTGTGCGTGGCCGACACGCGCAGGAAGTCCACGTGCAGGATCTGCTGGCGGTAGGGGTGCACCTGCACGTCGCGCAGCAGCACCTGGCTTTCCTTGCCGGCCAGTTCCATGGTCAGCACGCTGGAGTGGAAGGCCTCTTTCTTGAGGGCCTGCCACAGGGCGTTGTGATCGAGCTCGATCAGCTGGGGCTGGCCTTCGCCCCCGTAGACGATGCCGGGCGCCTTGCCGGCGTTGCGCAGACGGCGGCTCGCACCCGTACCCTGCTTGTTGCGCTCGAAAGCGACGAATTTCATGTTGAACTCCTGGATGGGACCGACCGCGACCAGTGCGACCCCGTTTGAAAAGGATGGCTCGCCCGACAGGCTGGCGCCACCCGCGAAATGCTCCTCAGAACAGGTTCTCCTGCTCGCGGAACAAACTCATGACCGACTGCCCGTGCGCGATGCGCTGGATGGTTTGCGCAAACAGCGGCGCCACGGACAGCTGGCGAATCTTGGGGCACTGTGCGGCGGCCGGGCTGAGCGGGATGGTGTTGGTCACCACCACCTCGTCCAGCGCCTGGCCCTGCGTGATGCGATCGACCGCGGGCCCCGAGAAGATGGGGTGCGTGCAGTAGGCGTACACCTTCTTGGCGCCGCGCTCCTTGAGCACCTCGGCCGCCTTCACCAGCGTGCCGGCGGTGTCGATCATGTCGTCCATGATCACGCAGTTGCGCCCGTCGATGTCGCCGATGACGTGCATCACCTCGCTCACGTTGGCCTTGGGCCGGCGCTTGTCGATGATGGCCAGGTCGCACCCCAGCTGCTTGGCCAGCGCGCGCGCGCGCACCACGCCGCCCACGTCGGGGCTGACGACCAGTAGGTCGTGGTAGTTCTTTTGCCGCAGGTCGGCCAGCAGCACGGGCGAGGCGTAGATGTTGTCGACCGGGATGTCGAAGAAGCCCTGGATCTGGTCGGCGTGCAGGTCCATGGTCAGGACGCGGTCCACGCCCACGACCTGCAGCATGTTGGCCACGACCTTGGCCGAGATCGCCACGCGGGCCGAACGCGGCCGGCGGTCCTGGCGGGCATAGCCGAAATACGGGATGGCGGCGGTGATGTTGCGCGCGGAAGCGCGGCGCAGGGCATCGACCATCACCATGATTTCCATCAGGTTGTCGTTGGTCGGCGCACAGGTGGGCTGCAGGACGAAGACGTCCTTGCCGCGCACGTTCTCGTTGATCTCGACCATCACCTCGCCGTCCGAGAAGCGACCGACGGTCATCTTGCCCAGGGACATGTCGAGGTGGTTGACTACGTCCACGGCCAGCCGAGTATTGGCCGTGCCCGTGAAGATCATGAAGCTATCGTTTGCCATGATGGATGATGCGATGGTCGTTTTGAGACACTAACGAGGTGATGCGGGAACCTGCTGACGCCGGAAAATAAAAAAGCTGCTGAACCCGGGCCAGTGTCTTACAGGCGTGTTCAACAGCTTTGTTATGTATTCGGTTGGCTGGGGAGGAAGGATTCGAACCTTCGCATGCCGGAATCAAAATCCGGTGCCTTAACCAGCTTGGCGACTCCCCAACTATCTTGCAATCCAATTCCGCAACGGATGTTCAGTCAACCCAGGACACGCCTGTACCAACCGGAACCGTGGATGCGTTGTGCTGTGTGATTTGCAGTTTGCTTCAACAGCGCCGCGCATTGTAGCGGTAATTTCCGTTTTCGCCAAAACGGCCTCCGAAAGTTCGGAAAACTCGGCGTATAAACACGCACCAGATCCCGACATGCGAACTTGGGTACCTGTGTTTTTCAACACACCCTGCTCTGCAAGCCACCGCGATGCCCTGAGAACCTCAGGATAAAGACGGTAGACCACCGGCTCCAGATCATTTTTCCCGAAGGAAAATGTTGGCGAAGCAAGAAAGTCCGCTATTGTGATGTAAGAAGAGTCTCTTGTCAAATCGGGGGCGGAAAAAATTCCAGCGGTCGGCACGCTGGCGTCCGGCTGCGCCACCAGATAGGCCCGCGCCGGCAGGTCCAGCGCGGTCAGCTTTTCGCCCACGCCCTCGGCAAAAGCAGACTGGCCAAACACGAACACCGGCACGTCGGCGCCGAGCCCGGCCGCCAACCCGAACCCCGTGCCCGCGGCCACCATGGCGTTGCCGATGGCG
>OFJB01001233.1_pt1 | contig 10425 bp, 8 predicted proteins | sample 1775081 | NCBI WGS metagenome assembly OFJB01 (sample SAMN08195771, study PRJEB24354) | sludge metagenome | isolation source: initial sludge from phenol fed wastewater aerobic bioreactor | place: India: Nagpur | collected 2016-06-05 | reverse complement strand
CGGGCGGTGTATGCTCACGCCCGCGCCGATCGACGCCCGCCGGTCGACGCGCGCCGGCCGGGGCCGGCAGGTCGGGGCCGCGCCGCCCCGTCCGCGAGACGTTCCCGGGCGAGAGCGAGATCCATGGCTCGGTTCGACGATCCCTCCCGGCCCGCCGCCGCCCCGCTGTGGCAGGCCCTCGGCCGTCTCGTCGTGGAGACGCGCGGCCGGACCCTGCGCGACGTCACCGCCGAGCTCGACGCCTGGCTCGGCGAGGTCGGCGCCGGCGACGGTCTCCTGACCGTCTTCCTGCGCCACACCTCCGCCTCGCTCACCGTCCAGGAGAACGCCTCGCCCGAGGTCTTGCCCGATCTCGTCGACGCGCTCGACCGCCTCGCCCCGCGCGACGCGCCCTGGCGCCACGACCTCGAGGGCGACGACGACATGCCGGCCCACGTCAAGACGACGTTGACCGGCGTGTCCCTGGCGATCCCCACCCGTGCCGGGCGCATGGACCTCGGCACGTGGCAGGCGGTCTATGTCGTCGAGCACCGCGACCGCGGCCATCGCCGCGAACTGTCGCTGCATTGGCTCGGCGCGTGAACCCGGCGGCGGGACCGTCGACGGCTCACGCCGGGCGATGCTTGAAGCGCTCGCTCGCCGCGACCATCTCCGCGACCAGTCCCGGCTCCGTCACCGCGTGACCGCCGTCGTCGACGATCCGGAGGTCGGCCTCCGGCCAGGCCTTCTTCAGATCCCAGGCGTTCACCATCGGCGTGCACATGTCGTAACGCCCGTGCACGATCACCGCCGGGATGTCCTTGAGGCGCCGCACGTCGCGCAGCAGCTGGTCCTCGACCTCGAAGAAGCCGCCGTTCATGAAGAAGTGGCACTCGATCCGCGCGAAGGCGAGGGCGAAGGTGTCGCCGCCGAAGGCCGCCGCGCGCTCGGCGTCGGGCAGGAGAGACAGGGTCGAGCCCTCCCAGGTCGCCCAACGCTTGGCCGCCTCGAGCCGCAACGCCTCGTCCGGGCCGGTGAGCCGGCGATGATAGGCGGCGATCAGATCGCCCCGCTCCTCGACCGGGATCAGCTCGCGGAACGGATCGAAGAGATCCGGGAAGATCAGGCTGGCGCCCTCCTGGTAGAACCACGAGAGTTCCATGCGGCGCAGCATGAAGATGCCGCGCAGGATCATCTCCGAGACCCGCTCGGGATGGGTCTCGGCATAGGCGAGCGCCAGCGTCGAGCCCCACGATCCGCCGTAGACCTGCCAGCGCTCGATGCCGAGATGGACGCGCAGCCGCTCGATGTCGGCGACGAGATCCCAGGTGGTGTTCTCGGCCAGCTCCGCGTGCGGGGTCGACTGGCCGCAGCCGCGCTGATCGAAGGTCACGATTCGATAGACGGCGGGGTCGTGCAGCCGTCGCATCGTCGGGGTGATCCCTCCGCCCGGCCCGCCATGGAGACAGACGACCGGCTTGCCGCGCGGATTGCCGCTCTCCTCCCAATGGATCTCGTGCAGGTCGGACACCTTCAGGCGGCCGCTGGTGTGGGGTTCGATCTCGGGGAAGAGGACGTGACGCTGGGCGCTCAAGGCGGGACTCCATGGCTGTCGAGAGCGGTCGAGGGAGAACGATCGCTCGCCGCGCGAAGATAACGCCTGCGGCGGATCCGCAAAGGTCCGGATTGCGCGGCCGATCGGCGGTCTGCGCAGAGCAAGAACCGTCCGGCGAGCAAGAAATGACGCCAGACCGCGATATTTTACGTAAGTCGTGAAGCTTATTGGCCCTCCTCCGAAAGGAGGAGGCTTGCGTAGAGGCGTTGCGAGATCGATAATTCACATATCAGCGTGCGGCCCAGCGTCGCGGTGGCGACGAGTGGCGTTCGTCGGCCGCGGCCCAGAGGCGCGGTGACCGTGACGTCGGACCGACGAGGTCCGCCGGCGGTTTCTCGTGCGCGTGACGAACCAAGAGGGGAGAAGGGATTGGCGACCAATCCGGGATATCGGTTCGTGATCGCGGATGATCATCCGCTGTTTCGCGGTGCGCTGCGTCAGACGCTGGAAGGGCTCTTCGACGGTGTGGTGATCGCCGAAGCCGGGTCTCTGGAGGCGGTATCGAAGATACTGGAGGAGGGGGACGAGATCGACTTGGTTCTTCTCGATCTCAACATGCCCGGGGTTCGCGGTTACTCCGGCCTGATGTATCTGCGCGCGCAGTTTCCGACGGTTCCGGTGGTCGTGGTCTCCGCCAACGAGGATCCCGGCACGATCCGCCGCTGCATGGAATTCGGCGCCGCCGGCTTCGTGCCGAAGTCGCTCGGCACCGACACCATCCGCGAGGCGCTCTCCACCGTCATGGCCGGTGATCTCTGGACCCCCGCCGACGTCGATCTCGCCTCGATGCCCGCCGACGAGACCGCCAAGCTGGTTCAGCGCCTGTCGACGCTGACGCCGCAGCAGGTGCGTGTGTTGATGATGCTGTCGGAGGGTCTGCTCAACAAGCAGATCGCCTACGAGCTCGGCGTCTCCGAGGCGACCGTCAAGGCCCACGTCTCGGCGATCCTGCAGAAGCTCGGCGTCGAGAGCCGCACGCAGGCCGTCATCGCCGCCTCGAAGATCGAGGTCGGTCACTGGCAGTCGGTCGGGGCGTGAGAACGACGGGAAACGGCGCGTGGGAGCCGGTCCGATCGCGGTCACGCATCCCTCGCGCGTTCCCCCCTCCCGCTCGGTGACCCCGGACATGGCCGACATCCCGTCGCTCGAAACCGATCGCCTGCGTCTGCGCGCCCATCGTCTCGACGATTTCGACGCCTATGCCGCGATGTGGCGCGAGCCCTCGGTGATCCGTTTCATCGGCGGCGCGCCACTGTCGCGCGAGGCGGCCTGGGTCCGTTTCCTGCGCCAGAGCGGCCTCTGGCGTCACCTCGGTTTCGGCTTTCTCGCCCTCGAGGACAAGGCGACCGGCGCCCTCGTCGGCGAGGCCGGGTTCCACGATCTCCATCGTGATCTCGTGCCCTCGATCGAAGGCACCATGGAAGCGGGATGGGCGCTCGCCGGCGCCTTTCAGGGCCGAGGTCTCGCCGAGGAGGCGATGCGCGCGATGCTTCTCTGGGGACGCGATCACGGCGTCGGCCAGCGCCTCACCTGCATCATCCACCCCGACCACGCCGCGTCGCTGCGGGTCGCGGCCAAGCTCGGCTTCGCCGAGGCGGCGCGCTCGACCTATCACGGAGCGCCGGTGGTGATCCTGGAACGACCCCGGGTCTGAAGCCGCTCGTAGGACGCACCGGCCCTTTCGGCGCTCGCGGAGGCGCTTCATGCCGAGGCGGCGGCCGTAGGTCGCCCTCGAAGCACGAAGGGCCGGGCGTCACCCTCGGTGGAGCCGCTTCGCCCTTCGAGGCCCGGCGATGCCGGGCGCCTCAGGGTGAAGCTCCACACGCCGAACGGGTCGAAAATTCCTGCGTTCGGTATGAGCCGGTCTTCACTCCGCCGCCGACTTCAGCGCCCGCCATTGCGCCAGCACCGCGCGCAGCGCCGCCGGTTTGACCGGCTTGTTGAGGATCGAGATCGACTTTTCGGTCGCCTCCTCGCGCACCTGCGGTCCGCGATCGGCGGTGATCAGCGCCGCCGGCAGATCCGTGCCGAAGCGCCAGCGCAGCTGCACCACCGCGTCGATGCCGTTGCCGTCGTCGAGATGGTAGTCGACGAGCAGGATGTCCGGCCCGTGCCCGGTCTCCTTGACGAGATGGGCGAGCTGTTCGGAGGCGTCCTTCTGATCGCGCGCCTTGACCACCTTGACGCCCCAGCCGACCAGCAGCGCCTCCATGCCGTCGAGGATCGTCTCCTCGTTGTCGAGACAGAGCACGGTCATGCCGTCGAAACGGGCGCTCGACGGGCGCGGCGCCCCGTCGGCGGGGGTGACGTTCGGCATCGCCGCCGCCGTCGGCACCTCGACGTAGAAGCGCGAGCCCTTGCCCGGCACCGAGGTGAGCCCGGTCGGATGGACCAGCACCCGCCCGATGCGCTCGACGATGGAGAGCCCGAGCCCCAGCCCGCGCGCGATCTTGGCGCCCTGATCGAGCCGCTGGAACTCCTGATAGATGACCTTCTGCTGATCGGAGGAAATGCCGAGCCCGGTGTCGAGTACCTCCACCGAGAGCCGCCCGCGCCGCCGGCGCACGCCGACCAGAACCTTGCCGACCGGCGTGTATTTGATGGCGTTGGAGATCAGGTTCTGGACCAGCCGGCGCAACAGACGCCGATCGGAGCGCACCCAGAGATCGCAGGGCAGAACCTTGAACTCGAGCCCCCGGTCGCGCGCGATCGGCTCGAACTCGACCTTCAGCGCCTTGAGGATCTCGTCGATGCGGAACACCGTGAATTCCGGCCTGAGCGCGCCGGTGTCGAGACGCGAAATGTCGAGCAGCGCCCCCAGGATTTCCTCGACCGCGTCGAGCGACTGGTCGATGTGGACGGCATGCGTCGCCAGCGGCGAGTTCTCGGTCTTCTCCACCAGCGAGGTGGCGTAGAGCCGGGCCGCGTTCAGCGGCTGGAGAATGTCGTGACCGGCGGCGGCGAGGAACCGCGTCTTGCCGATGTTGGCCTCGTCGGCCTCGGCCTTGGCGCGCGACAGCTCGCCGTTGAGCCGGGTCAGCTCCTCGGTGCGCTCGCGCACCCGCCGCTCCAGCGTCTCGTTGACCCGCGCCAGGGCTTCCGCGCTCGACACGCGCTCGGTGATGTCGGTCCAGGTGGTGACGATGCCGCCGTCGGGCATCGGCGAGGTCCGAACCTCGATCACCGCGTCGGTCGAGGCGAGGCGCTCGTGATAGGTCTCCATCCGCCGCACCAGCCGGTCCATCCGGTCCTTGATGATGCGCTCCGGATTGCCGGGGCCGAATTCGCCGTGCTCGGCCCGGTCACGCACGATCGCGTGCAGCGAGACCCCGACCTGGGCGAAGTCGGGGGTGAGGTCGAGGATCTGGCGGAACTGGCGGTTCCAACAGATCAGACCCAATTCGCGGTCGAACACCGAAATGCCCTGGCCGACCTGATCGAGCGCGATCTGCAGGAGATCGCGGTTGTATTGGATCGCCGCCGAGGCGTCGTCGAGCAGCTTCATCGCCGCCTTGGTCGAGGGATCGCGCCGCTTGACCAGCAGCGACAGCACCAGCCGCGACGAGGCCGCGCCGATCGCCGAGGCGAGCAACTGCTCGGCGAAACGCAGGAGATGGAGATCCGCCGGCCGGTCGCCGCCCATCGCCAACGAATGGGAGCGCCCGAAGTCGCCGAAGGCGCGCCGCGTCCGCTCCTCGCCGAGATAACGCGCCACGGTGGAGACGAGATCGTCGACCGTGACGGCGGTGCGCCAACGCCGGAGCGAGGGCGTCGGCACGAATTCGCTGGGCACGAAGACGTTGGCCTGAAGCCGCTCGATCGGCTCCGGCGGTCGCGTCAGCGACACCGAGATGAAGGCGGCGACGTTGAAGGCGAGGCTCCAGAAGACGCCGTGGGCGAGTGGATCGAAGCCGAGCGAGAACAGCGCCTGCGGCCGAAGCAGCCACATCCCGAACGGCCCGTGCAGCAGGAGCGACGACGATCCGTAGCCGGCTTCCACGAAGGTCGGCAGCGCCAGCGTGTAGAGCCACAGCGCGAAGCCGACGAGGATGCCGGCGATGGCGCCGCGCGCCGTGCCGCGCCGCCAGAACAACGCGCCGAAGAAGGCCGGGGCGAATTGGGCGATCGCCGAGAAGGCGAGGAGCCCGATGTCGGCCAGCGCCGAGGCGTCCGCCACCAGCCGATGGTAGACGTAGGCGAGGATCAGGATCGCGAAGATCGCCACCCGCCGCACCAGGAGCAGGGTGCGCACCATGTCCGGTTCGTCGCCGCCGTCGCGCCCGGCGCGGCGCACCAGGATCGGCGCCACCAATTCGTTGCAGACCATCACCGCCAGCGCCACCGAGGCGACGATGACCATCGCGGTCGCCGCCGACAGCCCGCCGACGAAGGCCACCACCGTGACGATCGAGGCGCCGGCGTCGAGCGGCAGTCGCAGCACGAAGGTGTCGGCGTCGATGGCGGTGCCGTAGCGCACCAGACCGCCGAGCGCGATCGGGATCACGAACAGGTTGATCGCGACGAGATAGAGCGGGAACAGCCAGCGCGCGCGCTTCAGCTCGGCCGGCGTGTGATTCTCCACCACGCCGACGTGGAACATCCGCGGCAACATCAGGATCGCGAAGAACGACAGGGTCGTCATGACGATCCAGTTGCCGCCGGAGAGCCCGCCCGCGAAGACGTGATTGCCGATCGGATTGTCGGAGATCACCGTCATCAGATCGCCCGGCCCGTCGAACAGGACGAAGGTCACGTAGAGCCCGACCACCGAGAAGGCGAAGAGCTTGACCAGCGATTCCGCCGCCACCGCCAGCATCAGGCCCTGCTGATGCTCGGTCGCGTCGATGTGGCGGGTGCCGAAGAGGCAGGCGAAGGCGGCCATGCTGAGCGCCACCGTCAGCGGCACGTCGGGATGGAACGGCGCCGGCCCGAGGCCGAAGTCGAGATGATCGACGAGCGTCGTCACCGAGGCACTGACCGCCTTCAGCTGGAGCGCGATGTAGGGGACGATGCCGATCAGCGCGATGATCGTGACCACCGCCGCGAGGCGCTGGCTCTTGCCGTAGCGCGCGGCGATGAAGTCGGCGATCGAGGTGATCCGCTCGGCCTTGGCGAGGCGGATCATGCGCTCGAGGATGCGTTGGCCGAACAGGTAGAGCAGGATCGGCCCGATGTAGATGGTCAGAAAGTCGAGGCCCTTGTTGGCCGCCTGTCCGACAGAGCCGAAGAACGTCCAGGACGTGCAGTAGACGCCGAGAGACAAGGCATAGATCGTCGGGCGGCCGAAGATCGGCGAAACCCTCTCCGTTCGGCGATCTCCATAATGGGCGATGCCGAACAGTGCACCGATGTAGACGATGGCGACGAGAAGAACGAGCCATCCGTGAATCATGGTTCGGCGGCCCTCTCGATACGGAACATGCGTGCCGGCGCGAACGTCGCCTCCGACATAGACCACGACGAACGGCGACTGTCCATCGCGAGTGGTGTTTCCGGGCCACGCGCGTCGCGATTTTTTTCGACTTTCGTCTGCGACATTGTGATCCGGCTCGCGCTGTGGGATCCCTCACGTCAAAATCGACGGGGGCGCGCGACGACCTCCGCGAGACCCCCCGGATGGCGATCATCGAGGGCGCCCCGCCGCCCCCCGAGGAGTGACGGACATGCTCAAGGAATTCAGAGAATTCGCCCTCAAGGGCAACGTCGTGGATCTGGCGATCGGCGTGATCATCGGCGCGGCCTTCGGCAAGATCGTCGACAGCATGGTCGCCGACGTGATCATGCCGCTGATCGGCGCCCTCACCGGCGGCCTCGACTTCACCAACAAGTTCATCCTGCTGAAGAGCCTGCTCGGCGGCGCCGAGGCGCCGGCGACCTATGCCAGGGCCAAGGAGATGGGCGCGACGCTGGGCTACGGCCAGTTCCTGACCGTGACGCTCAACTTCCTGATCATCGCCTTCGTCCTCTTCCTCGTGGTCAAGGCCATGAACCGGCTGAAGAAGCAGGAAGCGGCCGCGCCCGCCCCGGCGCCCGAGCCGACCAAGAGCGAGGTGCTGCTCGAAGAGATCCGCGATCTCCTCAAGAAGTGATCGCCCGCGCCGGCCGTGTCCGCGCCCGCGTCCTCGCCGGCGCCGGACGCGGCCGATCGATCATCGCCGTCGATCGACGAGATCGCGAGGATTGATGCCGAACCGGCGCGCGCTCGGTTAAGATCGCCCCCCGAATCCCATTTCCGCGCGTCCGTTCGAAGAGACCTCCGATGACCGATTTCCTCGCCACGCTGCGCCCCGAAGCCCTCGGCGCGCCCCCGTCCGGCATCGTCGAAGTGATGAACTACGGACGCCGGCGCGAGGGCTTGATCCCGCTCTGGGCGGGGGAGGGCGATCTGCCGACCCCGGCCTTCGTCTGCGAGGCCGCCACCCGCTCGCTCGCCGCCGGCGAGACCTTCTATACGTGGCAGCGCGGCATCCCGGAGTTGCGCGCCGCGCTCGCCCGTTATCACGAGCGCCTCTACGGCGGCACCTTCGCGCCCGAGCGCTTCTTCGTCACCGCCTCCGGCATGCAGGCGATCCAGATCGCCCTGACCGCGCTCGCCGGTCCCGGCGACGAGGTGCTGGTGCCGTCCCCGGCCTGGCCCAATTTCGCCGCCGCCGTCGGCGTGCGCGGCGCCCGCGTGGTCGACGTGCCCATGACCTTCGGCAATCGCGGCTGGATCCTCGACGTCGAGCGCCTCGCCGACGTGGTGACCCCGGCCACCAAGGCGATCTTCCTCAACAGCCCGTGCAATCCGACCGGCTGGACCGCGACCCGCGAGGAACTGGCCGCCGTCCTGGCGCTCGCCCGGGAGCGCGGGATCTGGATCGTCGCCGACGAGGTCTACGGCCGCTTCGTCTGGGACGGCTCGGCGCGCGCGCCCTCGTTCCACGACGTCGCGACCCCCGAGGACCGGGTGATCTTCGTCAACACCTTCTCCAAGAACTGGGCGATGACCGGCTGGCGCGTCGGCTGGATCGAGGCGCCGCCGGAAATCGGCGACGTGCTCGAGAACCTGATCCAATATTCGACCTCGGGCGTCGCCGTCTTCGTCCAGCGCGCGGCGGTCGCCGCCCTCGACCATGGCGAAGGCTTCCTCGCTCATCAGGTCGCCCGCATCGCCGAGAGCCGCAAGATCCTGACCGACACCCTGGCCGCGACCGGCCGGGCGCGCTTCGTCGCTCCGGTCGGCGCCTTCTATCTCTTCTTCGGCGTCGAGGGCGAGGACGACACCTCCGGACTCGGTCTGCGCCTCGTCGACGAGGCCGGCATCGGATTGGCGCCGGGCACCGCCTTCGGTCCCGCCGGCAACGGATTCCTGCGTCTCTGCTTCGCTCGCGGGCCCGAAAGTATGCGCGAGGCCAGCCGCCGATTGGCCGATTGGCTGAATGGCCGACCGCAACGGGCTTGAGAATCGTGTGATTTCTGTCTGATATGGGTAGATCTCCGGATCGGCCGGAGACGGGGCGGTTCGGGACGCCCCGGTCTGGGTCTCGCGTGGGGAGCCGTCGCTCGTGTCAGTTCAGTCGCCGACCGTCTCGGAGGCGCGTCTCTTCAGCGTGCTCGACACCGCCGTGGACGGCATCGTCGTCATCGACGAGCGTGGGCGTATCCTGTTGTTCAACAAGGCCTGCGAGGACCTGTTCGGCCATGCCTCGGCGGACGTGGTCGGCCACGGCATCTCCATTCTGATGCCGCCGGAATATGCCGAGCACCACGGCGCCTGGGTGTCGAACTATCTGCACACCGGCGAGAAGCGGATCATCGGCATCGGCCGCGAGGTGCGCGGCCTCCACGCCGACGGCACCGTCTTTCCGATCGAGCTCTCGGTCGGCGAATGCCGCACCCCGGACGGACGCCAGTTCATCGGCATCATCCGCGACCTGCGCTCGCGCAAGGCGGTCGAGCAGCGGCTCAACCAGCTCCAGGCCCAGCTCGTCCAGATGGCCCGCGTCAACGCGATGGACGAAATGGGCGCGGCGATCGCCCATGAGCTGAACCAGCCGCTGACCGCCGTGATGCTCTATCTCCAGGCGCTGCGGCGCAAGCTCGAGTCGGGCGTCCACGAGGGCGCGCTCGACGCCTCGCTGGTCGAGGTCGTGTCGAAGACCGTGCGCGAGGCCGAGCGCGCCGGGTCGATCATCCAGAAGATGCGTCACTTCGTCGAGAAGCGCGAACCCGATCGCCAGCCGGTCGACGTCTCCCATCTCATCGACGAGGCGCTCGAACTGACCCTTCTCGGCCACGACGGCGCCGGCATCGAGGTGGTGCGCGATCTCGACGCCGATCTCCCCCTGCTCGACGTCGATCCGGTCCAGATCCAACAGATCCTGATCAACCTGATCCGCAACGGCATCGAGGCGGTGCGCTCGCGCGACGAGCGCTGGATCCGCATCGCCGCCCGCCGCGACGACGGACGTCTCCTGATCGAGATCGAGGACAGCGGCCCGGGCATCCCGAAGGACAAGGTGCGGGAGCTGTTCAAGGCTTTCGCGACGTCGAAGAAGACCGGGCTGGGCCTCGGGCTTGCGATTTCGCGCTCGATCGCTCAGAACCACGGAGGCGACCTGCTCGTCGAGCCCGGCGGCTCGGGACGCGGCGCCACCTTCGTGTTGTCGCTGCCGCTGGAGACGGCGCCGGCCACGCGCGCCGAATGACAGGATTGAAGCCGCCGGTCCGCTCGGCGGACGAACGGGAACCGAGGAAGTCGAGGTGAGCACATGATGGGTCGCACGCAGAAGACCGACCAGACGATCTACATCGTCGACGACGAGCCCGCGGTCCGCGATGCGCTCGCG
>OFJB01001231.1_pt1 | contig 10436 bp, 5 predicted proteins | sample 1775081 | NCBI WGS metagenome assembly OFJB01 (sample SAMN08195771, study PRJEB24354) | sludge metagenome | isolation source: initial sludge from phenol fed wastewater aerobic bioreactor | place: India: Nagpur | collected 2016-06-05 | reverse complement strand
ATTCCGGGCGGACAGCGGCGAAAATCGAAGCCTTGTGGGTCTTTCCAGGAAGCCACAGACTTTTCCAGAAACGAAAACTTTTCTTCTCCATCGATAATTGCGTGTTTAATCACTTCTGCCATGCCGGATGCAAATTGTACCTCTGGCAGGCTACGCAATGTTTCTATATCGCAAAAAACCGCTTCCGGAAGCAAGAATGTGCCAATCAGATTCTTGGCCCCGTCAAAGTTGAGTCCGTTCTTGCCGCCTAAGGCGGCATCCACCATGGATAAGAGCGTCGTAGGAGCAACAAAGAACTCTATCCCGCGCATCCAGGTAGAAGCGACGAAGCCTGCCAGGTCACTCACTGTTCCGCCACCCACCGCCAGGAGCGCCCAGGTTCTATCCACTTTTTTTTCTTTCAAGGCGGTATAAACCATCTGGAGCGTCTCCAGCGATTTGGCCTTTTCACCTTGAGGAACGATGATTAATGAGGCTTCGGGCAATTCGCCCTGCATGGCGTTGTGCGATTCGGCTTGATAAGCGCCAGCGCCCTGCGCACCTTGTGGTGCATAAGTTGTGCCTTGCGGCGAGGCTGATGAGCCTTGTGGCAGAATTGAGCCATAAAGTGCATTGACGAGGCCGTCAGTTAGCACAACAACGTTCTTTCCTGCAAGCCATTTCGCCAGATCCTCAAGCCCACAAAATACTATTGTAGAATCCTCTGAATCACGTTTTGTGGGGTTTTCTGGTTTGCGTCCGTCATTCATCACTGGTGCCCTCATTCAATCGACGGCATCCGTAAAAGTCTTTCCCGGGTGGGTGCTTTTGGTTGTCAGATCTTCATGATTTGGCGCTTCGCCCGAGATCTCTGGTCCTTGAACCTTGCCCTCGGGTGCAAACGCCTGAGCTTGGGCATTGAGCTCTTCCATAAAAGCCAGTGTCCTACGCAGTTTTTCCATCAACACCTCAAAGAGCGGTATGGGCATCTGCTGTTCTTTGTCGCTTAAGGCGCTTGCAGGGTCTGTATGAACCTCGATCTCAAGTCCATCTGCGCCAGCAATACAGGCGGCAAGGCTCATCGGTTCTATCATGGAAAGTATGCCTGTGCCGTGGCTCGGATCCACAAATACTGGCAAATGGCTCTCTGTGTGAACCGCAGGTATCATTGAAAGATCGAGGGTATTCCGGGTATAAGTCTCGAATGTGCGGATGCCACGTTCACAAAGAATTACGTTAGGATTTCCTTCTGCCAAAATATATTCTGCACAGTTAAGCCATTCTTCGAGTGTCGAATACATGCCACGTTTGAGGAATATAGGCTTGCCCGACTTACCCACCTCGCGCAAGAGAGAAAAATTCTGCATATTCCGCGCACCGATTTGAAGCACATCGGCATATTCGCCAACCCACGATACATCTCGAGTGTCCACGACTTCGGTAACAATGGGTAGGCCAGTCTCTTTCTTGGCCTTATCGAGGATTTTTAGCCCTTTAAGGCCAAGCCCCTGAAAAGCATACGGGGAGGTTCTTGGCTTGAATGCTCCGCCCCGCAGCATTTTGGCGCCTGCTTTCTTCACGGCGATGGCGGTTTTGATTGTTTGCATCTCGGTTTCGACAGAACACGGCCCTGCAATGACAACAAACTCCTGGCCGACTTTTATGCCGTTTACATCGACAACGGATCGGCGCAAATCTGGCCTTGAGGCGGCCAACTTGAGATTTTTTATCAAAATAGGCTCCCTTCCTCATGATATACGCCACTCGATATAAGGTCAACGCAAAGTAGCGCAGCATCTTTCGCGCTTCCTGACTTGCAGGTTATGATTAGGACATGTATTTCAACGAGCTCGTTAATGCGTACGACGAACAGCGCAAGGAACGGAATATCTATCACGACCTTATGCGCTTTCACGTACAAGAAGTGCTCCTTGTAGGCAGTCTCTACGATTCTTTTGTTGTAGAAGCTGATGGAGTCCTTACCGAACAAATCTATGGTGAGTATTTCAAACTCAACTTGAGTACAGTGCCCCGCGTCACCTGCGCCTATACCGATGAGACTGCGCTCGACCTTTTTCGCGAAGGACGCTTCAGCCTTGTCATACTTATGGCAGGTCTGGATTTTGATAAGCCTCTTGAACTTGCTCTTTCCATGAAACACATTTGGCCCGACATTCCGATTCTACTCATGGCGACGAACAATTCCAGTCTGGAGAACCTTGACCGGGACGCGCCGGGACTTGCGGCGATTGACAGGATCTTTGTTTGGAACGGGTACTCCAAACTCTTTGTAGGTATGATCAAGTACGTGGAAGACATTAACAATGTCGAGTCTGACACCAAGCTCGGGCAGGTGCGCGTCATTCTTCTTATAGAGGATTCTATCCGCTATTACTCGCGTTACTTGCCGGTGCTCTACAAGGTGGTCCTCAAACAGACTCAGAATCTCCTGGAAGAAGAAAGTCTTACTGACACCTACAAACTGCTTGCCATTCGTGCACGTCCCAAAATCCTGCTTGCGTCGAATTATGAGGAAGCGGAGAAAATCCTGGACACCTATCACGCAAACTTACTCACAGTTATCGCTGATGTGCGTTTTCCGCGCAATGGCCGACCCGACGATCAGGCAGGATTCGATTTTCTGCAAATGGCGAAAGAAAAAATGCCAGAGCTCCCTATTATTTTACAATCAAGCGATCCCACGATTCGAGAAAAGGCTTACCGTATGGGCGCTGGGTTCATGGACAAAAATTCAGAATCGCTGGAAATGGAGCTTACAACGTACCTGCAGGACAATCTTGGTTTTGGAGATTTTCGTTTTAGAATGCCAGACGGCACCGAAATCTATCGTGCGCATAATCTGCGCGAGTTTATTCGGGCCCTCCATGAACTGCCTGCCGAGAGCTTAGTGTACCATGCCCAACATAACCACTTCTCTGCCTGGCTCATGGCGCGCGGCGAAATTCAGATCGCGAAGGTCCTAAAACCATACAGTATCGACGATTTCCCCGACGTCAAGAGTCTTAGAGATTTCGTTGTAAGAACGATAGATACCGCACAAAAAGCCAAGTCTCGGGGGCTTGTTCCGTATTTTGACGAAACGATGGCCAACGAAGAAAACTATATCTGCAAATTGGCCGATGGTTCGGTGGGAGGCAAGGGAAGGGGCATTGTCTTTATCCATTCCCTTCTGGAGAATCTCGATTTTGCCAACTATATACAAGGAATAGACATCAAGATCCCCCGCACAGCTTTTATTGGGATTGATGAATTCGAAAAGTTTCTGGAATCTCATAATCTATGGGCAGAGGCTTTCTACGGCGAATATTCCGACGAGCTCAAACGCACTTTCCTTTCAACGCCCTTATCTCCTTCGTTGGTCTCTAATTTACGGCGTTTTTTGGCCACAACGAATCGACCCCTTGCGGTTCGGTCTTCAGGTCTCTTTGAGGATATGTTGATTGTACCGTTCTCCGGAATCTATGAAACATACATTATTCCGAATAATCATTCTGATTTTGAAGTCCGGCTCAACCAACTTTGCGACGCGGTTCGGCTTATCTACGCGAGCCTTTTTTCGTCACAGTCGCGCGCCTATTTCGAAGTAGCCCGATACAACCTGGAAGAGGAGCGGATGGCCGTTGTTGTTCAGGAGTTAGTCGGGACAAATTATGGAGACTACTACTATCCTCATATCTCTGGGATTGCTCAGTCCTACAACTACTACCCTGTTTCCTACTTAAAACCTGAGGACGGGCTTTGTGTTGCGGCCTTGGGGCTTGGAACATGGGTTGTGGGCGGTGGTGCTGCCCACCGCTTTAGTCCAAGGTACCCTAAAGTGGACTTGGTTGCGCCAGAATTGGCCCTGGAGAACACCCAACGCTCATTTCACGCTTTGAACCTGCGTCAGTCTGCTCCAAACCTCTTTGCTGGGGAAATGGCGAGCATTGCAGAAGTGCCGGTGTCGGAGGCTACAGAAGACCGCTGGTTAAGGCTCATGGCTTCTACCTGGGACGTAGACGACGCTCGTTTTGTGCCAGGCGTATCTGGCCACGGGCCTCGCATAATCGATTTTGCAAACATATTAAAGAACGATGCTATTCCTTTTGCCAATGCAATTTCAATGATCTTGGATGTTGGATCCCGTTCGATGGGCACACCCGTAGAGATTGAGTATGCTCTCAACTTTAACGAAGCGCGCCAAAAGCCTGCTCTCTACATTCTGCAAATAAAACCGCTTATCAAGGCGGAAGATAAAATGACCGTCGATCTGGACTCGATCGACAAAAAAGACTGTTTTCTGTATTCGAGTTATGCAATGGGCAATGGCAGACGACAGAACGTTCGCGACGTAATCTGGATAGATCCAAGGACCTTTGATCGTTCTCAAACGCAAGAAATGGCTTACGAGGTGGAGGTTCTAAACAACGCCTGTAAACAGCAAGGGCAGCGATATATTCTCATTGGACCTGGCCGGTGGGGAACGCGGGATAGATGGTTGGGTGTGCCAGTCGCCTTTTCCCAAATAGCCAAGGCCGCGCTCATTGCCGAAGTGGATCTTCCCGATTTTGTTGTGGACTCGTCCTTGGGGTCCCATTTTTTCCACAATCTGACCAGCCTCAATATCGGCTATATGAAGATTGGAAGAGACGAAACTAAGAGTTTCATAGATTGGGACTGGTTGGAATCTCTGCCTATCGTTAAGCGTACGACGCACTGCGTGTGGTCGCAAGCGCCTCTTCCCCTCGATATTCAGATGGATGGAAGGACCAGTCGAATTGCCGTCCTAAAATCCATTCGGGGCTCCGAGGGACAAGCTATCCAGAGCTCCGGGAGCAAGGTATCCATTGACCGTGCGCGGATTTTTGGGCAATACTCACACCATCTGTTGCATAAATGAGGCTATGGCATGGACGCTTTAGGAATGGCAAAGACCCTTCATCCGCTCGAGGTGAAGATCCTACTTACCTATGAACCTCTCACGCAGATTGATGCGGATAAGGTTCGTAGCGATCTCGGTTACCGCGAAGGGCAGGAACAGCAGGCTTTCTCCTGGTTAATGAGTAAAGGTTTGTTGGAAGAGGTCGCTCGTACTCCGGTCACCTGCTACGAACTGACACCGCTCGGAAGGGAATTCGCGCAAAAAGGGATTCCTGAGGAGCGAATATTCTCTCTCTTAAAAGGGGAGGGTCCTAAGACCTTCGCAGAAATGATGCAGGCCTTGGGATTGGATCAAAAAGATATTGGATCGGCCTTTGGTGTGCTTTCCAAGGAAGGCGTGGCTGCCATGGATTCGGAACGGCGTGCCTGTCTCAAAGAAGGCGCCGTCTTGCCTGCAAGGGTTGCTACACTAAAGTCCCTTTTAGCGTGGGCACTTGCAAATGATGCTCCTCTGGAAGAAGGGTCCCTCACACCCGAAGAAAAGTCAGCGATTGCCGCTGTGGCGAAGAAGCGTGGGGCGAGCGATTCCGCCTTTAGGATCATTGATAGAGAACGGGTTGTCTATAGACTCACGCCTTCATGTAAAGAAGTCCGTGAGGCGCTTAAAGAACTCGGTGTAACCGGCGAGGAGCTGGGGGCGGTCACCCCTGAGATTTTGGAAACGGGTAGCTGGAAGACCGCAAGCTTCAGGCCCTATAACATCAAGGTTGCACCTGCAAAAGTAATTCCCGGACGGAAGAACCCTTATGTGGAATTCCTGGAGAGCGTTAAAGATAAGCTTGTTTCTCTTGGGTTTGAAGAGTTTGACGGCAACATGGTGGAAACTGAGTTCTGGAACTCTGATGCGCTCTTCATGCCTCAGTTTCATGCTGCCCGTGACATTCACGACGTCTACTATATTGAAGAGCCCAACAAGGCAAAATTCATAGAAGAACCCTATCTTTCTCGAGTTGCTGCCACGCACGAAAACGGAAGCGACACTGGAAGCAGGGGTTGGAACTACTCATTCGACCGCGAATTCACGCGGCGGCTTATCTTGCGGAGCCAAGGAACTGTCCTTTCCGCCCGCCAGCTTCCTAAAGCCAAGGTGCCTGGAAAGTACTTTGGCATTGTGCGCTGCTTCCGTTATGACAAAGTGGATGCAACTCATCTTTCAGACTTTTATCAGACAGAGGGCATCGTCTTGGGTGAAGATGTCAACCTGAGGACGCTCCTGGGGTTTCTGGAGATGTTTGCTGTGGAGGTTGCGGGTGCAAAAGAGGTCAAGTATGTGCCTGGGTACTTCCCTTTTACAGAGCCTTCCATCGAAGTACACATCAAGCACCCTGTGCTTGGTTGGTTTGAATTGGGCGGTTCGGGCATATTTCGGCCGGAAGTGACCCGCGCGCTTGGGGTGAATGTGCCAGTTTTGGCTTGGGGAATCGGCATTGACCGTATGGCCCTCATGGCATTGGGCTTGAACGATCTTCGGGAGCTCTTTAGCCCAGACCTGGAAAGTGTACGCATGCGCAGGCTGCTCACTCAGTGAGCCGAGAGCGCGACTGTGGTGACCGATAGAGGAGAATGCTGAAATGCCCAAAATAGAAGTCAATGAAAACCTGTTTTTTACCCTGCTTGGCGAAACCTGCGACGCTGAAAGACTTGAGAGAATTTTCCCTACCGCCAAAGCCGAGTTGGACGAGTGGGACACAAGCGTCGGTTCGCCCGAGACTCGTACCATAAAAGTGGAGTTGAATGATACAAACCGACCAGATCTCTGGTCCACCGCAGGCCTAGCGCGGCAGCTTCGGATTCATAGAACCGGTGTGGTGCCCCAATATCCTTTCGTCGTTCCCGTTGAGAGGAGTAAGCGTAATGGTGAAGCCTCAGGCGTAAGCAATGAAGCTCATAGCAAGGCCCTTCGTACTGTAAAAGTAGAAGAAAGCGTCAAGGCGGTGCGTCCGTATCTTGCCGGCTTTATCGCCAAAGGGCCAGCCATAACCGATGCCATTTTACGCGATCTTATTCAAACGCAGGAAAAACTTGCATGGAATTACGGTCGCAAGCGCAAGTCCGTGTCTATCGGTATCTATCGCTCGTCCAGCATACAGTGGCCTGTGCATTATAAAGGTGTCGATCCGGACACGACAGCCTTTGTGCCTTTGCAGGGAACACGCAAAATGACTTTGCGCGAAATTCTTGCAGAACATCCGAAGGGGATAGAATACGCCTCGATTCTTCAAAACGAGAAGGTACATCCACTTCTTGTGGATGATGGAGCCAATGTCCTATCCTATCCGCCCATCATCAACTCGGCAGATCTGGGGGCTGTCCTTGTTGGCGATTCTGAGCTCTTCATCGAAGTGACAGGTACCGACTACCCCAGCGTGGCGCTTACTGCTTCGATAATGGCCTGTGATCTAAGCGACATGGGCTTTGCGATAGAAAATGTCGAGGTGCAATATACCTACGATACGACCCTGGGCCGGTCGATCGTGTTTCCTTGCTATTTCCAGGAACCGATAGAAGTTGAGACAAGTGCAATTTCGAAATTGCTGGGTAAAGAGATTTCGATTGAAGAAGCCCTGGATGCACTCCGCCACATGGGGTGTACTGCAAACGCACAAGGTGCCAAGATTCTGTTGAATCCTCCTCCTTACCGAAATGACTTCTTACACCCCGTCGACGTTATAGAAGATGTTCTCATAGGGATTGGTCTCCAGGATTTTAAACCTGAAAAACCCAAAGATTTCACGATTGGGCGCCTTTCACCGATCGAAACCTTCTCAAGAAGAGCAAAACTCTGTTTTGTGGGCTTGGGATACCAAGAGATGATCTATAACTACCTTGGCAGCAAGAAGGACTATATCGATAAGATGGGCATAGATCCTTCTCTGGTAGTCAAGATTCAGAACCCTATGAGCGAAAACTACGAATACTTGCGCAATTCGCCTTTACCGGGATTGCTTGGCACCGAATCGGTCTCGGGCAAAGCACTCTATCCGCATCGGATTTTTGAGGTGGGCAAAGTTGCATTAAAGGTCCCGGAAGAAAACTATGGTGTGGCCACCCGGCAATTCCTGGGCTTTTTGAGCTGTCATGCCGCGGCCGACTATAACGAGGCGGCTTCGCATCTTGCTTCGCTGATGTACTATCTGGGTAAAGAATACTCCGTACAGGAGGCTGAAGATTCCCGGTTTATCCCCGGGCGCCAGGCTTACATACTTTACAAGGGTCAGCGAATAGGCGTTTTTGGGGAGATCCATCCTGAGGTTCTTGAGGCATTTGGTGTTGCTATGCCTGCTTGCGGAGGCGAGCTCGATCTTGATCTCTTAAGTATGACATCGCAGATTTGAAGCGAGCATAGGCTTCCAGCGCGTCTACTTTATGCTGGAGCACTATGGAAGTCTATGCTTATGAGCCTCTTGGCTATGAAGGTTGTCTTGTCAGAATTGAGGTCGACATACGTCGGGGAATTCCGGCCATCGACATTGTTGGTCTCGCCGCTGCGGCGGTACGTGAGTCGCGAGAGCGGGTGCGCGCGGCTATTCGGAACTCCGGCTATGAATTCCCTCAAGATCGAATACTCATAAATCTTTCCCCGGCGGATCTTCCCAAGGAAGGAGCATCGTACGATTTGCCCATCGCTGTGCGCATCCTGAGCGCTGCTGGGGCAATTCCAGAATGCGGGAATGACATTCTTGTTATGGGCGAACTCACTTTGGATGGTAAGATTCATGCGGTGCGGGCAGTTCTGCCCGCTTATATCCAGGCGGCCAAGTTGGGTATCCGACACTTTGTCGTTCCTAGAGAAAGTGCAGCAGAACTAGGCGGGTTCTGGCAACCAGACCGCGGAAAGGTCTATCCGATTGATTGCATAAATGATCTTGCAGCCATCATGCTGGAAATTCGAAATGGCAAGGAACCAGCTAATCTGGAAGCTCTTTCTGCCGCTGACCTGCCGAGCCCTGACCTGCCGAGTGGCGGTTTAGTACAGGTAGGTGGTTTGGCACAGGTTGATACCAGAGCTTCCCGAAATTCGCACCAAAATCCGTGCTGCCAAAAAGGTCAACATACATTCAACACGCGCAAACCGGATTTTGGCGACTATCATGGCGATGAGGCGCTGATGCGTGCCCTCGTCATAGCTGCCGCCGGGCGTCACAATATCCTTCTTTTTGGTCCTCCGGGGTCTGGAAAAACTGCCGCTGCCCTCCGGTTTCCTTCGCTAATGCCACCCTTAACCGAAAACGAAGCCCTCGAGGTCGGAGTAATCTGGTCGCTTTATGGAAAATCTCCCTCCGAACCTATACAAGGCAAAGACAGGGGTTGGGTCGCCAATTCACAAGACCCTCTTATCGTTCCTGGCAGTAAACCTGGCAGTAAACCTGGCAGTAAAGTTCGGACAAGAACCAAAGCTGACTCTTGCGAAAGCGTCAGCGAAACTCAGTTCGTCGTCACAGGAGAGTACTCGTTTTCGTGTTCTGGTTGGCAATATCCACCGGTTAGGGCACCACACCATTCCGCTTCCTGTGAGGGCATGATAGGAGGTGGGCATCCAATAAAGCCTGGGGAGATCAGTCTGGCACACCGAGGGCTGCTTTTCCTCGACGAGACAACGGAATTCAGAAGAGATGTACTTCAATCGCTTCGCGAACCCATGGAAAAAGGCTATGTCACTATCGTCCGTGCTGGGCGAATGGTAAGGTATCCTGCCAGCTTCCAACTTATTATGGCTGCCAATCCCTGTCCCTGTGGCAACCTTGGTTCGCCGGTCAAAACTTGTGTCTGCTCGCCTCAAGAAATTCAGCGGTACTGGAAAAAGCTTGGTGGTCCATTGTTAGATCGTATCGACATGAGGATCCCTGTTCATGCCCCGACTCCAGAGGCACTGCTTTCGTCCGAGCCTGGTCGGCAGCAAAGAATGCTTGACTCGGTTTTGCAGGCAGTTCGAGCGCAAGAGCTCAGGGCGCCTGCAGGTGCTCCACAAGGAACGCCTTTTGTAAGGAATGGTGATTTTTCTCCTGAGCAGGTGTCCGCCTTCTGCAACTTGACCAGCGATGCACACTTGTTATTAGCCGAAAAAGCCCAAGAATTAGGCCTTTCTGCTCGAGCGTGTCATTCGATCCTAAGACTTGGTCGAACGATTGGCGATCTCGATGGCAAGGATATGTTGGATGCCTCAGTTATTGAGGAGGCAATAGGTTATCGGCAGTTTGGCGATGGTGACCTATATTGGCCATTTTAGGGCTGGATCTACAAGGCCAAGTCCTCTCACTCTAAAGTGTTTCAAGTCTCACCAGGGGTCGCACAAATACTATGGGAAAATGGGTTGACATTGGATGCGATTCCTATTAGTTTTTTAATGTAAATGCGCTTCGGTACCAGCTAGTTTTTGCTGGTGTTTTTTGGTTTGCTGTACTAGTTTTTAGGGCTAGGCAATAAAAATCAGAAAAAATAAAAAAGCTCTTGACAAGTTGGAGCAAGTTTGGTAGGTTCATCGAGCGCTTTGCGAGTAAGGTTGTGGGGCGCTGGTA
>OFJB01001230.1_pt1 | contig 10438 bp, 9 predicted proteins | sample 1775081 | NCBI WGS metagenome assembly OFJB01 (sample SAMN08195771, study PRJEB24354) | sludge metagenome | isolation source: initial sludge from phenol fed wastewater aerobic bioreactor | place: India: Nagpur | collected 2016-06-05 | reverse complement strand
CTGCGCGCGCTCGGCGTCACGGGCCGCATCAAGAGCCCGACCTACGCCGTGGTGGAGCCCCCGTCCGGGCCGGATGTCGAGCATCTACGAGGCGGCTCGGCTCGTTGCCCCGGGCGGCGTCGTGTTCGTGCACGACGCCGAACGTGAGGTGGAGAACGCGTACGTGGAGCGGTATCTCGGCGAGGCGACGTGCGTCGTCGACGTCCGCGGACGCGCCGTCCTGCGAGGTTACGTCCGCTGACCCGGGCCGCTCGCGACGCGAAGGTCGGTGGGCGATGATTGCGGCATGACGAACGAGCCCGATCCCTTCGACGACGTCGTCCTCGACGAGACGTTCGTCGCCGGGGGAGCCAAGGAGCAGTCGGCAGCGGAGCGGATCGCCCAGGCACGCCGGATCGCTCGCGCCAACGACCGGTTGCGCGAGGCCGGCGATATCGCTGACGGGTCCGGCAAGCCGCGGTTCCACCGCGCTCGTCGCGCGGCGCCGTGGATCGCGATCGGGGCGGTGGCGGCCGCCGTCATCGTGGTCCTCGCGCTCGTCGCCCGCTGAGCCGATGTCCGTGTCGGTTGCGGAGGAGGTCCTCGGCTGCGACGTGGCCGACATCGACGACTTCGTGACGTGGTCCGAATGGGCACTGGCCCGCGTCGGGTTCCGCCCGTCGAACGCCCTCGCGCTCGTCGCGCTGTGCCGGGACGAGATCATGGATCCGTTCGAAGCCGCGCTGTCGGCGACCTGGGGCCGGCCGTTCGACGTCGGCGCCCTGGGCGGCCTTGTTCTCGTCGGACGCACGGGTCTCGCGGCCGCCCTCAGCCACGCGCCGGGGGAGGACGGCAGGCATCGGTTCATCGCGTTCTGCTTCCCCCACATCGGGATCGACGCGGACGGGACGGTCGGTCGCGTCCAGCGCCGAGGGATGCTCCGGGCCTCGTCCGCCTGCGGCGCTCTCGTCGCCCTTCGAGCGCAGCTGACTCGCGGCGAGGTTGCCGGTGCCATCGACCCGGACGACGTCGAGCAGTCGTTGTTGAGCAGGATCATCGGGTCGTCGGTCGACCTGGGTCGGGTTCCCTCGTTGGTCGAACTGACGGACCTCGCGCGCACGATCGCCGTCGCAGACCTCCGACGGTACGTGGACCTGGCGCGGGCGGCAGAGCCCGTGGATGTCGCGTACGTGAGCGGGCTGCTCGTGCACCTGCCTGACGCCCGGGACGTCGTAGCCCGTGTCGAGGCGCATGTCCTGATCGACGAGCAGCGGATCGAGCTGCCCCACTGAGGCGATCACCACGCGGCGATGATGCGGTCCCGTCCGAGCTCCTTGGCGTCGTACAGCGCGGCGTCTGCCCGGCGCAGCACGGAGCTCGCCGACTCCCGGTCCTCGCGGACCGCGTACCCGATCGACACCGTTCGGTGCCCCGGGCTCGACTCGCGCAGTCTCTCCAGCACGGGCAGGGCGGCTGCCGCGTCGAGTCCGGGCAGGAGGGCGACGAACTCCTCACCGCCGTAGCGTGCCAGGAATGCGTTGGCCGGCAGCGCATCCCGCCACGAATGCGCGCACAGGGCAAGAAGCCTGTCACCGGCCTGATGGCCGTTGTCGTCGTTGTACGACTTGAAGTGGTCGAGGTCGAGCATCGCCACGGTCAGCGCGGTGCCGGTGCGTGACGCGAGATCCACGGCGCGCACGACTTCGTAGTCCAGCGTGCGACGGTTCGGCAGTCCGGTGAGGGCATCGGTGCGCGCCTCGTGGCCCAGTGCCGCGTACTGGACCCGCACGGTGCGTAGGGCCCGCTCGAGGCGCCAGATGGCGAGCAGCAGGACGACGATCGCGGCGATCGCGACCCGCCGGGCGGCGAGGTTGTCCCACACGGCGACGACGAGAAGCGTTGGCAGCGTGAGCATTCCGACCGCGAGTCCGGTCAGGCGGCCCGGCGTGTACGGGGCCGACGAACGCGCTGAGGGTGTGTCGACCGTCCGCGCGTCGGGAGCCCATGATGCGGCGGCCAGCAACACGATCCCGGCGAGCAGCAGCACGTCGACGACGGGACGTGACGAGTCCTCGGTTCCGTTGCTGACCATGACGTCGTAGATGAGGTCCGCCGTCAGCGTCACCAGGAATGCCATGGCCAGCAAGGTGATCGCGACCGTCGCGCGTACCCCGGCCAGGATCACGCGCGCGAGGCCAGCGAGGACGACGATGTCGAGAAAGGGGTAGATGAGGGCGATCGCGAGCGTCCCGCCCGGCTGCTCGGAGTGCAGCAGAGCGGGCCGCGCCACGACGTATCCGATGACGGTTGCCACGGCGATCGCGATGATCGCGGTGTCGAGCCACGCGTCACGGTCGCCGTTCGGTATCACGCGTCGGACCAGCACGGTCAGTGCGCCGATCGCGGCGACGTAGGCGAGGAGGTACAGGACGTCGGCCGGTCCCGGGAAGGGCGCCTCGTCGAGGAGCTGCTCCTGGACGTCGTACACGATGTCGCCCAGGACGGTCATCGCCGCGTACGTCCACATGAGCCACCAGACGAGCTTCGTCCGCGCGGGCATCCGGGCAGTCGCGACGGCGAACGCGGCGATGGCGCAGACGCCGGTGACGCGCGCTATGAGGATCCAGGCCGTGGATTCGGGCGGGACCACGAGCAAGGACAGGCACGCGAGGACGCCGACGCTCACCGAGCCGAGCCACCACGGTCCTGGCGCCTGGCGCATCCGGGCCGCCCTCCTTCCGATGGCGCTCAGCGTAGGGTGCGGGCAGCGCGCCCGGAGTCCTGTTGACGCTGCGACACGGCTGCGACACACCCGCCACCTGTGGGTGACCCGCGAGATACATCTCACATGGGACAGCGACGGAATCGCGCGTGAGGTGTGATGCAGATCACGGGACATAGACGACAAATGCCGCCTATCGGCCCCGATCGACAACGCGGCTGCGCCCGTTCCGGTGGCCCGATGTCGTTGCTGTTCTTAGACTTTTCCCCTGGATGGCGGCCTTCCCCGGCCGTCCGGCGAAGGAGAACGACACTTCGCGATGCACCGGCGGTCGCCGCCGCCGGGAGCGGTGCGGCCAGCAACGCCAGGACGTGGGACTCGATCTGGCGGGCGCACTGCAGGAGAGCCAGGCGAGGCGGACAGAGTTCCTCGCTGGGGCTGGGACCCGCATCGCGACGGCGCACCGGACAGACCGGTGCTGAGCATTGAGGGTGTATGGCCAGACGCAGCGTTGTCCGCGGAGTGAAGTGTGCGGGCGTCGTCGCAGCAGCAGTCGCACTGACGGCTTCGGTGGGCCCGGCTTCGGCCGCCACGATGCCGTCCGTGCTCGAACCGGTCGACTCGGCCGTCAGCACCGTTCCGGCCGGTGCGACTGTCGTCGCCGCAGGCGTGACCCCGCAGGCGGCCAGCATCTCCGCCGCGGCGGCCGTCCGCCCGGCCCAGCGTCCCACGCGACTGAGCGCCCAGCGGGCGCGTGCGGCGGCCTACGCCCGGTTCACCGCATTCACGTTGAGCTCCAAGGCAACTCGTGACATGCGCGGTGTGGAGAAGAGCCTCTACCACGGTCGGTACTACACGCGTTCGTCAGAGACCAAGCGACTGTGCATCGTGCGCCGCGAGAGCGAGGGTCACTACGACGTCGTCTCGCGTCACGGAACGTATCGCGGCGCCTACCAGGTCTCGGCCGCGCTTGCGCGCGGTGCGACCTGGATGATGCTGGGTGAGCACAAGAAGCTGATGGGCGCGTCGAACGCGAAGCGCGTCCTGGCGAAGCTGCGGTCGACCCCGATGAACCGCTGGCCGCGGTACTGGCAGGACGCGGCGTTCCACACGATCATCAACTGGGACGGCTCGCTGTCCGGAGCGAGCCACTGGGCCGGCGGGCGCTGGCACTGCTGAGGCAGTGATCGCGAGACGGCCGCCGGCGCGTCATCGCGGCGCGCGGGCGAGCCGTTTCCGTCCGGCCGTCTTGGCGATGCGGATGAGTCGGTCGGCGGCCGGCATCGGCGTTGCTCCCTTGGGGACCGCCACGATGATGGTGCGCGGTTCCATCGGCGGCTCCAACTGCTTGACGACGATGCCCGGGTCACCGCGGTCGACGGCCAGCAAGGGCATCACCGCCGGTCCCATCCCCGCACGAACCATTCCCTGGAGTGCGCCGTTGTCGTTGGACCGGAACACGTATCGCGGCCGTAGGCCGCATGCACGCAAGCCGTTGTCGATCTGCATCTGACAGTCGCAGTCGTGCTGTCCGACCATGGGCACGCCTTCGAGCGCAGCGCTCGGAATCGATCGGCCCGGATTCTCCTGAGCCAGGGGGCCGTCCGCCTGCAGCACGACGACGAACGGGTCGGTGCCGAGCTCGGTGAGATCGAGGCGGGCGTCGGTGATCGGGCCGGTGAGGAAGGTGACGTCGATCGCGCCGGACAGCAGGGCGTCGATCAGCACATGTTGCTCGTCCTGCTCGACCAGGCTGATCGCGAGGTCCGGCGCCGCGTGGCGGAGCGTCGCGACGATCTCGGGCAGCAGCTGGACGGAGACGCTCTGGTAGGTGCCGATCCTCAGCCGCCCCGCCGTTCCGCTGGCGAGGTCCGACAGGTCGTGCTCCGCGGCCTCGATCTGCGTGTTGATGTCCTCGGCGTAGCGGAGCAGGATCCGGCCAGCCGGCGTCAGGGTGACCGGCCGCGGACCGCCTGGCCGGTCGAACACCGCCTGGCCGACGGCACGTTCCAGGCCGGCGATCTGCTGACTGATCGCCGCCTGGGAGAACCCGAGAATGTCGGCTGCGCCGATGAACGAGCCTTCCTCGGCCACCGCGCGGAGTGCGCGGAGATGGCGCAGCTCGACGTCGTCGAACGACATGCGGGAGTCCCTTCGTCGACATCATGAATAGTGATCGACACGATCACTATTCATCGCTTTTCTTTATGTTAACGCACCCGTACCGTTGTCACTGCGAAGGGAGAACGACATGCTTACCCGGCAGAGTCTCGAATGCGGTTCCGATGGTGCGTCGACCGTGGTGATGGACCCCGCGACGATGCGGGCGCGACTGGCATCAGTCGCCGAGAGCATCGAGCGGGGCGGGGTGGACTCGGACCCGGTTTCGGTGCTGCTCGTCGCCCACGCAGCCCGTGACCTCGACGTGAGCCCCGTCCTGGTGTCTGTGCTGGCGGACGAGGCGGCTCCCGCCGTGGCCCGCGAGCGCGCGTTCGGCCGTGTGAGCGCGGCGATGGAGTCCCGGCTCGACGCGATCCACTCGACCGCGATGCTGCCCTCGACCTGCTAGTCCCTGACCCCGGGCTCACAGGCCGGTTCTCCGGACATGCAGATCCCCGTGGCCACGACCGTGGCCACGGGGATCTGCATGTCCGGACGCGGCTAGGCCGCCTTGGCGCCTCCGACGCGCCCCGCCAGGTTCAGGACCGCGACGCCGATGAGGACGAACACGATCCCGATACCGATCGCCATGAACGCGACACCGAACGCCACCACGGACGTGTAGAGCGAGGCCTGGAGGAATGAGGCGGTCATCGCCGTCTCGCGCAGCGGGTCGTCACGATCGAGCTCGGCGTAGGTCTTCCCGCCGGTCGCCTCGAGCGCATGGTGATTGATGATGCTCGCCTGGCAGTACGCGGCGAATGGGCCGCTGACGGGTTGGCCGGCGAGGCAGCTCGCGTCATCCGAGACCGTGATCCGTTGGTCGGACAGCGTGCTGCTCACATTGGCGTAGGTCAGTGCGCCGGCGACGATCATGATCACGCCGACGACCATGGTGACGATGCTGATCCACTTGGCAGTACCAGAACCGCGGCTGCTGGACATCTGCACTCCTCCTCGGCCAACCGTTGGCCTCTGCGGGAACCACGATTCCGGATAGGCGCCCGGTTGCCAAGCAGCCAAGGTCCTGCGTGTTGGGCCCAAAGACCGTGAACGGTCGGACCGTCAGGACCTCGGCATCGCGGACATCGCCCGGAGAGCCGCGATGCACATCGCGTGGTCCTCCACCTGCGGCAGGCCGGACACGTACAGCCCTCCGACGACCCCCACGCCGGCCACGACCACCGGCACGCCGCCGCCGTGCGCTGCGTACTCCGGTTCGGTCAGGCCCGTAGCTGCGGCGAACGTGGTTCCCCGCTCCTCGTACGACACCCGCACGGCCAGGCTCGACCGCTCGAAGCGCCGGACGACGCGTCGCTTGCCCGCGACCCAGTGGTCGGAGTCCGGGAGCGAGCCCGGCAGGGCGGCTCGGGAGGCAAGCCGCTCGCCGTGGTCGACCTCGACGACGATCGGCGCGCCGTCGTCGAGGGCTCGGGCGACCAGGCCGCGGCCGAGCTGGACAGCGGCCGCCAGGTCGAACGCGGCGAGCACGACCGACGCCGCTTCGTCGGCGAGCGCGGCCGACGTGAGCCCACCTGTCGTCACGGGAACCGTCACGGTCAGGCGGGCGGCGCGGGGGAGAGGACGACGACGAGGTCGCCCGTCTCGACCTGGGCCTTGTCCTGCACGTGAACCGCCTCGACGGTGCCGGCGGTTCCGGCGGTGACCGCGGACTCCATCTTCATCGCCTCGATCACCGCGACCTTCTGTCCGGGCTGCACCTGGTCGCCGACCTTCACCAAGATCGTGATGACTCCGGGCACGGACGCGCCCAGGTGAGCGGGGTTTCCCGGCTCGGCCTTGGGGCGCGCGTTCACCGACTTCGGTGCGCGCTCGTCCACGACGCGCAGGGCGACCGGCTGCCCGTTGGCCCGCAGGTGGACACTGCGGCGCCCCGTGGCGTCGACGTCGCCGATGGCGTCCAGCTCGACGAACATCTGCTGACCCGGTGCCACATCGATGACCTCGGTGACTCCGGGCTCCAGGCCGTAGAGATAGGCGTGCGTGGGCAGAACCGACACGTCGCCGTACGTGGCGCGCGCGGCGTCGAACGCCTTCGCCTCGGCGGGCAGCATCAGGCGGGTGAGAGCCGCTCGGCGCTGCGCGGGATCCCCGAGGGCCGCCCGATCCGCGGGGTTGATGACCGGGGCGGACAACGGCGGCTTGCCCGCGAGGACCTGATCCGTGAACGGCTGCAGGAACCCGCCCTCCGGTACGCCAAGCTGGCCCTGGAGGAACGCGATCACCGAGGCGGGCAGGTCGTGGCGCGCGGGGTCGGCCAGCAGGTCGGCGCTGGTGACGCCCGCGGCCACCATCCACACCGCCAGGTCGCCGACGACCTTGCTGCTCGGGGTGACCTTGACGGGCCGGCCCAGAAGCACGTTGGCCTCGTGGTACGCGTCCAGCACGTCGGCGAACCGGTCGCCGACGCCGAGGGCGTCGGCCTGGGCACGCAGGTTGGACAGCTGGCCGCCGGGGACCTCGTAGCGGTACACCCCGGTTGCTGGTGAGCGCTGGCCCGCCTCGAACGGCGAGTACAGGTCGCGTACGGCGTTCCAGTACGGCTCCAGCGCCGCAGCGTCCGCGAGGTCAAGGCCACCAGCGGCGGACGGGTCGCGGTCGGCGTGCGCGAGCGCCGCGAGCAGCGCGCCGAGGCTGGGCTGGCTCCCGCCCGAGGACAGCGGTGCGCTCGCGCAGTCCACGCCGTCGACACCGGCCGCGATGGCAGCCAGGTAGGTGGCCAGCTGGCCGCCGGCGGTGTCATGCGTGTGGAGTCGGACAGGGACATCGAACCGGTCGCGCAGAGCCGGGACCAGTCTGCTCGCGGCCGGCGGCCGCAGGAGGCCGGCCATGTCCTTGATGACCAGGCCGTGGACTCCGGCGTCGACGAACTGCTCGGCCACCCGCAGGTAGTAGTCCAGCGTGTAGGTCGTCTCGTGCGGGTCGACCAGGTCGCCGGTGTAGCAGATGGCTCCCTCGGCGAATCCGCCGTGCTCGCGGACCGCGTCGATGACGGGGCGGGTGCGCTCGACGGAGTTCAGCGCGTCGAACACGCGGAAGACGTCCATACCGGCCGCGCGCGCCTCGCCGACGAACGCCGTGACGACGTCGTCGGGGTAGGGCGCGTAGCCGAGGGCGTTGCGCCCGCGGATGAGCATCTGGGTGAGAACGCCCGGGGCTGCGGCACGCAGCTGCTCGAGCCGGGTCCACGGGTCGTCGCCGAGGAATCGCAGTGCCGCATCGAAGGTCGCTCCGCCCCAGCACTCCAGGCTGAACAGGCCGGGGAGCAGGTTCGCCTGCGCCGCAGCACCGGCGACGAGGTCTCGGCTGCGCAGCCGAGTCGCGAGGAGGGACTGGTGCGCATCGCGCAGCGTCGTGTCGGTCACGGCGACGTGGTCCAGGCCGCGCAGCCATGCGGCGAGCGCGTGCGGCCCCGACTGGTCGAGGACCGACTTGGCGGTCACGTTCGGCGAGGACGACGCGACCTGGTCGGGGGCCAGGAGCTCGGCGGGGTCGCGCACGGTCACGCGAGACTCGCCGTACGGCCGGTTCACGGTGACTTCCGACAGCCGCAGGAGGAGTCCCGAGCCCGGCCCGACCGTGCTGGCCGGGTGGGAGGTCATCAGCGACGGGTGCTCGTCGAGGAACGCGGTGGTCAGCCGACCGTCGAGGAAGTCCGGGTCGGCCAGCAGCGCGCGCAGGAACCCGACGTTGGTGGAGACGCCGCGGACCGAGAACTCCGACAGTGCCCGACGTGCCCGACGTGCCGCGCTCGCGTAGTCCGCGCCGCTCGCCGTGAGCTTCACGAGAAGCGAGTCGTAGAACGGTGTCACGTCCGCACCGGCGTAGGTGGCCCCGTCGAGCCGCACGCCCGGCCCGCCGGGCGAGCGGTAGACGACGATGGTCCCGGTGGAGGGTCGGAAGTCGTCGGCCGGGTCCTCGGTCGTCAGCCGGCACTGGATCGCGCTGCGCTGGACGCGGATCCCGTCCTGGGCGACGCCCAGGTCCGGCAGCGACTCGCCGCGCGCGATGCGCAGCTGGGACAGGACGAGATCGACCCCCGTGACTTCCTCGGTCACGGTGTGCTCGACCTGGATGCGCGGGTTCATCTCGATGAACGAGTACCCGAACCCATCGACGTGGGCGGCTGCACGGGCCTGCGGGTCGTCCCAGACGAGGAACTCCACGGTGCCTGCCGAGGTGTAGTCGACCTCGCGCGCGAAGGCGACCGCGTCGGAGCACAGGCGCTCGACGAGCGCTCGGGGGAGTCCGGGAGCGGGCGCGATCTCGACGACCTTCTGGTGGCGGCGCTGCACCGAGCAGTCACGCTCGTACAGGTGGACGACGTTGCCCACCGCGTCGGCGAGGACCTGGACCTCGACGTGACGCGGCCGTACGACCGCCTGCTCGACGAACAGGGTGTCGTCGCCGAAGGCCGCGGCGGCCTCACGTCGCGCGACGTCGAAGACGCGCGCGACCTCGTCGGCGTCGTCCACGCGCCGAAGGCCACGACCTCCGCCACCGGCCGAGGCCTTGACGAAGACCGGGTAGCCGATGCGGTCCGCCTCGGCGAGAGCCTCGGCGACTGACGCGACGGGGTCCGAGGCCCCGAGCACCGGCACGCCGGCACGCTGCGCGGACTCGCGTCCGCGGACCTTGTCCCCGGCCAGGAGCAGCGTCGCCGGGGTGGGGCCGACCCAGGTCAGCCCCGCGTCGATGACCGCCTGGGCGAACACGGCGGACTCGGACAAGAACCCGTAACCCGGGTACACGGCATCCGCGCCCGACTCGCGCGCGACGTCGATGATCGCGGGGATGTCGAGGTACGTCCGGACCGGGTGGCCCGCCTCGCCGAGCTGGTAGGCCTCGTCGGCGATCAGGCGGTGGAGCGCACTGCGGTCCTCGGCGCTGTAGACGGCGACGGAGGTGATACCGAGTTCTCGCGCCGCGCGAGCGGCCCGGATTGCGATCTCCCCACGGTTGGCGATGAGCAGCTTGCGCATGTTCTACCTCGGCATCCTCGGCACGGTTCACGGTCGGGGTCCGTCGATCCTAGGGCCGACGGCAGGCGGCGCTGTCCGGGCGTTCCGCCCTGCGGGCTGGCGGTCGGCGCCAGGCCGTGCGAACGTCGACTGGCTACGCTCGGCGAGGGCTGGTCCGGCTCACCCGACGACGTGCTGCGCGAGAGGGTCCTGATGCGACGACCGAGGCCAGAGGTCCGGCGAAGGTCGGCACTGGTCGCACTCGCCTGCGTCGTCGCCTTCCTCCTCGTCGTGTTGGCCCCGCCGGCCGTGGGCACGCTGGTGTCCGAGCGTCTGCACGGCGTGACGCTCGGAGTGATGATCGCGATAGTCGTCGCCGTGGCTGTCCGGCTCGGCGGTCGTGCGCGCGACGTCCTGGCACTCGCGGTCGTCGCCGGAGTCGCGCTGGCCGCCCGTCTCCAGCTGGGCGCCCCGCCCGTCGTGGTCCTCACCCTTGGGGGGCTGAGCGGCGCCGAGGCGTGGGTGCTCGCGTGGCAGCTGAGCCGTACCGGTGCGTGGCGCCTTCGTGACGCCGCGGACCTGCTGCGGTACGTCG